>OBXQ01000195.1_pt1 | contig 46387 bp, 41 predicted proteins | sample 1476641 | NCBI WGS metagenome assembly OBXQ01 (sample SAMEA2580174, study PRJEB22360) | human gut metagenome | biome: human gut; feature: human-associated habitat; material: faeces | place: Denmark | collected 2008/2010
ACAGAACTAAATCCTTTCACTAATATTTTTTGTCTAACTTTTTGGGGGCAGTACAATCTTGAATCAGCTTGAATCATAACATTATTTCAACAATTCTTGAACCGGATCAAAAATGATACGTTCAATATCAGCCAAGTAAATAGACAATTGTTGTTGTTTATTGAAAAATTCAGTCAGGGCAGGATTGCCTTGAATCTTATCCCCAAACGACTTCATCTTGTCTTGCACTTCTTGCATTGGCATTTGACCCGATTGCGCCATGCCTTGCAGTTCTTGCTGGAAAGCTAGATAGTCTTTTAATAGACTCTTTGCTTCACTATCAGCATCTACTGCTTTTTTGCTTTCGACAACAGCTTTGTACTCAGGAAGGTCTCGCAGAGTACGGCTTAATTCATTTGCTAAATCATAAATATTTGACATAGTCTTCCTCCTTAATCTAAAAAGACTTGATAGTGTGTCTTTTCTCTTATTATTTTAGCAGATTTTTCTAAATCTTCGCGATTTTTAAAGGTGATTTGCAAAATTCCGTTAATATCTTCGCGATTTTCTTCGTTAATGTGAATATTGACAATGGATGTTCCCCTTAGAAGTTCCAACACTCCTAAAATAGCATCTTCTTCATCGGGAACATTGATAAAAATGTCATAAAAGCTATCCACACCTGCTCGTTTATGAATTTCCATAGCTTTTCGCACTTGGCGACCATGCTGAAAGAAATTCCAAATCACATCTTCATTTTTATTCTGAATGGCACCTGAAATGGTATCCAAGCGCTTCTTAAAATCCTCTATCCTCTCTAAAACGGCATCTGGATTTGTCAACAAAATCGAAGTCCACATGCTCGGCTCACTTTCTGCAATCCGTGTCATATCACGAAATCCCCCAGCAGCGAAATGCTGTGTCATCTCGTGTTGCTGAGTATAGGCAGCGGCTTGATCCATAAGACTAGAAGCGAGAATATGCGGAAAATGGCTAATTTGACTGGTGACCCGGTCATGCTCTTTAGCATCAATCTCAATAAACCGAGCATGTAGACCAGATAAGAGGTCTTCCATTTCTGCTATCGTGTCGTCTTTCGTCAAATGAGACGGAGTAAAAATATAATAGGCATTTTCAAAGAGGTTTACATCTGCTGCACTAGCACCTGATTTATGGCTACCAGCCATTGGATGAGCACCTATAAAGCGAATGGTTTTCTCCTTTAGAGCTTCTTCAGCAGCAGCTACAATTTCAGCTTTGGTAGAGCCTGCATCCGAGATAATCACATCTTTTTTCAAATCTAGAGTTGCTAATTGCCTGATAAACTCAATGGTTTGCTTGATAGGGACAGCAAGAATAATCACATCTGCCAGAGGAGCAAATTCAGCAAACTGGTCGGTCACTTGATCCACCATGCGTTTTTCAAGGGCAATTTTTCGAGATTCTTCTCCACGATTGTAACCTAAAATAGTATAGTCTGGATGATCACGTCGAATTCCAAGTGCGATTGATGAACCAATCAAACCAAGACCCACAATATAAATAACTTTCTTTTCCATGCTCACTCCTTTACTTTGGCTCAATGATAAATCCTAGAATAATCGACACCAAAATAATAACCATAACAACTGCTGTGAAAATCGTATACATTTTATCTTTTGTTTTGACAAAAATGATAAATGTTGAAATCACTCGAAAAATCGGTGTCAAAATAAGCATAAAAGCCCCCAGCAACATAAACGTCACTGCATCAAAAATGGAATGACTCTTTACATAGGCAACTGGATTAAACTGTTCCAAATTTTTTAAAGAAACGACCTGCTGACCACTAAAAAGGTAAAGAAACAAGCCAATAAACATAAAAAGAATGGAGAGAAAAATTCCCGCTCGGAGAATCTTCCCCATGACCAAATCCAGCTCTTCTTTTTCTTTTTGCATTTTATCTGTCATTGCATACCTCGTATAAACATCTGCACACCCAGAGCTAATAAAGCGACTAGAAAAATCCAGCGCAATACTTTTACAGGTACATAAGGCATGATGCGGCTTCCAATGAAAGAACCTGCTAAAACACCCAAGGCGATTGGTGTAACCAATACCGGGTTGATTTGTCCTATAAAAAGGTAAAAGATAGCTGAAGCCGTTCCTGTCACTCCCATCATAAAGTTAGAAGTTGCTGAACTAGCTTTTAAGGGCATTTTCATAACAGTATCCATGGCCAATACTTTGAAAGCACCCGCACCAATTCCTAAAAGCGCCGACATAACACCAGCAAAAAACATGACAACAGAGCCACCAGGAACATTGGTTACTTGGTACTTGATTGTTTGATTGAGACCTTTGTCAAAATATTCACCACCGAGATTTAATTTCTCTGCAATGGTATCATTGTGGCTCACAGTCTGAATTTCCTTTTTAGCACGAATCTTCTGGTACATATTAAATGCCTGAAAAAGCATGAGAGCTCCATAAAGTAAGAAAAGAATCTGTGAATTTGTTATTACTGATAACATCGCGCCTACAAAGGCTCCTAAAGTCGTAAAAATTTCTAAAAACATGGCAATTCGCAGATTGAGCATATCATCTTTGAGATAGGCAATCGCAGAACCTGAACTAGTCGCTAAAACCGCAATAATAGAAGCTCCGACTGCATATTTGATGTCTACTCCAAATAAAAGAGTGAGCACAGGCGTAATAACAATTCCACCTCCAAGTCCTAACAAAGCTCCCAAAATTCCTGCAAAAATTCCAACCAAAGTCATCGTAAAAATATAGGTGAGCATTAAAATCCTTTCACATAATTGCGGTATTGTTGAACAGCTTCTTTTAATTCTTCCAGATTATCCGAAGAGAATTTCTCCAAGACCTCAGTTGCAAGCACTGTTGCAACAACAGCTTCCATAACAACACCAGCAGCTGGAAGAGCTGTCGGATCGCTTCTCTCCACCGTTGCCTTATAAGGCTCATGTGTCTCAATATCAACGCTCATAAGTGGCTTGTAGAGAGTTGGTATTGGCTTCATCACTCCGCGCACTACGATAGGTTCTCCGTTGGTCATACCGCCCTCGAAACCACCTAGATTGTTAGTACGACGAGTAAAGCCGTCCTCTTTAGACCAGATTATTTCATCCATCACCTGACTGCCCTTAAGCCGCCCTGCTTCAAAACCAACTCCAAATTCCACACCTTTAAATGCATTGATAGAAACCACTCCTTGAGCAATTTTAGCATCTAGCTTTCTATCCCATTGAACATAGGAACCAAGCCCAACTGGCACACCACCGACAATGGTTTCAACAATTCCACCAATCGTGTCACCATCTTTCTTTATCTGATCAATATAGGCTTTAATTTCCTCTTCACGTTCTGGATTGACAATCGAAACTTCTGACTGACGAGCACGTTTCTTGATTTCAGAAACGGTCAGATTTTCCGGAACCTCAATGTCAATGCCACCGACAGTTACGATATGACTAGCTACCTCAACTCCGATTTCTTCTAAAAGACGCTTAGCAACAGCTCCCACCGCAACCCGCATGGTCGTTTCACGCGCAGAAGAGCGCTCCAATGAATTGCGCAAGTCGTCAAAACGATATTTCATACCACCGACCAAATCTGCATGACCTGGACGAGGTTTGGTAATCTTGCGCAGCCCTTTTTTCTTGTCCTCCACATCTGCTACATTCATGATGTCCAACCATTTTTGATGATCTAGATTGGTCACATTGAGTGTAATCGGCCCCCCCATGGTTCGCCCATGCCGAACACCAGAAGTAATTTCCACTTTGTCACTCTCTATTTTCATACGAGCTCCACGACCGTATCCGCCCTGACGACGTTTCAATTCTGCATTGATGTAGTCAGCTGTCAAAGGAAGCCCAGCTGGCACTCCTTCAATGATAGCTGTTAAACGCGGTCCATGTGACTCCCCAGCAGTTAAATATCTCATTCCGTTACCTCATCTGTTGTTGCTATTTAGCTCTTACTTTTCTAAATAATCTTTCATTTCTTCTAAAGAAATCTGATGAATAGCTGTCCTACCTAATTCTGGAACAATGACTAATTTGATTGTCTTGCCCCGAGCTTTCTTATCATGAAGTAAGGCATGATAGAGTTCTTCTTGTCGCCAAGGTTGATAATCAACTGGAAGCCCAAATTTGCGACACATCTGCTCAATATCTGTGGTAATTCCTTTAGGCATCAGCCCCTTTTTTTCTGCTACACGCGCTACCTGAACCATTCCAATAGCCACAGCTTCTCCGTGCATGACTTTGCCATAACCAGCAGTCGCCTCCACTGCATGACCAATCGTATGTCCAAAATTTAGATAAAGGCGCACACCATTGTCAAGTTCGTCTTCCACTACTAGCTTTCGTTTGACATTGCAAGAATGATAGATGATACTTTCTGCGTGCTCCAAAATGGATTTTGGACTACCATCCATGTCAAATAGTTCCTGCCACAGCTCCACATCCTCAATCAAACCATACTTGATGACCTCTCCCATGCCTTCAATCAATTCACGTTGTCCTAAAGTTTTTAAAACATCTGGGTCAATCAGAACCCCGTCCGGCTGAGTAAAAGTACCCACCATATTCTTAGCCCACGGCGTATTGACTCCTGTTTTTCCACCAATCGAAGAATCTACCTGAGCTGTCAAACTCGTCGGTATCTGTACAAAATGAATACCTCGCATATAAGTTGAAGCTGCAAAGCCAGCCAAATCACCGACCACACCGCCACCCAAGGCAACAATACCATCACTGCGAGTCATCCCTACTTTAGCGAGAAATTCATAAACTTTATTGACTGTTGTTAAATTTTTACTAGCTTCACCTTCCAGAAAATCAAATACAAACACTTCAAAACCAGTAACTTCTAAGCTACATTTAACCGTTTCAGCATACAGACTTGCCACATGATTATCTGTGATAACAACGATCTTTTGAGCTGACCATAAACTTGCCAGCCATTCTCCAGCTTTGGCTAAAGTACCTTTTTCAATGACAATATCGTAAGGATGATTGGGAATATTCACATTTAATTTCATAGGCAACCCCTTATTTGTACTTTTTTTCCAGTGCCTGCCAAATTTCTTTAGTTGGCATTTTTTTTCCTGTCCACAATTTGAATGCTTCTGCCGCCTGATACAACAACATTCCCAAGCCATTCACTACTTCAACTTCTTGTCCTTTTGCCCATTTTAAAAATGGGGTTTCAAACGGCTGGTAAATCACATCTGCCACAAGAAGTGAATGTGGTAAACGAATACTGCTTGGTATCGGTAAAGCCTTACCGTCCATGCCTAAACTGGTCCCATTGACCAATAAAGCGGAAACATTAATTTTTTCTTGCAATAATTCTTGATTTTCTAATGGTAATACCCAAATCTTCGTTGCAGTTTTCTGCTGAATTTTCTTCATTTTCTGTGAAATGCGTTCAAAAGAGGAATGGCGCGTAAACACAAAAATCTCCTCAGCACCATCTAGAGCTGCCTGCACAATAATCGCTGTCGCAGCTCCACCAGCTCCAAGCATGACCATTTTTTTGCCTTTAATGACAAAAGAAGGCAAGCTCATAAAAAATCCCTTGCCATCTGTGTTATAACCAATCAATTTTCCATATTGATTCACGACAGTATTCACCGCCCCAATCATCTGCGCAGCAGGTGTCACTTCATCTAAAAAAGGAATCACAGCCTGTTTATAAGGCATAGACAAATTGATTCCAAACATATTATAGCGGCGAATATTTTCAACAGTTGCTTTCAAGTCATCCTGTGAGATTTCCCAAGCCACATAAACTCCATTAACACCCGTTTGCTCAAACGCTGCATTATGGATAAAAGGAGAAATACTGTGTTTGATTGGGTTGGCGACAACCGCCGCTAAACGAGTATAGCCGTCAATTTTCATTCAAAATCTCCTGAATTTGCTTCATATTGGCAAGAGAAATTTGACCTAGTGCACTGGATTCATCCAAGCTTGCAAACGACCAGCTTGAGCCTGTCAAATCTGCTGTTATCCGCGAAATCTTTCCAATTTGTCCCATGGAAATCGTTACAAAATCTTGATTTGGATTTAAAGTTTTAAAACCACGCGTATAGTTCATCAAGTCTAGTACATCTTGCTCGCTGCGCGCCATAACAGAAACTTTCACCACTTTTGGTGTCAAACTGGTCAATTCAGATAAAATTTCCATCATGTTTTCAGGCGTTTCTTCAAAATTATGATAGCTCAAAACAAGATTTGGAAAATCCAACATTTCCTCAAATCTATTTTTGTGAGAAAAATATTCAAAATCAATATAATCCGGGTGATAAATCGTTGAAATTTCCTTGATGGTAGAAATATATTCATCATCCGTCAATTCAATATTTCCACCTTCGTCAATTGTTCTCAAAGTGAAAATCAATTCACGCCCAGCAAATTTTTCAAAAATAGCAGGTGCAACGGTCAGAATATCATCTTTTGCTAAAAAATCAGCACGCCACTCAATAATGTCCGCATCATCATAACGCGAGCTATCAATGTTCTGAACTTCCTCTAAATTTTTCGGCATTACTGATACGACTAATTTCATTTGTCCACCTTAATGGTAAATACCTTGAGGTAATTACTTCTTTCATCTTTTTTATTATAAGTAAAATCTGCTGGTAAACCGTATTCTTTCAAATAACGGTGCTTTATTCTTGCAAAACCTTTTTCAATTTCTTTTTTAAACTTACTGCGTGAAATATTCGCAGCATTTGTACTAGCAATGATAATCCCTTGGGGATTTAAAATTTCCAAAGACTGAGCAATCAACTTATGATAATCCTTCGCCACAGAAAAAGTTTGTTTTTTATTTCTTGCAAAACTCGGCGGGTCTAACACAATTACATCATAAGTCAAACCATGTCGTTTTGCATATTTGAAATAGTCAAACACATCCATTACAAAGAATGTATGGTTGCTTAAGTCAAGATTATTCTCTCTAAAATGTGCTTCCGACAATTCACGACTGCGTTTTGCCAAATCAACAGAGGTCGTCTGGCTGGCTCCCCCCATGGCTGCCGCAACCGAAAAAGCTGCCGTGTAGGAAAACATATTTAACAGCGACTTGCCAGCTGCTAGACCGTCTACCAAGCTACCACGAATCTCATGCTGATCGAGGAAAATTCCCGTCATCAATCCATCGTTTAAAAACACTTGATAGCGAACACCATTTTCTAAAATCGTGAAAAATGCTGGTGCTTCTTGCCCATACAAATGAGCGGATTCAACATTCAAACCCTTGAAACGAATTTTCTCATACGCTCCTGTAACTTCTGGAAAGACCTGTTGAAATGCTTGAACAATGGTATCCTTAATTTCGTAAACAAAGAGATTATACCAAGAAAAAACAGCATATTCTTGATACAAATCTATTGTCAACCCACCAAAACCATCTCCTTCTTGATTAAAAAGGCGGTAAGCTGTTGTCTCTTTTGATTGTTGATAAACTTGTCGCTTTGCTTTCGCATGTTGGAATAACTGACAGAAAAACGAGACATCTAAAGTTACTTTCTTCTGTGAGATAAACCAGCCGATACCCTTGTTTTGCTCTGATAAGTATGCGATACCTACAAAATTTCCTTTTGCATTTACCAGTTCTACAACTTGATGATGAAAAGAAAGTGAAGGAAAATCTTGTTTTTCTAAAACAAATCGTCCTTTTTTTATGTTTTCTTCAGTATAAGAAGGAATCGTAAGCTGTTTCATAAACTCTATTATATCAAATGTTATGAATTTTCTCAAAAAAATGTACTACTTATTACAAAATGATTGCAAAAAATGTGTTCATACGTAAAAGTTCTATTTATTCTCAATAGATAAAAATCCTTTCTCTGTTTTTTATCTAGCAAAAGAAAATGCAACATTTTAAATTACCAACTTAAATCAAAAATATGTTATACTTAGTAGTGAAAATTTTAGGAAATAAGACAAGGAAGTATATATTTGTGAAAACTATGACTAGGAAGATACTCAACTTCATGAGTACAAGACTAGGTTTTGTCTTGACCTTACTGACTCTTTATTGGCTTAAAACCATGTGGGCCTATTCTGTTGATTTTAATCTAGATATTCAAGGCGCTTATCAAGTCTTTCTCTCTATCATCAATCCTCTTCCATTAGGATTATTACTGATTGGGCTAGCACTTTATATTAAGAGAACCAAGGTTTTTTACATTCTCGCAGTTACGCTTTACATTTTATTATTTGTTTGGCTCATTTCAAATTCAATCTATTATCGCGAGTTTAGTGATTTTGTCACTGTTAATACCATGCTCGCTTCAAGTAGTGTTTCTGCTGGTCTAGGAGAAGCTGCTCTTGAGTTATTTAGACCTGGAGATTTGATTTACATCATTGATTTTCCAATCTTAGGTTTTCTTTTCTATAAGAAATGGATTCGTTTGGATGATCGGTCGTTCAATAAACGAGCTAGCTTTGCTATTACTGCTCTGTCTAGTATGCTTTTTTCAGCCAACCTCTTTTTGGCAGAAATTGATCGTCCAGAATTATTGACACGCGGCTTCTCCAATTATTATGTTGTCCGCGCCCTAGGGTTGCCAGCCTTTCTTGGCTATAGTGCTAATCAGACTTATGGTGCCAACAAAGAACGCTCTAAAGCAAGTGCTGAAGATTTGAAACCAGTTGAAGAATACGTCAAGTCACACTATGCCGAGCCAAATAAAGAGTATTACGGAATTGCTAAAGGTAGAAATGTCATCTATCTTCATTTAGAAAGTTTCCAACAATTCCTGATCGGCTATAAATTAAAGTCTGATGGCAAAGAATACGAAGTAACACCTTTCCTCAACTCACTATATCATTCCAACTCAACTTTTGCTTTTTCTAATATCTTTAATCAAGTAAAAGCCGGAAAAACATCTGATGCAGAAACCATGCTAGAAACTGGTTTGTTTGGTCTTAATCAGGGTTCCTTTATGGTAAACTATGGCGGAACAAACACGCAACAAGCTGCTCCGTATATTCTCTCAAAAAATGGATATAATTCTAGTGCCGTTTTCCACGGAAATGCTGGTAGCTTCTGGAATCGAAACACCACTTACAAACAATGGGGATATAACTATTTCTTCGATTCTTCTTACTTCTCTAAGCAAGACAAAACAAATTCATTCCAATACGGTCTGAACGATAAGATTATGTTCAAAGATTCTATTAAATATCTTGAACATTTGCAACAACCATTTTATGCAAAATATATCACCGTTTCTAATCACTATCCCTATACAACTAGTTTGATTGGAGACGAGACTGGTTTCCCACTTGCTTCGACCAAAGATGAAACAATCAATGGTTATTTTGCAACGGCCAATTATCTAGATTCTGCCGTTAAATCATTCTTTGACTACTTAAAAGCGTCTGGTCTTTATGAGAATTCAATCATCGTTCTTTATGGTGATCACTACGGTATCTCTAATTCACGGAACCCTTCGCTAGCGCCATTACTAGGCAAAAACTCTGAAACTTGGTCTAGCTACGACAATGCCATGCTGCAAAGAGTTCCTTATATGGTTGTTATTCCTGGTATGACAAAAGGAAAAGTCGTTAATACCTATGGCGGACAAGTTGACCTCTTGCCTACTTTAGAACATTTGCTCGGTATTGATTCTAAACAATACTTGCAAGTCGGTCAAGATTTGTTATCATCTAAACATCAACAAACCGTTGCCTTTCGTTCATCAAACTATTTTGTAACTCCTAAGTATACTAGCTACAGTGGACGTACTTACTACACAGAAACAGGAGAAGAAATTACCAATCCAGATGAAACAACTAAGGCAGAATTGGAAAAAATCCGCAATACAACCAATGAGCAGTTGAAAATGAGTGACCTGATTCAAACCGGAGACTTGCTTCGCTTCTATACTGGAAATGATTTAGGAAAAGTGAACCCTAAGGATTATTCTTACACTAATTCACTTAAATCATTATTATCTATTGAAAAGAAAAAAGGTGATGAATCTACAAGTCTTTATAACAAACGAGGTGGTAATTCAACTGTTGATCTGTTTAATTCCCCAAGCTATCGTGCTCTTCACCCTGAACAATTTGAATCAACAAGTAACGATTCTTCCTCATCAACAGAAGAATCCAGTTCTTCTTCTAAATAACCAAAAATCCCATACAAGTAAAATGAACTGTATGGGATTTTATAATGAAAGAAAGCACTCAATCTATCAATGTTTTGATGACTTGATTGACCCGATCAAAGAAAAATTGCTCCTCGTCATAAGTAATGCCTGTTGCTTTTGCCAACAAAATCAATATTTCCATAAAAAATTGAGAAGAAAATCCAGTAGTGGAATGCAATTCTTCTCCATCAAAATGTTTAATCAAATGCGCCAATGGGTTCCGAACGGATTTCTCCAACTTTCGTAGTTCTTTGACCATGATTTTAACTTGCTCTGGTAAATCCAACAGTAAAATCAAGCTAGCCAGACTCGAAGAATGAACTGGACTTTCAGCATGAAAAGTGCTCAAAATGGGGTGTCCTGTATTTTTCATCTTATCAAAATTCCAACGATCGTAACTCGCTTCTCTGGAATTATGAATGTAGGATTCAATATCAGGAATTTCCAGCTTGATCAAACGCATAAAAATCCGATAAATAGCTGGACTAACAGCACGAATAAAATCAATCACCTGTTCGTTTTTGAGCTTTGCTTCTAAGTCATATAGGTAGTTTGCTAATTGTTCATCTTCCTCAGAAGCATGACAAAAAAGTTGAAAATCATTTCTAATTTCCAACTGACATTCCATAGCAGGGCGGATATTCAACTCTCTCCGCTCTGCCATGATATACAAAAGTTCAACTAGCTTTGATTCTGCATCATTCAGTCTTTGAGCTAATTTATAAGCATGAGCATAATCATAGCGAGAAATAGCATACACTATTTCTTCTTTTAGATCTAAATTTCCATGCATCACTCTGAAATAATCGTTTCTAAGCCGACTTTCATCATATCTGTGAAAGTCGTTTGTCGTTCTTCTGCTGTTGTATCTTCATCTGGATTCACCAAGCTATCTGAAATAGTCATAATACCGAGTGCTTCAACATTATATTGAGCAGCTAAATAATAAAGAGCTGCCGCTTCCATTTCCACAGCCAGAACCCCCATTTTACCAAGTTCAATATTTTTTTCACCATAGTTTGAGTAGAAAACATCTGATGATAAAACACTTCCAACATGCGTAGTCATACCAAAATCCTTGGCAAGGTGATAAGCCTTATCTAAAAGACGAAAACTTGCAATTTGCGGAAAGTCATATTGAGGCCAATCATTACGAATGATATTTGAATTTGTCGCTGCTGCTTGCGCTAATACCAATTCACGTACATGAACATCTTTATTCAACGAACCAGCCGTTCCTACACGAATTAAACGTTTCACGCCATAGTTAACAATCAACTCATGAGCATAGATAGAAATAGACGGAATTCCCATTCCAGTTCCCATAACACTAACACGATGCCCCTTATAAGTCCCTGTATAACCAAACATGTTGCGAACTTCATTAAAACATACAGCATCTTCTAAAAAGTTTTCGGCAATAAATTTGGCACGGAGTGGGTCTCCAGGTAGTAAAATTTTATCGGCAATTTCGCCTTGTTTTGCTGCAATATGGATTGACATAAGTAAGATACCAAGCCCGTCAAAAACCCAAACTGAAAAGTACAAGCGCTAAAAAACTTTTCTTAGGAGCTTATTCATCCCAGAAAGGATTACGTGCGGGTTTTATTCCTTTCGTTTCTAGTTGAGTTCAGAAAGAGATGTGATTGTAAGCTCAATCTTCGACTCTTTTTACATTTATGTTTTTTATAGTTCTGCAAGGATTGCTTTTACAAGTCCTTTGAAGTCTTCTTTGATTCGTTCAGTCACTTCCACCACTTCTTCATGGTTTAGATCGCTTTGGAAACCAGCTGAAAAATTTGTGATAGCAGAAATTCCCAATACTTTCAATCCTGAGTGGGCTGCCACAATTACTTCTGGAACAGTTGACATACCGACAGCGCTAGCTCCTAAGGTTTGGAAAGCGCGGATTTCAGCTGGCGTTTCATAGGTTGGACCGGTAACACCCAGATAAACTCCTTCTTTCAAGTCAACACCTAATTTTTCGGCTACAGCATGCGCTTTTTCACGATAAACTTTTGTATAAGCATCAGACATGTCTGGGAAGCGTGGTCCAAATTCGTCCAAATTCGCTCCAATCAAAGGATTTTGCCCCGTCAGATTGATATGGTCTGAAATAGCCATTAACGTCCCTGGACCATATCCAATCCCTCCAGCGGCATTGGTAACAATGACACCTTCACAACCTAGCGCTTTCATTACACGGACAGGGAAAGTAACTACTTCCATTGGATTTCCTTCGTAAAAATGAAAACGTCCTTGCAAAGCCAGTACTTTCCGACCTGCTAAGTCGCCATAAACCAATTTACCAGCATGCCCCACCACTGTTGAGCGACCCCAATTTGGAATGCCTGCATAGTCAATGCTGATAGCATTTTCAATCTCACCAGCTAATTCTCCCAAACCAGAACCGAGAATCAAACCAAATTCTGGTGCGGTAATTCCTTTATCTTTTAAAAACTGTGCTGTTTCGTTAATTTTATCCATTATATTCATATCTTTATCCTTTTATATCTTTTTTAATTTTCACTCGAAAAATGTTGAATGACACAATTACGCTCCACTCTTAAGAGCATATTCGAATCTTTCTTATTCTTTTTGAACATCAGCATTTAGTGCAATACTAATTCGGACTGAATCCATGACAATGACATAAATATAATAACATGTGACATAAAATTCTATTCTCCTTTTGATTTGGTTGATTTTAAAATTTGCACGCCATTTCTTCCAGCAACAATGACCATATCCACCATTTGATTAAAGAGTCCATGTTCTACAACACCAACTACATGATCTAGCTTTTGCCCAAATTCGACTGGATTTTCAATCACGCCTAAGTCAAGATCAATAATGAAATTCTGCATATCCGTGACATAGCGCTGCCCATTTTTTTCACGAAATGACGGTTTATAGCCTGCATGTTCAAAACGATGGAAAAGCTGTTCTGCTCCGTATTGTACGACTTCTACAGGCAATTTGAAAGTACCTAATTTACCAACCATTTTACTTTCATCAACTACCCAAATGTAGGTTTTGGTCGGAGTTGCGACAACTTTTTCCATAAGCAGAGCGCCGCCACCGCCTTTGATGCCATTGAAGTCAGTATCCACCTCATCAGCTCCGTCAACGGTCACGTCTACTTCATCTACTTCATCAATTGATTTCAAAGGAATACCTAAACGCCGAGCTTGTTCACTCGTTGTGCTTGAAGTTGTAACTGCTGTTATTTTCAGTCCTTCTTCCTTGATACGCCGTCCAACTTCTTCCACAAAATAATAGGCAGTCGAACCCGTTCCTAAACCAACTATCATACCGTCTTTTACATATTCTGCAGCTTTGATTCCTGCCATTTTTTTGAGGTTTTCCATTTTTGCTCCTTTATTCAATCTGCTTCTAGTATACCATGATTTGCCAACTTTAGCACCCAAAAAATGAAACTACTTTCTTTTTAAATGATCCCTTTTTTACAAACATTCTAAAATCTGAATATTCTATTTTTCTTGATTATAAAACACCAAAAATTCCAGATTTTCTTTGCTATAATTTGATATATCAAGCGAATAAACGAATGATATTTGAAGCTTTCTTAAAATTTATTTTATTGTATTAAAAAGAGATGATGAATTTATTTGAGCAAAAACAGCATGTAAAAATCTTGCGACGAACTTTGTTTTGCGTTACAATGAATATAGATTGCATAAACACATTATAAGGATTAAATTGATGATAACCAAAGAATTTGATACGATTGCTGCCATTTCCACTCCTCTTGGTGAAGGAGCTATCGGCATTGTTAGACTGAGCGGGACGAATAGCTTTGCCATTGCTCAAAAAATCTTCAAAGGAAAAGATTTAAGTACGGTTGCCAGTCACACACTAAATTATGGGCATATTATTGACCCAGAAAAAAACGAAATTTTAGATGAAGTTATGATTGGAGCTATGCGTTCTCCTAAAACCTTCACACGTGAAGACGTGATTGAGATTAACACCCACGGAGGGATTGCTGTGACCAACGAAATTCTCCAATTAGCCATTCGAGAAGGAGCTAGAATGGCAGAACCTGGTGAATTTACCAAACGCGCTTTTCTCAATGGACGTGTGGATTTGACGCAAGCAGAGGCTATTATGGACATTATTCGAGCAAAAACGGACAAAGCCATGAATATCGCCGTCAAACAACTGGACGGCTCTCTATCTGATCTCATTAACAACACACGTCAGGAAATTCTTAACACACTAGCTCAAGTTGAGGTCAATATTGACTATCCAGAATATGATGACGTTGAGGAAATGACTACCAAATTGTTGCGTGAAAAAACAGCTGAATTTGAAAAACTGCTGACTCAACTTTTAAAAACAGCTCGCCGCGGTAAGATTCTACGCGAAGGAATTTCGACTGCCATTATTGGTCGCCCAAACGTTGGCAAATCTAGTCTCCTTAACAACCTGCTCCGTGAGGACAAGGCTATTGTGACAGATATTGCCGGAACCACTCGCGATGTCATTGAAGAATATGTCAACATCAACGGAGTGCCACTTAAGTTGATTGATACTGCGGGTATTCGTGATACAGATGATATTGTAGAACAAATCGGAGTAGAGCGTTCCAAAAAAGCGCTCCAAGACGCTGACCTTGTGCTTCTTGTGTTAAATGCTAGCGAGCCATTGACAGAACAAGACCGCAAACTTCTAGAAATCAGTCAAGACACCAACCGTATCTTGCTACTCAATAAAACTGACTTAGAAGAAAAGATTGAAGTTGACCAGCTTCCCGATAACTTTATCAAGATTTCTGTTCTTCAAAATCAAAATATTGATAAAATCGAAGAACGAATCAACCAACTTTTCTTTAAAAATGCAGGCATTGTAGAACAAGACGCTACTTATCTCTCTAACGCTCGCCATATTTCTCTGATTGAAAAAGCTGTCGAAAGTCTCCAAGCTGTCAATGAGGGACTGGATTTAGGAATGCCTGTTGACTTAGTGCAAGTAGATTTGACTCGGACGTGGGAAATCCTGGGTGAAATAACAGGTGACGCCGCTCCTGATGAACTCATTAGCCAACTTTTCAGCCAATTTTGTTTGGGAAAATAATAGTAAACAAATTCGAACAAAAACAAGTAAGCTCTATGATTTCTATAGGAATAACCTTAGAAATCATAGAGCTTCTTACTTTTCATCAAAAAGAGAATAAGACAGAACTAAAAATTTTAAATGTTTAGTTCGTAGTTTTAACCTTTCATTACTAAACCGATAAAATGGCAGAAACTTCATTCTCATAGAGCAGACACAATATTATGCTCTGATTGTCATGAATGGAGAACCTTCTGTATTGTCAGTTGGCTCCAAACTCCGTACTCTAAATAAATAATCTACTGAATAATAGCCATTATTATTAGCATTATACGGATACATTACGTAAGTCATTCCGTTGTTATAGCCCCTCATGACTAGCTCATGCGTAACAGGATAATTTGCAAATACACTAGTTCCTACTGCACCAAGCACATGGTGTCCCATAGCAAGCGCTTCTCGCACAGCTGCGGTTGAACCTAAAACATCCGTTTTCAACCCCCAATGTCGAGCTGCTAATACAATACCATGGATCGTTGTGCCGTAGCTTCTCTTATTGAATTCATTCGTAGAATGATAGAGATAATCTGCCACAGTCGTTGGTAAAACAGTCTGTCCTGTAATACCAGAAATTGCCATAGCGACCGTTGTTGGAACGCAGCCCGTTGCAGCAAATGTGTAGCCTCCATAAGTTCGTCCTGCCCAACGACCATCACGTTAAGAAAAATATGGTGTCGGATAAGACGTTTTAGAAACTTATACTGTGGTGCCCGCCACTCCAACGATTTTACCATTGTTTTGAATGTAATACAAATGAACATTGTATTTGCCGGTTGAGTTCTTATGGTCACTCGCTTTGACAGTTATCTTATAGGTACCATCAGCTCGTTTTGCAGCAGTATACCAAATGATGTCATCTTGACCATTTACACTAGACCACGTTGGCAGCTTCACTTCACGAACACCATTAGGGCTGGAAACATTAGACACTACCACGTCAAATGTTCCTGTTTTAGAATTATTATTTTGGATCGTGATTTTTCCAGTTGGTTTAAGGTTTTCCCCAGAAATTGTCACATTGGTTGATGTACCGCCTACTCCAATCAATGTTCCATTGTTTTGAACATAGTACAAATGAATATAGTACAAACCGGCTGAATTCTTATGATCACTTGCTTTAATGAATGCCTTATAAGTTCCATTGGCCTGTCTAGTAGCAGTGTACCAGATAATATCGTCCTGACCATTGACATTAGACCAGGTCGGTAATTTCACTTCACGGACACCATCTGGATTAGAAACGTTGGAGACAATTACTTCAAAAGTTCCTTTATTAACGTCTTTATTTTGAATTGTTAATGTACCTTTTGGACGTGCAATTGAAACTTCTGTCGTTGTGCCACCAATCCCAACGATTTTACCATTTCCTTGGATATAGTAAAGATGAATATGGTACAAACCTGTGCTTCTTTTATGGTCACTCGCTTTGACAGTTGCTTTGTAAGTCCCATTGGCCTGTCTAGTAGCGGTATACCAGATAATATCATCCTGACCATTGACATTAGACCAGGTCGGTACTTTCACTTCACGAACGCCGTAAGGGCTAGAAACACCTGAGACAATCACATCAAAGGTTCCTGTATTAGGATTATTATTCGCAATTGTAAGATTGCCTTTTGCTCTTGCTAAAGATACATTTACTTGTGTTCCTGCTACTCCAACGATTTCGCCATTGCCTTGGATATAATACAGATGAACATTATATAGACCTGTTGAATATTTGTGATCACTTACCTTGACGGTCGTCTTATACGTTCCATCGGCTTGTTTTTTAGCAGTATACCAGATAATGTCGTCTTGACCATCTACATTAGACCAAGTCGGTAATTTCACTTCACGAACACCATCTGGACTGGAAACACCTGAGACAATCACATCAAAGGTTCCTGCGTCAGGATTGTTATTCGCGATAGTCAAAGTACCTTTAGGATGCGCAATCGAAACTGTTGTCGTTGTCCCTGTTACTCCTACCAACTGATTATTTTCTTGGATATAATATACATGAATATTATACTCTCCAGTTGATTTTTTATGATCAGTCGCTTTAACTGTTACTTTGTAAGTTCCATTGGCTTGTTTCTTAGCAGTATACCAGATAATATCATCTTGACCACCGATGCTGGACCAAGTTGGAACTTTCACTTCACGAACGCCATAAGGACTAGAAACATTGGAAATAAGGACATCAAAAGTTCCTGTGTCAGGATTATTATTAGCAATAGTCACTTTTCCTTGAGGTCGTCCAAATGAAAGCTCGGTAGTTGTTCCACCTACGCCAACCAATTTCCCATTATTTTGAATGTAATAAAGGTGAATGTGATAGAGTCCTGTAGAAAATTTGTGATCTACTGCTCTTACTGTTACTTTATAGGTTCCATCAGCCTGTTTAGCAGCTGTATACCAAATAATGTCATCTTGACCATTGACATTAGACCAGGTCGGTACTTTCACTTCACGAACGCCATAAGGAGCAGAAACGTCCGACACAATCACATCAAAGGTTCCTGTGTTAGGATTCTTGTTTTGAACTGTGATTTTTCCTTTTATTGGCTGATTTGCAGCACGATTGCTTGGAGTTGCCTTATTCGTAAAACGTCCAGTATAATCCACACTTTGGTCAAAAACATGACGACCAAGTAGTAGTTCAGCTTGCGAAGTAAACTGCCAAGCACCTGCTTCACTATTATATTTCAGTGTTTTCGCATCATCTGCACTTAATTTTGAAGTTGGATATTGCGCTACCCAGAAATTCTCCAAGCCAAATTGCTCTGTTTGGATTGGTCCTTTCGTTCTGAGATTATTTCGATCAAGCCAACTTGCACTTGTATAGTACATCAAATTTGAAAAGCCCATACGCCGCATTTCATCTGCCCAAGCTTGAGTAGTTGCATTGATATTCGGACGCATATCAGAATCTTCAATATCATTTACCATAACAGTTGAGGAAGGAAGGTTCAATCGCCTTGCTTCCTCTGCAAAATAGCGCGCTTCTGCTCTTGCTTCTGCTTCATTAGTATAATGAGAAAAAGCATAAGCCGACACTTGCATACCTGCCGCTTGTGCATTCTGTGTTTGAGAAACCGCATAAGGATTTTTATAACTCGTTCCTTCTGTTAATTTGACAACAACCCCATTTACCCCTTTTTCAGCTAAATGTTGATAATCCTCTTTGCTGATATGCCCATTATGACTGCTGACATCTACAAAAGTTGATTTTTTTACTTGCGCATCAGGATTACTTCTGGCTGTTGCTTGATTATTCTGCGCAGCAAAAAAAGTTGACTTGTTGTCTTTTTTAGTCTCAGTTGTAGTTGTCGAATTTTCTTTTACAACTGATTGTTCTTCTGAAACTTTAGCCTCAGTTGAAGCAGTAGTTGCTTCGATTTTAGATGAAGAAGATGAAGTTGTTTGATTTATTGGAGCAGTTTGAGTTACTTCTTTTGTTTGGAGTTCAGCTAAAGAATGAGTTTCTTGTTTATTGAGTTCTACTGTCGGCTGTGGCGTAGAAGTTTTTACAGGTTCATCAGCAAAAATTTGCTGTGAACTAGCTGCAATTAAAATAGCTGTGCTTGCTAAATAAAATAAACTTTTCTTTTTCATTTTATTTCTCCATTTTAAAATAAGCCTACCATAAAATATGGCAAGCTAACTATTTCTTTTAAGAAATTATTTTACAAAGTCCAACAATGCAAGGAAACTTTCTGCTTCAAGTGATGCTCCACCAACAAGGGCACCGTCAACATCTGGACATGCCATGTATTCAGCTACATTGTTCGGTTTTACTGAGCCGCCGTATTGTACACGTACTTTGTCAGCCACTTCTTGACCAAAGTCAGCTGCTACAACATCACGAACTGCTTTACACATTTTTTGAGCATCGTCTTGAGTAGCTGATTTACCAGTACCGATAGCCCAGATTGGTTCGTAAGCAATGACAAGAGAAGACACTTGTTCTGCTGTCAATCCTTTAAGGGCTGCAGATACTTGAGCACCTACAAATTCCACTGCTTTACCAGCTTCGTAAGTTTCAAGAGATTCACCACAGCAGATGATTGGAAGAAGACCGTTGCGGAAGATAGCATGAGCTTTCTTGTTGATATCTTCGTCTGTTTCATGGAAATAGTCACGACGTTCTGAGTGACCAATTACAACATAATCAAGACCCATTTCAGAAAGAACTTTGGGACTATTTTCACCAGTAAATGCACCAGCGTCTTCAAAATAAGTATTTTGTGCAGCAACTTTAAGATTTGAACCTTTTGCTGCAGCAAGAACTGTCGTCAAATCAAGCGCAGGAGCTGCGATACCTGCTTCAACAAGATCAGATGAAGGAAGTTTACTTGCAACTGCTTCTACAAAAGCTTTAGCTTCTTCTGGATTTTTGTTCATTTTCCAGTTACCAGCAATAAATGGTTTACGTGACATTTCACATACCTCTTCTTTTTTTATTTACATCTATTATTTTACCATAATTTAATAGAGAAATAAAGACTGAGTCGAATGAAATCATAAAAAAGAAAGCCCCGCAACAGCGGAGCTCATTTGTCTGACTTTAATTGTTCATCTGGGAACTTAATTGAATTAAGCTTCGATTTCTGTAACCATACCTGAACCTACAGTACGTCCACCTTCACGGATAGAGAATGTAGTTCCTTGTTCTACGGCAATTGGGTGGATCAATTCAACGTCGATTGTTACGTTATCACCAGGCATTACCATTTCAGTACCTGCAGGAAGTTCGATTGAACCTGTAACGTCTGTAGTACGGAAGTAGAATTGAGGACGGTAGTTGTTGAAGAATGGAGTATGACGTCCACCTTCTTCTTTAGTAAGGATGTAAACTTCACCTTTGAATTTAGTGTGTGGATGAATTGAACCTGGTTTAGCAAGAACTTGTCCACGTTCGATTTCGTCACGTTGGATACCACGAAGAAGAACCCCTACGTTATCTCCAGCAAGACCTTCGTCCAATTGTTTACGGAACATTTCAACACCAGTAACAACTGCTTTTTGGATTTCGTCACGGATACCAACGATTTCAACTTCGTCGTTGACTTTAACAGTACCACGGTCGATACGTCCTGAAGCAACAGTACCACGTCCAGTAATTGAGAATACATCTTCAACTGGAAGAAGCAATGGTTTGTCAGTGTCACGTTCTGGTTCTGGAATGTATTCATCAACAGTATCCATCAATTCCATGATGATGTCTTCATATTTTTCATCACCTTCAAGAGCTTTAAGAGCTGAACCTTGGATAACTGGGATTTCATCACCTGGGAAATCGTATTCTGAAAGAAGGTCACGGATTTCCATTTCAACCAATTCAAGTAATTCTTCATCGTCAACCAAGTCAACTTTGTTCATGAAGACGATAAGGTATTTAACACCTACTTGGCGTGAAAGAAGGATGTGTTCACGAGTTTGAGGCATTGGTCCATCAGTTGAAGCTACTACAAGAATAGCTCCATCCATTTGAGCAGCACCAGTAATCATGTTTTTAACGTAGTCCGCGTGTCCTGGAGCATCGATGTGAGCATAGTGACGTTTAGCAGTTTCATACTCAACGTGTGCAGTATTGATAGTGATTCCGCGTTCGCGTTCTTCTGGAGCAGCATCAATAGATGAATAATCTTTTGGTTGGTTAACTGAACTTGGAAGACGACGTGCAAGTACAGTCGTGATAGCTGCAGTTAGGGTAGTTTTACCATGGTCAACGTGTCCGATTGTACCGATATTAACGTGTGGTTTACTACGATCGTATTTTTCTTTTGCCATTTGAGTAAAAGCCTCCAATAAAATATATTTTATAGATAGACAGTAGGCAATACAGTCTAACTTTCCTTACTATTTTATCAAATTTTCTTCAAATTGCAAGCATTTTACGCCTTTTGTTTGTGTCTAAATTTTTGAGAATAGATAAAATCCCTTACAAATCAAGAAAATTAGTATAAAATAGTTTCAAAAAAACAACTGAGACAAATTATTTCTTGCCCCAGTCTTGACGTTATTGCGTTTTTTATGTTACAATACTGTTTGACTGATTAAGCAAGTTCCCTTTGTCTTAATCGGTGGTGTAGAAGTTGCTGCTTCTACACCTTTTTTGTTTTTTTCAATATAATTATTATATCATTAACACTAAAATAATGCAAGCGAAACAAGCCAAAAAAGCGTTAGAAATAAGGATTTTTTGACGTTTTTTTATATTCACACCGCTGCATTAAATGACCTGCAATTCCATGAGTTTTAGTGAAAGGATTTTGCCAACTTCTTGTTTTTAGCTTGCCTGCACTCATAACAACCGACTTATACTGCTCATACTCTTGTTTCCATCTTCCAAAAAATAACTCTTCTAATTCGTCCTTTCTTTCTAGAAGAATCATTTGAGCTAAGGTATTAGCTCCCTTTTCACTCCAATACATTCCGTGATGTTTCATACGATAAGTAATTTTTCGGTGTTGCGATTCCATAATCCCAATATTTACATCAGAAAGTCCTCTTAAAGTAGCTGGTTTTGTATATCTAAAATTCCTAAACAGCTTTTGTTTAAAAGATAAAAGTTGGTTCATTTCTTCTTCGTCTGTAATCAATCCTTCACAGGTATCAAATACTGTTTTCAACAGTTCTTTATCATGTGTTTGGATAGCTTTAAAACAAACATCTTGCAAATCTTTAGGATAAGGTTTAAAAAAGGATTTGATTTTCTCATTCAAGTGATAAGCGTCCCAAAAATGTTCATGCCGTCGGATGTTTAAAGCCTTCTTTAACTCAATAAAGATTCTACATGTATAACCTTTCCCGTTATCTGAATTAGAAATTAAAACAGTATCAGGTGTAATTTCAAAATAGTTATAGAGATAATCTAATAATTCCTCTTTTGCTTTCGCATGACTGCTATTGATAATCTCTTTTTTATTCTGCAATTCATAACGATTTGGACCTACTCGCTTTCGTCCAGTATGGACAACAAAGTGAGCCAAATCCATGTTTTTCCGTTCATCTCCTCCAAAGTTACACTTTACCATAACGCCGTCACCTTCAACATAGATACGATTACTTTTAATCTTTTGAACAGTGTTATCATCCTTTAGATAACGATAGCGCTCTTTTGCTTTCAAAAGTTTGTTTGCTAGTTTAACAACCTTTAAAACAGTATCTTTTGAAATCACAATAGAATAATCCATTTCAATAATTTTACATACTTGGCGATAAGGTAAAAAAGTGGCTAATTTTGAAATTCTGAACAGCAATTCTGGAGCATAGCGAACATGCTTCTTTAATCCCAATTTTTCATCAACTGGAATCCGTGTTCGTTTCCCATTTGTCCAACGACTCCTACTAAATGTGACTTCTCCAAAAAGAAAAGCAACTGTTCGTTCACTTTCATTGATTCTTCGATACCCTTTAGCACGCATAATCGGCGCAACGTATTTCTCAAAAGCAGAAATAAATTGATAAAATTTATCTGGTTCATCTGCTCGAAATTGGCTTAATAATTCTTTTTCACTAATCACTTTCAAATCCATAATTCCTATTTTACAAAACGCATGAATTATTTTCAAAAAAAAATTATTTATATTTAGAGTATAAAAAACACCAGCTAAAAGCCGATGTTTTTTGTTAAGAATAAACATAATTATAACTATAGTTATGTTTATAGTTATAATTATTCCATACTTTCTAATAACCTATCTAGATAATCAGAAGCTGAACGAGCCCCTGCAGCTTTAGCCAATCGGTCAAGCTTTTCTCGGTTGCTTGGCTTTAGAGTAAACTGAAATTGCTTCTTTCTCTCAAAACTAGTGTTGTTAGCAGTAAAAATAGGTTGTGCTGCTGGTTGATTAGTTTCTTCAATGATTTTGGATATTTCTTTTTCCTTAGGAATAAATGCCATGACTGTCTCCTTTTTGCTTATACTTATAATTGTATTTGTGTTTATAAATATAATTATATTGTATCATAAATTTTAGAGAAAGTCTGCTCCAGTTCGTCAAAAAATTTTTTATGCTTTTTGTATAGTTCGGGATTTTCCTTCATATCTGCAATAGAAATCTTCTCAATCGTGGAATGGTTGAACAATTCCTTAGCTGGGACGATTCCTAATAGATTATCTTCTCCTTTTTCTTCCGATTCTAGACCGAGTGCCTCTAGCAGCTCTCTAGAAGATCCATAATTAGGACGAATCATATTAGCTAGGAAATAGAGTTTAGCGGTGATATAGGACTCTCTCGTTCGATAATCAATCACATCTTTACGGAAAGCCTCTAAACGGCTAGAAAGATTAAATTTGGCATTATAACCAAACTCAGAAGGAGTCAACGGACTGATAATCGCATGGCTGACAGCAACCGCATTTTTTGTAGCTGTTGCAAAATCTGGGCGACAATCAATCAGGATATAGTCAAACTGATCCAGCTGCTTCTTCTCGTAGTTGTCCTCTAACCAGAGGTAGAGCAGCATATTCTTTTTATCGCTATTCTCTAAGTCTCGCTCAACTGCATCCAGCTGAACAGATCCAAAAATAAGGCTGATATTTTCCTTGACCTGGTTAATATTCACGTCACCGCCTTTGAAAGCATTGGCAATCGTGTTCTTGCTCTCGTAGATATTGTAGCACTGGGTCAGGTTGCATTGATGATCTAAATCAATTAAGAGAACTTTGTTCCCCTTTTTAGCCAGCCACTCCGCATAGTTAAACGTTAAGGTTGTTTTTCCGACGCCACCCTTGATGGCAGCAAAACTTATGATCTTCATTTTTCATCCTCCGAATTGTTGTTATTTCTTAATATAAGCTGCTGGGCTATCAAAATACTTTGAATGGCAAATACTAAAGTATTACAATATATACCCAAATTTGCATAACCTAAAAACAAACAAATAACTCCTAGAATAAGCATGGAAAAACAAAATATACTAACAGATAATTGTGATTTTGTCATTTATAATTCTCCTTTTTAAACCTCGAATGATGCTAAAATAAACAGAGCATAAATTCCAATTCCGATAATAATTGTAAATATACCACTTGATATGATATAAAACATTGGATACTTTGTTAACAGAAGATATAAGGTTACTCCAACACAAACTAAGAAAGTAACTAAAAGAATATACGTAATTGTAAGAAAGTATTTTTTCATGAGATTCCCCTCCTAATTTCTATACTTCTATTATATCATTATAAATATATTTGTCAATATATTTATAATGATATTTATGATTGTTTTTGCTTAAATTTCTTTCCCTTTTTCTTGACCCGACTTAGAGAGTTCTTTTCGAGTCAGCACATTTTGTTTTACTTCCTGATAATTCGTATAATTCTTCAAAGTATCTTCAAAATGCTCTTTTAGAACTCCTTTCTCAATCGTTAATTGTTGAATCAACTGTTGTATATCTTCTCGTTTCGTTCCAGGTTTCACTAATTCTTCTAGCAATCGACTAGCTACTAAAGAATTTTCAGGATCCGTTTCTAAAGATAAAAATCCTCCTTCAATTTTTCTCAACTGAACAAGACGATCATCTAATTTTTTTAATTCCTGATCTGTCTCTTTTATTTTTTGATTAAAGCGTTCCTCTAGCTCATCAAACTGTTTCCCATTTCGCACATCATGATCTACTAAGAAAGTAAATTCTTGAATCAGTTCTTGCATTGAGGATATATAAGGATTTTTAGTGACGATCACTTGTCCATTTTGTTTTGCAAGTTGTTTCGCAACGGTCGTTCCCATCATATAATGATTTTTTTCAGAATGATCTGGATTCATTAAATAAAAATAATCTTTCTCTTTGAGAAAAATATGATAATTTCCATTTTCTAACTTGTCTACTTTATGAGATGGGATAAGAATTGTGCCAGAATTAAAAACTCCATAATCCATTTGAAGATAAATACCATTTGTCGTTTCTGATTCCACTTGCCAAGCTTCAACTTCTAATTTCAACTCAAAATCAATTTCAGTTTTTTCTTTTTCGTTTTCATATCGTTCTTTTATTTCTGATACATCATAAACAACTTGATTTAACTGAATCCTCTTCTGAATATTTTCCAATGAATAAATTCCTTTTTTTGATAATGTATCATCACGAGTATTTCTCTCTTGTAATTTTCCATCTAATGGAGTTAGTAGACGATACTTTACATATTTTCCAGAAAAATCAATTTGTACATCAAGTGCTTTCGCTTTCATTTTGAAATCTTCCATTGAGGTGGATTGTTTCAATAGAAAATCTAAGCGCTCTTTTATTTCAAACCGAAAATTATTTTGTCTGCGCCAAGCAGCATACTTTTTATGAGAATTTTTCATCGTTGGCTGAATGATTTTCGCTCCATACAAATCTGCCTGTTTATCTGAGATTGCTCTTAATTTTTTTAACGTATTTTTTTGCCATCTCATTTTTTTCATCGTGACACTATTGGTTGTGTTTACGATGATATGATTATGGAGATGATTTTTATCAACATGTGTTGCAATGACAAACTCATAATCTCCACCTGTAAACTCTAACATCGTTCTACGTCCGATCTCATGTACTTGCTCAGGAGTCAAGTGATCATCTGGAGAAAATGACTGGATGATATGATGAGCCAGAACCTGTTTTCCAGAATAAATTTCTTTGAAATCATCATCTCCTTTTTCTATTGCAGCTAACCTTTTTGTCATGATCATTTCTTCATCTGCTATGGATACATCTGTTATCTGATGACCCGATACTAACTGAATACAGTGTTCTCCATTTTTGATGACAATTGGAAAGTTCTCTTCTATTTCTGAAAGAGATTTGATAGTTGTTTTATTTGAATTTAGAATATACTGAACCGCTTGTTTCAGATTTCCTTGCATCTTAATTTGTATTGGCGATTTAATCGCTACCATTCATCATACGTCCTTACTATTTGTTTTTTCTGTGCAATACTTCTTTTCTCCTCACTAGAAACTTTAGCATTGACTAAGTCTTTAATTTCAGATAAGAGATTCACAACTTCGCTAATTTCCTCTATCGTAATCAAATCATTTTCGTTGGCATGCTTAGCAATCTGATTGATGTTTCCGCCAATTCGATTGATTGCCACTCGCAAATCTTTCAACTCTGAAAAATCAATTTGAACGACTTGACCTTGTACCAACATATTTTTGGCATAAGACTGAAATGTCTTAACGCCCATTTCTTCCATTGTCATTTTGACTTGACGATCTTCATCTGGAGTAAAACGAACTTTCCTCTCAATAGGTCGTTTTCTATTTTCATATCGTTCCCTCACGCAATGACTCCTTTCTGCTATAAATTGAGCATTTTTAATCATAGAACTTCCCACAATGAGAAATGGGGCCTGACTGACCTTTTCTTGTGGCAAGCGTAGCATTTGGTACCCCAAATGCGAATTTTAAAAAAGGTCAGAGAAAGTCAAATCACCATTTTGACTCTCTCTCCTTTTTCATTTTTGGGGAAATCCCCAAACCCCTTGACTAACATTTTAGCTCTTCTAAACTGTCAAATTTTACTGCTTTCCAAGATAAGGAAAGATTTTTTTAAACTTCGTGACTGGTTTTGAGTCAATAGATGATGACTGAATCATCTCGTTTTCCACTAATTTTTGACCCAACCTATCTACTTGTTTTGGTGTCAGCTCCTGCCAAATAGAATGTCCTGTTTGAAGTTCTGCCAGTAGAATTTTTTCTTTTAGTGCTTGTTCAAATGAGGTATCTTTTACCTGATTTAATAAGTCTATATTGTCATGATACCAATTCCTTAGAGTGAGATCATCTGTTATCAATGTTTTATATTCTTCTTCCATTTGTTGCAGTAAGTTGCTTCGAGTAAGGTTTGTTGCTTCAGGATGATATCCTAAAACAAGGTCACCATCTATAAGAAACACATAATCCGTCAGCAAGCTCATCAATCTTTCTTCCTGTGTTATATTCATCTATTTGAATCTCCTCTTCTAGTATTATTCTGTTTGAATTGTAATTTTGGAATTGGGGTATCTCGTTCAATCATTTCGAGATACCCTTGAGTTTTTTTGAGTCTTTTTCCTCTTTCGTTTGACGTTCCTGAATGGATTTTTCCGTTTTGGATTGATAATGTGACAGCTTGTCCGCAAAACGATTCTTGTCTTGTTTGACTTGGATCACTTTTAGTTTTTCAAGTTCTTTATCCATTCTTTGGATTAAACTTTTTGCTTCTTGTTGCACAATATCAAGCTGGGTTTCCAAATCAGACAATGCTTTTTTATCATCCATCCATTTAGCTAAATAGCCAAATGAATGTTCTGCTGTATCCATTCCATAATAAGAAGCGACTACATAGGCAACGCTCTCCGCTTGAAGTTCTGCATTGCTATAAGTTAAATTTTCTGTTTGTTGGTGATGAGAATGCTGCAATTCAGAGTGAGCTGTTTCATGTAAAAACGTTTTAATAATTTGTGCTTTTCCCATATCTTTATGGATCACAATTTCATTATTTTTAGGATTATAACGACCTCTTCTTCCATTTTCTAGCTGTTCAAAGCGAACTTGAACGTGATTATTGTCAGCAATCGTTTTTAAACTCCGATAGAGATTTGCGTAGTCTAAATCTGATAGATTTTCTTTTACCGGCTGCAAAGCTTTTGGCAATTCCTTACCTTTAGTTTGGCTCACATCAAAAACAGACTTTACCTGAAAGGTCATATACGTTACTGGCTTTCCTTCTTTATCTAGCAGTGGATTGCCTTCAGAATCTTTTTTAAGATGAATATTTGGAGCTATAATTTTTAGAGCTTTTTCTCCTTTATTGATATAACGTCCAAATTCTTTATTCCATTTATTTAATGACGTTACATATTTTGCATTTGGATTTTGAGCTAAGATCAGTTGAATATTTCGACTAGAATAATTATTTAACTGGCTCATTTTATCCAAATAATGTTTATAATGTTCAGAGTTTAAATATTGTTTCACTCCTTCCTTCAGATGTTGATTTAAACCTGTAATATCACCAGCCACAATCAATTCAGAAACCATCTTTGAACTTACTTCTTCAACTTCTTCTGATGTTTCTTTTTGCTTATTTGAAGAGTTGACCTTAGCAAAATTGTTTTTTGATTTGGTCTTTTTCTCCTCTACTTCTTCTTGTACTTCTATTATTTCAGTTTGTTTTTCTGCATCGTTAAGCTCTTTTTCAGCTGTCCGATAAATATTAGAATTGAAGTTATTCAGATCTGTTCCTTGGGTCAATTCATCATAATCTGAAATACCATCTCCATCACTATCTGGACTATCTAAAAGAGTTGTACTTGCTTCCTCTACTCGATCAGGCAGACCATCCAAATCACGATCCATCTCATCTTTTCGATTGTGCTGGTGGATTTCTTCAAATAAGCCATTTGCCATAATCGATTGCAACTCTTTTCCACCATCCTTGATATAATCTTCATTGATAGAAAGTTGATCAATTTTCCCGTTTCTTTCACGATAGATTCCCAAAATGATTTTCTCCTGTTTTGATTGATCCAATTGAAGATTGAGTCCTTGCCTTAAGCGCATAAGACTAGCCGGGAAAGTTGCTCCGTCTACTGTACGAAATGCAAGTAAAACGTCTTGATCACTGGAACGAATCGCTTTATCTAGATTCAATATATGAAACTTCTCTACATCTGATAAATCTCCAAAGTAGAACGATTCTGAATCAACTATAACAGGAAGCTCAGGAAGAACTTTTAGCTTATCGAAAGCTGCACCTCTATTCGCAATTAAAATATTATCAAATTGTCCGTTTCCAGCCGCAAAATCTGATAAAGTCTGCTCTGCAGTTTGTCCTTCTTTGTAAGGAAAGATTCCAGTTAAGTGCATAAAGCTTTCTTTATTATAAGAAATGGTAACACTATTTGTATTTGCCCCTTCTTGATAAAAATAAGTTACTTGTGAATCTGCAATATTTTTTAGATACCATGCAGCCGCATTTTGAAGATGTGGAGTATAGCGATTTAGCTTTCGTAAATCTTTATCTGATACAGGATGATAATTATCCTTATGAATTGACTTTCTATCCCCATTTATGCTAAAATGAAGTAAAGGTTGAGAACGAGTTTGACTTGGTGACAAGTCATTCAAAGGTCGCGATTCATTCGCTTCTGGTAGAGGTGCTGCCACCTGAGATTCTTCAGGAAAATCCCCGAGATTTGTCTCAACCTTTTTGCGTTCCTGAATTTCTTCAGGGGCTTTTTGATTTGAATCATCTAGTTTGTTTGAACTAACTTTTTTATTTTGTTTAGAAGCTTTCTCTATACTAATAGTTGCTTCTTCTGAAACCTCAGGCATGATGATAACCGCCTCCTCTCTTAACTGCTTGAGAATAGTTTCATAAGTCTTTGGTGAAATCTCAACCGTTCCTGTTTTACCATTAAGGTACTTCATCAAATGATAAGACACAAGTTGAAAATCATAGTCATGATTGTAAGTCTCAATCTCATTCGCTGGATAACTAAGAATATTCCATGTATCTTGTCCTAAGTTTCCTAATGGGTCACTATAAGATTGTCCCCAATTCTCAGCTGTCAAACTGTTTAATCTGCGATTGAGATTATAAGCACTAATCGCTACTTCTTCTGAAAATACAGTTGAAGTATTAGAACGTCCCACCTCTTTTTGAATGCCTTTTAAAAGTTCGTACATCTGATTTTGTTCAGGTGTCCCTTTTTCTTTAAAACGCTCAATATTGGTATCATTAATGGATTCAAAGAATGGACGGTGTTCTTTTAATTTTTCTAATGCTTCTGGCTTCAGCTGCTGCATTGGATGACTCCAGCCTGTATAATTGACTAAAGTATAAAAATAAGCTTCATCTGAAAGAGTAACACTTAGGACACCAGCCTGAATTTGACTTTGAACGGCTTGTGTTAAATTCTTTAAATTTGATTTAAAAGTTTCATAAGATACTTGTGCATGATAATCATGATCTGCTTTTTGAGCCAATTCTAGATAAGGAGTTGGAAGGTTTTGAGCGAGTTGCTCGGATAGGTCTTGCTTTTCCGTGCCAATATCATAGCGAAAATTATTGGTTAAACGATTCCCTTTTTCATCGGCTAAAGCAAAGTAAGTCTTATCATAACCTAGCTTGAAACCTATCATCTGCCATTCGTTTTCTTCATAAAGTTTAGAAATAAAGTCCTTGTATGGAATAATATCCCCAGATGAATATTGCCTTGAGAGTTTTTTGTTTTCGGTAAAATCAAATACAACCTGCAATTGTGGCTCTGTTAGCTGCTCCTGATTCGAGGTCACATCTACAAGATTTTCAAAAAGAACACCTTGTTCACTTAGTTGAGAAGATGGTTCCTCAGATATTTTACCTGGTATTGTCCCAAGTGAAGAATTGGTCGCTTCTTGGATAATTTCAGACAGTTCTTCTTCATTATCTGCTTTAACATCGTTATTCAGTTTTGCATTGGTGAGTTGTACTTCTAAAATCTGATTTAGTTTTTCTCTTTCTTCAGGAGTTTGAGGACGGTATTTAGCAGATTCTTTGAAGATCCCCTCTTCAGATAATTCAACTGCTACACGCCTGAGTCCTTTTACAAAATACAAATTAGGCTGTTTCGCCCATTGATTTACCACTCCTTCATCAATCAAGGCTTGAGTGCCTGGCTGAATGGCTGTCTTTGCCATTTGTTCAGAAATCCTTTCTAACCGTGTCAATTCTTCACGATACCGCTTCAGAGTTTGATTTGTATAGAACGACTCTCCACGTTTCGCTTTCTCCAGTTCCTCACGAATTCTAGGAATATTTTGCACACTCATTTCAAGACCATTGCCACTACGATTCAAACCAGCTGCCTTCCTCTCTTCTCTCGCTTCTAGCCTTTCTACCCGTTCTTCTTGTTCTTTAATTTCATGTAGCTTATTAAATACTCGATTTTCTAGCTGATCTGCCTTTCTAAAAAAACTAGCTCCATTTCGCTTATCATTCATTGGTTGCCCGTTCGTCATTGCAAAATGACGATAGACAGCAGTAGTTGCTTCTGAAAACTCATTATTGAGACGGTCTAATTTACGTCTAGCCTGACCTAAACGACTATTATCTAGCTTCTTTTCTTCAGATTCAGTGACTCCTTGTGCTTTTGAAACGTGATATTCTGCACCAGCTTCTTGCACTTCCTGAACTTTCTTTTCTGGAGATATTGGAAGATTATCAAACCGAGATTTTAATTCTTTTTTCGTTAAAACTTCTTTAGAAATCAAAACTTGACGCTCATCAGTCGCTAATTCTTTTTGCTTAAAATCAGCTAGTTCTTCCGGATAATACCCTTGATAATGATATTCTTCTCCATCAAAACTATAAATATGTGATAAGTTTGTTCCAGGAGTAACCGGTCGGCTAAGATAGTCATTCCAATCTGCTTTATCTTGATTGCGATAGAGAATTGGTGGAATATCAATTTGGACTGGGATTTCTTTTTTCAAAAAGTTCGTAATAAAATTGTGACCTGCTGGATCATTATCTACGGCAAGAGTAATCATATTTTGATGATTGTCCTCTTTAAAGAAATCAGTCGTCCGAACAACTGCTTCCAAAGCCTTTGAACTCGTTTTATCTGCCTTATACTCTTTTCCATTCATTTCCGCATAAAGCTCCATAAAGCGGCGGCTAATGATTCCCTCTTTCACCCCATCCATGGCAACTAGTCGCACGTTTTGAAGTGTATCCTTATGAAGTTCATAATAACTCATCAGATCGATCGGACTTTCCGCAAAGACAAGACGGTTGGGAGTTCCAACGTCTACAGAAAAGCCTAGTAGTCCATCTGAATTTTTCATAATCTGTTTTAATCGACCACGTTCAGGATACTGTACTAGGTTTTCTACAATTCCCTGCAGGCTAGCTCCAGCTAAAAAGCTTGTATGATCTTTATATTTAAAGACAATGACAGGTTCCAAATAATCGCCTTTCTTCCGAGTGGCTTCAGCCATACTGCCCTGATTCAAAAAGAAATCAATCGTCTCTTCTGAAAGTCCTCTTTCATCTCTCAGATAGGTTTTAGCAAGTGCAAAGTCTGGATGTTCATATTTCCCCAAAGTATAGTTAAACGGTTCTGATTTAGCTTCTAAGGCCTTTATATCTACTTCTGGAAATTCTCCCGTCTCTAGAAAGTGCATTGCTTCTTTATAGGACACCCCCTTTACTGTTTGAACTAATTGAATTACATCCCCAAATTCCGATCTCGAATTCCAATAAAAAGTATTCGATCTTGTATCAATTACAAATGAATCATGTTCCTCCCATTCGTAGCCATAAGTTCCGGTTCGTTTGAGTTCCATCCCTAATCGTTCTGCAACCGAAAGAATAGAAAGGGATTTTGCCATCGCTTTTGTTAAGACCATGTTGGTTCTTCTCCTTTCGCATTTAGTGTTTCTTTTACCAACTCAAAATGTTTTTCTGAGGCTGTCAAAGGATAGACAAGGTTATCTTGTCGTGGTAGAAAATAATAAAATAAATAAGGTGCTAGTTTTTGATACATTGCATAATCTGCGTTTTGAAGTGATTTCATCACATTTGGATATTCTTGTTCTAGGTTTTTTTCTGCTAAAGAAAATACCGTTTTAATCTCCTCAAAATATCCAATTCCAATTGTTTTCTGATTCATTTTTTCCTCTTTTCTAATCAAGCAGCCAGTTGTGCTTTAAATTCTTCTGTTAAATCTGTCGCATTTAAAATAAATTCATCAATATCCGTTCCCTTCTTTTCATACTCATACCAGGTATCATCTTCTGGCGAATGAGCAATTTGAGCCGCTCTTGGATGTTCTAAAACACTCGCTTTTTTATCCTTAAAAACGTGCTGCTTACTGATAAAGACCAAGGCTTCATCAACTCCTATACGGGCAATTTCATCAGGAGTCATCAATGGTCGTCCCTGAATTTGACGATTTTCACTAGAGGAACCATTACGAGCGCCATAGGATTTCGAATAATTCCGAATTCGGATCGTTTGTTTTCCTGAGCGAGTAGAATAGTATTCCATCGTATCTTTATCATTTGTTCCTAAGAAAACATGTGTTGCACAGTTATTAAAAATCGTTTTCCATTCGCTTTTATATAGGGACTGCAGTTGGTTAACTGCCTGCAAAATAATCTTTGCGGACATTTCTCGACTTCGGATAGACGCCAACACTTGTGAAAAGTTAGTAATTTTCCCAATTTGAGCAAACTCATCAAAAATCCATTGAATATGAACCAAATCTTCTCGACTCAATCCTTTCACTTTCCCTTGTAAAATGTCATCTGCCTTGTGAGTTAGAACTTCAAATCCAACCGCAAAAAGAATAGACGATAGAAAGTTAAAAGCATTATTCGTTTCAGGAATGGCAATAAAAACCGCCGTCTTCTTCGTATTCCATGTATCTATTTCCATCGTGTCTTCACTAATCAAGCGTTTCACATCTTCATGATCAAACAAAGAATAGCGAGTAGATAAAATATAAAGAACGCTCGCTTTTGTATCCCCTTTCGCATTCTTGAACAGTTGCCACTGTTTACAAGCATAATTACCAGGCTTACGCTCTTCCAACTCTTCAAACATCTGCTCAACAGGACTAGGAATTTCTGGATCTTCTCGTTCAATATTCCTCAATAAATCTGAGACATCTGATAGATTTGGGAGATAAAGGCGTTCTCCTGTGTCATCATCTAATGAATCAAAGTATAGATAACCCAGTAAAGCACGTTGTAACATCAATTCAGCTTGAACCCAAAAATCTTCCCCCTGATATTCTGATTTTTTTGTTCCTTCTGTAATAGCTTCTGAAATCCGGTCTATATCTAATTCAGAATTCATATAATGAAATACATTAAACCGATCCGAATTTTTCAAACGAATCAGGTCAAAAATTTTAACAACATAACCATGTCTTTCCAACATTTTTCCCGTTTCATGTACTAGGTTTCCTTTAGGATCTGTAATCACAAAGCTAGAGTTCAGCTGCATGATGTTAGGTAATACAAAAGTGAATGTTTTCCCATCTCCAGGTAACCCAATAATCAGTACATTTTTATTCAGCTGTACATTGTAAGCTAAACGAAAGTTAAACAGCCCCATTCGGACTTGTTTACTGAAAATCATATTCTTATCTGGATCCTGATCTTCAAAACGTTTCATCTCTTTCAAAAAAGCAAAACGGGCACTCCCCTGCTCTTCCCCTTGTCGATAAGTTCCACGATCTCCCTTATACACATACAAAAATAAAGGAAGAAGAAAACCTATGCTTCCCCATAATATGGAAGATGAGGTAAATGTGAAAGTGATGAAAGAATACTGATTCATATTAGATAAAAGCCAATCAAATCGTTCAAAACCTAGAAACGGGACAGCTTCTTTTGATAAAGCGTAATAATGTTCCGCTGTATGAAAAAGGTAAAAGAATAATATCCCTACAATTAGATAAGGAAATATATTTCTAGATGATTTCATTTTGCTCGCTCCTTTCCAATATCTTTCGTAACTACAGGCATCATTCCCTTATACTGAATGTGTTTCTTATAATAGGCAATTTTCTCCTGTGGCATCATTTCATGCGGTTTTTTTAACACCCTTTTAACAAATGCTTCAGGTTTTTGGGTAATTTCTTCAATTACCTGATCCAAAGCAGCTCTTGCGAGGGCTTTATTTTTTGCATCAAAAATCAATTGTATTTTTTCTTCCCTAATCCGATAGGTAAAGCCAACTCCCTTCTCATTTAGATAATGTTTTAACTTTTCTAAATGAGACTCACTATTTTTAAATTCAAAACTATCTTTATAAGAATTGGTCGCCATAAACTGATTAAAATTTGTTTCACCTGTAAACGTTTGATGTTTTTGGTTATATTCATAGCGTTCGTACAATTCCTTTGAAACGACATACAAGGCTTTTAAAATTACTTCTGCGGTCATCTTCCCTTTTAGCGTCATTGTATGAGTCGCTCTTTCTTGATCCATTTTCTACTCCTTTCTATATATAAAAAAACACTCATCTTTTTAGATAAGTGTTTTATGGATATTGAGTTTCTAGTGGCTTCTTCGTTATCACAAATCCATAAGAACTGCTTGTGTCTTCTTTCATTTCTAGTGTTAGGCGGATTGGCTTACGCTCCTCACCTATTTTTAAAGCCACCACATAAGTTAGGTGATAATAGTTTTCTTTTTTAGAGACCTTCTCCAAAATAACCGATTGTAACTGTCCTTGTTTGGCTTCAATTGTCAATCCTGTTTTTAAAAATGGCTTTAAGCGAGCGCCGTCAGAAGAAAAATAGTAAGGCAGGAAATAACGGCTAAAGGTATCTAAACTTCCTGATTTTTCTTGCGTTTCTTTTAAAATTCTCACTTGACGTTCAAGTGGTCGGATTTGTCGTTGACTGGCGAAAAAGAGTTGAACCGTCAGCAATGAAAAAACAAAACTAACAGTGATTACTGCTCCAAAAACAAACTGTAAAAAGACTTTCCATAAATTGAAAGACTTGTCTCTTTTCCTCTCTTTAATGGGTGCTGAGGTTGCCGTTTTAGGAGCTTCTTTCGATTGTTGGCTGGGTCTTTCATCAAACGATGGCTTAGAAGAGCGATTAAAAAAAGAAGACTTTTTTGACTTCTCTTTCTTTGGCTCTTTCGGTTGCAAAAAGAGATCTTCAGCCACCCCTTCAAAGGGGAGACTGACTTCTTCCTGGAATACGACCACTCCTTTTTTATCCAATTCCTCAATTAGAAAAGCTTCCCTAACCTCTTCAAATTGACATCGTGCGTTTTCTCTCTCCAACGCTTGAAGTACTAAATCTTTATTACGATAATCTTTACTCTTCTCCTTGAATTGATCGATCATTCGATACATTATCTATCACCTCATTTCTACGATTGTCTTCAACCAGTCGCTTCATTTCTTCCATTGTCATGTGATGTTCAACTAAAAAATTGGAAGTTTCTTCCCACTCTAACAAGCGTATCTGCGTGGTTAAATCCTTTTCTTTACTTTCTAAGTGCTTCACTTTTTCTTTCATGTCGGCCAGTTTTTTCTGAATAGTTACTAATTCTTTTTTCTTCTTTTCAATGGTTGTCATCATTTTCTCCTTTATTGTCTCCTGATGGCATCGTTGTCTGATTTTGTACCGCTGCAGCCTGTTCAGCATTTAATGTATCCACAATTAAAATAGGTTCAATCGTGGTAATCAGATAGCGTCCATCGATTTTTGTATAAGTCAAACGCAGAGTAGATTGATTCCCTACATCCGTTTGAGCTTTAGAATAATCTTTTTTCTTTTGTAGCAATGTATTGGTATAAGATACTTTTACAAGGGCAACCTTATTTTCTGTATCAATATAGATCGTTGCCGTTTTTAATTTAGCATCGACTACATACCCTTTATAGGCCTGATTAGCTGGATCATTTTCTTTATTCACTTCCTGATGATAAGCTCCTTCCGTCATAAAAGGGAGATAGCGATTGCGATTTTCCCCTAAATCCTTTTTAGTAAAATAAGCAATCAGAAAGTCCTTGACATATGACTGAGTTAATTCTGTTCCTCCTTTTTTCTTTGTAACATGCGTTACTTTTGGCTTCACACTTTTTGGCTTATGGTTCATAGAGTTCCCTAAGCCGAAAGCTATCATTAAAAGTAGAACTGAACCAACAATGAACCCAACTACTTTTAATTGTTTCAATTTTTCCATATCCAACATTTTCATAAATGAAGTTTCCTTTCCTTTTTAATTAACGTGGTATTGCAAAGCTATAGTACGCTGCTGGCCGACAGACTCGCCAATGAATTTGCGATTGATTTCCTGCGTAATTGAGCTCGCTGACTAAGAAACTACCATCAGCATTCACGACCTCCACTATGCCAACATGTCCATATTGTGGCAACGTACCATCAAATCCCCCAGCAGTAGAGACGACTGCTCCTTCAACTGGGTTAGCCGAAAGTTTCCAGCCTTTTCCGACAAGAGAGAAAACCCAATTTTGTCCATTTCCTAAGTAGCCATAACTACCAGAGAGATCTGTTATTTTCCCTAATTCTACTAAACGATTATAAGCGTACCAGGTACATTGTCCAACTGGATAACCACTACCATCTTGAGTTGTCATGGCTTCCGTTGATGGCGGCTGTTTGATTCGGCTTCGATACTCTTCCGGAAAATTCCAAGAAGAAGCTAGAGTTCCACTTCCTTTGATTGTTTGTTTGAAATACATCAGCATTTGTTTAGCATTATTTTGACGTTGTGCCAGCTTATCCCCAGCATTGCCTTCCCAATGTACCAGAAAGCGCTGCGTCAGGGTCGCGACATTCTCATTACTCGTTAAAATAGATTTTAAAATGCGGATATAATAAGGATTATCTCCCTCTAGCATGAAGTCAATCTGCAGCTCTAGGTCATACCACTTCTTTCCTTTTGATTTTGCATAGTTTCTAAGAAGTGTATTCCGAATGGCTCCATCTGAAGTATCCGTCCACATTCCTAATCCTAAGCCACGGTGAATGACTAAAGAGCCGACACTGGCTCCTTGGGCAAAGCCCATATTGAGCCAATTTTCATCATCCCAGGAAGAAGCAGTTGCCCCAATCGGTGGACTTAAATAATCGCTTTCTGCTCGTTTAGCCTTGATGTTACTTTCTGTCGCAAAATTTCCAAACACAGCAGCAATCCCATTGTCTGTCGCATTCGGAATTTTATTTTTAATGTGATCCCTTACAGCTCTAGAGCGTTGAGCTAAATCTCCAGACAAATTCAAATCTGTTAAAACAGAAGTCGTTTGATTATAAGTGACGCTTGCAAAGTAAAAACCCGGATTGACCGCTGTCCATTTCGCTTTCTTCTCTTTTGTTGCTTTTTCTTCCAATTTCTGATATTGGATTTCCTGATACCCATTCGTTTTAACCGTTCCTAGCTCAACTCCAGTCTGAACCTTGTCGCCATTTTTGACTCGGATTCCGCCTACTTGCTTGTAGGTAAAGCGGGCTTCATCTGTTTCAATCGTAATATTTTCACCAGAAACAACCACTTTGCCAGATAAAACAGCTCGCAAAGCTTGACCAGTAGTCGCTTTTAGCTGCGTATTCTCATAAATCTTTGTTTGAGAAACATAACCATATCGTTTAAGTACCACCAAAGGAGCTTTATAGTGAGCTTCATCTGTAGCCAGATAAAATGGATTATCCAATTCTTGATAATTGGGATAGCGACCAATTTCTTTTATCAATTCCTGCAATTCCTGATATTCTTTGAGTTCATTTTTAGACAGTCGCATCCATTTTATAGAAGATTTTTGATCGTAGAGTTCTGGCATGGTTTTTAAATTCTGCGGATCCTGATTAAGGTTTTTCCAAATATCATTTAACGCATCGGAAAAATGATTTAATCCTAAGAAAGCTGCCGCTTTTCCTCCTGTCCCCTCTTTCCAGGAAGTAGAAGGATTCCACTCATTGCCATAACGATAGTTCATATAATGGAGAATATCATCAATATTCGTCCAGTATTCAACCTTATCATTCGACTTTTCCCGATCTACTTTTGAAAGATGGAGCCACGACTGATTCAAGTCAAATTCATTTTGTTGGACAGGACTTGCACCACCAAATACCCCTATAAAGAGTCCTAAAACTCCAAAAATAAGGAAATAAAGAAAATAGGATTTGATAGAAAGTGGATTTCTAAAGATGGGTTTGAAAGGCTTAGAAATAAATCGAGCTGTTTTGCCAGTTTTACTGGCGATTTTACCTACTTTAGAATTTCTAAATTTGATTCTTGCCTGACGTAGTTTCTGAATCAACTTTCCTTCCCAAGACAATTCTTTCGGTGTCCTCGTAAAGCCATTCCCGCGGACAAAGTTATAGGTACGATTTACCGTACTATAGTTTTGAGAAATGGCAAATTTTCCGGCTTTCCCCAAAATTTTGACGGTTTGCTTTGTACCTTCTTGTTGGTAGTGAACTTGACGAATATTTTGACGAGCTGATACCCAATCACCTAGAATATCATTGTCTTGAACCATTCGCTCCCCATCTTGTCGTATTTTGAATTTCCCAGATTGAACAGCACGCCGACGTGTTCTTTTAGGAAGTGATCCGCCATCCCGATCTTGCGCCTTCCGATAAAGCTTTTTTGTAACTTTTTGATTCTGTTTAGCTTTCTCTAATTTTTCTTTTAAAAATTTCCCTCTTGCCGTTGGTTGAGGTCTGCGATAGAGTTTATATTGCTTTTTTGCCAGATGATAATCTTTTTTCGCAGCTTTATACGTTACACGAGATTTGAGACGAGCTTCTTTAGAAGAAAGCTGGAGATTTTCTTCGACTCCCTTTTTTACTCGAACTCTGCGCTCTTGAAAATCGTGTCTCCATTTTTTTTGATCCACTTACTCACCTTCTCTCTGCTTAACTATCCGTAGCAACTAATTGATAAAGCTTGGTATTTTTCGGAATGGGATTTTTAAATGGTACAATCGTATCTCCTGCTACAATCAATCCAGTTCCTTTTGCTTTTGGACGCAGTACAAATCGTTCAAGGGATGGGGTTAGGGTAAAGACTTGCGAAAGAGCTTCTAAATCTGTCAATTTTAGCTTTAACAAGACTAAAAATTCACAGTTTGCGACCAATTTTCGTCCTTCTTCCATCGAAAGAACCGTTTCTGGATTTTGCGTAATTCCTGTAGGAATAGCGCCATATTTCCGAATTCGAGAATAGAGTTCTGTAAAGAAAGTTGCTTGGATTTTATTCTTAAAGTAGAGCTGTAATTCATCAAAATAAAGCCAAGTAGTCGTTTTCCCTTGATGATTGACAACCTGATTCCAGATGTAATCCTGAATTACCAATAACGCAAAAGGTTTCAATTTCCCAGATAGCCGCTTTAAATTAAAAATAACAAAGCGATTGTTCATATTGACATTGGTTGGATGAGCAAAAATATCATTTGAACCCATCGTGTACGGTTCAGCCTTAAGAGCTAAGGCTTTTGCCACTTCTTCCGGTTGGGCTTCCATGCCCTTTTGCCACTCTCTCAAGGTTGGTTTTGGAAACTGCTCATAGGTTAAACGGGTAACCCGGTCAATCATGGCAAATTCTTCATCGGATACTTCAGAAAAGATATTTTCAAACAAGGTTGTCAATAAATTTGCCTTTTGACCAATAGGGTCACTATCTTCTGCCTGTAATTTATCTTGTTCCGGTAAATCCAGCAAATTAAAATGATTGGAAGAGCCAGGGGCAACGTTAATAATTTCTGCTCCAAATTCACACCCAATATCTACATATTCTGCTTCCGGGTCTACAATAATAATTTGGTCTTCTGTATGGCGTAAGAGCGTTGGAATAATTTCTCCGCCTTTAGCAAGAACAGATTTCCCTGAACCTGAGATACCAAAGATAGCTCCAGAACCTGTGTTTAGATCTCGTTTACGATCCAATTTAATTGGATTTTTTGACAACTGATTTTGACCATAAAAAATAGCCCTAGGGCTAGTAGATTGTAAATCAATGTTGGTAAAGGGGACCTGTGTTGCTAAATTAGCAGTCGTCATATCCCTCATAAAACGTTTTTTCACATCGATAAAGGCTTTACCAATTGGAAGAATGGTATTTAAGGCTTCTTCCTGATAGAGATACAATTTCTCTAAGTCAACCGTGTTCTTCCGGACAGAACGTTTGACTCTTTCTGTATAATTGTTTAACTCTTCTAGACTATCAGCCATAAAGAAAATAGCAATCACGCCAGAAAACATTTTCTGATCATTGTCTTGTAATTCAGCCGTCCATTTTTCTGTTTCCCTTGAAGTTTCTTTGGCTTTACCTCCTACAGCTAAATCCTCTGAAATGCCTTCTTTAAAGCCCGTTTTTTGTCCTTTAATCATCTCTCGCCTTGCACTAGATCCGATTGTGTTGATTTTTTTAAGAGCAGAAGCTGTTTCATAAGGTTTACAATATACTGCAATAGCGAGTTCAATCCCTGTATCCAAAATGTTTTTAATCAATTTATCATTTAAAAACGTAGGATACTGGCGAACGTATAATACACGGGCGAACTGATCATCAATCTGCATGTAATCTTTTTCAAACTTAAGATAATTCGGCGCAATAAAGTCTTTTGTGGAAAGTCCACTGATGGCAATATCCTGATAATCGAAATCCAAAAACGCTTCATTTCTAAGGATTTTCCGAAAAATTGTCAATCGATCTAATCCATCACATTCTTTAAAGGAAATCCCCATCCCGCCATACTGTGCTTCAATAGAAGCTGCTGTATCATCTAAAATTCGGTCTGCTTGTCCTTTATGATCTGCTTGAGCTGTTAGAGTGATATATTTTTCAACTTTAAATGAATTCTGATCTTCTGAAAAACGATCCGCAATCATCTCATTGTATTCTTTCCGATAACAGTCGCCAGCATCACCTTGTAGTTCATAACGGATATTTTCTAGGACATTATTCTCTACACGCCGATTCAAAATCAAGAGTTGATATTCATTCTCAATATCCAGAGAATTATAAATATCTGCATTGGTTTCAATAATATCAATCCGTTCCTGTTCAGTTGCCGTGATATAGCTGACGTCCCCTAAGTGATACGTTTTAGAATAACAATCCTTGGTGATTTTCATTAACCCATCAGGAAGTAAATACCGATAATTGAGGGAATTTTGAGTACTGGCTTTCATGGTTCGCCGCAATCGCTTTGCCCTCTCCTTTTCTGCTTTAGAAAGAGTCACTGTATTCTGTGACCCCTTTTTCTGGAAGAAATGCATCTTTTGAAAACTCCTCTCTTTCAAATTCTGTTTGATAAGCTCGTTCTTGCTTTGTGAAAGCAAATCGAACATGATCTCGAATAATTTCATCAAATTTGAGACCAAAAATAACAAAAGGAGGTAAAATCCCTCCAATCACACTATACACAATTATATCTGGTGCTTGAAAATAGACCAGAATAGTTGCTAGGACACTTACAAGCCCAATCCCAACTAGAAGGATTAGCTGCCGAAAAGTGACTAATCCAATCACCGGACGCTCATAAGAATCCAACTCTTTTAAAAATTCACTACCTAAGCGATTCATAACGCTCCTTTCTCGTATGATATAATAAAATAAATTTTTATAAAGGAGAATATCTTATGCAAAAAAGAAGTACCAAAAATATCCCCTCTTTTCAATCTCTACATTTTCTTATCAAGAGGTTTACATCTCTTTTGATGATTGCTATGTTTATTCTTGTGTTAATTCAAATTGTAAATGTTGCACTCATCAGCTTAGCTCCAGGGCAAGATACCATTTTAATCAAGATAAAACCTGCTCTATCCCTTCATACTATTTTACAAATGTTTTTAGGAACGGGTATCATTATCGTTTTATCAGGAAGTCTTTATGTAATCGGACTGATTTTCGATTGGTTAATGTTATTAACTAATCCTTCATCCAAGTTTAGAGTGTTTTATCTCAAAGGAACAGACACAATCAATCGATGGTTTTCAATTATTGCACTAACAACCTGGTCTCTTGTTTCTTTGCCGGAACTTTTATTTAATTATTTTACAATTTTAATATCTATCGCTGCTATTTTAATTGAATCAAGAAAACATTCTAAATTACTTCAAGTTAAGATCATCTCACATTACTTCCTGGATGAAGCTGAAAACTCATCTAAGTCATCTGAAAATGAATGATATTTTTTAAATCTCAGCGAGCTTACGATTAGTAAAATAAGAGCTAGAAAATAGAATATCATGACAATAACTAAAAAGAGATATAATTTTCTAAAGGATAATAAGAATCCTATTAGTAAGCAGATATGTGGAAACATTCCTAGTTTAAAAAAAGGAAGGTAACCATCCATAAGTGTAAACTCACCAACTAGCCACTTAAAATCATCTGAACTTGCCTGATTCATATTGCAATGATGAGGTTGTTTCTTTTTTTCTTTTTTGAGAAGTTGATTCTTTTTCAAGGATTGATTTCTCCTTTCTAATTCACTTGTAATATGCTTTTCGCCATACGCTGGCTACCAAACAAGAGAAGAATATAAATAATCCCTTTGGCAATCGCTGTCAGAGCGCTCGTCCAAGCTCCTGTTGTCGCTACTTTTAATAAATCATCTGTCACAATAGCTGGATAAAGAAGAATGATGATGACAAGAATAACACCTTGTAGAATAGCGGCTAGGTATAGCTTGAAGAAATTGAAGCAAATCGGGCGCAGAGCATCCATCATAAAACAAGCAACAACGATTTTTGCGATTCCTTTGTACACGTATAAGGTAGAAGAACGCAACAAAATCAATAATTTTGTCGCAATCTGACCGATAAAATCTATCACCCAATAGACTGTTTGTAATATTCCTTTCGCTACAAAATTCAATCCTTTAAAATCAGGTGTCTTAACTTTATAAGGAGAGACACCATTCTTCGCAGCTAGTTTAATCATCCCGTTGAACATCCAACCAAAGACATCAAAAATCTGATCGATAGAGAGTACTAAAAAATAAGCCAGTACGTATTTAATCGCTAATTCAAAGAAGAGCTGCAGGGTCAATTCTCCACCATTGTTTTTTAAATGTTGGTACCAATTAAACATCTCTAGTCCCATAAAAAGTAATAGTAAGATAACTGCGACATGTTGCATAGAATGGGAAATATCTCCCATGATTTTATAAGCGGTTGGGCTATAATCCTTAAGGCTGGTGGTTAATTGATTAAGGGTTGACTGATTCACAGACACCACCTTCTTTCTTTAAAAATTAAAGGATTGAATCCCTGCGGCAACCGCTGAAAAAATCGCTTTTAAGGCAATACCTAGAACAGCTCCTAACAGAATGCTTAGGTTTCCTCTATCTTTCTTGATATCATCATCCCGTTTGATACCAGTTGCTAAATCCCAAATACCAAAGGCAGCCCATCCTAAACCGACTAAACCGCCTATTGTTCCAATTGCATTCACTACTCTTACTGCTGTCTCCATAAATTTTTTCTCACTTTCTTTTGTCAATAAAAAAGACACCAAGAATACTTGATGTCAACGTTATAATCTTTCTATTCAATTAGTTAGTCTAGTTCTTCAGGTTTAAAGGTCAAGGTATAAGCCATTAAAATACCGAATACAATAATGAAAACTATTTCCCACCAATAAGTAATCGGTTGTCCTGGAAAAAGAAAACCCTGAAACTTCTCAAAATTTCCATGTGATAAAATATTTTCTAAAAATGCAGATATTATCAAAGCAACAAAGACTAAAATTCCTTTGAATATTATCCAAACCAATGCCATACTAATTAAACTCTTAAATAAGTTAAGAATAAACAGAAGAATGACAACGGGAGTCATCATCATCAAAGCAACTCCTCTCATCAAGAAATGAGGAAAGTGTTTCAAAACGGTTCCTAAAAAGGTAAGCACTTGTTTCAAGCGATTTTTCCACGACTTTTTAGGCATTTGAATTTTGAGTTTCTGTTTTGTAGGCACATAATATCTATAGCCACTTGGACTGATTCTTGTTTCCATCTGCTTTTCCTTTCCCATAACCACTCCTCCAATCTTTCTGGTTTCATTATACCAAAAATACCAGAGGTGAACTAGACTTTTTTATAAATTACGAAGTTTTGCGCCATTTCAACTTCATAAAGCTCACGACTGCTAGCAGAGCTAGCCCAACCACTGTTAAGCCTGCAGCTGCCTTTTCACCTGTTTGTGGCAATGTTTCCATTGTACCGTCTGCTTTTTTAACAGACACAGTTTTATCAGGATTCACTACGCCTCCTACTGTTTCGGCAGCTAATTCTACTACCTGACCGTCTCCATTTGAAACCAGTACATGACTATTGTTAGTTCCGACAATCGTATAACCCGTATTGGTTTGGACGGGATTCGTCACAGGATTAACAACTTTTTGTCCTGTTGAAGTAGAAGTCGTTCCAACTTGACTCTTGCCTGCCTTATTCGCTTCATCCGTTGTTTTCGGTTGTTCTTCCGTAGGTTTTGGACTTGGAGTTGGTGTATCCGGTTTTGGCTCGTCCTTTTTCCCATCTTCTGTGGATGGAGTTGTTGGATCTGTTTTTCCACCAGGTGTCGTTGATCCAGAATCCGTTGACAGTTCCGTTGAAGGGGTACTTGGCTTTTCAGGAACTGTTGGATCAGAAGGAGTTGGCGCCGGAGTATCCGGGGTACTTGGTTTTTCTGGCGGTGTTGATGGCACAGTCGGATCAACTGGTGTTTCTGGGGTCGGTTGACTAGGTTCAACTGGAGTGCTTGGTTTAGGTGTAACCACACCTGGAGTAGTTGAGTCAACCGGTGGCGTCACATCGTCCGCTAAAATGCTTCCTGCTTGGGTTAGCACCATTGTAGAGAGTGCAAGCAGCGTGAATAATTGTTTCTTTGTCATAAAAGATCCTCTTTCTCTTTTAGATAAATACAAGGCAACAAGACCTTTCTTATTGCCTTGTAAGAATAATCTCATTAATTTTCTTTATGTTTTTTCAAACCAAATAGACCAAAGCCTGCAAGGATCATTCCCAAAACAGACAATCCAATACCAGAAGCTGTACCTGTTTGTGGCAAAGCTGGCTTTTGAGCTGTCGGAGCTGGAGTCTTCGGTTGCGGTTTTTCTGGTTCAGGTGTAGTTGTCTTAACAGTGTTAGAAACAATCTCATGACCATTTACCACATTCTTGTAGGTGTTTTCAAATGTACCTGTCGCAATGCGTTTCATTTGAATCGCTGCATCCACATCAAACTCAGAAGCATTGTCTACTTTATCTAAGAAGTCTTGCTTCATAGAAATCTCGACAATTCCTTTGGCTTTGTCATACTTCAATTCTGCATATTGTGATAAGTTTGTGCCAACTTTAATCACCGAACCATCTTTCAATTTGATGTCAACCCCTGCAAGAGCTTTATATTCGCCAGTAAATTCATCACCTTTTTGGTCAAAATCATCAAAGAATCGATATTCTTTGAGTACTTCACCACGATTAGCAGGCAACTTAGCTCCATCTAAATAGTAATAGAATTTATCACCCAGCTTAATCAATTTACCATCCAGATTTTGACCGTTACCTAATTTATTGTAAACTCGTTTTTGGACTTTCAGCTCTGGTACATGATTGACTACTACATTTGAAT
>OBXQ01000202.1_pt1 | contig 45048 bp, 42 predicted proteins | sample 1476641 | NCBI WGS metagenome assembly OBXQ01 (sample SAMEA2580174, study PRJEB22360) | human gut metagenome | biome: human gut; feature: human-associated habitat; material: faeces | place: Denmark | collected 2008/2010
GTCCAGGCGGCTGCCATGGAGGAGATTCAGTCCTCCACGGCAGCCTATGTCCAGATGCAGGTGCAGCAGGCCTGCGCAATGGCCCAGGCCAGGATTTTTATGGAGGAACAGGAGAAAACGGCCCGCTCCAAAGAGCAGTCCCGCCAGTTCTCACGGCTGGGCCTGGTGCTGTTCGCTTTTATGGGAGTGGCCTTTGCGGCCCAGCTGGTGCTGATCGTGATCACGATGCTGGTGGGCCTGGTGGGCGGTCTGGACGTGGATTTCGACAACCAGACCGTACAGATTGTGATCTCGGCCATCTCCATGTACGGGGTGGCGTTTCCGGTGGCCGCCCTTCTCATGCGCCTGATCCCCAAGCAGGGGCGTCCGGGGGGCGAGACGTGGAGCGCAATGCAGCTTGCGGCCTGTTTGGTGATCTGCATCGGCATCGGTTTTGTGGGTATCCTGCTCAGCCAGTTTGTGGACGTTGTGTTTCCCTCCGGAGGGGATGGGGTTCAGCCGGAGGATATGATGACAGGAGCCGGGATGCTGCTCAATATCGCCATGGTGGTGTTTGCAGCCCCGGTGGTGGAGGAGCTGCTGTACCGGAAAATGCTCATCGACCGCATCGCGGCCTACGGCGACGGTGTGTCCGTTGTGGTGTCCGGACTGCTGTTCGGTCTGGCCCATGGGAATTTCTCCCAGTTCTTCTACGCCTTCGGTCTGGGAGCCCTGTTTGCCTACGTGTACATCAAGACCGGACATATCGGCTACACCATCGGCTTTCACATGTTTTTCAACCTGATCGGCGGCGTGTTCACCGTGGAGCTGAACAAGGGCTTGATGGAGGTTCGGGATCCCGCGGGAATGGTGGCGCGGCTGGAACAGCTTTTCGGCGTGGATCTGGGGCCGGTGGTGCCCCTGGTCTGCAGCGCGCTTCTGACGGTTTATCTGGTGATGAGCGTCGTCTGCGCGGTGGGCGGTCTGGTGATTCTCATTTCCAGGCGCAAGGAGATTGTGTTCAGACCCGGGGAGAAGCCCATGGTCTGGGGACGGCGTTTTTCCGCCGTGGTGCTCAATCCCGGCGTGATCCTTTACCTTCTGCTCTGCGCGGGCCTTTTCCGGATGTCCTCCCTGGTGTAAGGGGAGATACCGCCGGAGGTTATGGCAGATATAGGAAATAGATATTTGACGGGACGGGCGGATCGCGTTATACTTTGTCTGATTGTGGCTGCCGGGAGTCCGGGCAGTTATGTCTGATTCTAATGAAAAGACAGAGGACGGATGGACATGGATTTCAACAATTTATTTATTATGCAGGGGATGTTATTTTCCCTTATGCTCCTGGGGCTGTATCTGCGCAAGATCGGAATGATCACGGACAGCAACCGGGAGCTTTTGACGGACCTGGTGGTGAATGTCACCCTGCCGTGCAGCATCGTAAAATCCTTTGAGATGGAATTTAACGGTGAAATTCTCCGCAGCTGCCTGGTGATCTTCCTGGTGGCCATCGGCATACAGATCGGCAGCTTCCTGCTCAGCTATATGTTGTACCCGGGAGTGGAGGAAAAGCACAAAAAGGTGCTCCAGTACGCGACCATCTGCTCCAATGCGGGAATTTTGGGCAACCCCATCGCGGAGGGCATATTCGGACCGCTGGGCCTTATGTACGCTTCGGTGTACCTGATTCCCCAGCGGACGTTCATGTGGTCCATGGGCCTGACCTATTTTACGGAGTGCCCGGACAAGAAGTCCCTGGTAAAAAAGGTAGCCACCCACCCCTGCATCATTGCGGTGGCCATCGGCCTGTTCCTGATGATCGCCCAGCTGCGCCTGCCCGGCTTTGTGGGGCAGACGGTGCACACCCTGGCCGGGGCCAACACCGGAATCTCCATGCTGTTTATCGGCAGCATTCTGGCGGGGCAGTGCTTTAAGTCCATGTGGACCAGGCTGACGGTCTATTACGCCTTTGTGCGGCTGTTCCTGGTGCCGTTTCTGGTCTGGGCGGTCTGCGCGCTGCTGCATCTGAATCCCCTGGTGACCGGAGTGTCCGTGGTGCTGGCGGGGATGCCCGCGGCCAGCGTGACGGCGATTCTGGCGGCGAAATACAGCTGTGACGAGGTGTTCGCAACCAAATGCGTGATCAGCTCCACCCTGCTGTCCATGGTGACCGCGCCGCTGTGGTGCATTTTTCTGGCGTAGAGGCGGCGTGAGCGGAGTTATATAGAAGTTGGTAAAAGCAGAGTGTTCTGGCCTGGGCGGCCGGTGCGCTCTGTTTTTTGCGTGTGATGGACTTTGACGGGGCTATATGATTTTACCTATCACTTCCATATTAAATCATATATTTTACTTATGAGACGCTTTTCTATATAATGATGATAAAAGGTAACGGTCCAGTAGGTCTGCGCACTTGCTGCGCTGACCGTACGAGAATCTAAGCCTGCAGGCAAAAATCCCATCGACGAAGTCGATTTTAAATGGATTTTTGCCCGTATCGGTGAAGGCGCTGAACCGATACGATAAAAGGTAACGGTTCAGTAGGTCTGCGCACTTGCTGCGCTGACCGTAAAAGAATCTAAGCCTGCAGGCAAAAATTCCATCGACGAAGTCGATTTTAAATGGATTTTTGCCCGTATCGGTGAAGGCGCTGAACCGATACGATAAAAGGTAACGGTTCAGTAGGTCTGCGCACTTGCTGCGCTGACCGTAAAAGAATCTAAGCCTGCAGGCAAAAATTCCATCGACGAAGTCGATTTTAAATGGATTTTTGCCCGTATCGGTGAAGGCGCTGAACCGATACAATAAAAGGTGAAATCGGAGGTGCGGATATTGGAGAAGGAAAGGGAACTCTTTGAGCGGCTGCGGGAGTTTACCGTACCGGAGCTGTGCGACGGAGCCGGGGTGTTCAGCGCTATGGACTACCACATCAAGCCATGGATCGGGCGCACGAAGATCGTGGGCCGGGCGCTTACCGTCAAGGTTCCGGCGGGAGAGGGAGCCATTGTGAGCCGGGCCATCGAGCTGGCCGGGGAGGGCGATGTGATCGTGATCGCCGGGCAGGGGGTCTGCCAGTGTTCCTACTGGGGAGACCACCGCAGCCTCTGCGCGCGGCTTCAGGGCGCGGAAGGAGTGGTGATCGACGGGGCGTTCCGGGATCTGGAGGGCTGTGAGGAAGCTGGATTTCCGGTATTTGCCAGGGCGCTGACCTGCGGAACCGCTCAGAAGACGGGAGAGGGGCAGATCAACGTGCCGGTGAGCTGCGCGGGCGTGGCGGTGAATCCAGGCGACTTCATCGTGGGCGACGTGAACGGTGTCTGTGTGATCCCAAGGGATCAGGCGGAGACTGTGCTGGAGCGGGCGGCGAAAAAAGTGGCGGCCCAGAAGCGGACAGCGGAGGAGATGGAGCGCACGGGAAAGGCGATTACAAGGATCCGGATGGATCAGTAGCGCGGTGAATGCGGGCCGGCCGGAAGTTGGCCGTGTTTCAATCGTCCCGCACAACCCGCACAGCGGACGGCCCCCTGCGGTATGGGGCGGATCAAACAAAAAATAGCGGCGGATTGGCCGCGGGCAGCAATCAAAAGGAGCGGATATGATACGATTATTGGATCGCCCGGTCGTGCTGGGAACTCAGGGATGCCCTGTGCCGGCAGCAGCGGGCTTTGATGTGGAACAGGGCCGGAAGAAAACCATGGCCTACAAAATTTTAAAAGCGCACAACCAGTGGGACGACATGGAAAACCTGCGGCTCAAATTCGACGCCCTGGTATCCCCGGACAACAACTATGTGAGCATTTTGCAGACCGCGCGGGCCAGCGGAATTGAGAAATTCCCGGTGCCCTATGTGCTCAGCAACTGCCACAACACCCTGTGCGCGGTGGGCGGAACCATCAATGAGGACGACCACGTGTTCGGCCTGTCCAATGTCAAACGCTACGGCGGCATTTTCGTGCCTCCCTACCGGGCGGTGCTGCACCAGTACATGCGGGAGATGATGGCGGGCTGCGGGAAAATGATCCTTGGCTCGGACAGCCACACCCGCTACGGAGCTCTGGGAACCATGGGCATCGGGGAGGGCGGCGGCGAGGTGGCCAAGCAGCTGCTTGGCCGCACCTACGACCTTAAGCGCCCGCCGGTGATCGCCGTGTGGCTTACGGGGAGCCCGAGGCCCGGCGTGGGCCCCATGGACGTGGCCCTGACCCTGGTGGGGGCAACCTTTGCAGGCGGGTTTAACAAGAACAAAATTCTGGAATTTGTGGGTCCCGGCGTGGGCAGCCTGTCCGTGGAGTACCGCATGGGCATCGATGTGATGACCACCGAGAGTGCGGCCCTCAGCAGCATCTGGACCACGGACGGGGCGGTGGAGGCGTACCTTAAAATGCACGGGCGCGGCGGCGAATACCGGCCTCTTGCCCCCGGGGAGGGCGCCTGCTACGACGGGCTGATCGAGATCGACCTCTCCGCGGTGGAGTGCATGATCGCGCTGCCCTTCCACCCCAGCAGGGCGCTGCCCATCCGGGAGTTAAAGGAAAATCTGGATGAGATTGTGGCCCAGGTGGAGGCGGAAGGCCAAAGAATCAAGGGGGAGGCGGGAGAACCCTTCCACCTGGCCGATAAGATCCGGGACGGGGAGCTGGTGGTGGACCAGGCCCTGGTCAGCGGCTGCAGCGGAGGCATGTTTGAGAACATCGCCGCCATGGCCGATATCCTGGACGGCTGCGCCATAAGCGGAAACGGAATCAGTTTGGGCGTGAACCCGGCCAGCGTGCCGGTGATGGCGGACCTGATGGATCAGGGCATCGCGGGGCGTCTGGCAGTCAGCGGAGCCACGCTGCGCCCAGCCATCTGCGGCCCCTGCTTCGGCGTGACCGACGTTCCGGCCAACAATCAGCTCTCCATCCGCCATGTGACCCGCAACTATCCCAACCGGGACGGTTCCAAGCCGGGCCAGGGGCAGATGGCGGCGGTGGCTCTGATGGACGCCCGGTCCATTGCCGCCACCGTGCGAAACGGCGGACGCCTGACGGCGGCAACGGAGCTGGACCAGGTGCATTACACCTCCCCGGAATACCATTTCAATCCCGCGATCTACAAGGGGCAGGTGTACGACAATTTTGGCGGAGGAAATCCGGCCGAGCCCCTGGTGATGGGGCCGAATATCGGGGAATGGCCCGAGATGGCGCCTTTGGCGGAGCATCTGCTGCTCAAAGTGGCGGGGGCCTACGATTCGTCGGTGACCACGGATGAGCTGGTGCCGTCAGGGGAGGCCTCGTCCTACCGCTCCAACCCGGAAAAGCTGGCCGGATACACCCTGATCAGCCGTGATCCCGGTTATGTGGGCCGCGCCAGGGAGGTGCGGGCCCAGGAGCGCCTGCGCCGGGAGAAGGGGCTGGCGGCGGTTACGGATGAGGAGGCCGGAACAATTTTACGGCGGCTTCAGGCGGAGCTCGGCTGTGAGGAGGACGAGATCGCCCTGGGAAGCATCATCACCGGCCCTCAGATCGGGGACGGATCTTCCCGCGAGCAGGCGGCCAGCAGCCAGAAGGTGCTGGGCGGCCTGGCGGATCTGGCGGGGGAGTACGCCACCAAGCGTTACCGGTCCAACCTGATCAACTGGGGGATTCTGCCCCTCATCACCGCGGAAAGTCTGGAGGACATCCGGGTGGGCGACTATCTGCTGGTCCCGGGAATCAGGCGCGCGCTAAAAGAGGGACGGAGCGACCTGCGGGTGAGGCGGGTGACGGGGGTGCAGCGGGAGATTTCGTGCACCCTGGGGCAGCTGACCGGGGAGGAGCAAAAGATTTTGCTCTCTGGCTGCCTGATTAACTATTATGCGCAGGAGCGCAGAACAATGGATGGAGGAGAAGAACATGAGCGTTGACGCGAATATTGTTGCGGCACAGGAGAAATTTGCGGAGCTGATCCGCTCCGAGTACGAACGGATCGAGCGGATGAAGGCGGATAATGAGGTGACGGATTTCGCCAAACTGGAGAAGATTGTGGTGGGCATCCTGCCCGGCGACGGCATCGGCCCCATTATCATGAAACAGGCCCTGCGGGTTCTGGACGATCTGATGGGACCGGAGATCGCTTCCGGCCGGGTGGAGGTGAGGACCATCGAGGGCATGACCATTGAGAACCGGGCCGCCAAGCTTCAGAGCCTGCCGGACGAGGTGTTCGAGGAGGTCAAACAGTGCAACGTGCTGTTAAAGGGCCCTATGGTGACGCCCAGGGCCTCCGATCCCTGGCCCAACCTGATCAGCGCCAACAGCCTGCTGCGCCGGGGACTGGAGCTGTTCGCGGCCGTGCGCCCCATCCGCATCCCGGAAAAGAACATCGACTGGACCTTTTTCCGTGAAAATATCGAAGGCGAGTACATCTGGGGCAACAAGGGCATCCAGGTGAACGAGGATCTGGCCGTGGACTTTAAGGTGCAGACCAGACAGGGCAGCGAGCGCATCGCCCGGGCGGCCTTTGAGTTTGCCAGAAAGAACGGGAAGAAGAACGTGACCATCGTGACAAAAGCCAACATCGTGAAGCTGGCGGACGGCAACTTCATCAAGGCTGTGCGCAGGGTCGGCGAGGAGTATCCGGAGATCGAGATCCAGGAGCGCCTGGTGGACGCCATGAGCGCCAAGATGCTGGATCCGGAGTTCAACAAGGGCATCGAGGTGATCGTGCTGCCCAACCTCTACGGCGATATCGTGACCGACGTGGCGGCGGAGCACCAGGGTGGCCTTGGCACGGCTTCCTCCTCCAACCTGGGCAATCAATACGCCATGTTTGAGGCCATCCACGGCACGGCTCCCTTCCTGATCGACCACAACCGGGGCGATTACGCGGACCCCTGCAGCCTGATCCGGGCGGTGGGTATGCTCCTGGCCCACATCGGTTACGCGGACCGCAAGCAGATTCTGGACCAGGCTCTGGACATCTGCACCATCACCGAGCGCAGGCTGGTGGTGACCACGGACCGGGACGGCGCCAGCGCGGCGGAGTTTACGGACTACCTGCTGGAGACCATCAACGGACTGAAAAAATAGAAGAATGGCGGACACGCCGGCACAAGCCGGGTGTCCGCCTTCCCAGCGAGAAGGTTTGGCGGCCCGATGGGACCGCCTTGTCCCTTAAACAAATTAATTTACAGATAGCCGGATGTGGAATCCGGCGGAGAGGGGTAGACAATGAGAAAATTTAAGACAGTATTTATGCGCGGAGGCACGAGCAAGGGCTGCATGTTCCTCAGGGAGGACCTGCCGGAGGACAGAAGCCAGTGGGATCCTATTTTTTTACAGGTAATGGGCAATCCTGATCCGAAGCAGATCGACGGAATGGGCGGCACCGTGTCCAGCAACAACAAGATCGTGATCGTTTGGAAGAGCGAGGAGAAGGACGTAGACGTGGAGTATCTGGTAGGCCAGGTGATCGTGGGCAAGAGCCAGGTGGACTACAAGTCCAACTGCGGCAACATGACCGCCGCCGTGGGGCCCTTTGCCGTTGAGGAGGGGCTTCTTACGATCACCCAGCCCATCACCACGGTGCGCATGCTCAACCGCAACACGGACAAATACATCAACGTCACCGTGCCCATCGACCCGCAGACCGGCACCTTCGCCCAGGACGGGGATTGCCACATCGCGGGCGTGGACGGCACCGCGGCGGAGCTGAAGGTGAATTTCCTGAATCCCGCCGGTTCCAAAACAGGCAAGCTTCTGCCCACCGGAAACGTGCTGGACGTGCTGGATATCCCGGGCTTCGGGAAAATCGAGGCCAGTATCCTGGATGTTTCCAACCCCATGGTGTTAGTGCGGGCTGAAGATATCGGCATGAAGGGCACGGAGCTTCCCGAGGAAATAAACTCCAACACCGGGGTCAGCGCGCTGCTGGAGAAGATCCGCGGCACGGCGGCCTGCATGATGGGCTTTGCAAAGGATTTGGAGGACGCCACGGCCAACAGTCCCGCCGTTCCCAAGGTGGGCTTTTTCACCGCGCCCGTGACCTTTACGGATATCGCCGGGGAGCAGGTTGAGGCTTCGGACATGGACCTCTGCGCCCGCGTGATCTCCGTGTTCAAGTGCCATAAGGCCTGCCCGCTGACCTCGGCCAGCTCCATCTCCGTGGCAGCCCAGCTGGAGGGCTCCATCATCGAGAAAACCCTGGGTATGCCGGGAAATGCCAGCGGCTGCGTGCGCATCGGCCACCCCAGCGGCGTGATGACCATGTACCCGGATATCGTGCGGCAGGACGGCGAGCTGAAGCTGCCGGGCGTGGCGGTGCAGAGAACGGCCAGACGGATTATGGACGGCACGGTGTACGTGCGCCAGTGATGACAGGGAACAGTCTGGATTGCATAGAATAAAACAACCGGGTCCGCCGGGCTTCGTTTTCGGAGAGGAAAACGCAGGGCGGATCCGGTTGTTTTTTGATGGAACGGGAAAGGGCCGGGGCGCGCCCGCAGCCCCTTATTCCGGTCTCTCGTAGCGGTAGGAGAAGCGCGATCCGATATAGTAGGTCGCAGAGTATTCGAACCGCCGCCCATCCGTGAGATAGCCGGGGTGGCTGATCTTTAAGAGCGGCTCGTCGCCGATTTCCAGCATTTGTTTCTGATGGGGGGTGGGAAGCAGGGCGCTGATTGTCCGGGAGCCGTCCGTCAAGTCGATTTCGTACTGCCCGCTGATATAATCGTAGAGAGACCCCTCCAACATTCTCAAATCAAAGGAGGGGAACAGGCTGCACGGCAGATAGGTGTAGCTCAAAGCCATCTTGACTCCGTCCCCGGTACGGATTCGCTCGATGCAGTGCACCAGCTCCTCCGGCCCGATGTCAAGGGCTTCGGCGGCCTCCGGGACTTCGGACCCGTGGAGCACCTGGTAGGAGACCAGGATGGAACCGGGAACCTTTCCGATGGAGCGCATATCATTGCTGAAGCTTCTGGTGCGGTTGGCCGTTTTGGTAATCTGAACGGAATTGACAAACGTACCCTTTCCCGGGGTTCTGACCAGGATTCCCTTGGAGGATAAAAGATCCAGCGCCTTTCTGGCGGTCATACGGCTCACCTGATAGCGGCTGCACAGCTCGCTTTCCGTCAGAATCTGGTCGCCGGTCTGCAGTTTTCCATCCTGTATCTGAGATAAGATATCATGTTCGATCTCTTTGTATTTCGCAATTTGTTTTCCCATAATCACCTCGCATATCATTCGATATCCCTATTATAAAGGGTTTCCCGAAAAAGGTAAATGTATATACATTATAGAAAATAATTGTGTACAAATTATAAAATCATAAGTAAAATTAATAAATATTTGATGAAAAAATATTGATTTATACAGTCATATGTGGTACGATGTAGGCAACTTAAATGTATATACATTTAGAAATTTCGTAGACATATCCGCGGAAATTCATGGGATAAGGCATATACATTTAACGGTTTTCCGCTGGGAGGGGACCGCCTGGCCCTGGCCTAAAACGCGGCCCGATCCGGGCGGAAGGTTTTCCTGGAAAATGTAAAAACGGAGAGAAAGGGGGGAAATGAGCGCGATGAGGCATTTTTTAACTGCTTCCCACGGTCCTCTGGCGGGGGCCATCCTAAAGTCGGCGGCGTTTATCGGGGGCGAGGATGTAATCGCCGGCGTGAGTGTGATCGAGGTGATGATGGAGGATTCCGGCGACACGATCCGGGAGCGGGTGGAATCCGTGTTCTCAGCGTACGGCGAGGAGGATGAGATCATCGCAATGACCGACGTGTTCGGGGGCAATGTGACGAACATCCTGACCGAGTACATCGGGAGGCGGCGGCTCCATCTGATCACGGGGATGAATCTGGCCATGATCCTGGAGGCCCTGCTGTCGGACCCGTCCATGGATACGGAGACGTTGGTGGACAGACTCTGCCGGTCCGGCCGGGAAGGGGTGAAACACGTAAACTATCTGATGGAAGAAAAGGGCGAGGAGGAAGAGATATGATTAAGGCGCTTCATTTGGACGACCGGTTGATTCACGGTCAGGTGGCCATTTCCTGGACCAGATTTTTGGACGCAAATGTGCTCCTGGTGATCAACGATGAGATCATGAAGAACGAGATGAGAAAGAAAGCCCTGAAAATGGCCGTGCCCCCAGGCGTCAAGTATGGGTTCCGGGGCGTGGAGGAGGGAATCGCGTTCCTCAACGGTCCGGAGAGCCAAAAGTACAGGATTATGGCTCTGGTGAGCACGCCGGTTGACGCGGCCAGAGTCTGCAAAGGCGTAAACGGCATTGAACGGCTGACCGTGGGAGGCGTCCGGAAAAAGGCGGACTACATAACGGACAATCTGAATCTGACCAAAGAGGATGTGGAGGCGCTTCTCTCGGTTGTGGAGGCGGGAATTCCGGTTGGGATGCTGCCAACGCCGAGAGACAAATTCGTGAATCTTGAGAAGCTTCTTAGAAAGGCTTCAGAAAATCGGGAGGGATAAGCCATATGTTTATGAAAGCATTTCTGGTGGCGCTGATCGCGGGCATCTGCAAGATCGATAACCGCGTATTCGGTATGACGATGATACAGCGCCCGCTGATTGTGGGAACGCTGGTGGGATTTATCTATGGAAACCCTGTGGAAGGCATGATCATAGGCGCGCAGTTTGAGCTACTGAGCATGGGACTTGTGGGAATCGGAGCGCATTCCGGCATGCCGGAGATCACATTGGGCAGCGCCCTGTGCACCGGTTTTGTTCTGGGAAGCGGTACCGGCACGGAGGTGGCGCTGGCCCTGGCCCTGCCGATTTCCACCTTCGGCACAACCATCGGATATCTGACCTGGATTCCGTTAAATCACCTGCTCAGCGAGCGGGCCAAGTCGGCGGCGGAGAGAGGCGATGCCAAAACCATGGAGATCTGCCAGTGGATGGGTCTGTTTAACTATTTCTTCTTCCCGTTCCTGGTCGTTTTACTGGGTATGCTGGTTGGCGCGCCGCTGTTCGAGTATCTGATCAAGGTGATCCCTGCATTTATCACCGACGGAATCAAGGTTGCCTCCAACATGCTGCCGGCGCTGGGCTTTGCGCTGCTGATGCAGCTGACCTACAATAGGGAGCTGGCCCCGTTCCTGTTTGTGGGGTTCGTGATCGTGGCGTTTTTGGGCATGAGCAACGTGGGTGTGGCCATTATCGGAGCAATCCTGGCAGTGCTGATCTTCAACTTCAGCGACCGTGGAAACAAGGAGGTGTCTGTCGATGTCGACGAAATCTAATACAATGGAAAACGGAAAAAAGATTACAAAGCATGACCTGCTGACGCTGTTCTTCCGCTGCTTTTTACTGCCCGCCTGCTATTCCATGGACCGTATGCAGGCCCCCGGATTTGCCTATTCCATGATTCCGGTGCTGAAAAAACTGTACGGGGACAACAAGGAAAAGTTCTCCCAGGCCCTTTCCCGCCACTCCGAGGTTTACAACAATACCTTCGCCTGCTCGCCCTTTGTGCTGGGCATCGCGGCCGCCATGGAGGAGGAAGCGGCTGCCAATGAGGAATTTGACGTTTCCTCCATCAACGCCATCAAGGTTGCGTTAATGGGACCGCTTTCCGGCATCGGCGACACCTTTTTCTGGGGGACCTTCCGAATCATCGGATCCGGTATCGGCATCTCCTTGGCCATGCAGCGGAATCTGCTGGGCCCGGTGCTGTTTTTGATCATCTATAACATTCCGAACTTTTTGGTCCGCTATTACGGGGTACAGTTCGGGTACAAGCTGGGCGCGGGTTCCATCGACACCCTGGTCTCCGGCGGACTCATGAACCGCGCCACCAAAGCGGCCTCGGTCATGGGCCTTACGGTGATCGGCGGAATGATCGCCTCCATGGTGAGTATTAAAATTGCGCTGGTGGCCAATTTCGGAGCCGACGTCACCCTTAACATTCAGGGGATCTTCGACGAGATCTGCCCCTGCATCCTGCCCCTGGGCGTCACCTTCCTGATTTACCGCCTTCTGAAAAAGGGCGTGAAGGCGTGGTGGATCATGATCAGAATCATCGTGGTGGGCATTGTGGGTAAATTTTTTGGAATTCTATAATTGGGAGGTTTGTGATGAGTAATTTTGTAATGCTGGATTATATCCACGAGACGCAGGAAGCGGCTCTGGGGATTCTGGAGAAACGCGCGGAGATCTGCGGGGAGTTCGCCCACGATTTTGCCGCCGGAAAGTATGGGAGAGTGCTGCTTACCGCCAGCGGAACCTCGTACAATTCCTGTGTGACGGCTAAATATTTTATGGAAAAAATGCTGAGGGTACCCTGTGAGACGATCACGTCTTACGCGTTTGCCCACTACGATCAGACATTTTGCCCGGACACGGATTTGGTGATTGCCGTGACCCAGGAGGGAGAGAGCACGAACACCATCGACGCCCTCACAAAGGCCAACGGTCTGGGAATCGACAATTTCGTGGTTACGGAGTATTTAAACAACACCTGCACCCAGACGGCGAAAAAGAAGGTGACCATTGACTGCGGCCGCGAGTTTGTGGGGCCGAAGACAAAGGGCTATACATGTACGGTGCTGACCCTGTTTTTGATGGCCCTGGAGGCAGCGAAAGCGTGCGGGTACGTGGACGGGACCGTATATGGGGATAACGTGGCCAGACTTGGAACCGTGCTGCGCAATATCGACCCGGTAATCGAAAAGACAAAGACGTGGTTCGAGGCGATCCGGGAAGAGTTTGTGAAATGCGAGAAGTGTTATGTTCTGGGCTACGGAGCCAATGTGGGAACCGCCATGGAGGGAGCGCTCAAGAGCATGGAGACGGTGCGGTATCCCTACTTCTGGTTTGAGACGGAGGAATTTCTCCACGGTCCCCTGGCATCCGTGAAGCCGGACGTCTACACGGTGCTCATCGCTCCCAGGACCTACGGTTACGAGCGGGCCAACGCGCTGTTTAAGATCATGCACGATCAGAATCCCCACGTCTACTCCATCGGAGTACAGGACGGCGTGGAATCGGATCACGTGCTGGACGGGGGATTTGTGGACGACGAGGATTTCTCCGTGTTTGAATACGCCATCCCGCTGCAGCTCCTGGCGTACCTGACCTACACCGCCAGGGGGATTGACCTGCAGGTGCGCAATTATCCGCGTACCAGGGAAGCGCTTCCCACCAAGGCGAAACCGTTGCAGAGATAAGGGAAAGAGGGGAGGATGGGCCGTGTATCTGAATACACCGTGCAGAAACTATGGGGAAGTCCGGGAAGCCATCGAAGCGCGAAGCCTGGTGGTGCGGGTCGTGAAAAACAGGAGCGGGGAGCTCTGCGGCCAGGTTGAGAACGGCCGGGTTGGAATCGCGATGGGATTCGCCCTGCAGATGATTCTTCCGGCGGCCTGCGCTGTGGCGTGTGCAGTCTTCGCCAGGAGCTGGGCGGCGCTGTCCGCCGTCGCAGTGTACGGCCTCCTCCCGTTTGTTTTGCCCTTAAACGGCTTTGTTTCCGCGGCTATGACCCTTGCCGGGCTGTTCGGCCTGGCGGGGGGCTGGAGTCCGGTCCTTGTGGCGCTTCTTTTGCCGGGCGTTTTTTACAGCGCGGGAAAATCAGCCTGGTGGTTTTTTATCCAGCTGGGATTGATCAAGGATATCATGGCGGGCCGGGACCGGTTTGAACGGCTCTGGAAGCAGAAACTGTTTGCGCTCCAGGATCGGGACGGAATCTATCAGTACGGCGGTTTGGACGGAGACAGAGGAGGGAAAACATGACAAATGCCACAGCGGTTGAGGCGGTGATCTTTGACATGGACGGGGTCCTGATCGACTCGGAAGTGGTCTATATGAACCGGCTGAGATGGTTTGTCCGGGATTTTCTGGGAAAGCAGGTTCCCGAGGAGCGCCTTTTGACCATGGTGGGCGCCACTGGGAACGGCCATTTCGAGGCGGTCCGGGAATACTGTCCGCCGGATTGGGATATAGAGGTGTTCCGGTCCCATTACCGGGAATTCGGAAAGGACAAACCCATCGATTATCCCGGCATCCTGTTCCCGGATGCGCTTCCGGCGCTGGAATGGTTAAAGCGCCACGGATACCGTACCGTGCTTGCCACCTCCACGATCCGGGAGCGGGCGGAGGAGATCAAAACGCTCTGCGGCTTCGGGGCCTATATGGAGTTTGTGCTGTGCGGCGATATGTTCCGGGAGAGCAAGCCCAACCCGGAAATCTATCTGCGATGTCTGGAGCTTCTGAAACTGCCCGGGGAGAATTGCCTGGTGGTGGAGGACTCGCCCTATGGCATAGAGGCCGCGGTCCGGGCGGGGATTCCCGTGGCGGTCCGGCGGGAGCGGAGGTTCCCGGTGGATCAGAGGGGCGCAGACTGGTACATCGACAGTCTGGCGGAGCTTCCGGGTCTGCTGATGGGCAGTCCGAAATAAGAGAGATAGCGGGATTCCACAGGGGTCCCGCTATTTTTGCGGTATGTACATGGCATCTCGATCCTCAAACCTGGCTTTTCCCAGGAAAAATAGCCGCGTCCGTCACGTGTGGGAGGACTGGGAGCGGCTGTAGTCCAGGGCTGCCCGGATGAAACTCTGTACCTCCGGCCGCAGGTTTTCCGGCTCGTCCGGGCATAGCAGCCAGGTGTTGCGCAGCAGGGGCGTCCCGTCCTTGTAGTGCAGCGGATAAACGTACTGGGGATGGTCCGCCATGTAGCCCCGGACGAAGAAAAAGCTGTAGCCCAGGCCTTTCAAGATCATTTCCCGGCAGATATCCCCGTGCTGGACCACCAGCCCTCTGGGAAACGGCGTCAGGTAGTATTCGGCCCACCAGTTCTCGATGAGCTGTTGGGTGTACTTGTCCTTGAAGTAGGTGATGTAGGGGTAGGAGGACAGGCGGGACATGTCCAGGGGCTTCACGCTGGCCAGGTAGGCCTGTTCGCTGGCAAAACGGTACTTTACTCCCTTAAATGGGATGTCGCCGAAGGCGAAGGCCAGATCCAGCTCCCGGCGCTCCACCCGCTTGCAGAGCTGGCTGCTCAGGCTGGTGGTGATCTCAAAGCTGATCCCCGGGTGGGATTCCTGATAGTATTGCAGCAATCCGGGCAGGGAGAAGCGGGCCATGGAGTTGGAGGCACCGATGCAGAGGGTGCCCGAGGGCTCCTCCTTCAGTTCGGTGAGATGCCGGTTGACCTCGTCCATGAGGGAGAGAAACTGGGTGGCCTTGACCGCCAGATACTCCCCCTCAGGCGTGAAGGTCACGCCGCGTTTTCCGCGCAGGGCGATCACCACGCCCAGCTCTTCCTCGATGGCCCGCAGGCGTTTGGTCAGGGTGGGCTGAGAGATGTAGAGCTGGGCGGCCGCCCGGGTGATATTGCGGCATTCGTAGAGAGTCTGGATTAAGGCCCAATCGCTGGTTTTCACGGCGTTTTCCCTCCTTTTTATCATTCGATTTTGGAATAATTAACTATACTATAATGCCATTTTACAATGATGTCAAGCTGCGGTACACTGAATGCAGAGGGAATCGTAACAGTTCAGACGGCTCATCTTCTTGACCGAAAAAGACCGGCAGGGAAGCATCGGATGTTCATCCGATGTGAAAATTGACACGAAAACCCGCTTACAAGCAAGCTTGACACGGCTTTTCGCGCCAATTTTCCCGCCGCCTGAACTGTTACAGGGAATCAACAAAATGAATTCAGGGAGGTTGCAGAATGGGAATCAGAGTAGGAGTGATCAGGGGAAATGGAATCGGTCCGGAGATTACGCAGGCCACGCTGCGGGTGCTGGAGGCCACGGATCTTGAGTTTGAGTGGGTGCCGGTAGCCATCGGGGACGAGGGGGTGGAACAGTACGGCCATCCGCTGCCACAGGAGTCGGTGAGGCTGTTAAAGGAGCTGAAGCTGGCCATCAAGGCGCCGCTGCTGGTGGATAAGTTCAAGGGCCGTCTCTACTGCGAGCACGAGGACGGCAGCGTGGGCGTATACCCTTCGCTGAACAACGCCATCCGCAGGGAGCTGGGGTTGTACGTCTGCCCGCGGCCCATCCGGGGATTCAAGGGCATTTCCGGCGCGTACGAGGATTTGGACGTGCATATTATGCGGGAGATTACGGAGGACGTGTACAGCGGCATCGAGCACATGGTGGGCGATTGCGCGGCCGAGTGCATCAAGCTGACCACCCGCAAGGCGGCGCTGCGCGTGGCGGAATACTCCTTCGACTACGCCCGGAAAAACGGGCGCAAGAAGGTAACCTGCGTGCACAAGGCCAACGCGGTGAGCATGGCCGACGGGCTGTTTCTGGCCTGCTTCCGGGAGGTGGCGGCGAAGAATCCGGATATCCCCTCCGACGACTTCATGGTGGACGCTACGGCCTACTATCTGGCCAAATGCCCGGAGAAATTCGACGTGATCGTGGCCTCCAACCAGTACGGGGATATTCTCTCCGACTTGGCGGCCGGATTGGTTGGGAGCCTGGGGCTGGCCCCGGGAGCCAACGTGGGGGAAAACGGCGAGATCGTGGTGGAGGCTTCCCACGGGGCAGCTCCGGATATTGCGGGGAGAGGGATCGCAAATCCCATTGCGCTGATTTTGTCCGGAGCGCTGCTGCTGCGCCATATCGGGCGGTGTGATCAGGCAGAACGTGTGGAACGCGCCGTGCGGGAGGTGCTGAACGAGCGCGTTTCGCTGACGCCGGATTTGGGCGGAACGGGCACGACGATGGGAGTGGCGGAGGCGATTGTGGGGAGGATGTGAGAATGGTACGCGCCCACCCCACCCGGGCGCTGGCGTTTCAGGGAGTGAGGGGAAAAGAATGAAGATTCATTATTTTAGGAGGGAAAGAGATGGATATGGAGATTTTTGGGAAAGAGCAGTTGGAGGATCTGGGATTTAGGTTGCTTTTGACCGGGGGGTTGAGGGAGGAGGATGCGCGGACGATTGCGCGGGATCTGGTGGCGGCGGATATGAGGGGGTTGAATAGCCATGGGGTTTCCAGGATTCCGATGTATTTGAAACGGATTGAGTGTAAGTGCGTGAATCCGCGGCCGGATATCCGGGTGGAACAAGTGGGGACTGCGGTGCTTCGGGTGGACGGGGACGATGGAATGGGGTTTTTGGTGGCGCATAAGGCTATGGAGGAGGGGCTTAAGCTGGCGGAGAAGACAGGGATCGCGATGGTGGGATGTACCCGGAGCACCCATTTCGGGATGTCGGCTCTGTATGTGAAGCAGGCTCTGGCTAAAGGGTATGCTTGTATGGTGTATACAAATTCCAGCGCGGCCCTTCCGGTTTGCGGCGGCAGGACGGCATTTTTGGGAGCAGCGCCCTTTGCAGCGGGGATGCCGGGGGGATTTGAGAGCCCGGATTATCTGCTGGATATGGCGATGACGGTGACGGCCAGAGGGAAGATCCGGGTGGCGATGATTAATAACCAGCCCATTCCAGAGGGCTTGGCCCTGGATCAGGAGGGGAATCCCACCACGGACGCGAAAAAGGCGTTTGAGGGGATCTGTCTGCCCTTCGGCGGTCCCAAGGGTGCGGCTCTGGCGATGCTGATGGATATGATGGCGGGAATGTATACGGGCAGCAATTATGCGGGAGATGTGAGCAGCTTGTATTACCGGTTTGAGGAACCCCAGAATCTGGGCCATATGATGTTTATTATGCGGCCGGATTTGTTTATGAGCGGGAATGAGTACAAAAAGCGCATGGACGTGTATTATAAGCGGCTGAAGGCGCTGCCCAGGGCGGCCGGATGCGACGAGATTCTGATGCCGGGCGAGCCGGAGGACCGGAAGACGCAGGAGGCGCTAAAGAATGGGATCGCTCTGACAGCGAATATTCTGGACAGTTTGTACTTGGAGTCTCTGCGCCGCGGCGTGACCTGTCCCGAGGTATTCGGAGAGAACGGGCGCGCGGTCGCGGCGGACAGCGGGGCCGTGGTGTTTGAGAAAAAACAGGGATGAGAGTGGGTTTGCCGCGGACCGTCGGGGCCGCGGCAGCGCGCATCCGAAATAGAGGGGAGGAAGGAACATGAAATTGTCTTATCCTGTTTCCGCGCCGGACAGCCAGGTGAAGGTTCAGGCGTTTTGCGGGGAATATGAGGCCGCGTTTGAGTGGCTGGCGGAACACGGGTACGCGGGGGTGGAGATACTGGTGCGGGACCCGGCCGCGCTCTCGGTGGAGCGCCTGGACGGCCTGCTGGCCCGGTGGGGGCTGAACGTATCGGCCATCGGCACCAGCCCTATGCAGGTGCAGGACCACCTGTTTTTACTGCACCCGGAGGAGGAGAACCGCAGGGAGGCTATGGCCCGCTGCAGGGAACTGATCCGGCTGGGGGAATACTACCGGGCCCCGGTGCTGATTGGGAAATACCGCGGGCAGCTGGCGGATTTGCCCGGCTGCCGTGAGGCGGATCTGGACCGTGTATTTCGTGAAATCTGTGGGTTTGCGTCCGCCGGGAAGGTGCGCGTTCTCATGGAGCCCCAGAATCCCGACAATATCAACAATCTGAACACCATCGGCCAGGCGCTGGCTTTTATCAGACGGCTGGGACTGGACAATCTGGGGATTCAGGCGGATATCTATCACATGGGCATCACGGAGGAGTCGGTGGAGGACAGTTTGAAGGCCGCCGGGGACCTGGTGGGCTTTGTGCATATGGCGGACAGCGGGCGTATGGTTCCGGGGCTGGGAGAGCTTCCGATCCGCAGGATTTTACAGGCGCTGGAGGGGATGGGGTATGAGGGTTACATCTCCATGGAGATCCGCCAGTGGCCGGACAGCCGCAGGGCGTCGGCTCTCTCGGCTCTGACGCTTAAGTATCTGCACGATTACCAGTAGAAATGGAGGAAACGATTGATGAAGAAACAAATAGCGCTGGTCAGCGTGACCCTGAACGCGGTCAATCCCATGACCGAATATCTGAGCGGGCGGGATCCCGAGCTGCATCTGGTGAATTATCTGGACAGCTATCTGCTGGAAAAGGTGGGGAACGAGGGCGGAATCAATGACAGCTCGGTCCGCCGGATGTTTGACATGCTCTCCACGGCCTGTGCGGACGGGGCGGACGGCGTGATCCTCACCTGCACCATTTTCTCGCCCTATGTTCCGTATTTTTCCGGCCTGTTGTCCAGGCCGGTGGTGTGCCCGGACGGAGCCATGCTGGACGAGGCCGCGGGATGCCTGGGGCGGACCGCCATTCTCTGCACCTTTACCGGAACAGTGGATATAACCAGGAATATGTACTGTGGGTTCCGCAGAAAGCGCGGCCTGCCGGAGACGGTGGATATGTACGTGGTGGATGGGGCCTATGAAGCGGGAAAACGGCGGGATTTCGCTGTCCACGACCGCCTGATTCAGGAGAAGATACGGGAACTGGACGGACGGTACGAGCAGATTGTGCTGGCCCAGATTTCCATGGCCGGGGCGGCGGCCGGGGTGAAGGCAAAACACGCCAGGGTATTTACCAGCCCGGAGAGCGCGTACCAGTCCCTGATGAAGGCTGTGAGCGGGGAGGGACTATGAGCGGGTTTGAGCTGGGCGTGGTGGCGGATGATTTCACCGGGGCGTCGGATGCCGCGTCCTTTATGGTGCAGGGCGGGCTGGAGACGGTGCTGTTTAACGGGGTGCCGGAGGCCGGACGGGAAAATATCCATGGGGCCCGGGCGGTGGTCATTGCGCTAAAAACCAGGACCATGGAGAGGGAGCAGGCGGTGGAGGAGAGCATGGAAGCCTTCCGTTGGCTGAGAAAGGCGGGCGCACGCTGCCTGTATTTTAAATACTGCTCCACCTTTGACTCCACGCCGGAGGGAAATATCGGCCCGGTGGCGGACGCTGTGATGGAGGAGCTGGGAATCCCCTACACCCTGCTGTGCCCCTCCCTGCCGGTGAACGGCAGGACGGTGCGGGATGGTGCTCTGTATGTGAACGGCCTCCCCCTGCATGAGAGCCATATGCGAAACCATCCCCTGACTCCCATGTGGGATTGCCGGATCAGCGAGCTGATGCGCGGTCAGAGCCGGTATCCCTGCGTGGCGGTGGACGAAAACGGACGGATTGCCGGTCTGACACGCGGCGTGCCGGAGACAAACGCGCTGTGCCCGGCTGCGGGTAAAAACGGTATTGACGCGCAGTCGGGCGCATTCGCCGGGGCAAATGCGAAGCTTGAAGAGCTGGCGGCCCGCTGGGGTCATCTCTACGCCGTTCCGGACTATGAGACGGACGGTCAGGGCCAGGGAATCGCCAGGGCCTTCAGCCATCTGCCCTTTCTCACAGGAGGCTCCGGACTGGCCGGGGCATTGAGCCGGGTATTTACGGATGAAGAGGAAAAAAATGGAAGTTTAATAAAGGAACCCAGGAGGGACGGGACGCCCGGGCGGGCGATTCTTATGGCTGGGAGCTGCTCCGCCATGACGCGCAGGCAGGTTCAAGCCTACCTGGCGGACGGAGGTTTTGGGGTGCGCCTGGTTCCGGAAGAAATTGTGGCGGGCGCGCAGTCTGCGGAAACGGTGTGGGAGCAGATCCGGGATGCCGGGAGAACGCCTCTGGTCTACAGTTCCGCCGCGCCGGAGGATGTGTTAAAGAGCCAGCAGATGGGAAGAGAGCGGGTGGCCCAGGCCATTGAAGGGCTGTTTGCCGGGCTGGCCGTCCGGGCCGTGGAAGCGGGCTGGACCAGAGTGATTTCCGCGGGAGGCGAGACCTCCGGGGCCGTGACCAGGGCTCTGGGCTGTGTGGGATACCGGATCGGCGATAGCGTGGCTCCGGGCGTGCCGGTGATGACGCCTCTGGACCGGCCCGAGCTGCGGCTGATTTTAAAATCCGGCAATTTCGGCGCGGAGGACTTTTTTGAGCGGGCGTTGAGGCTGACAGAGGGAGGAGAGCGGGATAATGGATGAGATGACAAAACGCCTGATTGAGGCGGGAAGGACGATTGCGGAGAAAGGATTGACCTGGGGAACCTCGGGCAATATCAGCGTGCGGAGACAGGAGCGCATATGGATTACGGCCAGCGGTACCAGGATCGGAGCGCTGACAGAGGAGGATATTCTGGTCTGTGATCCGGAGGGAAGAGTGGTGGCCGGGAGGAAAAAGCCCTCCAAGGAGACGGGGATGCACCTGGCTGTGTATCGGGAGCGGCCGGACGCAGAGGGAATTGTCCACTGCTCGCCCTTTTACACCACGCTTTGCGCGTGCAGCGGGATAGCGCTAAAAACCAATCTGTTCATCGAAGCCATGTACTATGACCGGAAGGTGGCGCGGATTCCCTATTATCACGCCGGAAGCTCTGAGCTGGCGCAGGGAGCCGCACAGGCTGCGAAAGAGGCGGGGGTGATTTTGATGTCCAACCACGGCATCCTAACGCTGGACGTATGTCTTGAGGAGGCTGTGATGGCCGTTGAGATCACGGAGCAGATGTGTAAAATGAATGTGCTGGCCTCCATGGGAGGCTTTGGGCTGACGGAAACGGACAGCGGTATGGTGGAGGAGTTTCTGACCGGAGGGTACTACAAGAAGGTGAAGCGATAGGAAAAACCATATAACCATTATCTAATTATATGTATTTTAACTATGGGGCGATTTCATATAAAATATAGTTAATATCCGAGGCAGGGGGGAGGTGAAGGTTGTCGGCCTTGGATCAATCGTATAAAAAATAGGGGGACTAATACATGGAAGAAAACAAAAAAAGCGGATTGAAACTGAATGGCGCACCGTGGTATATTGCGTTGGGATGCATCCTGATTATCCTGGCATCCGCGTACCTGGGTGTACTGGGGACGGATATGGCCAGTGTGCTGGCGCTCTGCGTGGCCATCGCGGTGATCTTCAATGAGATCGGCGAACGCCTTCCCATCTGGAACAGCTACATCGGCGGCGGCCTTCTGATGGTATTCTTCGGAACCGCAGTGCTGGTACAGTTCAACCTGATCCCGGAAAAGTATGTGGAGGGCATCAACACCTTTATCAGCGGTGATACGGGATTTTTGACGTTCTTTATCATTTTCCTGATCGCAGGTTCCATCCTCTCTCTGGAGCGCGACATTTTGCTCAAATCCTTCGCGGGATACATACCCGCCATCCTGGGCGGCCTGGCCTGCTCCATGATTTTTGGAGTAGTGACCGGACTTGTGTTTGGAATCGGCCCCTCGGATATCCTGATCAAGTATGTGCTTCCCATCATGGGCGGGGGCAACGGAGCCGGAGCGGTTCCGCTGTCGCAGATTTATGAGGAGGTGACGGGCGACCCGGCGGCCAACTATTACGCGTTTGCCATCATTATTCTGACCATCGCCAACATTATCTGTATTTTAGCCGGCGCGCTGCTCAACAAGCTGGGCACGGTGAAAACGGAGTGGACCGGAGACAAGAGGAACCTGCTGCGCAACAACGCAGGCCTGGCCCGGGAAGACAAAAAGGTACAGACCGGTGTCAAGGACATGGCCGGAGCCATGATGGTAGCCCTGACCTGCTACGCGGTGGGCCGCCTGTTCTCCAAGGTGATTCTTCCCACAATCTTCGGCGCCAGCATCCACCAGTTTGCGTATATGATTATTTTCGTGGTTATCCTGGCCGCAACGGGAATCATCCCGGCCAACATCTGCGCCGGAGCCAAGCGCCTCCAGTCCTTTATGACCGGCGCCTGCTCCATCATCATTATGGTGGGTATGGGCTGCGACTTCGACCTGATGGAACTGGTCAGCGCCTGTACGCCCGCCAACGTGATCATCGCGCTGATGGTCGTGGTGGGAGCCATTTTGGGCTCCGCGGTTGTGGGTTATCTTGTGGGATTCTACCCCATCGACTCCGCGGTTACTGCCGGCCTGTGTATGGCAAACCGTGGCGGAAACGGCGATATCGCGGTTCTCGGAGCTGCGGACAGAATGGAACTGATCGCTTACGCACAGCTTTCCTCCCGTCTGGGCGGCGGAATTGTGTTAATTGTGGCAAGCTTTATGTTCTCATTTATGTTATAATAAGAAAACCAAAGTATCATAACAGAAAGCCAGAGGAGACAACCGGGGCATTTTCGCCCCGGCTGTTTGGCTGTGGCGGTTTACCACTTATTTCGCGGGAGGAGAATCACACATGAGTAATTGCTATCAGTTTACCAGATGGATCAAATATGGCGGTATAGCGGCGGGAGCGGCCGCCGGGGCGCTTTTCTGCCTTATGGGCGGTACGGGGCACCTGGTTGTGCGGATTCTCTATGGGGTGATGATTTTCGCGGTCGTGGGTGTGATCAGCTTTACCGTCGCTCAGTATGGTTCTCTGAACCGGATGAACCGGGACCTGGCCCTTCTGAACCGGGATCTGGACCCGGAAGCGTTTTTGCGGGAATTTGAACCTGCTGCCAGGCGCTGCCGCCGGGATACCATCCAGGGAATCATGGCCTGGGTGTATGTGAGCAGCGCCTACGGCGCCCGGGGGGAGTGGCAGACGGCTATGAAGCTTTTGGACAGCCTTAAGCCGGAGCTGCTAAAAAACAGGGGACAGGCGGCCCGGGGTCTGGTGCTGAACCAGAAATTCCAGTGCCAGTATGCCCTGTCCGATCTGAAGGGAGCGAACGAAACGCTGGAACAGCTGCGGGGGCTGGCCGTGCAGATGCAGCGCAGACAGCCTGCGGTGGCCAAAAATCTCTCCTATAATGCCCGTCTGTTCGGGGAATACTTAAACTTTGCCGGGGGAGATCCGGTGGATACCGAATATCTGGAGGAGGAAATCCGGCTGAGCGCCAGCCCCCTCCACCGCCAGCAGGTCTGTATGGTGTTGGCGGACGTGTACCGCAGCCGCAGGCAGTTTGGGGATGAGAGAAGGCTTCTGACAGAGGTTTGCGCTCACGGCGGCGGGCTGAAACTCAGAGAAACCGCCAGACAGCGTCTGGATCAGATGGAGCGGGAAGACCGCGCCGGAGAGGAGTGAGCGAATGGATTTTCGGGAATTGGTCTATATCACCGTGGTGGCGGACTGCAAAAGCGTGACCGCTGCGGCGAAAAAAATGTACATTTCACAGCCGTCCCTCAGCCAGATCATCTCCAAGGTGGAAAACGACCTGGGCATCAAGCTGTTCGACCGGACGGCTTACCCCATCACCCTGACCTATGCGGGGGAGAAGTACGTGGACACGGCCCGGAAAATTCTGATGATGAAGGACAATCTGCGCCGGGAGCTGACGGATATCGGCAATGGGGTCCGTGGAAAAATTACTGTGGGAATTCCGGTGGAGCGGGCGGGCTATATGCTGCCGGAAACGCTCAAGGAGTTCCGCCGGGTTTACCCGGGGGTGGAGATCCGTACCCAGGAAGCCAAGGCCTCCGTGCTGCTGGAAAGCCTGCAGAAGGGGGAGACGAATCTGGTGGTGATCCCCAAAAACGAGGATGGACTGGGGCCGGAGCTTCAGGAAGAGCTGATCTACCGGGAGGAGTTGCTGTTTGTGGCCGGCCCCGGTGTGGTCACGCCGGATATGCTGACGGAGGACGGCAAGTATATCCGGATGGAGAGGGTTACGGACCTGCCCTTTATCATTCTCAAAAAGGGCCATGCCATCCGCCGGGCGGTGGACCGGCTGTTCAGGGACTGCGGTGCAACGCCCAACGTCATCATGGAGACTACCAGCAATATCAATGCGGTGCAGTTGGCCAATTCCGGTTACGGGGCGACCATTGTGCCGGAGCGGGCCGTGGAGATCTTCGGCGGCAGGGAAAAGTTCAACTGTTATCCGCTGGGGGAGGGATACGCCTGGGACGTGAATGTGATTTATCTGAAGGAATCCTATCTGGACGGGGCGGAGCGGTACTTTATCGAGGTGATGAAGAAGCTGTTTGCGCAGAGGCGGTAGGAAGAACCGGAGCGCAGAGGCGGCAGGTCCGGCCTTTGAGGAGCGTTGTTTGAAAATACAGCAAGTAAAATCAAGCGCGTATTGTTCGGTTTCCCTATAATGGATACAGAGCGGTTGAATGGGAGAGCAGACGAATGTACGAATGGCAGAAGCAGATTCAAATAATCGTCGATGAAATCGACAGATGCATCCGGAATTATGAGGACGAAGCGCTGACGCTTGGCGATCTGGCCCGCAGCCTGGGGTATTCCGAGTTCCACACAACCCGTAAATTTAAAGAGATATCGGGGATGCAGTTCCGGGATTACCTGCGGCATCGAAAACTGGCCTTCGCGCTGAAAGAGGTGCGGGACAGCGAAAAGAGTATTTTGGAGATAGCCGTGGCCTACGGTTTTTCATCCCACGAGGCATTTACCAGGGCATTCAAGGGAATGTACGGCGTCACCCCCAGCGATTACCGGAAGCATCCCCGGCCTTTGGTCCTTCGCACCAAAATAACCCTCTTCGACCGCTACTTTTTCGGATTGGGAGAAATTGGAATGATGAAATCCACAGACGACGTGAAGATTTATTTTGTAACCATTCCCGCGCACAAGTTTCTGCACATCAAAAACTATGAGAGCAATGGGTATTGGGATTTTTGGCAGAGGCAGAGTGTGATCCCGGGGCAGGACTGCGAGACCATCTGCGGCCTGCTCGACAGCATTAAGGGCAAGCTGGACGACGACGGCGGGAGTGAAGCCAACAGCGGAAGCGGTCAGATTATGGCGTACATGAACGATCCGCAGGGCAGGCTCTGCGACTGGGGAATCCCACGGACAGAGTGCTACGGAGCGCGCCTGCCCGCTGATTACAGCGGGGAAGTGCCGCCGCAGATGCTGCTGGCGGACGTGCCGGAAGCGGAATATCTCGTGTTTGAACACGGCCCCTTTGACTATGAACAGGAAAACCGCAGCGTGGAGGAAATCGTTGAAAAGGCCATGGCGGACTTTGACTTCTCCGGCACCGGCTACTGCTACGACACCACCCCGGGCAGGCTCATCTACTTTTATTTCAATCCGGAGCGGTTTTGGAAATACATCAGGCCGGTGCGGAAGCAAGATTAAAACCGCGGTTCACTTAACCGGCACCCGGTATTGAGTGAGATGATCAGCTGTGCCGACGGTTTTCGCGCATGACCCGGCAGGGGCTGCCGTATGCGATGGTGTCCGAGGGGATATCCCGGGTCACTACGCTGCCCGCGCCGATCACCACGTTGTCCCCGATGGTGACGCCCGGCATGATGATGGCCCCGCCGCCAATCCAGACATTGTCCCCGATCACCACCGGGGCTGTCTGGGTTTTGCAGAACGCAAAGGAGCCGTCCTCCCGGGCCTCCCCGAAGCGGTCTCTGGCATCGGTGGGATGGAAGGCCGTGTAAATCTGCACATTGGGCGCGATGAGCGCGTTGTCCCCGATCACGATCCGGTTATCGTCCAGAAAGGTGCAGTTCATATTCACTTCGCAGTTGTTGCCAAAATAAATATTGTTTCCGTAATCCACATAAAAGGGGGCGGTGATCCAGAGGTTGGCGCCGCGGCCTCCCAACAGTTCCCCGAGGATGCGGTCCTTCTCCGCCATATTTTCGGAATCGGTCTGATTATAGTCGCGGACCAGGTTTTTGGCTCTGTGCCACCTGTCCAGCAGCTCTTTGTCGCCGCAGTCGTAAAGCTCTCCGGCCAACATCTTCTCACGTTCTGTCATCTGTGTTCCCTCACGTTTCCCGCCCTCCTGGCGCGTCATGAATTTCCACTTTTTTCCGCCCGCACGATCACCGTGCCGCCGTTTTGATAAAGCACGTTTACAGCCTGAAATCCCCCGTATTTCATCAGTTCCACCTGGTGCTCCAGGGTTAAGGGGATGTCGAGATGGACAAATACGTGGCCTGGCAGGCCGCTTTTTTTGCGCTTGTACTCGTACTGCTCCAGGCAGAGGCGTTCCTCCTCCCCGCAGCAGACCATGTAATCGCATTCGATATAGTATCCGCCCGGTTTGAGGGCGCGGTACAGCTTTTGGTAGATCCGTTTCTTCTTTTCATATGGGAAATGATGCAGCGTCTCAAAGGAGAGGGCTGCATCGTAGCGCTCCGCCTCAAAGGGGTATTCAAAGTAGTCGGCTACAATGGCCTTAAAATGTTTGTCCCGGTAGGTCTGCTGAAGCTTGTCCAGCATATCCCGGCAGAGGTCGATCCCCGTCACTTCCGCCCGTGGAAAACGCCGGTAAACCGCGTTCAGCTCCAGGCCGGTGCCGCAGCCGATGTCCAGCAGACTGTGCAGCCCGTCCCGGAAAAAATCCGCGATATGGGCGTATTCCTCCGGCCAGTGACCCAGGTGCACGTCCTCATAGATCCCCAGGCGTTTGGAAAAAAAGTCCGTCATCTCCTCCGCAGGGGTATCACGGTCCTCCTTTAACCAGGTTTTTAATTCTTCCAGGTAAGCGTCAATCTCTTCCGGGGTGCGCTGTTTGCTTTGCAGCATGGCATTTATCCTCCTAAATAATGTCCAGGTATCTGTTATTATACAGCGGTTGTTTTAGTTCCGTCAATTTATAAACGGGGTTTGTGCAAATGGTATAAGAATGGTAAGAAACTCTAAAATAAAATATTCAAAATGACACGCCATGGATTGACAACCACATATAACCATGCTAATATAATAGTAAATAATTCTTCTCGAGTTAAAAAAGAAATATTTAATTCTTCTTAAACGCGATGTGAATGAAATATATGGGAAAATTTCAGGGAAATTCCCGTAGGAGATTGTAGCATTTGGTTCAACAATTACCAAAAGAGAAGGGAGAGAGCAAGGCGCAAATCCCTGTACTGCGCCGGGCAGAAAAACTTATGAGGAGAAGGATTGCATTGATGTTGAGTATTGCTCTGGGACTGGGGATGCTGGCGGGCTGCGGTTCGAAAGCACCGGTAAAGAGCAAAGGGGAAAGTACGGCGGCAGTGTCGGGGGAAGCCGCAGCTTACAAGAAGGATGTGGTAGTGGGCACCCAGGGACCAATCAAGACAGTGGACGTGCAGAGTGGCAGCAATGTATATCACAACGTACTATTCCGGCTGACCCACGATTCGCTGGTGTATCCCAACCCGGAGACCGGGAAAATCGAACCCAGGCTGGCTACCGAATGGAAATGGATTGATGACAATACCATTGAGTTTAAGCTCAGGGACGATGTAGTGTTCCACAATGGAGAAACATTGAAGGCTTCGGATGTGGTCTACACCATGAAACGGGGGAAGGAGCTGGGAACCACAATCTCCGTTAAATTGGACGGACTTGAAGCGTGTACAGCAGTGGATGATACAACTGTCCAGATGAAGCTCACCTCGCCTAATGTGGATTGGCTCTATACTCTGAGTGTGGCGCATATGGGGATTGTCTCTGAGAAAGCCCTTACGGAAGATCCGGAGGAAGGCGGTAAGATCGGCACAGGGGCATGGATTGTAGACTCCTATGTCCCCAGCGATTATGTCAAAGTGAAACGCAATGATCACTATTGGGGGCAGGAACCCGAAACAGAGACCATTACACTCAAATATATGCCGGAGAATTCTGCCCGTCTGATCGCACTGCAGAACGGAGAAATCGATGTCTGTCTGAATCCGAACAACAACGAGCTGCACTTTATCGAGGAGGATGATAAGCTCTCACTGGTTCAGTACGACGGGACCAACGAGGTATTTCTGGCCTTCAACAACCGCACCGGTCCGGGGACGAACAAGAATCTTCGTCTGGCCCTGGCCCACTGCATCGATACAGACAGTATCATTGCCGCTGCTATGGATGGATATGCTAAAAAGGCCTTGTCCTACTGGGGATGGAATACCTTTGGGTACTATGACGGTTTTGGAGAATACGGTTACGACCTGGACAAGGCAAAATCCTATTTGGATCAGGCGGGTTTGGCTCCGGGAGAGGCGAAAATCGGCGTGTATGTGAGCACGGCGGAGCGAAAAATCGCGGCGCAGATTATCCAGGAGAGCGCAAAGCAGATTGGTCTGGAGGTAGAGATCAAGGAGATCGACGATGCCGGTCTGACCAGCTTATCCCAGTATAAGACTGCTTCCCATGAGGCTATGATCAACGGCATCAACTGGGCGCCGCAGGGAGACGACGTCCGCAGAGCCTATGCACCGGACAGTAATACCAACAAGGGCGTGATCGACAACGCCCGTATCAATGAGTTGATGGATCTGGCCATTGCAGAGCAGGACGAGGCAAAGCGGAGCGAGTATTACAAGGAGCTTCAGGAGATTGTTCACGACGAGGCTTACGTTATTCCCATTTATTATCCGGTGGCCAGTATCGGAATAAACAAAAATGTCCAGGGTGCGGTTTTCTTCCCGGACGGCAATCACGATTTCACCCAGATGCGGGTGGCACAGTAACAAAAACAGGCGGCGGTCCGGGACATCGGGCCGCCCAACTGAAAAACAGGAGAAGATATGGGAAAATACATCGGAAAAAGATTATTGATGCTGATACCGGTCATCATAGGCGTTTCCTTCCTGATCTATTTTATCATGGATCTGGCGCCCGGGGATGTGATCTCCCAGCTGGCCCCGGATAATGCTACTACGGAGCAGATTGAGGCGCTGCGGGCTCAGTACGGTTATGACCGGTCAGTGTTCTACCGGTATGCAATCTATATGCAGGGGCTTTTTCGGGGCAATCTGGGGGTATCCTTCCTGACCGGACAGCCGGTTTGGGAGATGTACATGCAGAGGCTGCCAGCCACTCTTTCCTTGACGCTGGGGGCGATTATTGTATCCATTGCAATCTCACTTCCGCTGGGAATATTTTCTGCCATCCACAATGGATCCCTTGGAGACAACGCAGCCATGGTGCTGGCTTTGCTGGGGTTATCCATGCCGAACTTCTGGCTGGGGCTTCTGCTGATTATCGCATTTTCGCTGCACCTGGGGTTGTTTCCCTCTGGAGGCATGAGCGGGCTTTCGAGCATCGTACTGCCGGCAATTACCATTGGCACCGGTTATACCGCTATTATGACCCGGACCACGCGGTCCAGTATGTTGGATGTAATACGGCAGGATTACCTGCGGACCGCCAGGGCCAAGGGGGTGTCGGAAAAAGCAGTGATCCGCAGACACGCCCTGAAAAATGCACTGATCCCGATTATTACCGTGGTCGGCACGCAAATGGCCGCATGTATCGGAGGTTCCGTACTGACGGAGACGGTATTTGCCTGGCCGGGAGTGGGACGGCTGATCATCGACTCTGTTAATCAGCGGGATGTTCCGGCTGTGACAGGAAGCATTATCATGACCACGATTATGATCAGTGTGATTTTGCTGGTGATTGATCTGCTATACGCCTTTGTGGATCCACGCATCAAGGCCCAGTACGCGAGAGGGGGGAAGGGCTGATGAGTTCCGAGAAAAGAACAGCAAAACGTAAAAGGCGCAGCCGTGCAGGGGAAATCTGGCACAGGCTGCGGAAAAACAAGGGAGCAATGGCAGGGCTGTTTATTATTGCGCTCCTGGCACTTACGGCTCTGTCGGCTAACTGGATTCTGGACTATGACAAGCAGGTGATTGGACAGAATATCGCAGAGCGCCTTCAGGCACCCAGCAGCTCGCATTGGATGGGGACGGACGAGCTGGGACGAGATATTTTTTGCCGTCTGCTGTACGGTGCCCGTTTTTCACTGGCAGTGGGAATTGTGGCGGTGGCGATCGCACTGGCGGTGGGAGTAACGCTGGGAGCCATTGCAGGCTATTACGGTGGTACCGTGGAGGATGTGATCATGCGAGTGACGGATATATTTGCCTCGGTCCCCAATATGCTGATGGCGATTGTGATTGTATCCGCTCTGGGGGCTAACACCCTCAACCTGATGATCGCCGTGGGCGTGACATCAGTCCCACAGTTTGTACGAATTACCAGGGCTTCGGTACTGACGGTGAGAAGCCAGGAGTATGTGGAAGCTTCCCGGTCCATTGGATTGCTGGAGCCGCTTATTATCCTGCATCACATTCTGCCAAACTGTCTGTCGCCGATCATTGTCCAAACCACCCTGCGGATTGCTTCCGCGATTATATCGGCTTCCAGTCTGAGCTTTCTCGGTCTGGGAGTTCCGGCACCGGCTCCCGAGTGGGGGAGTATGTTGTCCTCGGGCAGAAATTTTATCCGCGGCTACGGCTACATGACAATTTTCCCCGGCCTGGCGATCATGATCACAGTGCTGGCATTCAATATGGTTGGCGATGGTCTGCGGGATGCCCTGGACCCGAAGCTGAAAAAATAGTAGGAGGACGAGATGGAGGACAGAGAAAATCCGGTTTTAAAGATCGAACATCTTACCGTTCACTATGAATTGGAGGAGGAGACGGTCGAGGCGGTTAATGATATCAGCTTCACGCTGGGAAAAGGCCAGACCCTGGGTCTGGTGGGGGAAACGGGAGCGGGTAAAACAACCACCGCGCTGGCGGCCTTAAAGCTGGTGCCGGATCCGCCGGGAGTGATTAAGCAGGGCCGCATCGAGGTCTGCGGTAAATCCATTCTGGAACTCAACAGCAGTCAGTTGGAGAAAATCAGAGGCAAGGAGATCTCGATGATCTTTCAGGATCCTATGACATCCCTGAATCCGGTCTTTACCGTTGGGGATCAGATTGCGGAGAGTATCGAGATTCATGAACATCTTACGAAGGCCGAAGCGTATGAGAAGGCCCGGGAGATGCTGGAGTTGGTGGGAATTCCGCGCAGCCGGGCTGGAGAGTATCCACACCAGTTCAGCGGGGGGATGCGCCAGCGGGTGGTCATTGCCATCGCACTGACCTGCAATCCCAAGCTTTTGATTGCAGATGAGCCCACTACCGCCCTGGATGTGACCATCCAGGCCCAGGTACTGGATCTCATGAACGATCTCAAGAAAAAGTACGGTACTTCCATGATCCTGATTACCCATGATCTGGGAATCGTTGCGGAGACATGCGATCAGGTGGCGGTGATGTACGCGGGAAGAATCGTGGAGCAGGGAACGTTGGAGGACATTTTTAATCGGACCAGACATCCTTATACGGAAGCGCTGTTTAACTCCCTGCCAAATATCCGGGACAGGAAAGCGAGGCTGAAACCCATACCGGGCCTTATGCCCGATCCTACCAATTTGCCGGCGGGCTGTGCCTTCGCGCCGCGCTGTCCCTATGCGACGGACACCTGCAGAGCGGGATTGCCGCAGTTCCGTACAATCAGCCCCACGCATATGGTGATGTGCAGGGCTTATGAATCCCCTGAATTTCATATAAGGAGGGAAGACCGGTCATGAGTGACAGGATTTTGGAAGTGAAAAATCTTAAAAAATATTTCCGCACCAACCGAGGAACCCTTCATGCGGTGGACGATATCAGTTTTTCCATCGAGAGAGGGCGTACTTTGGGAGTAGTTGGGGAATCCGGCTGTGGAAAGTCTACTACCGGCCGTTGTATTTTGCGTCTTACGGAGCCTACATCAGGAGAGATACTGTTTGACGGGGTGGATATTAACAAGCTTCCGCCGCGGGAGATGCGAAAGAAGAGACGGGAGATGCAGATGATTTTTCAGGATCCGTTTTCGTCGCTGGATCCAAGAAAAACCGTCAATCAGATTATCGAGGAACCCATAAAGGCCAACCACATGATTGAAGACCGCAGGGAACGGGAGAGGCGTGTCCTGGAGATCATGGAGACAGTGGGACTGGCTGAGCGTCTCTACAGCGCCTACCCCCATGAGCTGGACGGAGGAAGGAGACAGCGAATTGGTATTGCCAGAGCGCTGGCCATGAACCCGAACTTTATTGTGTGCGACGAGCCGGTGTCTGCCCTGGACGTCTCCATTCAGGCACAGATTCTAAATTTGTTAAAGGATTTGCAGGAGAAAATGGGCCTGACCTATATTTTTATTACTCATGATCTCAGTGTAGTCAATTATTTTGCCGACGACATTGCGGTAATGTATCTGGGCCAAATTGTAGAGAAGGCGCCGGCCGAGGAATTGTTTGATAACCCCTGTCATCCCTATACGAAAGCGCTTTTATCTGCCATTCCGGTGCCGGAAATCGGTAAAAAGCCCCAGCGAATTTTACTGCGGGGAGAGATTACCTCTCCGGTGGATCCGGGGGAGGAATGCCGGTTTGCAAAGCGCTGTGGCTGTGCTTCCCGGGAATGCGGGCGCTGTAGCCCGAAACTGCGGGAAATATCAGCCGGACATTATGTGGCATGCCATTTGTATGGAGATCAGGAGGAAAAATGAAGGCATTAATATTGGAGGAATTGATTTGGCCGGAATTAAAGCAGGTGCTTCCGGAGATAGAGTTGGCGGTGGTGCCGGTGGGGGCATGCGAGCAGCATGGGCCTAATACCACGTTTAATACGGATACAGCGAGGGCTTACGGCTTCTCAAAAATGATTGGAGAGAGGTTTGGCAGCCAGGTGTTGGTCTGTCCGCCTGTTCCCTATGGAATTTCCGTTCACCACATGGCGTTTCCAGGCACAGTGACGTTGCGGTGTGAGACCTACATAAATCTTCTGACGGATATTGCCGTGGCGCTGTCAAAGCATGGCATCAGAAGGATTGTGTTTCTGAATGGGCATGGCGGAAACAGCGGCTCCCTGAGTGCAGTGATCAACATCTTAAAATACGAGCACGGGATCGATGCCTACTATTCAGGAATTGGTCTGAATTTATTCGAGGAGGGCATCACACCGGAAATGGGCTGGTCGGAGAATTTGGGACATGCCAGCGAGAGCGAGACGGCTCAGGCGATGGTTCTCTGCCCGGAAGTGGTCCGAGCAGAGCGGAAAAAGGGAGAGGTTGTGGAGGGGTTTATTATTCGCGGTAAAGAGGCACCGTTTCGTTATGGCGGCTGCGCATGGAATTGGAAGGAGGATGCCTCCGCCAACGGCGCTCTGGGCGATGCACGGTTGGCAAATGTGGACGACGGCGCCCGTCTGAACCAGATCGCCTTGGAAAAGGTGGAGCATATGATTCGTCATATTATTGAGAAACGATAAAGAAATTGGTCTTTTATGGAAATTTTGGGTTGACAAGCGCAGGACTGAGGGGGAAAATAAACTGAGAACAGAGGTGCTCTGTGAGTCTGCCGGGAAGGAGTGTATGGGGGTCTGGTTCGGAGGGCGTCCGTACGAATAGAATATGCAGTTTGAAGCATTGGTGAAAGAAAAAATAGCGGAGCTGTCGGCCGGCCAAAAAAAGGTGGCACAGTATATTCTGGGTCATTTGGAGGAGACCAGCTATCTCACGCTGACTAAGATCAGCAGGGAGGCAAATGTCAGCGAAACCACGGTGATCCGATTTGCTTATTCCATTGGATTTGAGAGCTTTTCCGCGATGCAGGGAGCGCTGCAGCAGGAAATATTGGGAAATAACAGTGTGAAAGCAGAAGGGAATGCGCATGAGTCTGCCTATTATGATCATGTGCTAAACCGTGAGATTTCCATCTTGGAAAAGACAAAAAAGGGCCTGAGCAGAGATAAAGTGGATGAAGCGGTAGAGCGGTTGTACCGCGCTGACATGGTATTTTCCGTGGGCAGCCGGACGGGGTTTCCAGCTGCGCTGTGGTTCGGGATCGCTTTGGGAAGATTCCGGGATGGCGTATTTCCGGTTAACCCGGTGGGAGAGGACTTTTTTTCTAATGTAATGAAAGTCACGGAACACTCTGTGGTGGTGGCGATTTCCATGGCTCGGTATTCCAAGGCCACCTACCGGTTTATCCAGCAGGCCAAGGCGCGGGGAGCCAGCATTATCCTGGTAACGGATAGCCAGATTTCGCCTCCTGCTTTGCTTGCGGATTTGGTGTTCCTCACTGAGTCCAACCGGGATGAGACCGGAATCAATACGATCTCATCCATCTCAGCTCTGCTCAATATCATGGCTGTGGGCCTGCGGCGCAGGGATCCGCGTCAGGCGATGGAACGGCTTAAAGTTCTGGAAACCCTATATCTGGAACAGAACGACGTTATTTTTGAATAAGCTCCTGCAGCCGCGCAAAAAATATGGCAATCGCCAGCAGATCCGCGCATCCGCCCGGGCTGATATTCCGGGCCACAAATTCCCGGTTCAGCGCGGCCAGTTCCTCCATGGCCCGGTCCGTGATAATGGGGTGGGAGAGCAGCAGGCGGCGGGCCTCCTCCTGGGCGTACTCCAGGGTCTGGGGATTGGAGCGGATCAGGATGTTGGTGTCGTCCACATTGGCCATCAGGGTTAAAAGCACGTGGAGCCGGGCGCGGTTGGCATCCGGCTGCACGGCCAGGGCCTGCTTCATGGCGGGCAGCGCAAAGAGGCGCAGGGCGGGAAATCCCTCCTGGGCCTCTCCGCGGATGCCCCGGTAGCCGTACTCGGCGAACAAATGCTCCCCGTGAGTCACGGGGGGACGGGTTTTCATGCGGTCGAAGTCCTGCTCCAGCCAGTCCCGGGTGGCCAGCCCGCCCAGTTCCAGCACCCCGCACGGGTCCAGAACGCCGGTGCGCCGGTATTGGTAGCCCAGGCAGGCGGCGATGATTCCCAGGGAGAAGATGATGCCCTTGTGGGTGTTGACCCCGCCGGTGGCGGCGAACATGGCGGCCTCGGCTCTGACCCCGATGGGGCGGATTGCGGGAAACAGTTCCGACGGGGAGCCCTCCAGAGACCAGCCGGTTTCAGCCATCTCCACCAGATAGGGCACCACGGCCCCGGTGCTCGCCACAAAGGTTTCGTAGCACATATCCCGGTGGGAACCGTTGTCGTGAAGGTCCACCAGGCCCGGCTTTGGGGTGGTGCGCACCTCCTCCAGCAGGCCGTAAGCGGCCGCGTCCCTGACGCAGTTCAAAAAGTTGTCTAACCGTGTATCGTCCCGGCGGCTGTGCTCACAGCTGCTTTTTTCATTCATCAGACCGAAAACTCCCCTCCCTCAGTATGGTTTGAATCTCCTCCACCAGCTCCGCCACGCTGTGACGGCGGCTGCGGCTGCAGGCGTGGGCCGGCTGGCCGCAGAGCAGGCAGGTTCTGGGGGCCAGGCCGAATTCCTCGCGGCTGACCTTCTGCCCGTCCAGGCGGATCACGTCGATGTCGTAGAGCCGCCCCAGGCGGCCGCCGTCCTCGATGGCGGCCATGCGCTCCTTGATCTCAACGGCGTCCCCGTTCACGCTGAGAAACAGCTCGTATCCGGTTTTCTCCCGGATCACCAGCTGTCTGAGCACGGTAAAACCGGCTTCGTCCAAAACGTCCAGGATGCGCCGGCAGCCCCGGTCAAAGGCCTCAGGCACCCGGTCCAGCACCTTCACCGGGCCGGGGATGTTTAAGGTCAGACAGACAAGGGGACAGTGAAACTCGTCCAGAAGGGATCTCTGGATGGCGGCCCGCCGTTCCCTTGCGTTTAACATGTCCTCCAGCGCCACTTCTTCCAGCAGGCCGGGATTCTGGTTGTTGTTGGGGTTCAAAGCTTGTGTGTCCGGCATAATTCCTCCTGATGGTCAGTAATGTACCACATCCGCGCAGTTTTGTATCTTTTCCGCCGTCTCCCGTCCTACATCGGAAGTGAAGTAGGAGTAGGTGGACTCGGGCACCAGGCCGCGCATCTCCTCCATGCGGTTTTCCTTGATCAGCTGCCGCACCTTGGAGGCGCTGATGGCCGTGCCGCCGGATTCCTTTCTGGGGATCACCGTGAGCGTCAAGCCTGCCGCGGCCAGCTGCCCGGCCATCACCTGATTGTAGATGCCCGTGACCGCGCTGAAGGGCTCCTCGCCCACGTACCGCACCCGGATCCCCAGGGCCTTTGCGATCTTCTCAAAGATCGTGATGTCTAACACTGCATGGGAGCGGATCACCGTGTCCTTATCCTTCAAAAAGTAGGAGGGGAAGGTGGCGTTTGAGATCATATAGCTCTCCGTGCGGTGGTATACCACATTGTTCAAATGGGCGGTTCCTTCCTTTACCAGCTGTTCCCGCACCGCGAAGGGCACCAGGGAGGCGTCCTCGCTGACCACAAACAGGTGCAGCACGTCGCAGTCCGCGGCTGCGGTCTCCACCAGGTACTGGTGGCCCAGGGTGAAGGGATTGGCGTTCATCACCACCGCGCCAACGCGCGCTCCGGTGAGCCCGGACTGGTCCGTCTCCGCCAGAAGCCGCTCCAGATACCGCTCGAAACCGCCCCTGCGGTTCTCCATGAACACCACCTTGCCCTCCACCCGGGCGATCTCGTAGAACCCCAGGTCCTTAAAAAACAGGGCGGTATTGCACTTGGTGTAGAGGAACAGGTCCAGGATGCCCCTGCGGTACTGGTAGTCGATCAGATGGCTGATCACCTGATTTAAAAGCCCCTCGCCCTGGTGGCGGTTGTCCACGGCCAGACAGCGCAGGGTATTGCCGAAGCAGGAACCGGTGGCGGCCAGGTTGTAATCCTCGTCGTAGAGGCCAACGGTGTAGTCCAGATTCCCGTCCCGCTCGATGCCCTCCTGTGCCAGAAGCTGTTCCATCTGACGGACGGCCAGCTTGTCGCGATAGCGGATCTGGCTGAAATGATAATCCGACATAAATCATTCTCCTTCATTTACGGTAAATTTGTAACCAAGGCCCCACACGGTTTTGATGTAGCGGGGGCTCTTGGGATTGTCCTCGATCTTGTTGCGCAGATGGCTGATATAGACCATGATGGCGTTTTCATCCACGATGGAATTGCCCCACACCAGCTCATAGAGCTGTTCCTTGGTAAAAACCCGCCCTACGTTGCTGATAAACAGCTTCATCATCACGTTCTCCTTGGAGGAGAGGGGGATCAGCTGCTCGTTTTTGAAAAATTCCAAAGTCATGTTGCTGTAGCGGAATGGTCCGGCCGTAATGAAATTGTGGGCGTTGTAGGCGGCCTTTTTGTTCCTGCGGATCAGGGCCTTGATCTTGGCGCCAAGGACCACGGGGTTGAATGGTTTGGTGATGTAGTCGTCCGCCCCGATATCCAGGCCGTACAGGGTGTCGAAATCCTCGGTGCGCCCGCTGAGAATGACGATGGGAATGTCGTTGCCGGTGGCGCGCAGACTGCGGATCGCGTCGAACCCGTCGTCCACCCCGTTCATCATAATATCTAAAAGAATTAAGTCGAATTTCCGGTTCTGAGCCAGCGCCACAGCCTCCTGACCGCTTGCGGCGGTCATGGATTTGAAACCGTTGCCCTCCACCACTTTTGTCAGCAGCTTGCGTATGGCCGGATCGTCGTCCACGATCAGTACCTTTTCATCCGCCATAATGATTTCCCCCTTTTGTGGATAGCCCACTTGTCTATTCTCCTATTATATAGGAAAATACACGAAAATCAATCGTTAATTTTCTGTTAAAATAACAGAAATCAACAAATTATTAAAAAATTTTAAGACTATTTTATGGGATATTAAGATCGGGCATTTATAATAAAGTCATAGCAAATGTGAATCCCCGATGAAAAACGATACAATATCGAAATACCCTTTGAGCGATGTCTATAGTATAATGGATGTAAAACGGAAATACAAGCCGAAAATGGGAGGTACAAATGCTATGAAACGGTGGAGGGAAACAAACGTCCGGTTCCATCTGGGAATCGCGGCGGCGTTCGCACTGGCGGCGGCCCTGGCCCTGGGGCTGGTCTACAGCTTCAACCAATATAAGGACCAGATCATCGAGGAACAGGAGGAACAGCTTCTGACCATCGCCAAGGCGGTCTCCAACAGCATCTCCGTGTACACGGATTTCTACTTTGCGGATCTGCTGGATGTGAATACATACGACGAGTACCAGGAGGCCGGAAAGCTGTACCTGGAGACGGGGGAGGAAGGGCCGATCCGGAAATTCCTCACCGAGCACATGAGGATCCAGAACGAGGACGTGTCCAACTTCCTGGTCAGCAGCGACCCGGAGAACGACGGGGAGCACGAGGTGCTGATTCAGGGCGGAGAGGACCGGACCTACACCAGCGTCAACTATTTTGACGGAAAAGAGAAGGACTCGCGAATCGATATTCTGCGGGACGAGGAAAACCAGTTTTACCTGGGGCTGTCCATGCCTACGCTGGACGGGAGCCTGCGGCTCTACTTTGTGATCAACATCGAGCGCATGTACCAGAAGGTGGCTTCCTACATTAAGGTGGGCCAGAACGGCTATGTGATGATCAAGGATTCCACCGGCCGCATTCTCATGCACCCGGTGAAAAAGCAGATTGGCAAGGACGTGATCTCCGGCCGGGAAGCCATGTACCCGGATTTTGATCTGAGCGAGCTGGAAACCCTGATCGAGCACCAGAAGCAGGGCCGGGAGGCGGCGGAGATTTACCACTCCTACTGGTGGACCGACGAGGTCCCCAAACGGGTAAAAAAGATCGCGGCCTACACGCCGGTCTGGTTCCAGGACGATTTCATTATCGTCAGCGCGGTCATCGACTACGACGAGATCGCGGCGCCCATCAGCCAGGCGATGATCAGCATCTCGCTGCTTACCATTGCACTCATGACCACCTTTGTGGTGGTTCTCTATAAATTGCGCATCTCATCCATTGCCCGGACCAGGGCGGAGGAGGAGAATGAATATCTGCGGGAACTCAACAGCAAGCTGGAGGAGCTGCGCCGCAGACAGGAACAGATGGCGCACAATCAGCGTCTTCAGCTGATGGGTACCCTGACCGGGGGTATTGCCCACGAGTTCAACAACCTGTTGACCCCCATTATGGGGTACTCCGGCATGATTCTGGCCGAGGCCGACCCTGCGGACGATGTGTACGACAGCGCCCAGGAGATTTACAGCGCGGCCGAAAAGGCCAAAGAGATCATCCGGCAGATTGCCTCTCTGTCCCGCAAACAGCCGGGGACGGCGGTGAGGCCCCTGGATATCCGCCAGGCCACAGAGCGGGTGCTGCGGATCATCGACACCGTGATCCCGCCCAATGTACGCATGACCACCTGTTTTTCCTGGGCGGACAACTGCCATATCCGGTGCAGTGAGACGGAGTTCAACCAGATCATTTTAAACCTCTGCACCAATGCATTTTACGCCATGCGCAGCCGGGACGGCCATCTTGGCCTGGGCGGCGGGATGGTGAGCGGGGAGGAGGCGAAACTGTTGTTTCACGCTCCTCAGTATGAGAAGGACTACGCCAGCTTCTGGGTGGCGGACGACGGGGAGGGAATCCCCGAGGAACAGCAGAGCCACATTTTCGATCCCTTCTTTACCACCAAACAGGCGGGGGAGGGCACCGGGCTGGGACTTTCCACGGTCACCAGCATTCTGGAATCCCTGGGCGGAGGAATCCGCGTGGAGAGTAAACCCGGGCAGGGCAGCCGCTTTACCTTTTACCTGCCGCTGTGTAAGGGCGGGAGAGAGGAGGGCGCAGGGGCAAACCGCCCCGCCGGGGGAAACCGCGGGAGCGCCAGGCGCGTCCTTTTAGTGGAAGACGACAAGAAAATCCTGAAACTATTCGATAAAGCCCTGACGGCCGCCGGATTTGAGGTGACGGCCATCGGCAATCCACTGGACGCGGAGGCCGTTCTGCGCCAGGGAGGCATCGACGTGATCGTCACGGACTACGCCATGCCGAAAATGAACGGCGCGCAGATCGCGGCCCTGGCAAGAACCCTGGGCCTGCACTGCAAAGTGATCCTGATTACGGGATTGGTGGAGGACCAGGTATTGGAGTATTACCGCAAGAACCTGATTCACGAGCTGCTGCTAAAGCCGCTTGAATGCCAGGCCCTGATCGATGCGGTCAACCGGGAAACCGGGAGATAGGAGAATCACCTGATGGAATTTAGCTCATTGGAAGAGGGAAGCCGGCCCCGCTCCATCTGAGTTAAAAATAAATGACTATTTTCCACAAGGAGGAGAAACGATTATGCCTTTAGCATTGCTTGGATTTGCTATGATCGTAGTATTTATGGGGCTGATTATGGCAAAGAAACTGAGTCCCTTCACATCCCTGATTCTGGTGCCCATCCTGTTCGGCCTGCTGGCCGGCTACGGCTGGGATACGCTGAAATACGCCATGGACGGTATTAAAGACGTGGCCTCTACCTTCGCCATGATGACCTTCGCCATTCTCTACTTCGGCGTGATGCTCACCGCGGGCATGTTCGACCCCATGGTCGACAAGGTGGTTTCCTGGTGTAAGGGCGACCCGCTCAAGGTTTTGGTAGGCACCGCCGTGCTGGCCGCCTTCGTCTCTCTGGACGGCGACGGAACCACCACGGTTATGATCTGCTGCACCGCCATGATCCCGATTTACAACCGCCTGAAAATCAAGAAGATTTATCTGGCAAACCTGATTATTTTACAGAACTGTATTATGAACCTGATCCCCTGGGGCGGCCCCACCGCCCGCGTGATGTCCGTGATGAACCTGGATGCGGGCGAGATTCTGGCTCCCCTGGTGCCCGGAATGGCTCTTTCCGCCCTGTATGTCATCGGCGTGTCCTATTATCTGGGCCTCAAGGAGCGCAAGCGCCTGGGCGTTACCAAGGACGTGTCCTACACGGTGAACAAGGTGGAAGTCTCCGATGAGGAGAAGGCGTGGAAGCGTCCGAAACTCATTATTTTCAACCTGATTCTGACCGCCGCCATCATCGCTGCCCTGATCATGGGACTGGCAAGTTCCGCCATCCTCTTCGGCGTAGGTACCGCCATCGCCCTGCTGGTGAACTATCCCAAGAACAAGGTGCAGAGAAATGTGATCAGCTCCATTGCCCCCGACATGATCAACGTGATTATGATGGTTCTGGGCGCAGGCGTCCTGATGGGCGTGTTAAACGGACCGGAGGATGCGGGCATGTCAAACGCCATCGCGCAGTTTTTAGTATCCGTGATTCCGGAGTCCATGGGCCGTTTCTTCGCAGTGGTCATTGCTGTTGTCAGCGCCCCGGGCACCTATCTGCTCAACAACGACGCCTTCTACTACGGCGTGCTGCCGCCCCTGGCCGCAACGGCGCAGGCCTACGGCTTTACCGACCTGCAGGTGGGCTTTGCAGCCCTGATGGGCCAGGCGTTCCACTTCTTAAGCCCGTTGGTTCCCTTCATCTATCTGTTGATGGATAAGACGGAAATCACTCTGGCGGAATATCAGGGATACATCTTCAAATGGTGTGTCGGAATCTTCGTCATCTTTATGGGCATGGGCCTTGCATTGGGCTATCTGCCGATCCTGTAATCGTACCGAAACCGGGGGAACGTGCTCACAAACGTCCCCCGTTTTTCATAAGGGAAAAGGGGCCCAAAATATAGGTCAAACCTATACCACACATAAGGAATATAGTATTTGCCGAATACCGGAAAAAGGAATAAAATGAATATAGCAAATGTGAGGCCGATACCAATTTGGAGGGTACCCCCCGAGCAAAACCACAAGGAGGAGAATGGAAATGGAAATCAAGAAAGCGGCGATGGCCGGAACCTTGGAATCCAGCGATGCACAGGTTACAGTGGAGCCTGGCGCACAGGGGATTGAGCTTTCGATCGAGAGCAGTGTGATTCATCAGTTTGGAAGACAGATTAAGGCGGCGGTGATGGAGACTCTGGACCGTCTGGACGTGAAGGACGCCAAAGTGACCGTGGTGGACAAGGGCGCTTTGGACTGCACGCTGAAGGCCCGCGTGGAGTGCGCGGTTTACCGTTCCAATGATGTGACAGAAAATCTGCCCTGGGGAGGTGCGATCAAATGATTCATCCGAATAAAAAGAGACTGAGAAGATCCATGATGTTCTTAAACGCCCAGAAGCCGGGCCTGATCAAGGATCCCTATATTTACGGAGCCGACTCCATCATGCTGGACTTAGAGGACGCCGTGGCTGAGAACCAGAAGGACGCGGCCCGCTACTCCCTGTACCATGCCTTACAGGAGATCGATTACCGTTCAACCGAGCGCGTGGTCCGCATCAACGGGCTGGACACTCCGCACTGGCAGGAAGATATCCGCGTCTGCGTGGCCGGTGGAGCCGATACCATCCGTATCGCCAAGACCGAGTGCGCTCAGGATGTAAAGACGGTGGAAGAGCACGTGTTGGCCGCTGAGCGCGAGTTTGGACGTCCCGAGGGAAGCACCCTTCTGATGGCTGCCCTGGAGTCCTGTAAGGGCGTGCTCAACGCCCTGGAGGTGTGCCAGGCTTCCGAGCGCCTGATCGGCATCGCCCTGTCCGGCGGCGACTACACCAAGGATTTACAGACTGTGATCACCGGCACCGGCGTGGAGCTCATGGGCGCCAGACAGCACATGATCATGGCGGCAAGAGCTGCCGGAGTGCAGTGCTTTGACACCGTGTTCACCAACTTAGACGACATGGAAGGCTTTGAGAAGGAAACCCGGATGATCAAGATGATGGGCTTTGATGGAAAGAGCCTGGTCAATCCCCGTCAGATCTCCATTGTACATGAGATTTTCACTCCCACCCAGAAGGAGATTATCTTCGCCGAGAAGGTAGTCCGGGAAATCGATGAGAAGAAGGCGCAGGGAATCGGCGTGTTTACCGTAGACGGCAAGATGATCGATATCGCATTTTATGACGGAGCAAAGAGAACCATCGATCTGGCCAAAGCATCTGGTGTATATGAGGGGGATCTGTAATTATGATAAACGCAGTAGGAAGAGATATTCCGGAAGAAGTATTAAAGGCAACAGGCAAGGATATTTTCAGAGGCGCCTTCGCAATGGAAGGCCATGAATATAAAAAGGCCGCTCCCACGGTCCGCGCCTATATGGATCCGAACAAGTCCAAGCGGGTGGATTCCATTCACGACGTGCTGTTGAAATGCGGAATCAAGGACGGCATGACCCTTTCCTTCCACCACCACTTCCGCGAGGGAGACTATGTGGTGAACATGGTGATGGAGGAAGTGCACAAGATGGGGATCAAGGATATCACCATCTGCGCCAGCTCCATGGGTAAGGCCCATGATCCCATCGTTCCCATGATCGAGGACGGCACCGTTACCGGCATCCAGTCCTCCGGCGTGCGCGGAAAGATCGGCGAGGCCATCTCCGCGGGTAAGCTTAAGAATCTGGCCATCATGCGCTCCCACGGCGGACGCGTGAGAGCCATTGAGAGCGGTGAAGTGCACATCGACATCGCCTTTATCGGCGCTCCCACCTGCGACGAGTACGGCAATATGCGTGCCAACGGCGGAAAGAGCGACTGCGGCGTGCTGTCCTACGCTATGGCGGACGCCAAGTACGCGGATAAGGTGGTAGCCATCACCGACTGCCTGGTTCCCTCACCCAACCTGCCCGCCAGCATCTCCCAGGTGGACGTGGACTACGTGGTGGTAGTGGATGAGATCGGCAACCCGGCCAAGATTGCCACCGGCGCTGCAAAGCCCACCACCGACGTGCGCAAGATCCTGATGGCGGACTATTGCACGGAGTTCGTGATCAACACCCCGTATTTCAAGGACGGGTTTACATACCAGACCGGCGTGGGCGGCGCGTCCATCGCCTCCACCATCTCCCTGGGCAAAATCATGAAAGAGCGCGGGATCAAGATGAAATTCGGCGTTGGCGGCATCGCAGGCCCCATGTGCAAACTGCTGGAGGAAGGTCTGATCGAGACATTGGTGGACACCCAGGATTTCGACACCATCGCCATTGAGTCCATCAAGAACAATCCGCGCCACTTTGAGATTTCCGCGTCCGAGTACGCCAACCCCTTCAACAAGGGCGCTTATGTGAACCAGCTGGATTTCGTGATTCTGGCCGCCCTTGAGGTGGACGTCAACTTCAACTGCAACGTGGTGGTGGGCTCCGACGGAGTTGTCACCGGCGCCCAGGGAGGACATCCCGACACGGCGGCGGGAGCCAAGTGCACCATCGTGATCGCGCCCCTGTTACAGGGCAGGATCCCGGCCATCTGCAGCCAGGTGACCACGGTTACCACTCCCGGCGAGACCGTGGACGTGGTGATCACCGACTACGGCATCGCCATCAATCCGGCCAGACAGGATCTGATCGAGGCCATGAAGGGCGTGAAGCTGCCCTTCTGCACCATTGAGGAGCTGCGCGACAAGGCTTACTCCATCGTGGGCGAGCCGGATCCGGTACAGTTCGACGATCAGGTGGTGGGCATCATCGAGGCCCGGGACGGCAGCGTTATCGACGTTGTGCGCAAAGTAAAAGAGTATGAGTTCAAGTAAAGGTTCTTTCGGAACCCCATGATTCGATAAATCCCTAGACAGACAGGCGGTGCGCGTATGCGTACCGCCTGTCTGGCGTTTACACATTGCGTTTGGATGGGATAACGGCATAGACGT
>OBXQ01000203.1_pt1 | contig 44565 bp, 36 predicted proteins | sample 1476641 | NCBI WGS metagenome assembly OBXQ01 (sample SAMEA2580174, study PRJEB22360) | human gut metagenome | biome: human gut; feature: human-associated habitat; material: faeces | place: Denmark | collected 2008/2010
ATCAGAGAGAATGTTGAACTTCATCGAACGGCTGCCGGTGCGGCCGGTGGTCAGCGCCTTTACGGCTACGGCTACAAAAGAGGTGCGGGACGATATCATCGATATCCTGATGCTGCGGGACCCGGCGGTGGCGTCCACGGGCTTTGACCGGCCCAACCTGTATTTCGGGGTGATGTCGCCTAAGGACAAGTACGCTACGCTGCTGAATTACCTGGAGCGGCACAGGGGGGAGAGCGGCATTATTTACTGTCTGACCCGCAAGAACGTGGAGGAGGTGTGCATGCGCCTGATTAAGGAGGGTTTTCCCGCCACCCGCTACCATGCGGGCCTCAGTGACGCCGAGCGCCGGACCAACCAGGACGATTTTATCTACGACCGCAGCCCGGTGATGGTGGCCACCAACGCCTTCGGAATGGGCATCGACAAGTCCAACGTGCGGTTCGTGGTGCATTACAACATGCCGAAGAACATGGAGAGCTATTACCAGGAGGCGGGCCGCGCCGGGCGGGACGGGGAGCCGGCGGAGTGTATTCTGCTCTACGGCGGCCAGGACGTGGTGACCAACCAGACCTTTATCGAGTACAACCAGGACAACCGGGAGCTGGACCCGGTGACCAAGCAGATCGTCATGGAGCGGGACCGGGAGCGTTTGAAGAAAATGACCTTTTACTGTTTCACAAACGAGTGCCTGCGGGACTATATCCTGCGGTATTTCGGAGAGTACGGCGGGAATTACTGCGGCAACTGCGGAAACTGCCTGAGCCAGTTTGAGGAGGTGGACGTGACGGAGATCGCCAGGGGGCTGATCGGCTGCGTGGAGAGCAGCCGTCAGCGCTACGGCGTGAACGTGATCATGGACACGGTGCACGGGGCCAACACGGCCAAGATCCGCAATTACCGCATGGACGGGAATCCGTACTACGGGGAGCTGGCCAAGGTGCCCGCCTACAAGCTGCGCCAGGTGGTCAATTACCTGCTGTTAAACGGCTATCTCTCCTCCACCAACGACGAGTACGCCATCGTGAAATTGACGGAGAAATCCGGGGAGGTGCTGCGCGGGGAGGAACAGGTTCTCATGAAGATGGCCAGGGAGCAGGACCACCCGGCCAAGGTGAAAAAGGAGAAGAAGGGCCGCAGAGGCCCGGTGGCCGGAGCGGAGTTCACCCAGGCCGAGGAGACCTTGTTCGAGAAGCTGCGGGCTCTGCGGGCCGAGATCGCCCGGGAGGAGAAGGTTCCGCCCTATATCGTATTCTCGGACAAGACGCTGACCCATATGTGTATTCTAAAGCCCGGGACGAAGGCGGAGATGCTGGAGGTGTCCGGCGTGGGCGCCTTTAAGTACGACAAGTATGGGGAGCGGTTTTTGGAGTGCGTGAAGGTTGAGAAGGAAAGCATGGGGGAGCGGAAGGAGACGGGAGCGGCCATGGACGCGGACAGGGGGTTTGCGGCGGAGTTAAGCGGCGGAACTGAGAGGCGGACGGCTGAGGCCCGGCATGGGGAGGAGCGTAAGGATAGAGGACGGGAGGAAAGCGTCTGGCGGGCCGGGGCCTGCCGGAGCTTCGATTCAGCTGACGGCCTGGGGTATGAGGACGGCGGTCTGCCTGACGAATCCTATTATGAGCCGGACGACCTTTACTTTTCCAGCGACAGCGACGAATACGGCGACTGGACCATAGACGACGCCATGTCGGCCTGGGAGAGCGCGGCCACGGAGCCGCCCAGCCCCGGGCAAGCGGGCACTGTGCGGCGCGAGGAGCCGCCCGCCTCCCCCTCCCAGGCTAAGAAGAAAAAGAGCAAAACCGCCAAGGTAGAGTTCGCCATGACCCGGGAGTTGGCGGAGCAGATCCATTTTTCGGAGCAGGCCACCTTAAGCGACTTTGTGGGGCAGATCAACGACCTGCGCGACGAGGACGCCATGAAGCGGCTGACCATCAAATCCGTGGAGGAGAAGCTGAACGCGGACGGTTATTTTGAAGAACAGTTTATCGGTGGAATGAAGCGCAAAAAGCTGACCGGGGCCGGGGAATCCTTCGGCATCGTGGCGGAGAAGCGGCTGAGCGAGAAGGGAAACGAGTACGACGTGTTTTATTACACGGAAAAGGCCCAGCGGGGGATTGTGGAGTGGCTGCTGGAGGTGTGAGAGATATGATATCCAAAAAGGGAAAGCGCAGGATGGAATACAATGGCGCGGTTTATTATTGGTTTGTGAGGAAAAACCGTGAGGGAGTTCCAAGAATCCACATCCTGTCGGAAGATAAAAAGGTCAATCTGGAATTCCCTCTGTTTGACTCTGAGGTTTCCACCACCCGGCAGGAGATTGAACGGCTTTTAAAGCAGCAGATCCATCGCGATGATCCCGGTGGGCTGGCTCCCTAAAGGGCTGTCCGCCCCGCGCCGTAATACCGCTGCACAAACTTCATGAATTGCCGGACACAGGGCTTTCATATCCGGCGCTTGCCGCAGACAATATAAAAGATGCGCTTGTGGGCAGATTTTCCAGTGGGAACAGGAGAATCTGCCTTGTCTTTTCCGGATTCTTTATCGGACAGGCGGAGACAATGGAGATCCCCAGAACGGAGGCGGATTATTCCACCGCGGACTGCGGGCAGATTGAGACGAGGGTGGCGGCGTTTATTGAGAGGTTGTAGCGGATCGGGGGGAAATGGACGGGGCCGGGTTGTGAATCATTCATGATCCGGCCCGATTTTTGTGGAGAAGGCGGGCGGTTCGTGGTAGAATACAGACAAAACCGGATTTTATTGGGGAGGCCCGCAGAGCGGCGGTAGATGGGAGGAAATGGAGATGTACGGCAGAATATTGACCGGAGGGGGACGTTTCTACACCTTCCTTGGGCCGCTGTTTCAGGCGGTTGGGCAGCGGCAGAAGCAGTATAATTGGCTGGTTACGGATTTTGAGGGTGGATTTTCTCTGGAGGAGCATGTCCGGCTGAACCGCCGGAACCTGCGGGAGCGGTACGCCTGGATCGACGGCGGGACGCTTACGGGGCTGGCCGGGCAGGTGGATGCGCAGTGGAGCTGGGGCGTTTTTTCCGGTTTTGACCGGTCGGTGACGCTGGAAGAAGCGCTGGAATATGACCTGCCCTGGGCGGACGGCAATCCGGGATTCTGGGAAAATCCCGTCTCAATTCAGCATCCGCTGGCCCAAATGGAGATCGTGGCCTGGGATAATGCCTGCACCATTCTGATCAGCCGGGATCAGGAGGCGGTGCGTGGATTTGCGGCGGCGTTTCCGGACAGCATGGATTTGGAGCGATATAACGAGGCGGAGGCTGCGCCGGACCAGTCGGCGGCTTATGAGGCGTGGCTTCGCAGAAATGGGGAGCGGTAGCGGGTGGAGCCAGGCGGCGTCCCGGAAAACGGCTTGACTCTTACGCAACGTCATAGCTTATAGTGGAGTCATCAAAAAACGGGAGGCGATTTTAATGAAAACAGTAAAGGAAGTCTCGGAGCTGACCGGCGTCAGCCCGCGCGCGCTCCACTGGTATGACCGGATCGGGCTGTTAAAGCCCACGGCGCACAGCGAGGCGGGATACCGGCTCTACGATGACGGGGCGCTGGAAAAACTGCGGCAGATTCTGTATTTTCGGGAGTTCGGCATGCCCCTTGGCGAGATCCGGACGGTTTTAGAGAGTCCGGAATATGACCGGAAGGCGGCGCTGCGTCAGCAGAAGCGCCTTTTGGAGCTCAAGAAAATGCGCCTGGAACGCCTGATAACCAGCATTGACGTGATTCTCGCCGGGGACGACAAGCTGGATTTCACAGTATTCGATCAGTCGGAGATCGAGGGCATTTTACAGAATATGATATCGGAGCTGGATGAACAGCAGCGCGACAGGCTGACAAATCGGTACGGAAGCCTGGAAGCGTTCCGGGAAATGGGGATCAGGAACTTTGAGAAGCCGGAGAACCGCCGGTTTTTGCAGAAGCTGGTGGAGTGGTACGGCAGCAAGGAGCGGGCGCTGGCGCGGATGTACGAGGCGCCGGACCCGAGGGTCATGATGGAGAACGCCCAGCGGATTTTGAATATGTACGAAAAACTCAACCGCCTGCGCCTGCAAAATTGTCCCGCCGGCGGAGGGCCGGCGCAGCAGGCCATGAAAGAGTTGGAGGCAGTGCTGTTAGACACCTCCGGGATGGAACAGGTGAAGCCGCTTCTGCTGGAGGAGGCGGACGGCCTGCTTGCGGGCGGCGAGGCGGTGCGGAAGATGGATGAGAAGTACGGGCAGGGCTGGAGCGAATTTTACGTGCAGGCGGTGATGGCGTTTTGTGAATGATAAATCTGGAGGAATTCCCCACTGTGATTTCCCGGAATCCCGTCCAAAGCCTGTGTTCTTCCTGATATTTGGGATAAAATGGAATGTAAAGGCGGAATTTACTCGTGAAAATTCCGCTGTCGTGTCATGAGATGGAGGCGGATATGCAGCAGGACGTACTGAAACTTTTTTCACCCGCAACGGCGGAGTGGTTTACAAATACATTCGGAGAGCCAACGGATGTGCAGAAAGCGGCCTGGCCCGCCATTGCGGCCGGGAAACCGGCCCTGGTCAGCGCGCCGACGGGAACCGGAAAGACTCTGTCCGCATTCTTGATTTTTATCGACCGGTTAAACGCCCTGGCCAGGGAGAGGGAGCTTAAGGAGGAACTGTATCTGATCTATATTTCCCCCCTCAAATCCCTGGCCGGGGATATCCGGGAGAACCTGCGGCGGCCGCTCCTTGGCATCCCGCGGGAGGAGGGGCAGGAGGAGATCCAGGTGGGAATCCGCACCGGGGACACGCCCCAGAAGGACCGGCAGAGGATGATCAAGCATCCGCCCCACATCCTGATCACCACCCCGGAGTCCCTGTTTCTCATGCTGACATCCAAAAATGGACGGTCTGTGCTGAAAACGGCCCGGGCGCTGATCATCGACGAGCTCCACGCCCTCATCGACACCAAACGGGGAGCGCACCTGATGCTCTCCGTGGCCAGACTGGACCAGCTCTGCGGCAGAAATTTACAGCGCATCGGCCTGTCCGCCACCATTGAACCCCTGGAGCTGGCGGCTGCGTACCTGTCCCCTGAGCCGGTGCAGATTTGCGCCCCAGCCATGAAAAAACAGGTCAGGATTCAGGTCATCGGCACCGCGCCCGCGGTGGGGCGGAGAAAGGACCCGGTCTGGGAAGAACTGGGAATGGCGGTGTACCGGCAATGTCTGGAATGCCGGAGCGTGATTGCATTTTCCGAGGGACGCCGCTATGCGGAAAAGCTGGCGTACTATGTAAATCTGCTGGGAGGGGACGGCTTCGCCCGGGTCCACCACGGCAGCCTTTCCAAGGAGCAGCGGGCAGTGGCGGAGCAGGACCTGCGGGAAGGGCGGCTCCGCCTGCTGTGCGCCACCTCATCCATGGAGCTTGGCATCGACGTGGGCGACGTGGAGCGGGTGCTGCAGGTGGGCTGCCCCAGAACCATTTCCAGCACCATGCAGCGGCTGGGCCGGGCCGGACACAATCCGGGGCGGGTCAGCGAAATGCTCATGTATCCGCGTACCGCCTCAGAGACCGTATATTGCGGCATGACCGCCCAGGTGGCCAGACTGGGGGGCGTGGAACAGGCCCGGCCGCCCAGGATGTGCCTGGATGTGCTGGCCCAGCACCTGGTGTCCATGGCCGCAGGGGAGGGATACAGCGTGGAAGATGTGCTGGAAATCCTTAAGCGGGCTTACTCCTTCCGGGACGTGACCGGGGAGGACGTGCGGCAGACGCTGGAAATGCTGGCCGGGGACTATGAGCACGACCGGGAAATCCCCGTGCGGCCCCGGGTGCTGTACGACCGGATTCACGGTCTGGTGGCCGGGGACAACTACAGCCGCATGCTGGCCACGGCGGCGGGCGGCACCATACCGGACAAAGGCCTTTACGTGGCCAAAACCGAGGACGGGGTTACCCTGGGGGAGCTGGACGAGGAATTCGTCTACGAGTCCCAGATCGGGGACAAGTTCATGCTGGGCTCCTTCGGCTGGCGGATTGTGCGCCAGGACAAGGACTCGGTGATCGTCACCCAGGCTCCGGCGGAGGGGGCCAGACTGCCCTTCTGGAAGGGGGAGACCAAGGGACGTTCCCTGCGGACCAGCCTGGCCTTTGGAAAAATTTTGCGGGAACTGGAGCGGGCTTTGTCGGAGGGGAAGCTGCCGGAACAGCTGGGGGCCCTGGGGCTGGACGAGGCCGCCGCAGAGCATGCGGCCGGGTTTATCAGGCGGCAGATTCAGGCCACGGGCGGCCTGCCGGACGACAGGACCATTATCGTGGAGCATTTTAGGGACAGCACGGGCAGCCACCAGGTGATGATCCACGCACTGTTCGGGCGGCGGGTCAACGCGCCCCTGTCGCTTCTGGTACAGCGGGCCGCCGTAACCATGACGGGGATGGAGGCGGGCTGTGTGGACGAGGAAGAAGGCTTTCTTCTGTACCCCTACGGAAAGGAACAGCTGCCTGAGGGCTTGCTGTATCAGATCGACCCGGAGCGCGTGCGCCCGGTATTGGAGGCGCTTTTGCCGGAAACGCCTCTGTTTGCCATGAGCTTCCGCTACAACGCGGCCCGGGCCCTGATGATGGGGATGCGCCATGCGGGCCGGCAGCCCCTGTGGATGCAGCGGCTGCGGAGCGCGGAGATGCTCAGCTCCCTGATCGAAACGCCGGACCATCCCCTGATCCGGGAGACGAAGCGGGAATGCCTGGAGGACCAGTGGGACATCGACAGCGTCATTCAGATATTGAACGACATCCGCGCCGGTTTGATCGCCGTGCGCGAAATCCATGTGGACATTCCTTCGCCCATGTCCCTGCCCTTCCAGTGGCAGGTGGAGACGGCGGAAATGTATGAGTATTCTCCCACCACCTCCAAAATACGCCGCGCCGTCAGCGAGGAGCTGAAGCGGGCGGAGCTGGTGAAGCCGCCTGCCGAGGAATTATCCAAAAAATGGGAACGCAGGAAGCTGCCGGAAAATGAGGAGCAGCTCCACGCCCTGCTGATGATGGAAGGAGATCTGGCCGCCGGAGAGTTGGAGGTGCCCGCCGAATGGCTGGACAACCTGGCGAGACGCGGCCTGGCCTGCTACCTGGAACCGGGAATCTGGGTGGCGGCGGAGCAGCGGGAAGCGTATGAGACGGCTTTGGGGGCGGGGAGGAATGCGGGGGAGGGGGAGCAGGCCGGGCGGCATATTGTGCGGCGGCTGCTCTACTACCGGGGCGGACAGACCGCGGGGGCGGTTCAGGAGCGGTATTTCCTGGCTGAGGGGGTTTCCGAGCGGATTTTGTACGCGCTCTGCGCCTCCGGGGACGTGGTGGAGGACGGGGGAGTTTACTATCACGGAAAGCTTTATGAGCGGGCCCGGGAGGGATACATCCGCAGCCTGCGCACTCAGACCGCGACCCAGCCGTCGGAGCATTTCGCCGCCCTGGCGGCCCTCAGAGCAGTTGCGGCCGGGCCGCCCGAGGAGCAGCTGAAGCAGACCGTGTCTCTGTACTGTGGACGGATGTTTCCTGTAAAATACTGGGAAAGTGTCCTGCTTCCCAGACGGATCAGGCGTTACAGCGGGGCCATGCTGGACAAGCTGCTGGCGGAGGGGGATTATTTCTGGCGGATGACGCCGGAGGGAAATCTCTGCTTTTGCCGGTATGAGGACATTGACTGGGATGCGCCGCTGCCAAAGGGCGCGGAGAGCCTGGAGGGCGACGAACTTCTCATGTACCGGGAACTGGCGCGCCGGGGAGCCAGCTTCTTAAAATTTCTCACCGGAGTGCCGAAGGAGGACAGCGCCCAGGAAGTGCTGCTGCGCCTGGCGGAGAAAGGGCTGGTCTGCGCGGACAGCTTCGTGCCGGTGCGCCAGTGGCAGAACCGGGAAAAAGTGAAAAAAGCCACGGCCAGACAGCGGGTAAACGCCCGGGTCATGGCCCTGTCCGCCGGTCGCTGGGACGTGGTTCGGCCGGTGAAGCAGTGGAGCGAGGAAGCGTGGCTCGAAGCATTTTTCACGGAAAATGGATTGCTGTGCCGGGAGACGTTCCGAAAGTCTCTGGCCGAGGTCAGCGGCTCGCCGTATCTGGCGGGTGGAGCTGAGTGCGGGGGAAGCGGAGAGCGTCAGGAACATCAAACATCGGAGCCCTTCAGCTGGAAACGCGCCCTGGAACTGTTGCGAATCTGGGAGTACACCGGGCGAATCCGCCGGGGATATTTTGTGGCCGGTCTGTCGGGCGCCCAGTTCATCCGCCGGGAAGAGTACGACGGCATAACCGCCGCCCTGAAGGACCCGGCAAAACAAATCCTGTGGCTGAACGGCACCGACCCGGCAGTTCAGTGGGGCAAGGCCCTGGAAATGCCTGCGGAGCAGGGATTCCTGGCGATTCCCGGAACCGCTGTGGCGCTGAACACAGGCCGCCTGACCGCGGTAATGGAGCGCCAGGGGAAAATCCTGCGGGTATACGAGCCGGACTGCCTGGAAGAAGTTCTGACTGAATTTGTACGGGATTACCGGCAGAACGCGCTGTTCGCGGAACAGAGGCGAATTACAGTGAAGGAGTATCCACGCGAGGCCGGGGAAGCGCTGCGAAGGGCGGGATTCATGCAGGAGATGGGGGATTTTGTGTTGTATCGGTAAATGTGGAGGGAACTGTTGCCGGCCTGGGAGCTTTTGTGCTCCGGGCCGGTTGCTTTTTTGGGAGGTGGGATGGAGGCGGCGGGAAAGCAGTTTTCAAACACGCCCTAGCCGGTAGGAGGGCTGTGTGATAAAATGAGGGGAACGGGAAAATGCCGTTGGGGAATTTGGAAATAGGGCCTGAGGCATTTTACATGATCGTTATGAGCGCAAGAAGGCAGGAGGAGATGGGAATATGGGGGCAGAGAGAGTAAAGGAAGCGCAGAGGGAAGAAAAAACGGCGGGTGAAGAGCTGACCGGAGGAAAATTACGGGAACCATATTCCTATCATGTGCGATATGTAGACGCGGGTCACGACTGTCAGGCGGAAATTTGCGTTACAAAATCCCACCGATATGGTTACGACCTGCGTCTGACGCTGGGCGGTTACACCTTTGCGGGGTCCAACCTCTGCGATTTTGAGTTGGAGGACCCTTCCCAGGCGGAGGCTGCGGCCCGGGAGTTCTGCCTGATGAAATGGGGCGGCTATGCCGCATATGGAGACCGGATTATGCCGTACACCTACGCTTTGCAGAGATACAGCATGGAGGTTGAGATTCCGGTGGAGGCAGAGCGGCGGGAAAATGGGGATCGGGTTGCAGGCATTATCCGCATCGCCTACCGGATGGAGGCCTGTGATTCTTCCAGGGCGCACAGCAGGTGTTACTGTGACGACAGGGAAATTTACCTGGACGATACGGTATGCACGGAGTTCAGTTTGACGGTGGACGGACATATTTATAAAGCGGACCGCCCAACCACGTATTTTGAGCAGGCATTGTTGCAGATTTGCAAGAAATGCGGCCGGGAATACCTGCTCCGCTGCTGCTTTACCTGTCAGTATTCCGACTATTCGCCTTACGGGTGCGACGATTTCGGCAGCATGCTGTGTTATAGAGAGCACAAGGAGGTTTACCTGACCGTGAACGATAAAGCCGGATATTTTGATCGGTTGGAAGGACTGGATTGTGAAATCGAGCAGGAGACGGGAGTGTGTGGGGAGTTTGAGGAGAGGACGCGGTGCGAGGGGTATCGGGGGATGGTGGATGGGATTGGGGGAGTTGGAACGTGAGGGAAGTACCATTTTTTAGGTCTATAACTTGGTTATAATTTCCATAAAAATATTGAAAATACCTTTGAATATGTTACAATATGTTGTATAGAGGGGAGGGGTGAGCGAATGTACAAAGCCCACATCAGCGAAGACAAAACCCGTTCCCAGTCAGTCGTCCAACATCTCCAGGGCACGCAAAAACTGGCAGGTGAATTTGCCGCGGCATTTGATTGCAGGGAATGGGGGGACGGCTGTGGGCTCCTTCATGACATTGGCAAATACAGCGCCAGCTTTAAACGGAGAATCGATGAAGGGGGACCGATCACGGACCATGCCACAGCCGGAGCAAAGGAACTATATAACCGGGGAAATGTTTTTGGCGCATATTGTATTTCAGGTCATCACTCCGGTTTGTTGGACGGGGGTACCGTCGGAGATTCCGCCGGGGAAGCGACTCTCATGGGAAGAATGAAAAAGCGTTTGGACGATTACAGCGCATTTCAGCACGAAGTGGAGATTCCAGCGTTCCCCGCTCCGCTTTTAAAACCTCTGGGAAAGGGAGGATTTAGCGCCGCATTTTTCGTGCGCATGCTGTTTTCCAGCCTTGTGGATGCCGACTACCTGGATACGGAAGAATTTATGAAGGAAGGCAAAACCGGAAGAGAACCCGCTGAGCCTATGGACATTCTGCTGCAGCGCCTGAAGCAATATGTAGCCGCCTGGTTGGAAAATACCGATTTGACAACAATCAATGGCAGGCGTTCCCGGATACTGCAAGCGTGTTTTGACAAGGGACAGGCAGCTCAGGGCTTGTATCAGCTGACAGTACCCACCGGCGGCGGAAAAACCATATCTTCCCTTGCATTTGCACTTCAACATGCGATCAGACATCATTTGCAGCACATCATTTATGTGATTCCCTACACGAATATCATCGAGCAGACTTCACAAATTTTCAGACATATTTTAGGAGACATAAACGTATTGGAGGACCATTGCAATGTCTCATATGACAGTCCAGAAGAATTAAAGATAAAACAGCTTGCTGCTGAAAATTGGGATTGCCCGGTGGTTGTCACCACAAATGTCCAGTTTTTTGAGTCGCTGTTTTCCAATCGGACGTCAAAATGCAGGAAGCTGCACAATATTGCAAAAAGTGTTATCATATTCGACGAGGCTCAGATGCTGCCGGCCAGCTATCTGAAACCATGTACGCGTGTGATAACCGAACTGGTTACTAATTACCATTGCACGGCAGTCCTCTGTACCGCGACACAGCCATCACTTGAAGCATTTTTTCCCCAGCAGCTGCGTCCGGTTGAAATATGCCCGGATATACAAGGACAGTATGCATTTTTTAAACGGACTGCGTTTCAGATGATCGGAGAATTGACAGAAGAAGCGCTGGTAGAACGGTTGAACACACATGGGCAGATTCTGTGTATTCTCAACAGCCGCAAACGCGTACAAAGCGTTTATAAAGCCTTAAAAGGGGACGGAACGTACCATCTTTCAACGTTTATGTATCCCATTCACCGAAAAAATCTGTTAAAGAAAATAAAAACTTGTCTGGAAAATGGTCAGAACTGCCGTGTGATCGCAACCAGTCTGGTGGAGGCAGGAGTAGATCTTGACTTCAAAATGGTGTATCGGGAATTAGCTGGCATCGATTCTGTGATTCAGGCAGGAGGGCGGTGTAACAGAGAAGGTAAAGAAAAGCCGGAAGAAAGCCGGACCGTTGTGTTTACGCTGGAGGAATCGGAGGATATTCATATACCTGGCCAGTTGAAGCTTCCGATTACGGTGGCCGGGCAGATTGCTAGAAAATTTGAAGATATATCCTCATTAGAGGCCATTCACGAATATTTCGAGCGCCTGTACCATTTCCGGGGAAACGGGCTGGATGCCCAAAATATTGTCGATCAGTTCGAGCAGGCCTCACGCTCAATGCTGTTTCCGTTTGCCACAGTAGCGGAGCAATTTCACTTGATTGAAAATGAGACCAAAGCAATTTTGATCGATAAGGAAATGAGAGCGCAGGAGATTGTGGAAAGTCTGCGAAATGGAGCGCATTCACTGCAGTTATTGCGGGAAGCCGGTCAATATTGCGTAAATGTGTATCAGAATGATTTTGAAAATCTGAACGGGGCCGGTTTACTGGAAGCATTGGACGAACAGATCTATGTTTTGCGAGACAGAAAATTATATTCAGACGAAATGGGGCTTCTTGTCAATGTCAGCCGTGGAGAAGCCGTATTTGCCTGAAGCGGATGAGAAAGGAGGAGACAGATGGGCTGGGGAGTGAGAGTTCATGTGTGGGGCGATTACGCGCTTTTTGCCCGTCCGGAGATGAAGGTGGAGCGCTGCAGCTACGATGTGATGCCGCCATCCGCTGCGCGTGGCATCCTGGAGGCAATTTATTGGCATCCGGGAATGCGGTGGGTGATCGACAGAATTCAGGTGAGAAAACCGATTCAGTTTACGAGTATCCGAAGAAATGAGGTCAAAAGTAAAGTTTTGGTTGGAAATGTGTTGAGGGCGGTAAATGGAAGTTCAAAGCCACTGTATATTGCTAGCAAGGAAGAGATTGTGCAGCGGGCAGCAATTCTATTAAAAGATGTGGATTACCTGATCGAGGCACATTTTGAAATGACAGAACGGGCCAGCGCCGGCGATAATCCGGGAAAATTCAAAGATATTGTTATGAGGCGTCTTCGCCGGGGAGAATGCTTCCATATGCCATATTTCGGCTGCCGGGAATTTCCGGCTAACTTTGAACTTTACGAGGCGGATGATCTGCAGGATGGAGACGGCAGGGAACAAGATTTGGGTTATATGCTATACGATTTTGATTATTCCGATCCAGAGGACATCAAGCCGATGTTTTTCCGTGCGGTGCTGAGAAATGGCATATTGGATGTGAGGGACTGCGAGGTGGTGAGATGATTCTACAGTCGTTGGTGCATTATTATGAAGCGCTGGAACGTGCAGACCGAATAACACGTCCGGGATGGTGCAACGCCAAGGTGTCATTTGGGCTGGAATTGTCGGGGAATGGCGAGCTGCTGGCAATTATTCCGTTGAAACAGCCGGTACAGCGGGGAAAAAAGACGGTCATGCTGCCCGTCGACATGAAGGTGCCGCAGTTCTTATCACGGTCGTCAGGGGTATCCGCCAACTTTTTATGTGATAATTCAAGCTATCTGTTGGGCATTGACAACAAAGGAAAAACGGAGCGTTCCAGAGAATGCTTTCTGGCTGCGAAAGAGAAGCATTTGAAAATTTTAGAAAACGTAAACAGCCCGGCTGCCGTCGCTGTAAAATACTTCTTTCAGCAGTGGTCTCCTGATCAGGCAGCAGAAAGCCCGGTTCTGATCCCATATCTGGAGGAAATTATGGCGGGCGCCAACCTGGTGTTTTTCCATGACAGGGATTTCGCGCAGGAAGATCCGGATATACAGGAGGCATGGGAGAGTTTCAGCGCCGGAAATGGCCGGAAAGCCGATGGGGTTTGCCTGGTCACAGGACAGAAAGCGGAGATTGCGCGTATCCACGGCATGATAAAGGGGCTTCCCGGAGCGCAATCAAGCGGTGCAGCCCTTGTATCATTCAATGCGTCTGCCTTTGAGTCCCATGGAAAATCCCAGAGCTTCAACGCGCCGGTTGGAATATATGCGACATATGCCTATACGACGGCTTTAAACTACCTGTTGGCTAATAAACAGCACACTTCAAGTATCGGGGATACCACAATCGTATACTGGTCGGAAGAAGCGGAAGAGGTTTACCAAAATATATTCAGTATGGCGGCGGACCCCACGATTGACAACCAGGAAATTCTGGATGGGGTCTTTAAGAATCTGGAGTCCGGGAAGGCGGTTGCGGTAGGAGATGTAGAGACGAAAATCTCTCTGGACCAGCCCTTTTACATTTTGGGGTTGACGCCAAACGCGGCACGAATCGCAGTCCGGTTCTTTTATCGGGATACCTTCGGCGGCATTCTCAAAAATTTGAAACGCCATTATGACGAGATGGAAATTGTCCGCCCGTCAAATGATTCGATCGAGTATCTGGGCTTGTGGCGGATGTTGCAGGAGACAGTGAATAAAAAGTCCAGGGATAAGAATCCTGTTTCAAATATGGCGGGCGCCGTATACCGGGCGATTATTTCCGGCAGCCGGTATCCGAATTCGCTGTATCAGGAGGTGATCGGAAGAATACGGGCGGATCAGGATAATCCTGATAACCGTATATACAAGATAACCAGGGGAAGGGCGGCAATTATTAAAGCCTATCTTATGCGAAACGGAACAATCAAAAAGGAGGAGATAACGGTGGGATTAAATGAGAACTGCAGCAATCCGGCGTATGTTCTTGGCCGGGAATTTGCCGTATTGGAGGCGATTCAGGAAGAGGCAAATCCGGGTATCAACGCCACGATAAAGGACCGGTATTTCAATGCGGCATGCGCCACTCCGGCCATAATCTTTCCGGTGCTGTTTAAGCTGAAAAATAGTCATATCCGAAAATTAAATAGTCGTAATAAAGTGATTTACTACGAAACATTGCTTGAAGATTTACAGGGAAAGCTGCTATTGAAGGATGATCAAAAAACTGCCTGTCCGAGGCGCTTAACACTGGAAGAACAGGGGATGTTTATTCTCGGTTACTATCATCAAACCCAGAAACGATATGAAAAAAAGGAGGATAAGTGAGATGGCTGAAGTGATTAAAAACCGGTATGAGTTTGTGGTGCTATTTGACGTAGAGAACGGAAATCCCAATGGTGACCCGGATGCCGGGAATCTTCCGAGGATTGATCCCGAAAGCGGCTATGGACTGGTCACAGACGTATGTCTGAAACGGAAAATCCGCAATTATGTGGAGACCGTAAAAGAGGACGAACCCGGCTTTAAAATTTATATCAAGGAAGACGTGCCGCTGAACCGCAGCGATAACATGGCGTACGAATATCTGGAAACCAACGACAAGGACGTCAAGGAGTTGAAAAAGAAAGACCCGGATGTGGATCGGAAAATCCGTGACTTTATGTGCCGGAATTTTTATGACATCCGTACATTTGGCGCTGTGATGACCACATTTGTAAAGGCGGCATTGAACTGCGGACAAGTCAGGGGACCTGTTCAGTTGGGGTTTGCCAGGAGTATTGATCCCATTATAAGCCAGGAGGTCACCATTACCCGCGTTGCAATTACAACGGAAAAAGATGCTGAAAACAAGAAAACGGAGATGGGCAGAAAGAATATCGTGCCTTATGCACTATACCGTGCAGAGGGCTACATATCAGCCAATCTCGCTCGAAAGGTGACAGGATTCTCGGAGGAAGATCTGGAACTGTTATGGGAAGCCATTATCAATATGTTCGAGATCGACCATTCGGCGGCCCGCGGGAAAATGGCGGTGCGCGAATTGATTGTATTTAAGCACAGCAAAGAACTGGGGGATTGCCCGGCGTACAAGCTGTTCGAGGCAGTTGAAGTGAAAAAGCACGACGACGTCCTATATCCCAGAAAATACAGCGACTACTGTGTCGAAGTCCACGAAGAGAAGATCCCTGATACGGTGGAGGTGTCGAGAAAAATATAATGGAATACAGGGAAGATGACTATTTGATGCTTTCCGGTATACAACATTTTGCATTTTGCAGAAGGCAGTGGGCCCTGATTCACATCGAGCAGCAGTGGCAGGAAAATGAACGGACGGTTGCAGGGGATCTGCTTCATAATCGGGCCCACGATTCTTTTTTCATGGAGAAACGCAATGATGTGGTAATCAGCCGGGGACTCCCGGTGCATTCCCGGAAAATGGGAGTGAGCGGCGTCTGTGATATCGTTGAGTTCCAGGAGGATCAGAATGGCATTTCGCTCTACGGGCACAGGGGATCGTATATCCCATATCCGGTTGAATACAAAAAAGGAAAGCCTAAAGCTACGGAGATTGATATTTTACAATTAACCGCTCAGGCGATGTGTCTGGAGGAGATGCTGTCGGTGAAAATTGAGGAGGGCGCTCTTTACTACGCTGAAACACGGCACAGAGAGATAGTGGAATTTACCGCTCAGCTTCGGAATCAGGTACAAAAAGCGTTCCAGGAAATGCATCAGATGTATGATAGAAGGTATACGCCCAAGGTAAAGTGGTCAAAAAGCTGCAATGCCTGTTCATTGAAGGATATCTGTGTCCCCAAACTGGGAAAAGCCGTGTCTGTCAGGTCCTATATCCAAAATGCTATTTCGGGGGATGAAGAATGAAAAAATTACTGAATACGTTGTATGTTACAACACCGGAGAGCTATCTTTCTTTGGACGGAGAAAATGTGGTGATTTTTAATGAAGGGCAGGAGATGGGGCGGGTCCCGCTTCATAATCTGGAGGCAATCGTCTCATTTGGTTACAGAGGCGTCAGCCCAGCCCTCATGGGTGGTTGTGCCCAGCGGAATATCTCATTATGTTTCTTGACGCCACAAGGCAAATATCTGGCCCGCATCTCAGGTGCGGCGAGAGGAAATGTACTGCTCAGAAAAAAGCAGTATCAAATTTCGGAAAAACCGGAAGTCTGTCTGGAAATTTCCAAAAATTTTATATTGGGAAAGGTATATAATAGCCGGAAGGTTTTGGAACGAGCCGTTCGTGACCATTCTCTGCAAGTGGATATAGATAAAATAGGGCAGGCATCGGAATTCCTGAAATGTTCCCTGCAAAATATAGAGCAGTGCAAAGACATGGATCAGCTCAGAGGATACGAGGGTGAGGCTGCCAGCGTTTACTTTGGGGTGTTCGACCAGTTGATTTTGCAGCAGAAAAAGGATTTTGTATTTGAAACTAGAACAAGGCGCCCTCCATTAAACAACGTAAACGCCATGCTTTCATTTATTTATACACTTTTGGGAAATATGATTGCAGCCGCTCTTGAGACTGTAGGATTGGATCCATATGTGGGATTTATGCATACGGACCGTCCGGGAAGGCAATCCTTAGCCCAGGATCTGCTGGAAGAATTACGGCCTGTACTGGCGGACCGTTTTGTCCTGACGCTGATTAACCGGAAGATGGTTACAAAAAAGGACTTTACAAAGAAAGAGGACGGAGCGGTTCTGATGGGCGATCAATCCATAAAGCTGCTTTTGACCGAGTGGCAAAACAAGAAAAAGGAGATTATAACCCATCCGTTTTTACAAGAAAAAGTAGAGTGGGGAATGATACCATTTGTGCAGGCGATGCTGTTGTCAAGATATTTGCGCGGTGATATTGATGAATATCCGCCATTTTTTTGGAAGTAGGTGAGGCTATGATGGTGTTGGTAACATATGATGTCAATACAGAGACGCCCGCTGGAAAAAGCCGGCTGCGTAAGGTTGCCAAAGAATGCGTGAACTACGGGACTCGGGTACAAAACTCTGTATTTGAATGTGTTCTTGACAATGCTCAGTTTCTATTGCTGAAGTCGAAACTGTGTAGTATGATTGATGAAGAGGTTGACAGCCTGCGCTTTTATCATTTGGGGAACAGCCATAAAGCAAAAGTGGAGCATGTGGGACTTTGCAAAGGGATTAATGTGGAAGAGCCATTGCTTTTTTGAGAGTATTTGATGGATGTTTTTCAGGGGAGCCGGCTTAAATGAATGGGACGAAGAGGGGATTTCAAGAGAAATGTAAATAAATGGTGAGTATTTCAGGGGGTTATTGGGCGTGGTTGGGTCGAAGCGATTGAGGAGATGAGTATGTATTGCTTAAAGTCGTACCGGATTGAGTGGATATTCCTTTAGGGCGGCTATAGGAATCAGCCGATCAATACGTTCAGGTGCGAAACCCAAGTGAACATAAATCCCCCAGCAGATTCGCACCAAGATAATAGACGAGTGTCGATAAAATGGAAGGTTATTTAATAAAGGACTTGGGGGAATGTAGTGAAATAAAATGATATTTGTGTAAATGTGCTGAAATGATATGCTTTTTATTGAGCATTTTTGCTGTCGAGGTCTGCGAAGGCCTCGTGGATTGAAATCGATCAAAAAAGCGGAAAAGCCCGCAGAGAGCGCCGTCGAGGTCTGCGAAGGCCTCGTGGATTGAAATAAAAATATTGGGTCCAGGAAGTGATGACCGTGATTGTCGAGGTCTGCGAAGGCCTCGTGGATTGAAATTTGTGCCAAGCTATGGAGGTTCACCGCTTGCTGCGTCGAGGTCTGCGAAGGCCTCGTGGATTGAAATAGGAGGCGGCCAAGCCCCTCCTGCAGGAGGTAAAAGTCGAGGTCTGCGAAGGCCTCGTGGATTGAAATCAAGTGGTAAGAATGGGTACATCAGCACGGTCCTAGTCGAGGTCTGCGAAGGCCTCGTGGATTGAAATTACTGTGGGGCCAAGAAGCCGACGGTGGATTTCCCGTCGAGGTCTGCGAAGGCCTCGTGGATTGAAATTCAGGTTGACTGTATGGAGGACTACAAGGCGTTTTGTCGAGGTCTGCGAAGGCCTCGTGGATTGAAATATCGTGGGCTTAATTATGATCACCCGCGAATCGGTCGAGGTCTGCGAAGGCCTCGTGGATTGAAATTTTCTGAACTGCGAAAAGCGCTTATTGATAATCGTCGAGGTCTGCGAAGGCCTCGTGGATTGAAATCGTCTGATTATACCCTCTCTCCCACTGGCCTGTGTCGAGGTCTGCGAAGGCCTCGTGGATTGAAATACAACGGTCAAGAAAAGATTCGATGGTGGCCACTGTCGAGGTCTGCGAAGGCCTCGTGGATTGAAATCTTTATAAAGTCATTGATATACTTTGATTGATTGTCGAGGTCTGCGAAGGCCTCGTGGATTGAAATTATCAAGCTTGGGGACATGTTGAAATACCTTGAGTCGAGGTCTGCGAAGGCCTCGTGGATTGAAATTCCACCGGAATCCATCTAACAGATTGAGGTTCGTCGAGGTCTGCGAAGGCCTCGTGGATTGAAATAACATCGATCCACATACGCTTAGCGCGATCTGGGTCGAGGTCTGCGAAGGCCTCGTGGATTGAAATCGGTATCCCCATCCACGAAATACGCAATGGGCAGCGTCGAGGTCTGCGAAGGCCTCGTGGATTGAAATCTTTCAGGCTCTCACCAATGCCCTTGATTGACGCGTCGAGGTCTGCGAAGGCCTCGTGGATTGAAATCGTCTCACCTGTAAATACAGATTTTAGCTTTGTAGTCGAGGTCTGCGAAGGCCTCGTGGATTGAAATATGAACATGTGGAACGAGGAGCCGGACCCGGAGCGTCGAGGTCTGCGAAGGCCTCGTGGATTGAAATAGGGACAGGGCAATTTCTACACCATCCCGTTTTTGTCGAGGTCTGCGAAGGCCTCGTGGATTGAAATTACCAAGGGAAATTATCATGCGTGGCCTATGTAAGTCGAGGTCTGCGAAGGCCTCGTGGATTGAAATCAACAGCTCCCACACGCTCCTCCAGCCTCTCCAGGTCGAGGTCTGCGAAGGCCTCGTGGATTGAAATAGAAGTTGGAGGACGGCGAACCGCTGGCGAGCAGCGTCGAGGTCTGCGAAGGCCTCGTGGATTGAAATCTGAATGGCCTTATATCACCGGCGCTATTCGGGGTCGAGGTCTGCGAAGGCCTCGTGGATTGAAATATTGCTTTCGGACGAACCAAGGCAGTAATACCACGTCGAGGTCTGCGAAGGCCTCGTGGATTGAAATTGCTACTGTATATGAGAATTACAACGCTGTTGGGTCGAGGTCTGCGAAGGCCTCGTGGATTGAAATCCAGCCGGCGCAACATACAATGCGCATTCCAGCGTCGAGGTCTGCGAAGGCCTCGTGGATTGAAATATATTCCATCCGCCTCCCTTCTGATTGAACCTATGGTCGAGGTCTGCGAAGGCCTCGTGGATTGAAATAAGGGTAGCGGATGGAGCGTGTGAAGAATAGGTAGTCGAGGTCTGCGAAGGCCTCGTGGATTGAAATCGTTGCTATTATAAGTGCGTGTTTTGGGCGCTATAGTCGAGGTCTGCGAAGGCCTCGTGGATTGAAATATCATCAATCTGTACAACGAGGGTTACGAGGACGGGTCGAGGTCTGCGAAGGCCTCGTGGATTGAAATAATGCACGCGATTGGTCAGCACGTGGTCGGGAGCGTCGAGGTCTGCGAAGGCCTCGTGGATTGAAATCCCAGGCGCACGAACACCGGAGAGGCGGCGGACGGGTCGAGGTCTGCGAAGGCCTCGTGGATTGAAATCGCCAGGTGCGAGAAGAGTGGTGGGCGGGTCAGGGTCGAGGTCTGCGAAGGCCTCGTGGATTGAAATAATTATGCGAGGTGCCGCGAAGCTCTGTTGTATGGTCGAGGTCTGCGAAGGCCTCGTGGATTGAAATAAAGGTAAGGAAATTATCACTAGTTCAGAGTCATGTCGAGGTCTGCGAAGGCCTCGTGGATTGAAATAATAAAATCAATATGCCGTTTGGCAATAGTCTCGTCGAGGTCTGCGAAGGCCTCGTGGATTGAAATACCGCAAGGTTAGCAACATGGGAATCAAGGGCCTGTCGAGGTCTGCGAAGGCCTCGTGGATTGAAATATAATGATCACCTAGGCCTATGTGCAGAAATACCGTCGAGGTCTGCGAAGGCCTCGTGGATTGAAATAACCAACTTATCAGAATAGGAAGGCGATAGTCGATGTCGAGGTCTGCGAAGGCCTCGTGGATTGAAATCATTCACCGGCCAGAGCTGTCATGCTAAGGATAACGTCGAGGTCTGCGAAGGCCTCGTGGATTGAAATTCCAATAGCTCCGTGACGAATTGACGCCGCCACTTGGTCGAGGTCTGCGAAGGCCTCGTGGATTGAAATAAAGTTTATCTGCTTAATTTAGGAGGCGCACAGAGTCGAGGTCTGCGAAGGCCTCGTGGATTGAAATGAGGAATTGGCAAAACAGTTAGTTGACTTAAAAAGTCGAGGTCTGCGAAGGCCTCGTGGATTGAAATATTATAGGCCATGTTCTTAATTCCTCCTTTTCAGTCGAGGTCTGCGAAGGCCTCGTGGATTGAAATCATTAAAGCGGAGGTTGCCGGAACGTCGCTGAAAGTCGAGGTCTGCGAAGGCCTCGTGGATTGAAATTTATAGCACCAGATTTGAATTGCCGCCCACAAAGGTCGAGGTCTGCGAAGGCCTCGTGGATTGAAATTTTTTACCGCCAGAAGCGACATTGCGGCGCTCAGTCGAGGTCTGCGAAGGCCTCGTGGATTGAAATATTCCAGTGCTACGGCTACCTGAAGGGCAAATGTGTCGAGGTCTGCGAAGGCCTCGTGGATTGAAATCAGCCAGCCGGTCATCCATATCGCGTATCTCCCGTCGAGGTCTGCGAAGGCCTCGTGGATTGAAATTTGTGGCACTTTGGACATGTGATGAGCTGGTTGTGTCGAGGTCTGCGAAGGCCTCGTGGATTGAAATACGGCACTATCCAGAACGGGACAGTTCGGAATCAGTCGAGGTCTGCGAAGGCCTCGTGGATTGAAATCAAGAAAGTGCTGATCGAGAATGCAGACGCAAAGCGTCGAGGTCTGCGAAGGCCTCGTGGATTGAAATTGTTAGTTCATTAATCATGACAGGTGTTTACAAAGTCGAGGTCTGCGAAGGCCACGTGGATTGAAATAGAAACGCCATAGGAAAGAATGGCGCTGAGCACAGCGTCGAGGTCTGCGAAGGCCTCGTGGATTGAAATAATCAGCTATGCAAAGAGGATGGATCGAGGGTCAAGTCGAGGTCTGCGAAGGCCTCATGGATTGAAATATAGGCACGTCCATAAATGGATAAGTTCAGCTCAGTCGAGGTCTACAAAGGCCTTTTTGATTGATATATTTAGGCGCTATTTTACCATCCGCTGTCGTTTTCGTCGGGGCTGCGAAAAACTCTCGGATTGGAACTATTATGTAAAATATATCAATGCACTCTAGCTTGTAAATCTCCTTGCATCCTCAACTTTTACATACTATAATAAAACAGCGTAAAACGAAAATGACAAAGATAAAAACACAAACTGGTCGGTAGTCCAGTTGCGGCTTCTCATCTTTCAATCTCTCCTCTCAAGCCGTCAGTAACCTTCCTCCTTAGGTCGTCCATTCTTTGCCCATTCAAACTTTTAAGGAGGACAAGAAATGGACAATGCAGCGGTAACACTACAAGTATTTTTCGAAGATCCTTTTTGGGTAGGAATTTTTGAGCGGGTGAGTGCCGGGAAGTTAGAGGCATGTAAAGTGACGTTCGGTCCGGAACCCAAGGACTACGAGGTTTTGGACTTCATCCGGAAAGGTTACTTCGGGCTGCGGTTTAGTCCGGCTGTGGAAGCAACTGTAAAGAGCCGTCCGGCAAGCCCCAAGCGAATGCAGCGGGAAGCCAGGCGCGAGGTTCAGAATGTGGGAATTGGAACAAAATCCCAACAGGCACTGGGCTTGCAGCACGAGCAGATGAAAACAGAGCGCAAGGTGTTGAGCCGGCAAAAAAGAGAGGAAGAGAAGCAGCGCCTGTTTGAGCTAAAGCAGCAAAAACGTAAGGAAAAGCACCGGGGCAGATAATTCAATCGCTGTCCCCCCGTTCATCTGCTTTTCAAAAACAAAAAAGTCCTGCGGACAGGAAGCATTTTCCGTCCACAGGACTTTTATTTTGAAAATAATGGGTCACTGGCGCAGCCTGCGGGCTGTTGCCATCACGCAGTTACCCGATCGCGCCCAATAAAAAACGCACCATTTTCAGGCACGAGATATTTACTACTATAACACAACACAAATTATAAGTCTATTCATTTTTAACTTTCCTGGTAAAATAAAATTAACGGCGCCGTAAACCAATTTGAGAGGAGCAACCAAGATGTCAGCTAATTTTCAGAACATAGCGGATTATTATGACGCAATGTATGTAGAGCCAAAAGAGTATGAAGAAGAGACCGAAAAAGTAATACAACTGATTGAACAATATAGCCAATCGGATAATACCCGTATATTGGATATTGCCTGTGGCACAGGGGAACAGAGCCTATATCTGGCAAAACATTATCAGGTTACGGGGATTGATCTGAGCAAGGAAATGTTGGAAAAGGCCAGAGAAAAAGTGCCGGCCGCAGAATTTTTAGAGAGAGACATGCTGGATTTTAAACTGAATCATCGATATAAAGCGGCGGTCAATCTCTATGGCAGCATCGGATTTGCAGAAAATTTACAGCGCATGGAAAATGGAATCCGCTGCGTTTGGGAATGTCTGGAGGAAGGGGGCGTGCTGATTCTGACGCCCTGGGGAACAAAGGAAACAGTTGCAGAAGAGATCGTCGCCGACTGCCGGGAGCGGGATGGCCTGCAGTTTTGCCGGATGGAAACCGTGAAACGTGTTTCAGGGGACAAAGTTGAAGTGGAAATGTTCCACCTGATCGGAAAAGGATTAGCCGTGCAGCAATTCCACCACGTTCAGCACATAACGCTTTTTTCGGAAGAAGAATACAAAAATGCACTGGAGAAGGCAGGTTTTATCATCCGTGCCCGCCTTTCGGAGCAGGAATTCCGGATGGGAGCATTTGTCTGCACAAAATAGCACAGATTAAAATCGGGGAGCGCATTTCGCGCTTCCCCTGAATTGACCGGTTCATACTGCGAACAAAGCGGGCAAATTATGCGCTGCCAAAGCCCATCACGCCGCTGTCTCAACACGTACAACCTTCAAAATAAAGACCAATTTTAGATAATATCCATTAAATTTATCTTTTCGATCTCAAATGTTAAGTCCATCCCAAATCCTCAAGTCTCCAGCCACCACGGCATTTTACCCGACATTGCTTCAGAACGGTCATCCTGTGTTAACGTTTTCCCCAATTTTCGAGCCAGTTCTTTCAGCTGCATCCGGTATAAACCCGCTACCGTTGCGGTATTGAAATAAGGCTGTCCAAAGTGGACGGTTGCCTGCCGGTACACGATTGTTTTAATTTCCCTCATCTCCCTGTTTCGTTCATCCGGATCACTGATTCCAAGGGCCGCAAGATCCTCAAAGAAGCTCCGTTTATAAATGAATCGATACTCCTTCAATCCCAAAATGGACCAGAGCGTATCGTAAAAAGGCACTTTGTAGGCTTTCAGCCAGTCCCACATGATTTCAGGGTCCGTCACATTTGGGTTTTCCGCGTGGCAGCGGGCGCAAAGGAGCACCAGATTTGCAGGCTCATCCCTGCCGCCCAGAGAGTCCGGCACAATGTGGCAGCGCTCCAAATTGCGTTTGCAGCCGCAGCGCCAGCAGCGCTCGTGGGCCTCGGCCGCGTCCACGCTAAAGTCTGATTCATCAATACGGGAGAACCAATAATCTACAATTTCTGGTATTTTTGTCTTGATCGGTTTACGCTCCATAAGTATGTATTCCTCCTCTGTAAAAAGCTACGGTAAGGAAAGGATACCAGATAATTCTATTTATGTAAACGGAAAATGCCATTCCAACCGTATGTCCCCTCTGTTTCGCCTTGCAACCTGTCCCAAAGCCGATTATAATAATTCTTATCTTAAACAAAAGCGGGTGACCATTATGTACATAGCGGATTTACATATTCATTCCCGGTATTCCCGGGCGACCAGCAAGGACTTGACGCCGGAACAGCTGGATTACTGGGCAGGGCGTAAGGGAATTCAGATTCTGGGCACCGGGGATTTTACCCATCCGGCCTGGCGGGAGGAATTGCAGGAAAAGCTGGTTCCGGCAGAGGACGGACTGTACGCGCTGAAGGACGATCTGCGGCTGAGCGACCGCACCCTGACAGTCAGCGGGAAGACCCGTTTTGTCATCTCAGGTGAGATCAGTTCCATATACAAAAAGAATGGAAAAGTGCGCAAGGTGCACAGCGTGATTTTGCTGCCCAGCCTTGAGGCCGCGGAGCTGCTCTCCCGAAAATTGGAAACTATTGGGAACATCCATTCCGACGGCCGGCCGATTTTGGGCCTGGACTGCCGGGACCTTTTGGAGATTACACTGGAAATCTGTCCGGAAGCCATCTACATTCCGGCGCACATCTGGACGCCTCATTTTTCATTATTCGGGGCATTTTCCGGGTTTGACACGGTGGAGGAGTGCTATGAAGATTTAACGCCCCACATTCATGCCATGGAGACAGGCCTGTCCTCGGACCCGCCTATGAACTGGCGGCTTTCCGCGCTGGACTCCTATCAGCTGGTGTCAAATTCCGACGCCCATTCCCCGTCAAAGCTGGGCCGCGAGGCCAATCTTTTGAACATTGAAATGAGTTACGGGGGCCTATACAAAGCCATCCAGCGGGGCGACGGTCTTGAGGGTACCATTGAGTTTTTCCCCGAGGAGGGCAAATACCACTTCGACGGTCATCGGAAATGTCACCTCTGCCTCAGTCCCGTGGAAGCGGAGCGTTATGACGGGAAATGCCCGGTTTGCGGCAAAAAGCTGACGATTGGCGTGTCCCACCGAGTGGAGCAGCTGGCGGATCGGAAAGAGGGATTCCAGCTGGAGGGGGCGCGTCCATTTGAAAGTCTGGTGCCCCTTCCGGAGGTGATTGCGGCCTCCACCGGCCGTTCCGCCGCCAGCGCAAAGGTTCAGGTTCAGTACGAGGAAATGCTGGCTGGCCTGGGAACTGAGTTCTCCATTCTGCGGGAGCTCCCCATTGAGGACATACGCGAAAACGCAGGCTATCTGGTGTCCGAGGGCATTCGCCGTCTGCGGGAGGGAAAGGTGGAGCGTCTGCCGGGATTTGATGGTGAATACGGGAAAATCAAACTGTTCACCCCGTCCGAGATCGATAATCTGGACGGTCAGCTCAGCCTGTTTGCCGGATGGACCGCGGATGAAACCGCCGCCGTGGCAGAGCCGGCCGGAGCGGTTCAAGACACAGACAATGACAACGTTTCCGTACCGGCCTCCTCGCCGGCGGAATATGTGCCTTCTTCCGGGCCGGATTCCGATCCTGAAAATTTACAAAGGGCTGAAACTGCCGCCTCAACCGTTCATTTTCCGCTGGTCTTAAATCCCGAACAGACGCTGGCGGTCCGTTCTGCGGGACGGGCGGTCGCGGTGATCGCAGGGCCGGGAACCGGCAAGACCCGAACGCTGGTGGAGCGTATTTCCTATCTGCTTGAAACCCGGAGGGTGAAGCAGTCGCAGATTACCGCTGTCACCTTCACCAACAAGGCCGCGGAGGAGATGCGCATTCGTCTGGAAGAGAAAATGGGCGGGAAGCAGGCTGTAAAAAAACTACAGATCGGCACATTCCATTCGATCTGCTTCGATCTCTTAAGAAAACAGGGATTGGAATTTTTGATGGCGGACGAGTCGGAAATGCTGGAAATTGCCCGCGAAGCCATTCGGGCGGAGGGACTGTCCATAAAACCGTCCCGGCTTCTGCGCTACATATCCCTCAAAAAAGCGGGCAGCGCCCCGGAAGAGGTGGAGGCGGAAATGCAGGAAGCGGAGCAGGAAGAAATGCAGGCGGGACATGCGTCCGCACCCTCCCAGCCAACCCGCGCCCAGTTGGAAGCAGCCGCGGAAAATTATCAGCAGGGCCTGGCTCAGATCGGCGCGTTGGATTTCGATGATTTGCTGCTGAAAGCGCTGGAGCTTGCAGAGCAGTCCAAAATGGAACCGGAAGCATTTTCCTATCTGCTGGTGGATGAGTTTCAGGACATCAACCCGGTTCAGTACCGTCTAATCCGCGCGTGGAACCGCGGCGGGAGAGAGCTGTTTGTGATCGGAGATCCGGACCAGGCGATTTACAGCTTCCGCGGGACGGATGCGAAATGCTTCGAGCGCCTGGAGGCGGACGAGACGGGCCTGGAGGTGATCCGGCTGGAGCAGAACTACCGGTCCACCCCTCAGGTGCTGGCCGCGGCACAAGCCGTGATTTCCGTCAATCCCGGCTCCCGGCCTTGCCTAAAGGCCAACCGCGGGGAAGGCTACCCGGTGCGGGTGGTGACCGCCACAGGTGAGATGGCGGAAGCCATATTTGTGGCAAAGGAAATCAACCGCCTGATCGGTGGAATCGACATGCTGGACGCGCAGGAAGGATTTTCCTGTCCCGACGACCGCCGGCCCAGAAGCTTTGCCGAAATAGCGGTGCTGTACCGCACCCACCGCCAGGCGGATCTGCTGGAAAAATGCCTGAGGCGCGAGGGAATCCCCTATGTTGTAGCGGGGCGCGACGAGTACCTTGAGGCGGACAGCGTGCGCGGAACCATCTGCTTTTTCCGCTGTCTGGCCGATCCCAGCGATGGGCTGTCGCGGCGGTTGTGCCTGAAACTGCTGTGGGGACTGGGCGAGGACTGTATTTCCGACTGCGTATTTCAGTCAATGGTTGATAAATATAAGAAGCAGATTAAAAAGGTCCGCCCGCAGAAACTGCTTGATTCATGGATCGCGGACCTGGACCTGACCGAGGACGCAGCCGTGCAAAAGCTTGTCTCCACGTCCGTTTTCTACAAAAACATGTCGGAGTTTCTGGAAAACCTGACCTTTGGCCGGGAGAGCGATCTGAAACGCTGCGGCAAAAAGAGTTACACGGCAGATGCGGTGACCTTGATGACTCTCCACGGCTCCAAGGGCCTGGAATTCCCTGTGGTGCTGCTTTATGGCGCGCGTAAGGGCCTGATTCCTCTGGAAAATGGAAACGGCCGGATCGATGTTGAGGAAGAGCGGAGATTGTTTTTTGTGGGTATGACCCGCGCAAAGGAAGAGCTGATTGTAACTACTTCCCCGGAACCATCACCATTTTTGGATCATATGCCAAAAGAAACATTCCTGGCCCAACGCGCGAATCCGCCACGGGAGACAGAGGCGGCCAGGCAGTTAAGCCTTTTCGATTTTATGTAAAGGTTTCCCGGGAGAATGCAGATGTCAGAGGAAAAACAGAAGAAAATCGATACGGAAAAGCAGGTCATGCCGGTTTTGAAACAGCTGGACCGTTTATACGGAACAACCAAGACGGGATTTTTTCATCAGGAACCGTGGCAGCTCCTGGTAGCGATTATGCTTAGCGCCCAGAGTACGGATAAGCAGGTTGAGGAAGTCTTACCGGAGTTGTACCGGAGTTATCCGAAAGTGGAGTATATGGCAAACGCCCCGGTGGAGGAAATCGAAAGGAATATCCGATCCATTGGCCTTTACAAAAGTAAGGCAAAAAACATCAAAAAGTGCTGCGGTCAGATCGTGACAGAATATGCGGGTAAGGTTCCGGAAACAATCGGGGAACTGCTCGGGCTTGCGGGAGTGGGCCGCAAGACCGCGACGCTGTACCTGGCGGATGCTCACGGGATTCCAGGCGTGACGGTGGACACCCATGTATTCAGAATTTCCCGCCGATTGGGGTGGGCTTGGGGGAAGAATCCCGCGCAGGTTGAGCTGGAGCTGCAGAAGGTATTGCCGGTCGATTACTGGAACCGTATTAATTTTCAGTTGATTTACCATGGGAGAGCGGTGTGCACGGCCAGAAAGGCGCACTGTGAAATATGTCCGCTGGAAACGTGGTGCGCGAAACGAATCGAGGAGAAACCGGGAAAAGCGGCCCGATGAGCCATCGGCGGAGCGACACGCCGGTTAAAGTCCGTCGAAATGAATTTGAGAGAGGTGAACAGGTGGAAAAGTCCGTGACAATCGAACGAAACTATATACCACTGTGTCAGGTGCTCGCGCAGGAGCCGGTGATCACAGCCCTGCAACGCCGCGGCATCAATATGGTCCAGACGGAAATGATTCGTCTGTCCCGGTCGGAGCGCACGTTTGAGCAGTATACCTGCCTTTTTGGCGGGGAGAACCTGCCGGAAATGCTTTTAACTGGGATACGGCAAGCCCTGGAAGCGGCGGATAAAACAGCGCCGGTTTTAATGACAGAGCAGTATCCCTGGCTGAAAGGATCGTCCTGGATTTTGGAAATGCGGGATGTGAGCCATTATAAAGTGACGGTTCAGTTTGACGCGGAAACTTTCGTCAATATAAGGAGGGTATGCAGAGAACAGGAAGCAGCGGGCGAATTGGCCGATGTAAACGGGGCTGGTTCTGTGGTATTGCGGTTGTATTTGGAAAAGGATCCGGCGATCTATGGGATGGATTGCAGGCTTGAAGGAATGGGTATGAAGGTACCGGTGGAAGCTTGTTCCGATGGCGAAGTCCTGAAAATCACCGTAAAAGAGTGGGAGACTATGTTGCGGATGGTAAAGGAACTGATATTGAACGGAAACCTTGATTTGAGGCGATATGCAGCGGGGGAGTGTGAGAATTAAAAACGGGCGATAGGAGATTGAAGGCAGTGGGCGGAGAATCGTAGAAGACACATAGTGCGAATCCTAAGTGGACATGAAAATGCAGAAGGATTCGCACTGGAAAATTGGAAGTTTATGGGGAAATATGGTGCGGTGAAAATATAATGGTTGAGTTTTCGAGAGAGGAGGGGTACAATAGGGATAAGAAATTGAAGGGAATAGAAAAAAATTTGGTAATTTTTGCTGTCGCATTCTGTGAGGGAGTGCGTGGATTGAAATGCAATGGCTTCATTCTTCCACAATCCGCCCTCGGTCGCATTCTGTGAGGGAGTGCGTGGATTGAAATAAAAAGGCATTGGCGGCGTTGAATTATGATTATTGTCGCATTCTGTGAGGGAGTGCGTGGATTGAAATAATACTGCCTTTACGCTTACTCCTCCACTGAATGTCGCATTCTTGTGAAGGAATGCGTGGATTGAAATATTCTGACGTTACAAGGCGAGATTGCCAAGCCGTGTCGCATTCTGTGAGGGAGTGCGTGGATTGAAATATCCCGGACGGCAGCATAACGCTTGCAAAACTGGGTCGCATTCTTGTGAGGGAATACGCGGATTTAAATTTTCCCGGCCTAGGCCATCTACTTGTCACACACTCCATTTTTACGACAGGCTGTGCAAATTGAAATTAAAATCTCTATCCCCCACCCTCCTCTCACAATCTCCACACACAAAAAAGAACTCCTAACTCCCTCATCCCCAGTTAGCAGTTCTTTTATTTTCCCTCATCAATTCAACCAATTCAATTCATTCTCACCAAATCGACAAAACCACCGCTGCAATCCCAATCCCTGCAAATATAACACCGCCCAATCTTGTGCTAATCCGATAAAGCTCGGACGGTTCATCTGCATAACTGGATTTCCATTGTTCCGTCAGCTTCCATATCACTTCCGGTTTCAAAAATGCAAAAACACCGATTACTATAAACACAATACCCCAGATCATATTCCAAACCATAACAGCCCATCCTTCCCACCGCCATTTTCCCGGGTGAATCCCCAACACAGACCCCAAAAAATCGATCGAAAATCGATCAACAATCAATCATCAATCCCCAATCAATCCGAACCCGCCAAATCCCCTCCATCCCCTTCCCATCCTGCCAAAGCACGCGTCACTTCCCGTTTCACCCTCTCCACATCCGCCTCATTCGGATGCCCCAGAGCCCTATCATAATTCTCAATCATTTCCCGTACCTTACATACATCCCCGCCCGTACCTACCATCCCCTCATATCGTTTCCGCACCGCCGGGGGCATTTGTCCCTGGCACATGAACGTTCCTGTCAGGCGGCATGATCCATCCAAATATTTTCCGACATTCCCCAGAATTTTCGAAAAATATTCCCTGCTTCCTCCAAACCCCGCCGTTCCAAACAAAAATACATCCTTTCCCATAATCCCGCTCAGAAATCCCGCCATCTCCTCATCGCAGGACCCTTTATCCACCCAGAATCCGGCAAACACCACATCGGCCTGCGCGACCTCCCGTTCCGCCCCGGAAACCGGTCCGAAGTACACACAGCTTTCCGCCGGTAAAACGCTGCGGATTCCATCCGCCAGCAGCTTCGTGTTCCCGGTGCGGCTGCTGTAAACAATCGTATATGTCATACAGAACACCTCCAAATCAATGAAATTACACCTGTTCCCGGTCAAATACACAGTGCACGCCCTCGTGCCGCTGGATCCCTCCCAGGCAGTCGCGGTTGCAGCGAACGCATTGCCGCACAGCGCCGGTATTTCCTTCCGTCACCTTCCTGGGCCAGTCCGGGTCGGCCAGGAGCTGGCGGCTCATGGCCGCGCAGTCGATGCGCCCGCTTTTCAACTGTTTCTCCACAAAGTCCGGATCCGTCAATCCGCCCACCCCGCACACCGGCAGGTGGGTGAGGCTCCGAACTTTATCCGCATAGCGCAGGAAACACCCCTGGCCGGAAAAATAGGGATGATTCGCCGGCGGGATCGTGTCGGACAGCCGGGAGTGATCGGCAAGGGCCACATGAAAGCTGGTCGCCCCGGCCTGCTCCAGCAGCGGAATCAGGACCGGCAGTTCCTCCACAAGCACGCCCGCGTTGCCATAATGGGGCTCCTCCTGGCGCACCGCCAGCTTGAAATCAATGGGCATGTCCGGCAGGCTGCGGCGGATTGAAGTCACGGCTTCCACTGCAAAACGCGCCCGGTTGGCCACGCTTGCGCCGTACCGGTCCTGACGGCGGTTGAACAGGGGAGAGGCAAAGCTGCCGCACATCCGATCGCCGTGGACCTGTACCATGTCAAAGCCCGCTTTTCCCGCCAACACGGCCGCAGAACCGAAGGAAGCGGTGATCCCAGCCACCTTCTCGGCGGGCAGAGACGAGATATAGGGACCGACCCGCTGGTTCAAAAGTTCCCGGAGCTGGTCCATGGAGTACCGCTTCGTCAAAATGCCCGGCAGGTACCGAACCATTCCCGCCAAATCGCTGTCCGACTGGTGCAGCTGGGCGCAAATCAAACAGCCCTCCCGGTGGACTGCCTCGCACAGACGGCGGTACCAGGCAAACCCTCTGGCGCTGTAGAGCGAGCCGAAGGGCGAACGCCCGGCGGGCACATCCCCGACGATAATCATAGCGCAGCCGCCCGCTGCGATGCGCCGCAATTTCTCCAAAAGACGTTCTTCAGGCAGGCCAAATGAGGTGGGCGCGAAGATAATCCTGTTTTTCAACACAAGTCCACCCAGATTCACCAGGCTTGCAATCGTTTCATAAGCCATGCTCAGGTTCTCCTTCCTCACAAGTTCCGCGGCGGTCCTCCGTCAGCCGTTCCAAAAGTGAAAACAGGATCTGCCGATCCTCCGGTTCCAGCCCGCTTAAAATCTCCCGGTCCCACTGGAAAAACAGCGCGTGGCTGAGATCGAAAGCCTCACGCCCTTTTGCGGTCAGCTCCAGAATGTGGGCCCTGCGGTCCCGGGGATTCAGCTTCTGGAAAATGAACCCGGCCTGTTCCAGTCGGGTCAGAGAGCGTGCCACGTGGCCGGAATCCATTTTCAGCGACACAGCCAGTTCCCTGGGAGAGCAGCCGGGGTGTTTGCCGATGTAGAGGATGAAAAACAGCAGCCCCTGGGACAGTCCGATTTCCTCCAGCTTCCGCCCGCAGTATTCCGTAAAATCCTTGCGCAGCAGCGTGATAAAATAAGCGAATGAACGAATCATCAGAATACCTCCATAAATATTTGACTTAGTCAAGTATATTGCAAATGCATGACTAAGTCAAGTAAAACAATCCATACCAACGCCGCGGCCATTGAAATGTATTTTGCTCCCGCCCATGTGCATTGCCTTCAGTAATTCGTCAGGTACAAATCGTTCAGCCGTCCATAACAGCTCCTCAATAGCTCGCAAGCGCCCTGTCACATTCCACCGCAAAATGGACAGCCAGCTATGCCTGGACGCTCCGCCGTACAGCCCGCAGGCATCCCACCCACCCAGCCCTTCTCTCCACTCTGAATTGTCTAAAATATAACACATATCCCCAATGTTTTCTCGAAAATTAACGCAAATACTCCTTCTGATTCTAACATTCCCCTTCGCTTCATATAAAATATGAATAATTTAAATTCCGCTATTGACATTCTGGTTGTGCAATGTTAATATGAAGGAAACATTAAGGTAAGCTTAAGATTACATTAAGGTAAAGAAAAGGAGAGGAAAGTATGAGAAAACATTCAAGAGCGTTGGTAGCATTGGTTCTGGGATCCAGCATGATTCTTGGCGCTTGTTCGGGCGGAGGCCAGGCGGCATCCACAGAGGCGCCCAAGGCGGCCGAGACCACGGCGGCTCCGGAGTCAAAAGCGGAGGAGTCGAAGGCTGAGGAGACCAGCGCAGAGGCTCAGGGCGGGGAGATGTCCCACGACGAGTTAGTGGAAGCGGCCAAGAAGGAAGGCAAGCTGGTTGTTTACTCCACCACGTCCCGCATATCCACCGCGGCTGAGAATTTTGAAAAACTTTACGGAATCAAGGTCGAGACCGCCAACTTAAAGGACGGCGAGCTGGTTGAGAAGATTTCCCTGGAGGTTGGCGGCGGCGTCAACGGAGCCGACATGGTGCTCTGCCAGGACGGCGCCAGAGTCTACGGCGAGTTAATCACTCCCGGATACCTGGTGAACTACGTTCCCGAGACCCTGAAGGACCAGATCCCTGAGGAGAACCAGAATCCGCTGGTATTCCAGTTTGTGGATAAGGTGTTCATTTTCAACAGTGAGAATTCCACGGACGCTCCTGTCACCAATATCTGGCAGCTCACCGAGCCGGAGTGGAAGGACCGCGTGCAGTTTAAGAACCCCAACCAGGAGGGCGTGAACTCCAACTTCCTGACCATGCTGACCAGCGACGAGTGGTCCGGCAAGATTGCGGACGCTTACAAGGAATATTATGGAAAAGACATTGAGCTGACCACCGAGAACGCAGGTTACGAGTGGATGCAGGCATTCTTTAACAATACGGTTTTAGGCACCAGTGATTCCACCATCGCGGAGAACGTGGGAACCAAGGGACAGAAGGACCAGCTGATCGGACTGTTTGTGCTCTCCAAAACCCGCTACGTTGAGACCAAAGACCTGGCCCTGGCGCCCGCCCCGGATATGGCCCCCTTCAGCGGCTTCTACTATCCGATTTACGCGCAGCTCACCTCCAACGCACAGAACGTGAACGCGGCGAAGTTGTTTATCGAGTACCTGATGACCGCCGAAGGCTTTGAGCCCTGGTCCTCCGACGTGGGTTCCTACTCCGGCAACCTGCAGGTTCCCTGCAACCCGGCCGACAAGGATATGACCTACTGGGCGCCCAGACTGGTCCGCGAGGATCCGCAGTACGTGTATGAGAACCGCGCTCAGGTTGAGGAGTTCGTCAACAACCTGATCAACTAATTGAAACAGTCAACAATTCATGCCGGCCGCCTGAAAAGACGGCCGGCACTCAGATAAGGGGGATCGATTATGTCATGGCAGAACCGGTTTAAGTCGTTTATCAAAGAGCCGCAGAACATCATCCTTATCGTGCTGTTTATTCTGATGTCCTTTCTGACCCTGCTGCCGCTGGTGTCTCTGATCCGCGATACGCTGATCGCCCATCCGTCCGAGCTGATGAGCATCAAGGGAGCCAAGGCCGGGGATTTCACACTGTTCCACTGGTACAAGGTATTCTTTGACGGAAAGAACAGCAAAAATCTGTTCTACAGCCCGTTCTGGAACACGGTCAAGGTTTCCATCGGCAGCTGTGTGATCGCCATCGGACTGGGCGGCACGGTAGCCTGGCTGGTGGCCCGCTCCGATATCAGGTTTAAATCCATTATCAGCACGATTTTTGTATTTCCGTACATAATGCCGTCATGGACGCTGGCCATGGCCTGGCTGAACTTTTTCCGCAACGCGTACATCGGCGGCAAGCCCGGCCTGTTCACCGCCCTCACGGGGATCGAGACGGCCAACTGGTTCGCCTACGGGCAGTTCCCCATCATTGTGGTGACCGGCCTGCACTACGCGCCCTTCGCCTACATCCTGATCGGCGGAATTTTACAGAATATGGATGCGAACCTGGAGGAGGCGGCTATGCTGCTCAAGGCCAGCCGCATGAAAATCATCCGCAAGGTGACGCTGCCCATCGTGATGCCCGCCATATTCTCCGCGTTCCTGCTGACCTTCGCCAGCTCCATGAGCGCCTTTGCGGTACCCGCATTTCTGGGCACCCCGGTGCGCTACTACGTGCTGACGACCCAGCTTTACCGGACGTTAAACGGCGTGAACCAGGGGTACGGCTATGTTCTGGCCGTGGTTATGCTGGCGGTGGGGCTGTTCGTCCTGGCCTTCAACCAGTGGTTTGTGGGCAAACGAAAATCCTTCACAACCGTCACCGGAAAGAGCTCCCAGGTCTCCTTGGTCAAGCTGCGCGGCGCCAGGACGCCCATTTCCGTAGGTGTGCTGTTTATGTTGCTGCTGATCGCGATTCTGCCGCTCGTCTCCTTCGCGGTGGAGTCCTTTACCATGGTGACCGGCAATTATAATCCGTCCAACTTTACCTCTATCTTCTGGCTGGGGAAGGGAAGCACGGATATCGCCAACGGCGAGCCGGGAATCCTGCGCAACAAGTACATTTATCTGGGCCTGTGGAACAGCATCAAGTTGTCCGTGTGCTGCGCCTTTGTAGCAGGCACCGCCGGCGTGCTCTGCGGTTACGCGGTGGTCAAGCGCAGAGGAAGCCGCCTGTCGGGCGTGGTCAACAGCCTGGCGTTCTTCCCCTACCTGATGCCCGCTATGGCTTTCGGTGCCATTTACCTGTCCATGTTTACCCAGAAAAACGGCTTCATTCCGCCGCTGTACGGCACATTCACCCTGCTGGTGCTGATTGGTTCGGTCAAATACCTGCCCTTCGCCTCCAGAGCGGGCGTCAACGCCATGCTGCAGTTGAGCAACGAGATCGAGGAGGCGGCCGTGATTCAGGGCGTGAGCTGGTGGAAGCGCATGGTCAAGATCATTTTCCCCATCCAGAAGACCAGCTTTTTGAGCGGCTATCTGCTGCCCTTTATCTCCTGTATGAGAGAGCTGTCCCTGTTCATTCTGCTTGTCACCCCGGCCAACCGCGTGCTGACTACGCAGCTGTTCCAGTACAATGAAAAGGGCTGGAACCAATACGCCAACGCGATCAACCTTCTGATCATTGTGGTGGTGCTGTTTTTCAACCTGGTGATCAACAAGCTGACCGGAGCATCTATTGACAAGGGAATAGGAGGATCATAAATTATGTCGGATATTGTACTGAAAAATATAACCAAGCGGTTTGGCAAGAGCGTGGCCGTGGATAATCTGAATCTGACCATTGCAGACGGGGATTTCATCACCCTCTTAGGCCCCAGCGGCTGCGGTAAGACCACCACCCTGCGCATGATCGCAGGGCTGGAGACGCCCACCGAGGGCGAGATCTGGATCGACGGAAAATGCGTATTTTCCGCCGAGAAGGGGATTAACGTAGCCCCCAGCAAGCGGGACGTGGGTTTTCTGTTCCAGAACTACGCCCTGTGGCCCCACATGACCGTATACCAGAACATCAGCTTTGGCCTGGAAAATATGAAGTGGCCCAAGGACCGCATCCGCAAAAAAGTGGATGAACTGTTGAAAATGCTGAAGATCGAGGAGTTTGAGAAACGTTATCCTAGCGAGCTCTCCGGCGGCCAGCAGCAGCGTGTGGCGATCGCCAGAACCCTGGCGACGGAGCCCAAGGTGCTGTTCATGGACGAACCGCTGAGCAACCTGGACGCCAAGCTGCGTATGGACATGCGCACGGAGCTCAAACGTCTGCACCTGGAGACCAGGTCTACCTTTGTGTACGTGACCCACGACCAGCTGGAGGCCATGACATTGTCCACCAAGATCTGTCTGATGAAGAAAGGCCTGCTGCAGCAGTATGCGCCGCCGCTTACGGTTTACCATTCCCCGGCCAATATGTTCACCGCGGACTTTGTGGGAAATCCCTCCATCAACCTGATCGAGGGCGTGGGCTCCAACATTAACCTGGATGAAATCAAGATACAGGTGGGGGACTTAAACATGCTGTTCTGCCCGGAGTCCAACAGCGTATCTCTCAGCGGCAATCATAAAATTGTGCTTGGAATCCGCCCGGAATATGTTAATATAGAAGCAGACAGCGCCCTTCAGGCATCGATTTATTCCACATTGCCGTCCGGCATGGAAACCATTGTGAAAATCCAGCTGGGGGATCTGATTCTCACCAGCGTGGTGTTCCAGGGTAAGGATTTCACCGTAGGTGAAACGGTGGGCGTTGAATTTACGGGTGAACGCTGCGTTCTGTTTGACGCTGAAACGGAAGACTACCTGGCGCTTGGCCGGTTGGAGGTTATCGCCGGGTGATTCCCGCCCAGGGGAGAGGATTGCATGAAGAAGATACTGATTGTGGATGATGAACGGGATATTGTTGAGTGCCTGGATATGAACCTGCGCAAGAAGGGCTACGCCACCGCCTTCGCCTACGACGGCACGGAGGCGGTGCTGACGGCCAGGCGGGAGCGGCCGGACTGCATTTTGCTGGATGTGATGCTGCCCAAGATCAGCGGGATCGAGGTGTGCCATCTCCTGAAGGCGGATCAGGCCACCGGGCACATTCCGGTGATCATGCTGACGGCCAAGGGCGAGGAGGACGACAAGGTCACCGGCTTTGACGCCGGGGCGGACGACTACATCACCAAGCCCTTCGGCTGGCGGGAGCTGTTCGCGCGCATTGAGGTGGCGCTGCGCCGGAGCCAGCCCTCCGCTCCCCAGAGCCAGGAGGACAACGCCCTGCGCGTCAAGGATCTGGCCATCTATCCGGATAAATACGTGGTGGAGCAGGACGGCAGGCGGGTGGATTTGACGCCCACGGAATTCGGCATCCTCAGAGTGCTGGCGGAGCACCGGGGAAATATCGTCACCCGAAACGAGCTGAACGAAGCCCTGGGAATCACCAACAACGGCGGGGAGATCCGTTCCCTGGACGTCCACATGAGAAATCTTCGCAAAAAGCTGGGCGACGACATCCAGGAATGCCGCTATATCGAAACCATACGAAGGATCGGGTTCCGCGTAAATGAGTAAAATTGATCGGATCATGACCATCGGCCTGGTGATCTTCTGGCTGGTGGTCCTGGTCCTGATTCTGTTTTGTGTCCTGATCCGGGAATATCTGTATTTTAAGAATTATATTTCGGAGCTCGAGAAGCGCAATCAGAAGCTGGAGACAGAGATTGCGGCCCGGGAAAAACGCCTGCGGGACATGCGGGCCTCGGACGACGACCGTTTCAATTATTTTAACGCGGTGTTTGCCGCCATGAAGGACGGCATCGTGGTGTTTAAGGACGACGGCGAGCTGGTGCTGGTAAACCGGGCCGCCCGGGCGTTTCTGCATATCGACAAGCATATTTTTTTTAAGAGCGACAAGAGCTCCTACGGGGCTTTTTACGGGCTGGTGTCCGACGTCTGCCGGCAGGCGTTTGAGAGCGCGACGGAGCGGCGGGTCGAGTTTCAGGAGGGGGACCGGATTTTCGAGGTGTCCGCGCTTTTGATACCGGACCGTTACCAGAAGGGGATCTGTCTGGGCGTGATGGCGGTGGTCATCGACGTGACCGAGGCCAGACGGCTGGAAGCCCGGCGCAAGGAATTTGTCAGCAATGTATCCCACGAGTTCCGCACGCCCATGACCCTGATTTCCGGCTACGCGGAAATGCTTCGGATGTGGGACGAGGTGACGAAGGAGGAGCGCACCAAGGCTCTGGATGTGATCGAGCAGGAGACCAAGCGATTAAAGAAGCTGGTCAGCGAGCTTTTGACCCTGTCCAGGCTGGACCGCCAGGAGGGCGAGGAGCGCAACCTGCCTTTTGTGGATGTGGAGGCGGTGATTGAGCAGATTCTCTGGAGCCTGGAGGACATGGCGAACAAGCGCAGGGTGGAGCTGGTCTCCGACGTGGAGGTGGATTACCCGGTCCTGCGGGCAAACGAACAGTTTTTTTACCAGATGCTGTTGAATCTGATCGAGAACGGTATCAAATACAACCGGGAGCAGGGACGGGTGAAGGTGTGGGCCCGTAATGACGGAAACGTCCTGCGGATCACGGTGTCCGACAGCGGAAGGGGCATCGAAGAGAAACATCAGGAGCGGATTTTCGACCGCTTCTACCGGATCGACGAGGACCGGAATTCCCGCCACGGCGGCAACGGCATCGGCCTCTCCATCGTCAGCAGCGTGGTGGAGCAGATGCGGGGCAGAATCCGGGTGGAGAGCCGCCCGGGGGAGGGATCCGAATTTAAAATCGAGCTGCCATTAAACGGCGGAACTTTAGGAGGATAAAGTGAACGTATTGATTGTGACGGGCCTTAGCGGTGCGGGCAAGACCAGAGCGCTGCAGATTCTTGAGGATATGGGATATTATTGTATGGATAATATTTCCCCAAAGATTCTTTTGCAGCTGATCCACGGGGAGATGCAGGAGGAAGGATTTTCCAAGCGTTTGGCCGTGACCATGGATATCCGCAGCTACGGCGTGCCGGACGGATTCGACCAGATCGTGGATGAGATGAAGAAATGCAGCGTCAGCGTGCGGGTTCTGTTTCTGGACTGTACCCAGGAGGTGCTGTTAAAGCGCTACAAGGAGTCCAGGCGGCTGCATCCGTTGATGAGCGGGAACCGCAATGTGAATCTGACGGACGCGATCCGGCAGGAGATTTTCCGGATGGAGAGCCTGAAGGTGGAGGCGGATTATGTGGTGGACACCTCGGAGCTGTCCACGTCGGCGCTGCGGGAGAAGCTGACAGATCTGTTTTCCGGGCCGGATGTGGCGGGGATGCGGATTGAGTTTGTGGCCTTTGGGTATAAATACGGGATTTTGGCGGACGCGGATCTGGTGTTTGATGTGCGGTGCGTGGCGAACCCGTATTATGTGAAGGGGCTGAGGGAAAAAACCGGGGAAGATAAGGAAGTCAGGGACTTCGTGATGGGGTATGAGGAGGCGAGGGAACTGTTTAAGCGTATGGTGGGGTATCTGGAGTATGCGATTCCGCTGTATGAGAAGGAAGGGAAAGCGCAGCTGGTGATCGGGCTGGGGTGCACTGGGGGACAGCATCGGTCGGTGACGTTTGCAAGTTTGCTGAGGGATCATTTTGGGGAGAGGTATGAGAATGTGAGGTTGGGGATGAGAGATATGAGGGTGAATCAGAGGACGATTTTGGGGGAGGGGGCTTAGAATTGTACGCGAAGGAGCGGGCGGCGGACCCATGGTTTCCCGGGACTGCTTACCGAAGCGCAGGCGCTAAAGCCCGGAAAGGACCGGAAGCGGGGCACCGGCTCCATTCGCGGAGAAACTCTGAAGAGCTTTCTCCGCTCAGGTCGCCTGAAATCGTGTTTTGGAGAACACGATTTCTCCCCGCTTCCGGCCCTTCCCGGCCTTAAGCGCCTGCGGTCCGGTAAGCAATGTCCCCGGAAAACATGGGTCCGCCGCCCACTCCTTCGCTGGTTTTTCAGGGCGGAAGGGGGGAGGGAGCTGGGGAGTTGGCGGGGGCTTATTTTTTTTGCGCTTTTTTGGGATGAGGAGATGGGGATGAGGGGTTAGGGGCGGTGGTGGTGTAGTTTGGCGCAGGGGTGGGGGTGGCCTTGGATGGGGAAGGATTTGTCGCCGGTGGGGTCGCGGTGGAATCCGGCGGACTCGTAGCAGCGGTAGGCTGCGGGGTTGTCAAGGAAGACGTAGAGGGTGACCTGGTCCGCGCAGAGGATGTCGTAGCTGTAGCGCAGGGCCTGGAGAACCATGGTACGGCCGCAGCCCTGGCCGCGCAGGGCAGGGTCCAGGATGATGAAGCCCAGGTGGACGGTGTTGGTCTCCGGGCCAAGGTAGCGCATGGTAAAATGGCCGACGGGCCGGTTGTCCCCGTCTGTGGCGGTCATCTGCCATAGGTTGGGATTGCCGGCCTGCCGGTCATAGTATTCGTTGAGATGCTCCGGACGGAGCGGATATCCGAATTCGCAGAGGGCGTCGGCGGACCAGAGACGCAGCGCGCGCTCATCTTTGCTCCAGGTGACGATCTTTTCGGCATCGGTTTTGTTGTATGGTCTTAAACGTATCATTGGCGGTGATTCCCCTTTTATGGAATGATATTGGTTTTATGTGCGTCGCCGGCCTGGGAGGCGGCGGTACTGGTTAGCTGCGGGAATTCACGATTTCCCGCACGGCGCTCAGGAACAGGCGGCGGTCGATGGGGTGAATGACGAAGTGGGTGTAGCCCTGCTGGCTCAGCCTCAGGACCGCCTCGTCCACGTGCTGGCGGGGCGCAATGAACAGGGTGATTTGCATGAGCGGGCCGGAGAGGGTCTTTTGCAGATTCATGATTTCATCGGGCGGAAGTTCCAGGTCTACGATGATCAGCTTGGGATTTAACCGGTAGATCATAGGAAATGCCTGGCGGCTGTCCGCGGCGGTGTAAATGTGCGAATATCCGGCCTGTTTCAGGATGTCGGTCGTCTGGCAGCAAATTTGCGCGTTGGTTGAGAGAATCAGAATGTTACGCATAATCGTGTCCCCCTTTCTGTACCTCTATTATACTACAATCAGGCTCTAAGCGATAGAATGGATGCGGAATTGATGGAAAATAATTGTGAATGACGGGTGGCCGTTTGGGGGGATTTATATTATAATGGAATGGCGTCCGGCCGGTGGAGCCGGAGAATATGAAATGGGCCGCAGACGGTTTTTGCGGCATGGAGGTTGTGATGGGAAAATTGAGATTGGGAATTCTTGGAAATGGTTATCTGGCGGGGATTGTGGTGGAGGCCTTTGAGAAGGGGCTGCTGCCGGAATATGAGCTGGTGGGGATAATGGGGCGCACGCCGGAGAAAACCGGGGCGCTGGCAGAGCGGGCGGGGTGCGCGCCCTGCGGTTCCATCGGCGAGCTTTTGGACCGGAAACCGGATTATATTGCGGAGGCCGCTTCCGTGGCCGCGGTTCGGGATTATGCGGTGCGGATTCTGGAGGCGAAGTGCGGGCTGGTGGTGCTGTCCATCGGGGCTTTTGCGGACCGGAGCTTTTATGAGCAGGTGGAAAAAGCGGCTGCGGCCAACGGGGCGAGAGTGCATATCGCCTCCGGCGCGGTGGGCGGCTTCGATGTGCTGCGCACCATCGCGCTGATGGGACAGGCGAAGGCGGGGATTGAGACACACAAGGGGCCGAAGTCGCTGATGAATACGCCGCTGTTTGAGGAGTCTTTGCTGACCGATGGCGAGGAGAGACACGTGTTTGAAGGAAATGCAAAGGAGGCCATCGGCCTTCTGCCCACCAAGGTGAATGTGGCGGTGGCCGCTTCCCTTGCCGCGGCGGACCCGGAGCGTATGCGCATGGATATTTACAGCGTTCCGGGCTTTGTTGGGGACGATCACAGGATTACCTCGGAGATCGACGGGGTGAAGGCTGTGGTGGACATCTATTCCAGCACCAGCGCCATCGCAGGCTGGAGCCTGGTGGCGGTGCTGCGCAATCTCGTGTCCCCGATTGTGTTTTAAGAGCGTCTGAAAGAGGAGGAAATGATATGTTTCGGAAGATCGTGGCCATTGAGCCGGTGAGCCTGGTGAAAGAGGCGGAAGAGGAACTGAGAACGTACGCGGAGGAAGCGGTGTTTTACGAGGATATCCCGGCGGATGACGAAGAGATCGTGCGCCGCATCGGGGATGCGGACGGGGTGCTGGTGAGCTATACCTCCAGAATCGGCCGGGAGGTGCTTGAGCGCTGCCCGCAGGTCCGCTATGTGGGAATGTGCTGCAGCCTGTACTCGGAGGCCAGCGCCAACGTGGACATCGCCTATGCCAGAGAGCGCGGCATCACGGTGCTCGGAATCCGGGATTACGGGGACCGGGGCGTGGTGGAGTTCGTGCTCTGCGAACTGGTGCGCATTCTGCACGGCTATGACCGCCCCATGTGGCGGGAGCTGCCCCTGGAGATCACCGGGTTAAAGACAGGCATCATCGGCCTGGGCGTGTCCGGGGCGATGATCGCCGATGCCCTCAAGTTTATGGGCGCGGACGTGCGCTATTACAGCCGCACCCGAAAGGAGGACCGGGAGGCGGCGGGCCTGCGTTACCAGCCTTTGGACCGGCTCCTGCAGGAATGCGACGTGGTGTTCACCTGCCTCAATAAGAACGTGATTCTGCTGGACGATGAGGCGTTCGCACAGTTGGGAAACGGCAAGATCTTATTCAACACTTCCATCGGCCCGGGCCACGATGTGAAGGCCCTGGAGCGCTGGCTGAACGCGGGGGGAAATACCTTTGTGTGCGACACGGTTGGCGCGCTGGGCGATCCGGCGCTGGCCAAGAATCCGGCTGTGATCTGCCCCGGCGTATCCGCCGGACGGACCGCCCAGGCTTTTGAATTGCTGAGCAAAAAGGTGCTGGATAATATCCGCACGTTTTTGGGAGAACAATAAGGGATTGTAAAAAAACACGTTTTAGACTATACTATATGGAACGGCGCCGGCAGCGGCCCCACCGGGCGGGCGCGGATTCATCCCCATTTTTATCAAACGAAACAGACAGAAGGTAAGGCATTCGCACTATGACAAACGATATGACCACCGGGAATCCGGTGAAGTTGATTATCTATTTTATGATCCCCACCTGCCTTGGGAATATTTTCCAGCAGTTTTATAACCTGGCGGACTCCATCGTCGCCGGGCGATTTATCGGAGTCAACGCCCTGGCGGCCATCGGGAGCACCAGTTCCCTGATTTTCCTGGTGATCGGATGGCTCAACGGGCTGACCAGCGGGTTCTCCATTCTGGTGGCCCAGCATTTCGGGGCGAAGAAATACGACCGCATGCGCCATTACATCGCCATGTCCATTTTCCTGTGCATCCTGTTTGTGGTGGTGATGACGGCATCCCTGGAATATTTTAATTATCCCATACTGCGCCTGATGAACGCGCCGGATGAGATCATCGGGGACGTGGGGGCTTACATGGCGGTGATCTACGCCGGGCTGGCGGTGACGGCCGCCTACAACGCCCTGGCCGCGGTGCTGAGGGCCCTGGGGGACGGCAAATCGCCGCTGTACTTTCTGATCATCTCCGGGGTGCTCAACGTGATCCTGGACGTGGTGTTCATCGTGTATTTCCACATGGGCGTGGTGGGCTGCGGCTACGCCACGGTGATCGCCCAGGCGGTGTCGGCGCTTTTGTGCCTGATCTATATTATCCGGAAGTTTGACATTTTGCGGCTCAGCAGACAGGATTTTTCGCCGGATCTGCGGGCTGTGGGCCAGCTGCTAGGCATGGGAATTCCTATGGGCCTGCAGTTTTCCATCACGGCGATCGGCACCATCATCGTGCAGGGCGCGGTCAATGCCTTCGGCGCCGTGTATATCGCCGGATTCTCCGCGGCCGGTAAGATTCAGAGCATGGTATCCACCATTTTCGTGTCCTTCGGCGCAACCATCGCCACCTATGTGGGACAGAACCGGGGCGCCGGCAATATCGAACGGGTGCACCAGGGCGTGAAGGTCACACAGATTTTGGTGTTTGTCTGGAGCGCGGTGATGATCGCGGTGATCCATTTCGCGGGACAGTATCTGGTGAGGATTTTTGTGGACGGCTCTCAGACCGACGTGCTGAACGCCTCCATGGTTTATTTTAAAACAGTGGCATGGTGTTATCCGTTTTTGGGTAGTATTTTCTTATACAGGAATGCGCTGCAGGGACTGGGCTACGGCCTGGTGCCCATGCTGGGCGGCGTCTTTGAGCTGGCGGCCCGGTTCGCCGTGGTGGCGGCCGTGGTCCGGCCCTTCGGATATGTTGGCGTGTGCTTTGCGGACCCGGCGGCCTGGCTGGCGGCGCTCGTTCCCATCGTGCCCTACTATTTTTACCGCATGAGGAAATACCGTCCAAGGCCCGTGCAGCGTTAGCGCCAGGCAAAACGTTTGGTCTGGCCGTGCGACAGCCGCTGCGGCGGCCGGGGGGGGGGGACGGGTTGCCCGCGCGGCGTCCTCGTCCA
>OBXQ01000204.1_pt1 | contig 44547 bp, 34 predicted proteins | sample 1476641 | NCBI WGS metagenome assembly OBXQ01 (sample SAMEA2580174, study PRJEB22360) | human gut metagenome | biome: human gut; feature: human-associated habitat; material: faeces | place: Denmark | collected 2008/2010
AAGCGAGCTTGACGCGGCTTCCCGCGCCAATTTTCCCGCCGTCTGAACTGTTACGGGAAATTACGCTTCCGGCCAGGAGCAGATCAGGGAGAGAGCGCCCTCAAACCGGCAGGCTCCGTAGCCGGCAGGCACGATGAAGTGCTGTCCTTTGCGGATGGGCGTCCCGTTCACGCTGCCCTCGCCCTCCAGCACGCTGACGTTGGCAAATCCGGCCGGGAAGGTCTCCTCCCAGATGTCCGCCACATCCAGCTTCACCACGGTGTAGCGCGGACAGGTGACCAGATGGGTCCTTACCACATGCCGGTTGTCCACCGTCACCTGGGGACCTTTGCCCTCGTCGGCCTTGTAAGGAGCGCGGATCACGTCGATGCTCTGTTTCACGTGCAGGGGGCGGGGTTTACCGTCGCTGAGGCGGTCGTAGTCGTAGACCCGGTAGGTGATGTCGCTGCTCTGCTGGGTCTCCAGGATCAGGGTTCCACCCTTGATGGCGTGGACGCAGCCCGGATTGATCTGGAAGAAATCTCCTTTTTTGATGGGAATCTGGCGGATGAACTCGCCCCAGCGCTTCTCCTCAATCATACGGACCATCTCATCGTGGTCCTTGGCGTTGTGGCCCACCACGATGGTGGCGTCCGGATCACAGTCCAGAATGTACCAGCACTCCATCTTACCCAGGGAGCCGTTCTCATGAACCCCCGCGTAGACATCGTCGGGATGGACCTGGATACTCAAATCGCTCTTGGCGTCGATGATCTTGACCAGCAGCGGAAACACGCCCTCCGCGCCCTCTGCGCCGAACAGTTCCCGGTGGTTCTCCCACAGAGAGCTTAAGGTCTGGCCCTTGTAGGCGCCGGAGGCCACGCGCCCGTCCCCGCTCTTGTGGGCGCTGATGGCCCAGCACTCTCCCGTGTGGTCGCTGGGAATGTCGTAGCCGTACACCTCTTTCAGACGGCTTCCGCCCCAGATGGCTTCCTTAAACACCGGTTCCATAAATAATAATTCGCTCATGTGCTTTTCTCCTTATCACGTTCCCCTTGATTCTCTCGTTACATACACAGGCGGCGATTGCCGCATCCCTTTTATCATACTATGGTTTAAGCGTTTGTCAAGGTTCGAAGCTGCGAAAAGCCCCCGGCGCACCGGGAGCTTTTGTAAAATTTTTTTACAGATTCTGTTCGATGCGCAAAAGCTGGTTATACTTGGCTACCCGGTCGCTGCGGCAGGGAGCTCCGGTCTTGATCTGCCCTGCGTTGACGGCCACTGCGATGTCCGCGATGATGGAATCCTCCGTCTCGCCGGACCGGTGGGAGATAATGGTCCCGAATCCGGCGCGTTTGGCCATCTCGATGGCTTCGAAGCTCTCGGACAAGGTGCCGATCTGATTTACCTTCACCAGAATGGCATTTCCCGCCTCCATCTCGATGCCCTTTTTCAGCCGCTTGGTATTGGTGACGAACAGATCGTCCCCCACCAGCTGGATTTTCCCGCCAAGGGCTTTGGTCAGCTTCTGCCAGCCGTCCCAGTCCTCCTCCTGAAGTCCGTCCTCGATGGAACAGATGGGGAAGCGGCGGACCAGGTCCTCGTAGTAGTCCACCAGCTCCTCTGAGCTGCGGCGCACCGGATGTCCGGCCATCTGGCTCTCCCCCGGGAACAGGTACAGGCCGCTGGCCTCGTCGTACAGCTCGCTGGAGGCCGCGTCGATGGCGATCTTCACCTCGTCGCCCGGCTTAAACCCGGCCAGCTCCACGGCCTTCACCATGTAACTGAGCACCTCCGCCGCATCCTTGAAGTCCGGCGCAAAGCCACCCTCGTCGCCCACGCCGGTGCTGTAGCCGTTGTCCTTCAGCAGACGTTTTAAGGTGTGGTAAATCTCCGCGCACATTCTCAGCCCTTCGGAGAAGCAGCAGGCCCCCACGGGCATGATCATGAACTCCTGGAGATCCACGGTATTGTCCGCGTGTTTTCCGCCGTTTAAGATATTCATCATAGGCACCGGCAGCTGGCAGGCGCCGATGCCGCCCAGATAGCGGTAGAGCGGCATATTCAGGGCGTTGGCCGCCGCCCGGGCCACGGCCATGGACACGCCCAGAATGGCGTTGGCCCCCATGTTCTCCTTGTTCTCCGTACCGTCCGCCTCCCGCAGGAGCCGGTCAATGTGGCGCTGGTTTAAGGCGCTCTCAAAGATCACCGCCTCGCTGAGCACGGTGTTCACGTTCTCCACGGCTTTTTTCACGCCCAGCCCATGATAGCGCGGGCCGCCGTCCCGCAGCTCCACGGCCTCGAACTTTCCGGTGGACGCCCCCGAGGGCACCGCCGCCCGGCCGGTGGCCCCTCCGGCCAGACGCACCTCCACTTCCACAGTGGGATTGCCCCGGGAATCCAGAATTTCCCTGCCCTGCAGGCCCTCAATTTCCATTTCTTCTGACATAAAAAATGACCTCCTCATATCAATTCGTTCCATTGATATAAGGATAGCCATTTTTGTAGGAAATTATTCCCGGAAGCGCGGGGCGCCTGCGGCATCCATTTTTATCACAGCATCTGCGCTGACTTCACACCATATAAGCTGCATTGATTTGAGAGTTCATTTTCTAAAAGCAGTTCAGGACTGTCCATCACGGTCATATTTGCAGGCACTGCCGCCTCCTGGTCTCCGGCCGACCTGGATGTGCGCACCAGAACCAGAAAACTGCACCTTTTTTTATTCCCCGCCCTGCACAGCAAATCCGCCGCCTCCTGCAGGCTCTCGTGCTTTTTCTGAATTTTCACCGCCACCGGGGCATTCCGATAGTACGTTTTTAAAATGCCATCAATTCCTTTATTTCTCTGAACAACATCACACCCCAGTGTATTCAGAAGCGCCAGCTCCTCCTCTGTTTTCGTCTTATAAGAATCAATGCCAACCTTTAACAACCTGGACTCGGTCTTTGCCGGGCATTCCAGGCGTTGGCCGCACAGCCGGACCGCGCTGGGATTACGGTCGATTCCGACATAATTTCTTCCCAACAGCTTTGCCGCCACCAGCGTGGTACCGCTTCCGCAGAAGGGGTCCAGCACACAATCCCCCGGATCCGTGCTGATCCGTATAATTCGTTCCAGCAGTTCAACGGGCTTCTGAGTCGGATAGCCGGTTCGCTCCTTCGCTTTCGAAGTGTTTCCTGTATCTTGACCGCCTGCTCGCGCTGTGGGTAGTAGAACATAACCCTGACCGGTTTGTATCCCTTTGCCTTGATCACCGCTCCTACCCTATCGATGCAGCAATCGCCCGCAGGCTGCGCCAGCGGCCCATTACATTCAGCAATCGCCCGCAGGCTGCGCCAGCGGCCCATTACATTCAGCAATCGCCCGCAGGCTGCGCCAGCGGCCCATTGCATTCAAACGCAGAGGGGAAGCACAGCGGCAAATCCCTGTTGCGCTTCCCCCAGATCATGTTTTCCTCCATCACTCCACTCTCGCCCCATCCGCGCCCACATGGAATCCGTCGGGCGTCACCGTGTTGGTCAGCATGGCGCCGCTGACAATGTCGCAGTAGTAGGACTTTCCTTCCCACTGAACCCAGCCGGTTTTCATGTAGCCGTCCTCGCCGAAGAAATACCAGAATTGTCCCAGATTTTTCCAGCAATTTGTGGGATAGGTCTGGTCCGCGTTGCAGAACCACCAGCCACGCTCATCCTGCCGCCAGCCGCCCACAAAGCGCTCCACGTCCTCCTTTGTCACGTAGAGCTGGGCCGATTCCTCCCAGTCACCGCCGTTGTTGCCCCGGTCGATGATTCGAACCTTAAAGGTGTAGGTGCCCGGCCGATCCAGCTTGTCCGCAAACTCCCAGCTGGTCGCCTTGGTGGTGATCACCGAACCCACGCTGGAATCCCCGCGGTACAGGCGCACCTTGTACTCCCCGGCCTCCGGGCTGTCGTCCCAGTGGGCGATAGCGTTCTCCTCGTCCCAGCGCAGCCCGTCCACATTCAAATCCCCGTCCTCCAGCTTGTCCAGTGTCAGGGTCAGCTTCATGATCTCCTTGTCGCTGTCCCGGCTGGAACCGGAATATTTAGCGCCGTCCAGGTCAAGGGCGCTCTTTCCGCCCTGATCGAAATAATATCCGTCGTCAGCGGACAGTTCCACCTTTACCTTGGGTTTGTCGCCTCCGACCCAGTACCCTTTTGGATTGTCCACATCCACGCTGGACACGGAACAGCTGCCGGACAGCACCTCCACGTCCACATCGCCGTCCTCCCCCGCCTCGATGTCGGAAGAAATCTTCAGCGATATCTGGCCCACCGGCTCCCGCTCCTCCTTGTCCTTTCCGTAAGCCGGAAACGCAAGCGCCAGCGCAAGCAGCCCGGCGGCGGCCACAGCCGAATAACGAATTTTTCTCATAATGGTCACCCCTCCTGTTTTCCTCTGTGATTTACCTCTATCATACCACAAACACTAAGCTCGTGAAAGACCTCCCTAAGTGTTTCGGCATGTATTCTCACTAGACTCGACAATACCTCGTCAAGTGTTCATACGATACCACAAACACTAAGCTCGTGAAAGACCTCCCTAAGTGTTTCGGCATGTATTCTCACTAGACTCGACAATACCTCGTCAAGTGTTCATACGATACCACAAACACTAAGCTCGTGAAAGACCTCCCTAAGTGTTTCGCCATGTATTCTCACTAGACTCGACAATACCTCGTCAGGTGTTCATACGATACCACAAATTTCCCCAGGATGGAACCGCTGCTTTTTCAGCCATTCCTCGAACTCCGGCTGCGGCACCGGGCGGGAAAAATAATAGCCCTGGCCCAATTCGCAGCCCATCTTCTCCACCATATTCAAATGGTCCTCCGTCTCAATTCCCTCGCACAGAGCCACAAATCCCATCTTGCGTACCATCAAAACCAGCTGGCTCAGGAATTCCCGGCCGCGGTCCGATTTCCCGCAGTTCTGCACGAAAGCGCAATCCATCTTGACGATGTCGGTGGGGATCTCCGCCACCATATTCATGATGGAGTAACCGGAGCCGAAATCGTCGATGGAGGTGGTAAACCCCATGTCCTGCAGCCGTTTCAGCACGCTGAATATCTGCTCCGTATCGCTGAGAAACGCGGTCTCCGTCAGCTCAAACTCCAGATACTCCGGTGAAATTCCAAATTCATCCACCTGATCCGCGATATAGGACACGATCTGCTCGTCCCGCACATCCACACCGGAGAGGTTCACGCTGATCTTAAAGAGCGGTTCGCCCCGCTCCTCCCGCTCCTTCAGCCACCGGCACACTCTGCGCAGCACAAAGATATCGATCTTGGTGATAAATCCGTTCTTCTCGAACAAGGGTATAAACTCGTCGGGCGGAATCACCCTGCCGTCCTCCCTCACCCAGCGGACCAACGCCTCCGCCCCGGCCACCGAGCCGTCCTCCAGATAGATCTTGGGCTGGTAATACACCTGAAATTCCCCGTGCATCAGCGCGTATTCCATGCGGTTGATCATCTCGTTTTCCCGCAGCTTAATGGAAAAGGGAGCGTCCTTGTACAACACCACCGTGGATTTGAGAATGTAGTCCACCGACTTTCGGGCCAGGTTGGCACGGTCCACCGCCAGGTCGATCTCCCGGGAGTCCGGGTCCAGAAAATACACGCCGGAGCGCACCCGGATGTTGATGCCATCGTAAATCTGATTTTGCAGGCGCGCGAAGTTTTCATTGCTCTGCAGAAGCTTTTCCTGGAAATCCGCCCGGTCCTCATAGACGCCCAGCGTCAGAAACACGTCCCCGTTGACCCTGGCATTGATCACCTCGGGACCGCTGCTCTGCACCATCATGTCTGCAAACATCCGCAGGATATTATCTCCCTGGGTGTAGCCGATGGTGCTGTTGATGTATTTGAACCCCTTGATATCGCTGGCCACCAGCACCCGCCTGGAGACGCCCTGATCCAGCGCCTTCTGCGCCAGCTCCTTGAACATGTTGTAGGTAAACAGGCCGGTCAGAGAATCCACGTCGCGGTAGTATTCCGCCCTGCGGTTGGCATCGTCCAGCGCCTCCAGCGTCTTTGCCTCCGAGGCGATCAATCCCGCCACCTCCGCCAGCTCGCCCCGCTCCTTCTCATCCCAGGCGCGCGCCTTGCTGCAATTCACCAGCGCCAACTGCCCGATGTAACGCCCATCGCTGTAGAGACCTGCGAACAGCACGGACAGCGCGCCGCTCTGCTCCAGGACACGGCGCAGGTTTTCCTTATAAGAATCATACCGGTCCTTAGAAAGAACCATCGTTCCCCTTTGGTCGTACAGGCCGTGGCAGATGAAAAATTCCTCCTTCCGGAAGCTGTCCGAAAGGGAAATGGGCTGCGCCGTCTGATTGTCCACCCATTGGTAGATGGTGTTTTTCCCGCTGTCCCGGGAATTATTCATGTACAGCGATACCCGGGACAGCCCGTAACGTCTTCCCAAGAAGGCCAGAAGGACCTGGACCGCCTTGGCAAAGGTGTCCTGGATCCGGAAAATCTCAAGGGCCGCGGCCATAACCGTTCCCGTGCTGTTGAATTCGCCGTAGCGCTCCGCCTCCTCCTGGCCGGAAGCGTAGATCGCCATGGTTTCGTCCTGGGCCACCGGAAGCGGGCCATCCGACCTGCTCTTACTGCTGAGCGCCGGCATATAAGCCTGCAGGCGCTTGTATTTGGTGATATCCTGCAGAGAAAGGAGCACCGCCCTTCTTCCTTCCCAGACTACCGGGATTCCGGCGGCATCGGCCCAAAGATTCAGAAATCCATTGTAAATCTCCATTGTAACCGGCCCCCCGTGGCGGAGAGCTTCCCTGGCGGGGCAGGACTGGCAGGGCTGGCCCAGTCCCATGAATTCGCAGTAACAGTATTTCCCAACCCAGCTGGACGTGGCGGTTTTCTTGGTTTTCTCATTCAGGTAAAGCAGCGCATAGGTGTCCGCGTCCACCACATAAACCCAGCCGGGCAGCTTGTCCAAAACCTCCTTCAGGCCGTTTACCTGCCCCTCCATCTTCTTTTTGGCCCGCTCCTTTATCAGAAAGGTTCCCAGTATTTTTGCCACAAAGGACAGCGCTTCGATCTGCTCCTCGGTCCAGAGCCGGTTCCTGCGGCACTCGTCAAAGCCCACAAAACCGGTCAGGATTCCGCTGTCGTAAAAAGCGCACTGCAGCGTGGACTTGATGTGCTGGCTCTCCAGCAGGAGGCGTACCTTTTCCTCCAGACGCGATATATCCGGGCAGAAGAAAATGCCCTTTTCATTAAAATTCTGCGTATAGCCGGGGGCGTCCTCCTCAAAGCTTACGTTCTGAAGATGGTCCATCTCCGGCTGGATGCCGTCGTTGCACCACTCGAAGGTATTGTCCGTGTGGATGCCGTCCGGCTGGTTTTCAAATATGTACACCCTGCTGACGCCAAACTGCCTGCCTATGATCTGCAGGATCAGCCGGATCGCCTCCTCCAGATTCACAGAGTCGTAAAGCGCCCGGAACACATACTGGATAATCTGTGTGTTCACCCGGCGCAGGCCTATCTCCGACTCGATGCCGGAGCCCTCCTCCCGTTCACCGTCTCTGGCATTTCCCGCTCCCCAGACAGACATATGCGGGGCATAGACGGTATACCGGTTTTTACCGTTGCGCTTCCCCCAGTAAAGAGCGCAATCCGCCCGTTCCAACAGCTGTTCGAAGCTCCCGCCGTCCCGGGGCGAGACCGCTATGCCCACGCTGCAGGTCACCTCCACCGCATTTTTCAGAGCTGACCGCAGCTCGCCGATGCTCTGCACGATCCGCTGCCCGTGGTGCGCCGGCTGGTTCAAATCATTGAGATCGCGGAGAAATATGATAAACTCATCCCCGCCGATTCTCCCCACCACGTCGCTCCTGCGAAACAGCGCCTGCAGCCGCCTGGCAATCTCGGTCAGCACCGTGTCCCCGAACAGATGGCCCCAGGTATCGTTGAGGGTCTTGAAATTGTCGATATCCACAATCATCAGCGCGCAGATCTGGTTCTTCCAGTCCTGGTAAGCGTTGATCAGGGTTTTGCAGGCGGTTCGGTTGAGCAGACCGGTGAGGGAATCTCTGCGCGCCTGCTCCCAGTAGCTCTGCCGCGCCATCTTGGCTTCCGTGTCGTCGATCAGAACGCCGCCGAAACAAACGTTGCCGTTTAAATCTGTAACCACGCTCCCACGGCAGTCCACCCACCGGATCTCCCCGTCCCTGCGCCGGACCCGGAATTCCGTCTTGGAGCTGTCCGGATTCCGCCTCAGCTGCTCCTCAAGCTCTCCGAAGGCGCGTCTGCGGTCCTCCGCCAGCACCATCCCGGCTATACTCCCGCCGCAGAGTTCCTGAAACTCCTCCCGGCCGCAACAGCCGTAAAGCGCCAGAATTCCCTGGCTGGCATAGTCGATTGCGCCCGCTTTCGTGCAACGCAAAAAACCGGCAGGCAGACATTCTATAAAATGCTCTTTCTCCTCCCGGCGCAGCTTATCCGCTTCGTTCTCTGTAACCGATTTCATCCCCATCCACCTCCGGCCGCTGCCTGCCCTCTCTCCGGGCTCTTTCCGTCCGTTTTCTGCAGCGGCGCTCTGTCCAAAGTATAACATATTTATTTCCCATAGTGAATACAATGCGGAAAAATCAGCCTTTTTTCTACATAATGCGACAAGAAATACCCTTCTTTGTAACCAGCTGTTTCACATGATACGGGCAGCGCAGCAGTTCCGCTCCCGGCGTTGCTGCTGCGCTGCCCGCGCTGCTTTGTTACCGTATATAGCCCGGCGTCCAAAGCGTTTTATTTATGCTCTCAACTCAATTCCCAGATTGGAGAGCCCGTTTAAAATCTTGTTCATCACAGATGTAACTTCCTTTTCCTCCAGGGTGTGATCCTTGGCCCGGAGGGTGATGGAGTAGGCCACGGACTTGTGTCCTGCCAGAACCTGAGCGCCCTCGTAGATATCGAACAGGTTGTAGCTCTCCAGCACTTTGCCGCCCCTCTGCTCGATCACGTCCTCGATCTGTCCCACCAGCACGTTCTTCGGCACCACCATGCTGATGTCCCGGGTCACGGCCGGGAATTTGGCGATTCCGGTGTACTTGCGGTCAAAGGTGGTGAAGGGGATCACAGAGGGCATGTCGATCACGGCAACGTACGCCCGGTCGCCGATCTTGTAGTTGTCCGCCACATCCGGGTGAAGCTCGCCCAGGTAACCCACCGTCACGCCCTCGTAGACGATATCGGCCTTTCTGCCGGGGTGCAGGTAGGGGTGGTCGCCGTTTGGATCATAGTGGGGCTTTTTGTTCATGCCCACGCGGTCAAAAAACTCCTCCACAACGCCCTTCATGGTGAAGAAATCGCCTTCCCCGTACATGCCCAGGGTAAACTGCATGCGCTCGTCTGGCAGCTCGGTTAAGGGCATAGCCTTGGGCAGATACACGTTTGCCATCTCGTACAGGCGCACATCCTTGTTGCGGCGGTTGTAGTTGGTGGACAGGGAGGTCAGCATCCCGTTCAAAGGCGTGGTGCGCATCACGCTAAAATCCTCGCCCAGCGGATTGGAAATTTCAACCGTCCGGCGAAGCCTGCTGTCCGCCGGGATCATCAGCTTATCGAACACTCTGGGGCTCTCAAAGGAGTAGGTCATCCCCTGGGAGAAGCCGCAGAACTCGGCGGTCTCCCGAGCCACCTCCTGGATTCTCAGCTCGTAGGGCAGCTTGCCGGTGGTCGCCTCGCCGGAAGGCAGGGTGGTGGGAATCTTGTCATAGCCGTAGAAGCGGGCCACCTCCTCAGCCAGATCCGCCATGCGGTACAGGTCCTGACGCCAGGTGGGAACGATCACCTCTTTGGAGCAGGGGTCGTAACCCAGATCGATCTTCCTGAAATAGGAGATCATGGTGTCCTCAGCGATGTCCGTGCCCAACAGGCGATTGATCTTCTCAGGGTCAAAGGGAACCCGGTTCTCCTCACGTTTCTGGGAATAAATGTCAATGATTCCGCCGATCACCTCGCCGGCTCCCAGCTCCTCGATGAGCTGGCAGGCGCGGTTTACAGCCTCCTTGGCAGTGTTGGGATCCAGGCCCTTCTCATATTTCCCGGAAGCGTCCGTGCGCAGGCCCACCTTCTTGGCGGACAGGCGGATGTTGGTGCCGTTGAAGCACGCGGACTCGAACACCATGGTGCTCACGCTGTCGGTGATCTTGGAATTCTCACCGCCCATGATGCCCGCGATGCCCACTTCCTTCTCGCCGTCGTTGATCATCAGGATGGTGCCGTCAAGCTTCCGCTCCTGGCCGTCCAGAGTCTGGAACACATCGCCGTCCTTGGCGCATTTCACCACGATCTCGTGGCCCGCCAGGGTGTCGTAGTCAAAGGCGTGCATGGGCTGTCCGTACTCCTCCATCACGTAGTTGGTGATGTCCACGATGTTGTTGATGGGGCGGATTCCGCTGGCCGCCAGGCGGCGCTGCATCCACTCGGGGGAGGGAGCCAGCTTGATATTCTTCACCATTCTCGCGCAGTAGCGGGGGCACAACTCGGGGTTTTCCACCCGCACCTTCAGGTAATCGTTGATATCCTCATTGTTTCCAGTGGGCTTTACCACCGGCGGATGGAATTCTTTTCCAAATGTGGCGGCCGCCTCCCGGGCGATGCCAACCACGCTGTAGCAGTCCACCCGGTTGGAGGTGATCTCATACTCGAACACCACGTCGCGCAGGCCCAGCACCTCCACGGCGTCGGCGCCCACCCGGGTGTCCTCCGGGAGAATGTAGATGCCGCTCTCCGGCGCCAGGGGATACATGTCGCGGTCGGAACCCAGCTCCTCGATGGAGCACATCATTCCGTTGGACTCGATGCCTCTGAGCTTGCCCTTTTTGATCTCGATTCCGTCCTCGGGAAGGGGGCCGCCGTCATGGCCTCCGGCTACCTTTCCACCGTCTAAAACAACCGGAACCTTATCCCCGGTCTTGACGTTGGGTGCGCCGGTGACGATCTGAACCGGCTCCCCGGCTCCGATGTCCACCTGGCAGACGATCAGCTTGTCCGCGTCCGGATGCCGCTCGATGGAACGAATCTGGCCGACAACAATCTTTTCAAGGTTTTTATCGAGACGTTCAAATCCCTCCACCTTGGTGCCGGTGAGGGTCATTGCGTCCGTGTACTCCTGAGCCGTGACATCCAGATCAGGAACGTATGCTTTAATCCAGGATAATGCAGTGTTCATTTTTCTTCTCCTTTTCTCTCTATGGTTCGGGCGCAGGTCCTGCCGCCCGTCAGACTGCGGGTCAGAACTGTTTCAGGAACCGGATATCGTTCTCGTACAGCAGGCGCATGTCGTCAATTTCATATTTCAGCAGGGCGATCCGCTCCAAGCCCACGCCGAAGGCAAAACCGGAATATTCCTCCGGGTCGATATTGCACATCTCCAAAACGTGGGGATGCACCATGCCGCAGCCCAGAATCTCAATCCAGCCGGAGCCCTTGCAGAACCGGCAGCCCTTGCCGCCGCACTTAAAGCAGGTCACGTCCACCTCCGCGCTGGGCTCGGTGAAGGGGAAGTGGTGGGGACGGAATTTCACCTTTGTCTCCGGCCCGAACAGCTCCTTGGCGAACTCCGCCAGGGTTCCCTTTAAGTCCGCGAAGGTGATGTTCTTGTCGATCACCAGGCCCTCGATCTGGTGGAAGGAGGGGGAATGGGTGGCGTCCACCTCGTCGGAGCGGAACACGCGCCCCGGGGCGATCATGCGGATGGGAAGCTGTCCCTTCTCCATGGTGCGCACCTGAACCGGTGAGGTCTGGCTTCTCAGCAGGATCGTGTCGTTGATATAGAAGGTATCCTGCTCGTCTCTGGCCGGATGTCCCTTGGGAATGTTCAGCTTTTCAAAGTTGTAGCGGTCGTACTCCACCTCGGGGCCTTCCACTACCTCGTAGCCCATACCCACGAAGATCCGCTCCACCTCTTCCAGTGCGATGGTGTTGGGATGGCTGTGCCCTACCTTGTTCTTTTGGGCGGGCAGGGTCACGTCGATAACCTCGCGCTTTAACTGTTCTTCTCTGGCCTTTCTGGCAAGCGCGGTCTTGGCCTCCTCCAGCCTGTTCTCCAGCTGCTCCCGGACCTCGTTTACCATCTGGCCTACCTTGGGCCGGTCCTCGGGCGCCACATTCTTCATGCCTTTCAGCAGGTTGGTCAGCTCGCCCTTCTTGCCCAGGTATGCCACCCGGATCTCATTCAGCTTTTCCAGCGCCTCGGAAGCTTCAATCTGGTTTAACGCTTCTTCTCTGATTTTCTCTAACTGCTCTCTCATGGCTTCTCCTTTTCTCTTTGAATTCGGGAATCCCGCCGCCGGGCGATCCCGCCCGGAAGGGGCTTTGTCACGCCGGTCCCATGACCCGCGCAACGAAAAAAGTCCCGTTCCTCCGCCGTTTCCGGCAAAAGGGACGGGACAAAAATATGCTCGCGGTACCACCCTGATTCCTGCGCTCCACATAAAGCGCAGACACTCATTTGCACATAACGCGTGCCGGCGTCACAGACTACCGGCCTTTGGCCTTCACCTGTGCGGCTCCGGTGGGAATTTCAAGCGCTTATCTGAACCTGGGGGAGCTTGCAGCCGGTGACTCCCTCTCTCTGCCGGAAAATAAGCCTCTACTGAACACCTTCATCGCCTTTGCGATTTTAAATCTAAACTCCATTTTAGCCACTCTTTTGGAAAAAGTCAAGATGTATTCCCGTAAACAGTTCAGACGGCGGGAAAATTGGTGCAAAAAGTCGCGTCAAGCTCGCTTGTAAGCGGCTCTTTGCGCCAATTTTCACATCGGATCAACATCCGATGCTTCTTGACCGGCTTTTCCGGTCAAGAAGACGAGCCGTCTGAACGTACTCACAGAACCCCCTCCCCGTCTCCCATCAAAAGCCATTTGACAACAGGCTCCCTCCGCCTTAAACTGATCTCATACACTCGAAACTTGAAACCATCCCCAAAAGGAGCCATACAACCGATGACCCACATCCAAACCATAGACTGCCTGGATTTAAAACAGATCGCCGACTCCGGCCAGTGCTTCCGCATGCTTCCCTCCCCGGCGGGCGGCTACACCATTGTCAGCAGAAGCCGTCTGCTGCGCGTTTCCCAGGAGGGGAACCGGATAAACTTTGACTGCCCTCAGGAGGATCTCTCTGCCTGGCTTACCTACTTCGACTGCGCCACGGACTACGCCGCCATCCTCGCTTCCGTGGACCCGGATGACAACTATCTGAAAGCCGCGGCCGCGGCCGGGCGGGGAATCCGCATCCTGCGCCAGGACCCCTGGGAAATGATCATCACCTTCGTGATCTCCCAGCAGAAAACCATCCCCTGCATCCGGCGGCTGGTGGAGGACATCTCCCGGCGCTGGGGGCAAAAAATCGAGGACGGAGACGAGAAAAACTTCGCCGTTTATTCCTTTCCCACCCCGAAGGAGCTGGCCCGCGCCTCCCTGGAGGAGCTTTTAGACCTGAAGCTTGGATACCGCGCCAAATACATCCACCGCCTGTCCCAGGACGCCGCGGCCGGAATTCTGGACCTGAAAAATCTGGAAACCATGGAGTACGGCCAGGCCATGGAATACCTCACCGGCTTCTACGGCATCGGCAAGAAGGTGGCCAACTGCGTCTGCCTCTTCGGCCTGCACCACATCGAGGCGTTTCCCGTGGACACCTGGATCGAAAAGATTCTGCTGCGGGAGTATTTCAGCGCAAAAAAATACCGCCGCACTCCCAAAAACCGCCTCTACGACACCATTTTGGCGGACCATTTCGGGAAGTACGGCGGCTATGCCGGCGTGCTCCAGCAGTACATATTTTACTACGAGCGGCTGAATCAGCATAAGATCACGCCCTGAAGCAACCGGTAACAGAAAGCCCTCAATCGCTCAAATCAGGCGGCGCTCAAATCCGCGGTATCGGGTTCCCTGGAAGGTGAGCTTGCCCCGGTCTCCCTCCGCTAAAAGCCCGTACTCCCGACCGGACATCCGCAGCTCCATCCGGTCCCCGCTCTCCACCTGGAAGGTGGCGTAGTAGACGGTGGAGTTCCTTGTCATATGGCTGCTGTCCGCCTGGCTCATATGCCGGGTTATATTGGTGCGCTTGGAGACCACCCTGGCGTCCACGCTGAGCACCGGCGAACTGTTGTTGCTGCTCCATTCGGAGGCGGACCGGACCAAAGCGAGAATCATAACTCCCACGATCAGCAGAAAAACAGCGCCGAACATCAGCGGGAAAATCGTATCCATAATGCCGAAAAATCCATAATCCATAAAATCACCCGCTTTCTTTTTCCTCTGATTTCATTATAAGCAATCGCGGGTGGAATGTCTTATCATTTTCCTTAACATTTATTTAAACTAATAAGTCGGGAAGGAGGCGCACTTCACCACTCCCTCAACTCCACCATCCGGTGGTCGGTCGTATACTCGTTCTCCTTCAGACTGCGGTCCCCGTACTCTACCTCCCCCATCTGATTGTCGTAGGGGTCGTTGCGCAGATGGGCCATGGGCGGGTTGAAATCCGCCTGGAACTCCCTGGCGGCGGGCATGCGGTAGGGGTCCAGGTTTCCGAAGTAGAACTCCCAGCGCTCCTCATATCCCTCCCGGAAGGCGGCTCCGCCGAAGGAGCAGTCCGCGTACAGCCAGCCGAAGGGCTCCACGTAAAACTGGGCCCAGTCGTGGCAGCCGATCTCCAACGGCGTGGTGTAAAGCCCGGCCTGCCATCTGGCCGGCACACCGGCGGCCCGGCACATAGTGATAAAGAACAGCGCCTGCACGCCGCAGTCCCCCTTAAAGCAGGTGCTCACATACTCGGGAATATCCGTCAGCGTGAAGTAACTGCGCACATAGGAGTACATCACATGGCTGGTTATGTAGTCGTAGATCCGTCTGGCCTTCAACAGGGGATTGGTCTCCTCCCCCACCACCTCCCGGACCAGTTGGCGCAGATAGGGCGTGAAACGGATGTGGGGAAGCTGTTCCCGGCAGAAGTCCCGGCGGATTTCCCGGTTTTCGCCCTGGCTGCCCTCTGAGCGCTGTGCGAGCGCGGCGGCCCGATCCAGGGCCTGTCCCCGGGAGAAATCACGGTAGGGCGCGTGGTTTTCAAAGGAAAACTCCACCGCATAGCGCTGTCCCCTGCGGTGCTCCGTATGAAAGCAGATGGTCCGCTGCGACTGTCCCGCGTCCGCCACCGTGTACTCCGAAGGCAGCGCCTCCCGCCCGCCAATGGACACGCTCTCCACCTTCACATTGCGGATCTGGCTGTACTCGATGGGAAGCGGCAGATAGACCCGGATGGGCTCCCCCTCCCGCTCCGCCTCCGGCGTTATCTCAACGGTGCTGCGGATTCGGTAGGAGCAGCTCATGCCCTCCGACTCTTTCATCCGCGCCATAGCGTTTTCCAGCAGCCTGAAATTATCCTGTCTGCCCTTTAAACGGCTGGGATCAACCGCGCGCCGTCCATAAGACGGCCGCGTTTTCAGGATATTGGCCAGAAAGCTGCTGCGGAACTTTACCTGGCCGTCCACGTAGATCCAGTCCGCCGCGTCCTCCTCCCACAGCTGCGTCAGCTCTTCCTCCTTAAAATCCTGAATCTCCCGCTTCAGAATCTCAAGGGCTTCCCCCCAGGAGTAGGGGTACTGCCCGGGCAAACGCTCCAGGATCTCCAGCTCCAGGGTCAGCCGGTCTTTCATGACCCGGGGCAGGTCACGCTTAAGCCGCAGCCCGATCACCCGCTTGGCCTGTTCAAACTGCCCGCACCATTTTAATTTCTGGATATCCTCGGGCAACGGCGTGCTCAATGTCAAAAAATAATTGTTTTCGTTCATCATTTTCTCACGTTCCTCTCTGACAGATATCCCTATCATACACGAAATACCGGAAAATGTATAGCCGGAAGTGCACAGCCGCCGTCCGAAACCGCCTCAAGCCCCAGTTCTCCCCCTGTTTACTTCCGGTGGAAAACGTGATAAAATGACCATATCTGATCCGGAGAGAGGTGATATTCTGTGAAGCTCTGCATTGCAGCGGCTGGAATAGTTGTGAGCGTATTGTAATATGACAGGAGGTTTTGAAATGACTATTCCAGAGAAACAGATATATCCCCGTACCGGGGACCGGCAAACCGTATATTTAAAGCATGTGATCGCTAAACCCGGCATCCAGGTTGGCGACTACACGATGTACAATGACTTTGTCAATGACCCAACGGAGTTTGAGCAGAACAATGTGCTGTACCATTACCCAATCAACCACGACCGGCTGATCATCGGGAAGTTCTGTTCCATTGCCTGCGGCGCCAGGTTCCTGTTCAACAGCGCGAACCACGCCATGGCTTCGCTCTCCACCTATCCATTTCCCCTGTTCTTTGAGGAGTGGGACTTGGACCGCGGGAACGTAACGGATTCCTGGGACAACCGGGGTGACATCGTGATCGGAAACGACGTCTGGATCGGCTATGAAGCCGTGATCCTGGCCGGCGTGACCGTGGGCGACGGAGCCATCATCGGCGCCCGGGCGGTGGTGACAAAGGACGTTCCGCCCTACACCATCGTGGGCGGAGTTCCGGCCCGGCCGATCCGCAGGCGCTTTTCGGAGGAAACCGTCTCCGCCCTGCTACAGCTTCGGTGGTGGGACTGGCCCAGGGAGCGGATCCGCCAAAATATCAGTGCCATACAGTCCGGCTCGGTGGACAGCCTGAAGTAAACGGACGGCGTTACCCCTGACTTTTCCCCCTGTTTCAGCCCTGACAAGCTGAGGCAGGGGGATTTTTGCGCCCGGCGCGGCCGCTCAACTCGCCGCAAGCTTCCCATAGAATTGGCGTCTCACAGTACCAGTTCCATCTGCACATGGGGGATTCCGTCTTCCAAAAATTCGCCGGAACAGATTTTAAAGCCCTCCCGCTCATAAAATCCCACCGCATAACACTGGGCCTCCAGATAAATTTTCCCGGCCTCCATGTTTTCCCTCACAATCCTGATCCCTTCCCTCAACAATCTCCCGCCCAGACCGGTCCCGCGCTCCGTGGTCAGCACTCTCCCCATCTGCACGACCCCCGCTTCACCTGCTTTCGGAAATGCCCGCAGATAGGCGGTAACGTTTTGCCCGGACCGGCAAAAAATGTGCAGGCTGTCATAATCCACATCGTCCAAATCCTGGTAAATACAGCGCTGTTCCACCACAAACACCTGGGCCCTGGCCTTGAGAATCTCATACAGTTCAACGCCTGTCAGTTCCTGAAAATATTTCGCCGCAAAGTCCATTCCACTCCATCCTTCCACTTTCTTCCAGTTCTAAGCCGCAAAAGACGGATCTTCCGGTCCCTGACCGGAAAATCCGCCTCAACTGATCTGTATTCTCTTACTTAAAAATTCCTTTTTTTCTGGGTTTCTCCGACTCGGACGAGGCTGTGCCGTCCATAGCCTCCTCGAACTTGCGCAGTGCGTCCTTCTGGGCCTGGGTCAGGCGCTCCGGCACCTGGATCACCAGGGTCACGTAGTGGTCGCCCCGCACGTTGCGGTTGCGCAGCGACGGCACGCCCTTGCCTTTTAAGCGGACCTTTGTGTCGGTCTGAGTGCCGGGCTTCACCTCGTACTCCACCTCTCCGTCCACGGTCTTGATGCGGATGGCTCCGCCCAACGCCGCCTTGGTGAAGGAAATGGGCACGGTGGAATAGATGCTGGTATCCTGGCGCTTGAAGATCGGATGCTGGGAGACCACCGCCTCCACCAGCAGGTCGCCCCGCTCGCCGCCGTTCACGCCGGGTTCGCCGCCGCCGGCCTGGCGCACGCACTGACCGTTGTCGATGCCTGCGGGGATCGGCACTTTAAAGCGCTTGCGCACGGTCTTGTAGCCCGTGCCGTAACAGTCCGGACAGCGCTCCTTGATGATCTGGCCGCTGCCGCCGCAGTCCGGGCAGGTCTGCACGTTCTGCACCTGGCCGAAGAAGGACTGCTGGGTGTACATGATCTTGCCCTTGCCGTTACACTTGGGGCAGGTCTGGGGAGAGGTCCCCGCTTTTGCCCCTGTGCCGTGGCAGCTGGCGCAGGTTTCCTTGAAATTGATCTCAATCTCCTTCTCGCAGCCAAAAATAGCCTCCTCAAAGGAAATCCGCACGGAAGTCCGCACATTGGCGCCCCGCATGGGGCCGTTGTTTCTCCTGGTGGACCGGCCGGTACCGAAAATATCGCCGAAGATATCGCCGAAAATGTCGCCCATATCCCCGGAGAAGTCGAATCCGCCGAACCCACCGGCTCCGGCTCCGGCGCCCGGGTCAAACGCAGCATGGCCGAACTGGTCGTACTGCTGACGCTTCTGAGGATCGCTGAGCACACTGTAAGCCTCGGAAGCTTCCTTAAATTTGGCCTCTGCCTCCTTGTCCCCCGGGTTCGCATCCGGATGGTACTTTTTGGCCAGAGCTCTGTATGCTTTTTTTAAAGCATCGTCGTCCGCAGTCTTCGGAACGCCCAGAACTTCATAGTAATCTCTTTTACTCTCTGCCATGTTGTCTCTACCTCGTTATCAAATATCGAACCACGCCATATGCCGGACCAGGGTCCGGCATACAGCTGTCATTTATCTTTCCGTTGTCTTATACTTCCTTAAAGTCGGCGTCAACCACGTCGTCCGCCGGTCCGCCCGCCTGAGCGCCGCCCATATCCGGTCCCGGGCCAGCCTGGCCGGAGGCCTGAGCCTGCTCGTAAACCTTGGCAAACAGCTTCTGAGCGCTGTTCATCAGCTTTTCCTTGCCCGCCTTGATGTCCTCAACCTGAGCGTCGGTCATCTGATCCACCGGCGCGCGGTTGATGGCTTCCTTCAGAGCGCTTAAATCTGCTTCAACCTCAGCCTTGTCGCCGGCAGCGATCTTGTCGCCAACCTCCTCCAGAGCCTTCTCAGTCTGGAATACCATGGAGTCCGCGTCGTTTCTGGCGTCGATGGCCTCCTTGCGCTTCTTGTCCTGCGCCTCGTACTCAGCTGCTTCCTTCACAGCCTTATCGATGTCGTCGTCGGACATGTTGGAGCCGGAGGTGATGGTGATGTGCTGCTCCTTACCGGTGCCCAGATCCTTGGCGGATACGTTCACAATGCCGTTGGCGTCAATGTCAAAGGTAACCTCGATCTGCGGGATTCCTCTTCTCGCCGGCGGAATTCCATCCAGACGGAACTGGCCCAGGGTCTTGTTGTCTCTGGCGAACTGGCGCTCGCCCTGTACCACGTGAATATCAACAGCGGTCTGATTGTCGGCCGCGGTGGAGAAGATCTGGCTCTTCTTGGTGGGGATGGTGGTGTTGCGCTCGATCAGTCTGGTCGCTACGCCGCCCATGGTCTCGATGGACAGGGACAGGGGGGTAACGTCTAACAGCAGAATGTCTCCCGCGCCTGCGTCTCCGGCCAGCTTGCCGCCCTGGATGGCCGCGCCGATTGCCACGCACTCATCGGGGTTCAAGGACTTGCTGGGCTCCTTGCCGGTCAGCTGCTTTACTTTGTCCTGAGCCGCGATCATACGGGTGGAACCGCCTACCAGCAGCACCTTGCCCAGCTCGGACGCGGTGATTCCGGCGTCGCGCAGCGCGTTCTGTACCGGGATGGCGGTGCGCTCCACCAGGTCGTGGGTCAGTTCGTCGAATTTTGCACGGGTCAGGTTCATATCCAAATGCTTCGGCCCCTCGGACGTAGCGGTGATGAAGGGCAGGTTGATGTTGGTGGTGGTAGCGGTGGATACTTCCTTCTTGGCCTTCTCAGCGGCCTCTTTCAGGCGCTGCATAGCCATCTTGTCGCCGGACAGGTCCACGCCCTCGGCTTTCTTGAACTCATCGATCATCCACTGAGTGATGCGGTTGTCGAAGTCGTCGCCGCCCAGACGAGTATCGCCGTTGGTGGACAGAACCTCGATTACGCCGTCGCCGATCTCGATGATGGAAACGTCGAAGGTGCCGCCGCCCAGATCGTATACCATGATCTTCTGCTCTTTTTCATTGTCCAGGCCGTAAGCCAGCGCAGCGGCCGTGGGCTCGTTGATGATACGTTTTACTTCCAGGCCCGCGATCTTGCCGGCGTCCTTGGTCGCCTGACGCTGGGCGTCGTTGAAGTACGCGGGAACGGTGATCACAGCCTCGGTTACCGGCTCGCCCAGATACGCCTCAGCATCCGCTTTCAGCTTCTGTAAAATCATCGCGGAAATCTCCTGGGGGGTGTATTTCTTGCCGTCGATGTCAACCTTGTAGTCGGTTCCCATGTGGCGCTTGATGGAGGAGATGGTCTTGTCGGCGTTGGTCACGGCCTGACGCTTTGCGGGCTCGCCCACCAGCCTCTCTCCTGTCTTTGTAAAAGCTACTACGGACGGCGTTGTGCGCACGCCCTCGGCGTTGGCGATAACGGTGGGCTTTCCGCCCTCCATCACAGCTACGCAGCTGTTTGTTGTACCTAAGTCAATTCCAATTATCTTACTCATCGTTTTTTCCTCCTGATTATTTGTCGTCTCTGATCTCTATCGTAAATGGTTGATTAATTGGCCACTTTTACCATGCTGTGACGTACCACGGTGTCGCGGTACGTATAACCCTTTAACAGTTCCTCGGCCACCACGTTCTCGCCCAGGTTCTCGTCGTCCACGTGCATCACCGCGTTGTGGAAGTTGGGGTCGAATTCCTGGCCCACGGCCTCGATGGCTTTCACGCCGGCCTCCTCCAGTGTTTTCTGGAACTGCTTATATATCTTCTCCATGCCGTCCGCAAACGGGGTGGCTTTTGCTTCTTCCGGTATGGAGGCCAACCCTCTCTCAAAATTGTCAACCACGGGCAGGATCCGCTCGATGATGTCCCGTGCGCCCATCTCGTACATGGTGGACTTTTCCTTTTCGGTCCGCTTGCGGAAGTTCTCGAATTCCGCCATCTGCCGTTTCACACGGTCGGTCAGCTCCTCGATCTTCTCATCCCGCGGATCTTTCTTTTTCTTGAAGAATCCCTTTTTCTCTTCCCGGGCTCCGCCGTTCTGCTCTCCGGCCTCCCCGGCGTTCTCCGGCGCGCTCCCGTTTTCCGCTGCCGCGCTCTCCTGCGTCTCCGCCTGACTCTGCTCTGCGGCGTTCACTCCGTTCGCCTCATTCACCGTCTCAGGCGCTTCGTTTTCCGGTCCCCCGGCTGTCTGTTGGTTCATCTCATCCTTATTCATGTTTTCGCTGTTCACCGTCTATCACCTTTCATCCTTTTTAAACGCACCGTCCAGTTGGTTCATGAGATTCTGCATGGTTCTGAGCACCTTCTCATAATCCATCCGCTTGGGTCCGATAATCCCGATGGTCCCGCGCAGCCCGCCGCCCAGATCGTAATTGGCGGTGACCACGCTGCAATCCTTCATGGACTGAACCGGAGTCTCGTCTCCGATATATACCTGAATCCCTGAATCGCCGTCCGAGTTGGCGTTCACCTCGGCCACGAACTCCTGCAGCACCTCCTGGTGCTCCAGCGTTCCAATCAGCCGGCTGGCCTTGTCGCCCTCGGAGAGCTCCGGGTACTTAAATATGTTGGTGGCGCCGCTGGTGTAAATCTGCAGGTCCTCACCGCCGGCCCGTATGGCCTCGGCCACCTCGTTGAGTACCAGCTCCACCACCTCCCGGTGGACGCCGGCGTCAACCTTCAGCTTGCTGATCACATCCAGGTTGATCTCCTCGATGGTCAGCCCGTTTAAGCTGCTGTTGAGGAGTATGTTCAGGTTCAGCAGCTCCTCGTCCGTCAGGTTATCGCTGATGTCGATCATCGTGTTCTTGATAATGTTTCCTTCCACCACCACAACCACTAAAAGCTTGCGCTCCTCCATCTTGGAGAGCTGGATAAATTTCAGCTTGGTCTTGTGGTAGCTGGGTCCGCTGATCATGGCCGCGTAATTGGTGTTGCTGGCCAGGACCTGGGCCATCCGTCTGAGCACCAGCTCCAGCTTGTCGACCTTCTGGACCATCATCTCCTTGAACTCCATAACCTCGTTGTCCTTTTCCAGTTCAATCTGGTCCACATAGAAGCGATAGCCCTTGTCGGAAGGGATTCGCCCCGCCGATGTGTGCGGCTGGACAATATACCCCATGTCCTCAAGATCGGACATCTCATTGCGGATCGTGGCGGAACTCAGCTTTAAATCGGAATACTTGGAAATGGTTCTGGAACCCACCGGCTCCCCCGTTTCCAGGTAAGTCTTGATGATCGCTTTTAAAATTGTGACTTTCCGGTCATCCAGTTCCAACGCCATACCTGCACCGCCTTTCCGCTTGTTATTAGCACTCAACTCTTCAGAGTGCTAACATCTACATTTCATAATATATTCCTTTTTAATTTATTTGTCAATATGCATTTCTAAAAATTTTATAACCTTTTGGCCCGCCGCCGGTTTCCCCCCTGCCGCAAATAGGGCATATCCTGTAACTTTCTCCCACCAGCCCCCTATATCTATGGCTTTCTCCCCCACTTTTCTTTGAAAATCCACTAATTTCCAGGGCACTTTTCCCATTTTTCACAATTTTGTAAATCCCACTTAACGACTTTTACTTGACATTTAACAATTTTGTAATATAATGTTAAATACACATATAAACTGTCGATTCATTGAGAATGCGAGGCAAACATATGCGAATTAAATCGAATAAGGTTCTTGCAGCCGCGACGCTGGCCGCCTGCATGCTGTTTACCCTTCCCGCCTACGGCGCCCAGGGCAGTGTGGTGGAGCCCCGCCCGGAGACGGTACAGTCCGCCGGGGAAAACGCAGCTGTTGGAACGAATGTCACGGTAGCAAACGAAGCCGACGCCCCGGAGGATAACGGGACACTTCATATTACCAGTACCGGTTCCGGCAAAAGCCAGGTCCGGTTCGACGAGGACGACGCGTACGTGGACGCCGGCCCCGGCGCGGTGAAAAACCAGGAACCGGACAAAAACAGCGGCGAGTCCCTGGGGACCTTCACCATCACAGGTTACTGCGGGTGCGACGCCTGTTCCGGAGGGCACAACCTGACCTACTCCGGCACCACGCCCCAGCCGGATCACACGATCTCCGCGGATTTGAACCTGTTTCCGCTGGGAACCAAGCTTCTGATTGACGGCACCGTCTACACCGTGGAGGATATGGGCTCCGCCGTGAACGGCAGGAAGCTGGATATCTACTATGCGACCCACGATGAAGCGCTGGCCGCCGGCATGTACACCGCCGAGGTATTCCGGGCCGACTGACGGTTCCATTTTAAAATTGAATATGGTAGGAAACGCTGCAGAGCAGCTGGCCTCCGGCACCGAGCCGGACGGACAGCTGCTCTGTTTTGTTGAATGCAATGGGCAGCCGGTGTAACCTTTGGCCATTATTGCGCTTTTTGCAAATTTTTAAATCCGTCATTCACGGACACTATGTTCCACACAGCGCACAAGCCCCGCTTGTTTTGTAAATATTTTACAAATTTGTAATATTTTTATCCATTTCCCTCCGGTTTTTCCATTTATTTCCTTGACAGCTCCTGAAAAGTATGATAAAAATGTGGTTATTGCTCATATATTACAAAAGTGTTACATATTATGTAATAAGTTTTAAAATTCTATTCCATTTATTACATGAGCAATCAGGAGGTACTGACATGAAACTTAGAACAATGATAACAGGAGCAATCCTCACCTTCAGCCTGCTGGCCGCATCCGCCACCACGGCATTTGCCGCGGTTCCCAGAGGCCGGCTGGAAAAGGTTTCCGACTCTGCAATCACCGGCTGGGCATATAACAAAGATCTCCCCGACTCCCCCATCGACTGCACCGTAGCTGTATTCAATAAGGCCACCGGCGAGGAAGTGTTCCGCCAGCGGGTAACCGCGGGGGAATACCGTGAAAAGCTGGAGAGCCAGGGTAAGGGCAACGGCTGCCACGGATTCACCATTCCCATGGACTGGTCCTCCCTTCCGGACGGCGAGTACCGGGTGGAAGGCTATGTGGGCGATTCGGATTTTGCCAACACCATGAACCATACCAAGGGCGATCCCCAGGCCCAGGCTCAGTCCCAGGGAGCTGCCGGAAGTCAGAATCTGATTCCGCTGGGCGTTTTTAAGACAACCGGTTACTGTCCCTGCCGCGCCTGTTCCGAGGGCTGGGGCCGCCACACCTGCACCGGAGCCATCGCCGCGGCCAGCCACACGGTGGCCGTGGACCCCAAGGTGATTCCCTTCGGCTCCAAACTCATGATCAACGGCGTGGTATACACGGCCGAGGACCGCGGAGGCGGCGTCAGAGGCAACCACATCGACATTTTCTTCAACACCCACGGCGAGACGCTTCAGCACGGAACCCAGAACGCAGAGGTCTATCTGATCCCGTCTCAGGCGTAAAGCACCATCCCCTACCGGTTTTGCCCGGCTCCATCGGCCGGACAGGGCCGGTTTTTCAGTTTTACGGCCAGGTAGAGCACCGCCGCGTCCCTGAATCTGCGGGGATTAAAGCCGGTTCTCCGCCCGATGCGGTCCAGGCGGTACTGCAGGGTGTTCTTGTGCAGGAACAGGCGGGCGCAGGCTCCGGAGAGGGACATGTCCTCCTCAAAATAAACGGCCAAAAGCTCCAGCTCCTCCTCCGTCAGCCCGGCCGCCGTCTTTTGCAGAAATTCCTCCCGGCTGGCCTGGGAAACCCGCGAGAGCAGAATTTCCAGCGTCAGCTGGTCGTACACCGCGTAATTTTCCTGGGATCCCCGCAGGCTTTCCAGAGCGGTGAGCCCGGACTCATAGGAGTCCGCCAGCTCCTCCAAGGGCGCCGCCTTGCCCACCCCTGCCTTCAGATCGCCCTCCCGCCCGGCGCAGAAGGCCTTAAGCATTCCCTCCGTCCGGGCAAAATCCCCCTCCTCCAGCACCGCCAGATATTCGTTCGGGTAATTCCGGGTGTACAGGCAGGCCCGGGCCCGCTCAAACAGGCGGCGGATGTCCTGGTCCAGCACGGCGCCGTCCGCCGCGTAAGGGCGGCCGTATACCCGGATCACAGCCACCCGCTTTCCTGTGCCCCGTGCAATCCCCCACTCCGCAAGGGCCTCCTTCAGATATTCCTCCGCCATGGGCTCCCTGCGGATCAGCCCGTTGATCACGTAGCTGCGGCGCTCCTCCTGTGTGCGCGAAAATGCGCCGATCTCCCGTTCCCGGATCAAAAGTCCGGTAATGCGTTCCGCAAGGCGGGCGTACGTTCGCACCTCACCGGGCGGTCCGCTGATGCCGATCACCGCCACCATGGAGCCATTGTGGTATACCGGCAGGTTCACTCCCTTTTGGGTTCCGCTAAACCGGTCGTCCGCCTCCACCTCAATGGCCTTTCCCGCCACCGCCGCCTGACGGCCGATCTCATGGTAGGAGCCGATTCTGCCCGCGTCCGTGCTGGCGTAAATCAGGCCCGAGCCGTCGATAAAGTTCACATTCTGCCCGCATACGTCCTTCACCGTATCCACGATCTGCTGCGCCAGCTTCCGGTCAATCTGTTCATTCATGATATTCCCCACCCTCCCAATGATTCGCTCTGGTCTGTCTGATTTATTATAGCGTATATTTGTTATTCATACCATATTTTTTTATAATATCACAAAATATTCGGTATTCATAATATTTTTTCCCAGTCGCCGATCTGTTATAGTGGAGATAGATCACAATACGATTTCAGAGAGCAGGGAGGCAGAAATATGAACGCAGTTGTAGCAATCGACTCTTTAAAAGGAAGCCTGACTTCCATGGAAGCGGGCCGGGCGGTCTGCGAGGGCATCCGCCGGGTCTACCCGGACGCGGTGGTGTCCGTGCGCCCGCTGGCAGACGGCGGCGAGGGCACGGTGGAGGCCCTGGTCAGCGGAATGAACGGGGAACTTCGCACCATCACCGTCACCGGTCCCCTGGGCCAGCCCTTGGAGTGCTCCTACGGGATCATCGGCAGCTCCGGCACCGCGGTGATCGAGATGTCCGCAGCAGCCGGGCTTCCCCTGGTTCCCGAGAAGGAACGCAATCCCCTTCTCACCACCACCTACGGCGTGGGCGAAATGATCCGGGATGCCATTGCAAGGGGCTGCCGCCGCTTTATCGTTGGAATAGGGGGCAGCGCCACCAACGACGGGGGCGCCGGTATGCTCCAGGCGCTGGGATACGACTTTCTGGACAGCGACGGAAAGCCGATTCCCCAGGGTGCCGCGGGACTTGAGCGCCTGGCCTCCATCGGCTCGGACAACGTGCTGCCGGACCTCTCCCAGTGCCGGTTCTGCGTGGCCTGCGACGTGACCAATCCACTCTGCGGGGAATTGGGAGCCAGCGCCATCTACGGCCCCCAGAAGGGCGCCACGCCGGAAATGGTCCGGCAGATGGACCTTTGGCTGGGCCGCTACGCGGCGCTGGCCGCCAAGACCTTTCCCAGGGCCGACGCCAGCTTTCCCGGCACCGGGGCCGCAGGCGGGCTGGGCTTCGCCTTCCTCACCTTCACGGACGCGGTTCTGGAATCCGGAATCCACATCGTGCTGGAGGAAACGCACCTGGCGGACTACATCCGGAACGCGGACCTGGTGATCACCGGAGAAGGCCGTCTGGACGGCCAGACCGCCATGGGCAAGGCCCCGGTGGGGGTGGCCGGGTTGGCTAAACAGTTTGGCAAACCGGTGCTGGCCTTCGCGGGCTGCGTCACCGAGGACGCCGTCGCCTGCAATCAGAAGGGCATCGACGCCTTCTTCCCCATCCTGCGGACCGTAACCACCCTGTCCGAGGCCATGGAGCCCGGGACCGCAATGAAAAATATGGCGGGCGCGGCCGAACAGGCGATGCGGTTGTGGAAAGCCTGCCGGGAAGCCCGGTAAGCGGGCGGGAAGCAGACTGCATAATGGGCCTGCGGCAGGCTGCGTGACGGCCTGGCCAGGGATTGCGCACGGGCCTGCAGCCGGACCGTCCAAAAAAGGGGCGCAACCCGGAAACTTTATGTGAGTTTCCGGGCTGCGCCCCTTTTATCCCCGTATGCAGTAAATCTACTGTTCTCTCAATTCCGTGCCCTTATAGAAGAAATCCAGGATTTCCCTGTAATCCTTGCCCTCTCTGGCCATACCCTGGGCGCCGTTCTGGCTCATACCCGCGCCGTGGCCAAATCCGCCTCCATAAATATGGAAGGAAATCGTTCCGTCGTCCGCCGAGCGCTTCTCAATGGAGATAAACGCGCTGGGCAGCAGATCGCTGCCCTCCATGACAGAGCCGTCCTTTTTGGCGATGGAAAGCCCCGGATCTCCCAGCGTGGAGCGGATACTGCCCTGGGTCTTTATGGTGGTGTTCCCGCCGGAGCCCTCCACCAGCAGCTCCTGGGCGATTCCGCCCGGGCCGCGCTTGGTGACGGTCAGGTTCTGCACCGTTCCAACTCCCCCGATTTTTCCGCTGAGCAGATCGCTGCTCACATCCGTTTCCCAGCGGTACATGGGGAAACTGCTGTCGTAGGACGGCACGTCGGGATTGCGGATAAAGGCGTCAAAGGCCGCGTTGTCCGTCAGGTCCTGCGTCTTTCTCCGTTCCCGCATCTCCACGGCCTGGAGGTAGGGCAGCTTGGCGCCCTCAGACCCCCACACGCTTCCGTCCGTGGTATGGCCGCAGGAGGTGGAGAAATAGAACGCTTCGACGGCCTTATCCTCGTAGAACAGCATCTTCCCGTAGGTCTCCTTTACCGCCGCCGTGGTCTTCTCGTCGGTCTCCTTGTTGTTGTACACCTGATAGTTGGTGCTGTCGTCCACATGAGCGCCGAACTGGCTGTAGGCGTTGCCCTGAATCTGCCGGTAAGCATACGTCCTGGCGCACACGGCCTGAGCTTTTAATGCCTCCTTCTCGTAGGAGGAGGGCATCTCGCTGGGTACCACCTTGGTCAGATAGTCCTCCAGGTACAGATCGTTGACCAGCACCAGCCCGTCGGCCTCCTGGCGGATCTCCAGGCTGCCGCTGTAGGTGGGATTCCCCTGGGCCCGCTCGATGGAATTGATGGTGATTCCCTCGTCCCCGGCGGGCCGGATCTCCAACCGTCCGTTCTCCAGCCGTTTATCCCCGGGCTGTATCTGAAGCAACGCGCCGTCCGACAATTCCTCGCTCTCGGTCTTTCCCTCCCCCACGTCGTACTCCAGAACCGCGGAGCCGTGCACCGTCAGCTCCACAGAGGGATGGAACAGGCTCTTGAAGCCGGTGTTCATCAACAGCACCCGGATCGTCTTGGCGTCGAACTGACGCTCCACCAGGGCCGCGCACAGCTTTCCGTCCGCCGCCACAAACTCCTGCAGGTTGTAGCCCACCAGAATGTCCTTCAGGCTCAGGGTTTTAAAATCCCCGTAGAGCTTGTAAACGTTGAAATTCGGCGCCAGCTCCAGGCGGCCGTAGCCCTCGATCTCGATGGCGTCCTCGGTCACCGACAGCACCTTGCCGTTGATCCGGTCCTTTTTCAGCACGATTTTCACCAGTCTGCCCCGGTTCAGCACCAAATCCACCAGATTGTTCTCCAGGTCCTCGGCCTTGCCCATCTTTCCGTTGACGGTGAACTCCCGGCTCAGAGTGCCCAGATACACTTTAAAATGTCCCTCTGACCCGTCGGTCAGCCAAACGTTGGGATATGTAACGTCCTCAGAAACCAGTTCCCGCATAGCGATCATCTCGCCCTCTCGGGCCAGGAAGCGGATCTCACAGTCCATATAGGCGTCCAGCGCCAGTCCCTCGAAACCGTAGTCGCCCTCTGTGGTGTAGGCCGTCCAGCTGGCCGCCTGCTCCAGGTTGGAGGGCGTGCCGTAGAGCACCGCGGTCACATCCGTGATTTTCCCCTCCGGGTCCAGCTCTTTCGCCATGGCTCCGTACAGGGCCCACCAGTCCTCCTCCGGATAGGGGCTGTCCTGGTTGTGCTTGTTGGCTCCCACTCTGGCCTTAAAGGAACTGCCCGCCCTGGCGGCCAGATAGGAAGCCTCCCTGTAGGTCAGAAGCCCCTGGGCCGTGGTCAGGTTCGCGGGCGTCAGCTCCTCGGTCAGGTAATCCTCGTCGTAGAGGTAGTCCATATATTTCACAAACCAGTTTACCTGCTCCTTTGCGGAGAAATGCGAACGGCCCGCAGCCTTTTGGTGGGCTTCGCACTCCTCCCGCGAGGCGGTCAGAAGCGCCGCCGCCTTAAACGCCTGGGAGCGGGTAATCCCTTCCTTTGGGGGTTCCAGGGACACGATGATAATCATTAACACGACGACCAGGGATATCATACCCGCCGTCCATAAAATCATCTTGTTCTTCATATTTCCCCCTCACTGCGTCATTTACAAATTTAGATTTACAAGAAGCAAAAGCAGCGATTGCTCGCTGCTTTTTGTCTTCTGTAACCCCAAGATGCCGTCTCTTACTTATTGACGCCTAGCAATGCTAGGTGGGCAACCTCACTTAGACTTCTGCCTTCCACTCGAAGGAGGCCTGACATCCGCCTAAAAATATTGGAATCCCTGAGTCGAAATGTAGGTTCAAAATTGGTAAGAGTATCGCACATCCCAGGTAGTTACAGGTTACATAATTTTGTATGGCCTTATTATAGCGCAATCGATCTCATTTTTCAAGCGGATTTTTATGAACTTTTGTGAACAATTCTGACAGTATACCCAGCATTCCCCGGAATAATATTCGAATTGTCAATAAAATCCCGCCGTTTCGCGGAAATCCCCGGGCGGCGCTCCCGCAGCCCCAGCGGTTCCTTAATGTAAGATATGTGGGCTGTCCGCTGTTTATTCCCGCTGTGACGAGGCGCTAAACAATCCGGTTCGGGATCAATAGCGGTCCGAATCCGGCGCCGTCTGTCCGCCGGCCTTCTCGGCCTTTGCCAGCTTCACGATCCGGCTGGTCCCCAGGCGGTCCGCTCCCAGGCGGATGAATTCCTCGGCGTCCCCAAAGGATTTAATACCGCCCGCCGCCTTCATGCGCACGCCCTCGCCCACGTGCTCTGCAAACAGGCGGATGTCGTCAAAGGTGGCGCCTGCGGTGGAAAATCCGGTGGAGGTTTTGATGAAATCCGCCCCGGCCTCGGTGACGATACCGCACATGCGGACCTTCTCCTCTTCGCTCAACAGGCAGGTCTCGATGATTACCTTCAGAATCCGGCCTGCGCAGGCGGCCTTAACTTGACGGATTTCATCGCGGAGACGGTCATATTCCCGGTCCTTGAGCCAGCCGATGTTGATCACCATGTCGATCTCGTCGGCGCCGTTGGCAACGGCGTCCTCCGTCTCAAACACCTTGACCGCCGTGGTATTGTAGCCGTTGGGGAAACCGATCACCGTGCAGACCGCCATCCGGTCCCCCAGATATTCCTTCGCCCGTCCCACGTAAGACGGCGGGATACACACGCTGGCCGTCTCGTACGCCAGGGCGTCGTCGCAGATTCCGCGAATCTCCTCCCAGGTGGCCGTCTGGGCCAGCAGAGTGTGGTCCACCCGTCTGTATATCTCATTTCGCTCCATCGCTTTCTTCCTCCTTCAATTCATTTCGTTTGGTTAACGCTCCTGTTTTCTTTCATTTTAATTCCTGTCTGTCCAAATGTCAAACGGCGCTCTTTATGCTGCTTCTTCCTGCCGCTGCCCGGGCGCGCGGCTAAATGCCGATATCCACCTGGTAATCGCCGTCGATCAGGATGCAGTTGCAGCTGTATTTCCGGCACATTTCCAAATTATGGGCATTTTCTTGGAGCACAGAAGCTTCTGTACAATAAGAATCGTCAAGCCGCGTTTCAATCACATTGGCGTATTGTTTGATATCGTCAAAGCGGGCTTTAATATACGCCTCCGTCATCACGAGACAATAGAAGCGAATTTCGTTCCGGTATTCCACGCCGAAATCATTTTCCCAATCAAAGGGAATGTAAATCCCCTCCACCACAAGATTCTGGCGGTTCTCGATTGCGGTTTTGATCATCTCCCGGACAATGGGCCAGAGATACCCCGTGAGTTTCCCGTCCTCCTCCGGGGTCAGCCCGGTGTTTCCGCTTCGGATCAGCCCCATTTTCAGCAGATCCATGGAGAGGTACGGGTAATGGTATTTCTCCAGCAGCCGCTGTGCCAGAGCGGTTTTTCCGGTGTGGGACGCCCCTGCTATTAATATGATCATCTGTTTTCTCCTAAAATTCCGCCACCCTGAGACAGGAAATGCCGGTCAGATCAGAGGAACGAATTCCGCCTCCACGTAACGGCGCAGGTCCTCGGGATTCAGGGTCACCTGGACGCCGCGCTGGCCCGCGCTGACGGTGATCCGGTCATAGAGCTGAGCCGTTTCTTCTATATAAGTAGGATATTGCTTCTTCATTCCCACCGGAGAGCAGCCGCCCCGGATGTAGCCGGTGACTGCCAGCATATCCTTCACATGGATCATCTCCACCTTCTTCTCCCCCGCGGCTTTTGCCACCTTCTTTAAGTCCAGCTCCTCGTCCACCGGGATACAGCAGACCACATAGCCCTTTTTCTCGCCCTTTAACACCAGCGTCTTGTACATGGCGTCGTGATCCACGCCCATCAAATCCGCGGCATGGCTCCCGGACAGATCGTTCTCGTCCACCTCATAGCTCCCCGCCTGGTAAACAATCCCCGCCACGTCCAGAAGACGCATCACATTTGTCTTGGTCATCCGACTTCACTCCTCGCTGTCATTGGTTTTTATGCTTTTCACATTATAGTACAGTTGTGGCAGTATTACAAGATGTGGTATACTATGAGCACTCGGCGAGGTCGTCCACGAGCCTAGCGGACATGGTATACTATGAGCACTTGGCGAGGTCGTTCGCCCACACACAACTCGAATCAGGAGGAACTTTTCCCATGACAAAGCAGGACATTCTGATCATTCACGGCACAGATTACAAAGAGATGGCAAAGCAGATTTTAACCCGGGCGGATGTGGCGGCGTTAATCGGGGACCGGGACAAGCAGGTGGCGCTGAAGCCCAACCTGGCGTCCGCCAATTCGCCCTCCACCGGGGCCACCACCCATCCCCAGCTGCTGGCCGGAACCATTGAGTATTTGCAGGAGCACGGTTTTCATCAGATCAGCGTGATCGAAGGAGCCTGGGTAGGGGACCGCACGGACCTGGCGGCCAGGGCGGCCGGCTGCGACAAGGTGTGCCGCGCCTATAACGTGCCCTTTTATGACCTCCAGAAGGACAGCTGGAAGGAATACGACGCCCAGGGCATGAACATCCGCCTCTGCGACCGCGCGGCGGCTGCGGATTACATCATCAACATGCCCGTGTTAAAGGGTCACTGCCAAACCCTCATCACCTGCGCCCTGAAAAACAACAAGGGCCTGCTCCCCAACATGGAGAAGCGCCGGTTCCACACCCTGGGCCTGCACCGCCCAATCGCCCATTTAAACACCCTGATCCCCGACAGCTTCATCCTGGTGGACAACATCTGCGGGGACCTGGACTTCGAGGAGGGCGGAAATCCCGTGGTTATGAACCGGGTGCTGGGCTTCCTGGACCCGGTGCTCTGTGACGCCTATGTGTGCGACTGCATGGGCTACTCCCCCGACGACGTGGAGTATATCCGCCTGGCCGAGGCCCTGGGCGTAGGCAGCGCCGACCTGTCTACGGCCAATATCATCCCCCTCAACGAGGACTGCCTGCCGGACCGGAAAATGGAAATGCCCCGCCGGGTACGCACTCTGGCCGCCTACACCGCCCCAAAGGACGCCTGCAGCGCCTGTTATGGCTCCCTGATCTACGCACTGGACCGTCTGAGCGACGCGGGGCTTCTGCGCCGGAACCTGCCGCCTGTGTCCATCGGGCAGGGCTATAAGGACAAAACCGGCGAAATCGGCGTGGGAAGCTGCACATCCTGCCACCAAAAACATTTAAAGGGCTGTCCGCCAAAAGCTGCGGATATTGTGGACTTTTTGAGGGAGAACTGGGCGGAATAACAGGCCGCAGATCGCAAATCGTCAAAAAAGCAGTAGGAAAACCTTGCCGGTTCTCCTGCTGCTTTCGTAATTTCGGAATATCATTTCCAAATTTAATCCCGTGGCTTTGCCCTGGCTCCGGCGGTCTATCTTCTCCCGTTAGCCTTCTCCACATGGATGTTTCTGCCCTTGATTCTGGCATGGCCCATGGCCTTTAACACCTCGTCGGCGTAGCGCACCGGCACATCCACGAAGGTATAACCGTCGTACATGTCGATGCTGCCCACCAGGCGTCCCGGCATACCGGACTCTCCGGCCACCGCGCCCAGGATATCGCCCGGGGTCACGCGCTGGGCCTTGCCGATGTTGATGAACAGGCGGGCCATGTCGTCTCCATCGCCCTCCACAATGTAGTCGATGGCGGCGCGGTCCGTAGCGCCCTTGCGGCGGCTGCGGTTTCCGCCGGTGGTTCTGCCCCGGCCCCGGTTAAAGTCCCTGCCGTAGCGGTCCAGATCGTCCAGGGAGCGGGCCGGCTCCGAACACTCGATGATGTCCTCGCTGTCCTCGCCCATGTTCATTTTCAGGAGAGCCGCCGCCAGATCCAGGGAGGTGTACTCCTCCTCCATCAGCTTCTTCTCAATGATTCCCACCATTTTGCTCAAATCGCTGTCGTTCATCACTTCCTCGACCTGATCCAGGATCTTCTCCACCTTGATCTCCGTGATGTCGTTTAAGGACGGAATAGCCTGAGGAATGATGCGGGTCTTGCAGTAACGCTGGATGTCGCGCAGCTTGTAGACCTCGCGGCCCACCACCAGGCTGAAGGCCTTACCTTCCCGTCCGGCCCGGCCCGTACGGCCGATGCGGTGCACGTAATACTCGTCGTCCTGGGGGATGTCATAATTGAACACCGCCTCCACGTCGCCCACGTCGATGCCGCGGGCCGCCACGTCAGTGGCCACCAAAATGTCCGTGCGGCCGTTGCGGAAGCTGTTCATCACGCGGTCGCGCTGCATCTGCTTCAAATCCCCGTGAAGTCCCTCCGCGAAATAACCTCTGCCCTGAAGCGCCTGCACCAGCTCATCCACCTGCTTTTTGGTGTTGCAGAACACGATGGACAGCTTGGGAGCGTACAGATCCAGCAGACGGCACATCACCTCCACCTTGTTCTTGGGCTTCACCTCGTAGTAATACTGGGTGACCTTGGGAACGGTCAGCTCCTTTTTCACCACGCGGACCGTCACCGGCTCCTTCTGGAACTTCCGGGCGATCTCCGCGATGGCCGGAGGCATGGTGGCGGAGAACATCAGGGTCTGGCGCTCCTCGGGGAGCTGGCTCAAAATGGTCTCCATATCCTCCAGAAAGCCCATGTTGAGCATCTCGTCCGCCTCATCCAGCACCACGGTATTCACATAGTCCAGCTTTACGGTTTTGCGCCGCATGTGGTCCATCACACGTCCGGGGGTGCCGATGATCACCTGAGTGCCGTCCTTTAAGGAACGAATCTGTTTTACGATATCCTGACCGCCGTAGATGGGCAGAACCTTTATTCCGTGCATAAACTTGCCAAGTCTGCGCACTTCCTCCGCTACCTGGATGGCCAGCTCTCTGGTGGGCAGCAGCACAATCGCCTGCAGCTTTTTGACCTTGGGGTCCACCTTTTGCAGCAGCGGGATTCCGAAGGCCGCCGTCTTGCCGGTGCCGGTCTGGGCCTGGCCGATCATGTCCCTGCCCTCCATTGCCACCGGAATCGCCTGCGCCTGTATGGGAGAGGCCTCCTCAAAGCCCATCTCCGTAACGGCCCGCAGAATCCGCTCATCCAACTGTAACGTATCAAATTTCATTGCTTCCATATAATAATAAATTCCTTTCTTTCTCTGCCGCTTCCGCATCGCTTCCCCACCCGGGGCGCGGGCGGCAGGCCGATTGTGCATACCCACCAATTCGCTTCATGCACCGCATTTTTCGAGACAATTCAGACGGTAAAAATCATCAAAACTGTCATCATTTCCCTTCACACGCCGAAACGAGAGGTTTTCAGGCACGCTTCAGGCCTTTCATCCTCTCGTTTCGTACAGTAATCAACTATAACAGATCCGGTATTGGCTGTCAACCGGCAAGTTTACCAATCTGCCGGCGCGGATTATACCGCCGGCGGAATTTTTTTCGTTCAAGTGGATTGGCGCACCACCAGCTCCGGCTGGATGGCGACGCTGACAGCCGAGGCTTTTTTCTCAATGGTATCCCGAAGAAGCCGGGCGCACATGCCGCCCAAAAGCTCCGGTTTGTTGTCCAGGGTCGTCAGCTCCGGCTCGCAGAGTTGCGCTTCCGGCGAATTGTTGCAGCCCGTCACCGCCACGTCCTCCGGAACGCGATATCCCTGTTTTTTCAGGCCCTTCATCACGCCGATTGCCGTGGTGTCCTCGCCGCACACCACCCCGTCGAAGGGGATCCCGGAGCGGATGATCTCCTTTGCGGCCCGCATACCGCCCTCCAGGCCGTAGGCCGCCGTAAATACCCGGGACTCCGGCTGCGGCACGTCCCTCAGCTTCAATCCCTCCACAAATCCCCGGCGCTTTGCCTGGGCGCTGTCATTCTCCAGGTCGAACACGTAGACCAGGTTTTTTCTGCCGCCGTCCAACAGATAATCCACCACCGTGCGGATCGCCTTGGTGTCGTCCACCAGTACGGAATAAAAATTCGGGCTGTCCACATGGCCGTTGGCCATCACCACCGGAATCTGCTTAATCCGGGCGATGATCTGTGGATAATGGATCAGATTGTTGAAAATGGACCCGATCAGAACCAGGCCGTCGATCTGTTTCTCCGCCAATATTTTAAAATACCGGTCGCACTCCCCGATGGAGCCACCCGTATTGCACACCGTCACATTGTAGCCCTGGTTGCTGAACTCCTGCTCGATCACATAGATCATCCGGGCGTAATGGGTCACCCGCACGTCTACGGTGAGAATGGCGATACTCTTCATGGTCTTGGAAACCATACCGCGCGCAATGGCGCTGGGCTTGTAATCGTACTTTTTCAGCACCTCCTCGACCCGTTTGCGGATCTGTGGATTGACGTTTCCCTTATTGTTCAAAACCCGGGACACGGTGGATATGGACGTACCGGCTTCCGCTGCAATGTCGTAGATGTTCATGGATTATCTCCCTGTTTTACAAAATGTTACATTTAAAATGGTCACCGCTCCAGCGAGAGAATGGTCTGCCAGACTTCGTCGATCACCGGGATTCCATTCGCCAGGTTCTCCTGGCGGGTGTTCAGCTCAATTTCTCCCGGATAAAACACCTCTCCCCCCGTCTCGGCCGGCTGGGAGGCCTTGATATCTGCCAGAATTTCATCCACAATGCGGTCCGTCCGCTCCACGGAGTTGAATTTACACGGGTCGATGGCGATCATCACCTGGGAAAGGCCCACTTCATCGCCAAAGGCGCCGATTTTGGAGACGGAATTGGCGTTGGTCAGCACGGTGGCGATTAAGTCCAGGGCGATGGAAATGCCGCTGCCCTTCCAGTAGCCCATGGGCAAGACTCTCCAGGTCTCCTCGATTTTAGCGGGGTCCGTGGTCAGATTGCCCTCCCTGTCGTATCCGCCGGGAACGGAAAGCTGTCTGCCCTTAAGCCTGGCCTCCTCGATCTTGCCGTAGGAGAACTGGGAGACCGCGCAATCGATCACCGCGTGCCTGCCGCTGCTTCTGGGAATGGACATGATGAGCGGGTTGTTGCCGATCTTCCGGTCCTTGCCGCCCCAGGCCGGCATGTTGGGCATAGTGTTGGACCAGCAGATGCCGATGCAGCCCGCGTCCGCCGCCTGCCAGCCGTAGCTGCCGCCGCGCATCCAGTGATTGTTGTTGCCCAGGGCCACCACGCCCACGCCGTATTCCTCCGCCAGCTCACAGGCCCGGTCCATGGCAAGGCGCGCGTTCAGGGGCCCGAAACCCCGATGCCCGTCCCAACGCTCGATGGCCCCCATTCGCTCCACACACTCCGCGATGGAATGGCAGTCGATCTCGCCCTTGTCCAGATACTCCACCACCCGCGGGAATCGGTTCACGCCGTGGCTGTACACGCCGTCCAGGCTGTTCTGGGCGAACACGGTGGCCGCGTCCTTAGCGTGCTCCCCTGAAAATCCGCGGCTTTCCAGAATCTTCCGGAATTTCTCCAGCAACGCTTCATATGCAATTCTCATTGTTTCCCCTCCTTAGCTTCTGTATGCTGCAGGCAGGCGGCCATCCGGTCCGGAACGCGCTTCGCCTGCGGTTCCCAAAGAGCCATTGGCTGCGCTTTGCGGCGTTTTGTTTTTCAACCTGGCCCGCTCTTTCTTGTCCGAGTTCCGTACAAGTGCGTGAAAAGGCTTTCTCAACTTTAGTTAAAATGAAGCATTTCCCCAAAAGCTCTTCTGATAATCATCATAACATCAAATGCCTATTTGTCAAGATTTTATAGATATTTTAAGTACATTCTTATGGATTGTTTCAAATGAAAAATCCGCAAGAAAGCGCTTTCACTTATTTTGGAATACTTCGCGCATTATCTGCGTTCCGGCGGATGATCTCTTATCCCGTTTTTTACCGCATCCATCCCAAAAATAACGCCGCAGCGCGGGAGATGAATTTCCACAATTCATCTCGCAGCACTGCGGCGCTGATGGGCGTCACATTTTGAGCGAATGCTATTCTATTGCCTCCGATATATGGCATTTTGCAGAGGCAGCATGGATTTCCAGTTTTTTACATCCCAAACAAATTGCTGCGTTCTCTTACGGCTCCTTCTCCCCTGCCGGCCACATGGGATAGCAATGGTGCAGCAGAACGCCCTGGCACGCTCCGCCGATGGCTTTATAGAAGGCCGTGCAGATACGGTCCGCAATCATTTCTACATTCTCCGCGGAGGCGTCGGAAATCATCACCAGGTACTGACAGCTGCTGTACTGGGTGAACACGTCGCCGGATCGAAGGGAGATTTGAATCTCGTCTTTTAGCACCGCCATCTGCTCCTCCCGCCTGGTGAGGGGAGGAAAATCGCCGTTTCCGTCGGTCAGGGTGATCAGCAGAATGTAGGAGCTGATCTCCGCCCGACGGAGCCTGCGTTCCACAAAACGGTAAATGTGTTTAAATGTCTCGTAATCCTGACAGTAGGCGCCCGGAATCAGGCTCTGCTCCGCCAGCTCCCCGCGGACCTGCTTTAAATCCACCATGAAATTGCCCTTGCGGGCCTCGGAGTCCGCCGTCTGCTCGCGGGCGCTCACCTTATCCTTGTCCAGCTCGCCGTAAGCCCGGGCGAACAGGCTCCTGTAGGTGTCGTCCTTCCCGCAGATGGCGCCCCCGGTGCTGAGGGAAATGGAAATCTCCGCGCCACCCGGCAGCTCCATGGTCTTTAGACGGTCCCGGATCTGGCGGCAGCGCTGCTGCAGAAATTTTTCATCCTGATCGACCGGCATAAACACCACAAATTCATCGTCGTCCACCCGGCCCACCACGTCGTGCCGGAATACCATGGAATCCAGCACCGCGGCGATGGAGCTGAGCACGTGATCTCCCACAATGTGGCCGTGACGGCTGTTGATTCTACGAAAACGGTCCACGTCCAAAAGGATCATCACCCCGCAGCCCCGCTCCCGGATCAAACGGTTGATTTTCTCCTCAGCCCCCTCCCGGTCATACAGGCCGGTAAGCCAGTCATGTCCGGCCCGATGGTTCAGGCGCTCATTTTCTTCTTTCAGCCTTTGAATTGCGGTTATCATACATTACCCCCTCATGTGTATGCGGTTGAGGACAGCCGTTCTCTCTGCCCTCATATCCCCGGCACGCGCAAAAAGGCATCACCAGGCCGGTGATGCCGATTGTATCAGAACTGTACAACGTCCTTGATCTCCTGGGCAGGTTCCACGCTCCTGGCGTAAAGCACCGGTCCCTCCCCGTGATAGTCCTTCTGATATTCCACACCCACCTCGGCGCGTACCTTCACCCACTGCTTGGTGCGGTATTCCTCGGCTCCCTGCCATTTGCACATGAAGCCCAAAAACGTCATGTCCGCCTCGCAACAGGTCATTGCCATACGGCCCGGCACAAACTGGCCTTTTGGAAATTTGGGAGATTTGAGCACCATGGCCGTGAATTCCACCGTCTTTCCCTTGTACCGCTCAGGCTGGTCCATGCAGTCGATATACCAGATGCCGTAGGCCTCCGGCTTAATCTCAATCACATCTGCGTTCACGTCGTAGGGCAAGTCCTCCTCCAACGTGGCCTGCTCGATCTCCCCGTTCTTGTCCTCCAGCACGATCTCGCTCTCCCGGCTCATAGCCCGGATGGTCCGGCGGTAGCTGGTGAGCTTTTCATCCGGAAGGCCGTCGCACCGGTTCATAATAACCAGCTCGGAACCGCGCAGCATTGCGCCTAAAAGCGGTTTCATGTTCTGCACGTACAGCTCGAAGGTGGAACCGTCAATGATGGTGATCTGCTGGTAGATCACCCAATCGTCCGGCAGACGTAACTCGTCCTGGTTCCACATACCGTTCCACTCCATGAGCACGCGCTCCGGGCGGTAAATCACCTCCAGCTCGTCCAGGTACTGGGGCGTCAGTTTTTCCATGCTGTCCACAAATACCACCGCAGTGCGGTTCTTTTTCAGCATCTTTGCGTCGTACTCCGTGTCTCCCTCTTCGCATACGATCAGCAGGGTCTTTCCGTCGGCTTTAAAATAATCCTGCCGCATGGTGAAATCCAGAAACTGGGTTTTCCCGGCTTCCAGAAATCCATTGATGAGAAACAGCGGCATCACATCGTCATCTATCTCATATGCCATGGCTTTTTAACCTCTTCCGAATACCTGGTTTAATGCGCCCTCGTTTAAGTTGGCGCCGATCACGCACACCTTGCCCGTGTAGTCGGGTCTGCCGTCGCGGATCTCATACTGCTGCGGCACCAGGTCAAAATAGAGCCATTCGCCCGGATTCTCCGTCGGCAGCATCCCCTTGGCCCGAAGCACGTCGCCGAACTCCTTTGTGTCGGAAAGGCGTTTCAACACGTCCTCCAACTGGTCCCTGGTGACTGGAACAATCGTCTCCATGCCCCAGCTGGTGAACACCTCGTCGGCATGGTGGTGATGGTGGTGGCCAGCGTGGTCGTGATGGTGGTCATGGCTGTGCTCGTGGCACTCATGATCGTGGTCATGGCCTTCGTGCCCGTGGTCATGGTCATGCTCGTGGCACTCATGATCGTGCCCGTGATCATGGTGGTGCTCATGGCACTCATGATCGTGATCGTGGCCTTCGTGCCCGTGGTCATGTCCGTGGCACTCATGATCATGGTCGTGGTGGTGGCCTTCGTGCCCGTGGTCGTGCTCGTGGCACTCATGGTCGTGGTCATGGTCTTCGTGCCCGTGCTCGTGTTCGTGTCCGTGGCACTCATGATCGTGATCATGGCCTTCGTGCCCGTGGTCATGCCCGCAACAGCACTCCTCTTCCTGATGGCGGGCGCGGCGCACTTCCTCCAGCATATCGTCCAGCATGGTATCATGCTTCTCAATGATTTCAAGCAGCTGTTTTCCGTCCAGGCGGTCCACCGGCGTGGTGACGATGACGGCCTTGGGATTTTTCCCGCGGATCATGTCCACGTCCAGCTGGATCTTAGCGGCGTCGGCGATATCCGTGCGGCTGAGCACGATGGTCCCGGCGTTCTCGATCTGATTGTTGAAGAATTCGCCGAAATTCTTCATGTACATCTTGCACTTATTGGCGTCCACAATGGTCACAGCGCTGTTCAGCTCCACCTCCATGTCCGCGGACACGTCAACCACGGCCTTCATCACGTCGGAGAGCTTGCCCACGCCCGACGGCTCGATGATGATGCGGTCTGGCTTGTACTTGGTCAGAACCTCTTCCAGGGATTTTCCGAAATCGCCCACCAATGAGCAGCAGATGCAGCCGGAGTTCATCTCCCGGATCTCAATCCCGGCATCCTTTAAAAATCCGCCGTCGATGCCGATCTCGCCGAACTCGTTCTCAATCAGCACCACCTGCTCGCCGGAGATGGCCTCTTCCAGCAGCTTCTTAATAAATGTAGTCTTCCCAGCTCCCAGGAAACCGGAAATAATATCGATTTTTGTCATTTCAGCTCTTCCTTCTTTCTCAATCCGTCGCCGGTCCGGCCCTGCCGGACAGCCTGATCATTAACCTGTCAATTCATTATTTTGGCACAACCCTCCGCCAAAGTCAAGCGGTGGCTTCCATTTCGCGCGGAGTCATAACGGGCAACCGTTTCCCCCCACAGTTTAACGCAGCTGCCGGAGAATTTTCTCCGCGTCCTCCTGTCTGCCTAACACCATCAGGTGCACATCCTTCTCGATCACATAGTCCGCCCCGGGCAGCATGGTCATGTGCCCCCCGGTGTCCTTCACGCCGATGATGGAGATGCCGTAAACCTGGCGGATGTTCAGCTCCTTGATGGATTTCCCCACCCAGGCCGGCAGGGGAAGGATCTCATAAATGGACACGCCGGCCGACAGCTCAGTGTAGTCGAACACATGGTTTGCGCTGTAGCGCACCGCGGCCTTCTCCGCCACGTCCCGGTCCGGGTAAACCACCTCGTCCGCCCCGTTTTTGAGCAGAAGCCGGGCGTGAATATCCCGGTTGGCCTTGCTGACCACGTATCTGGCGCCCATCTCCTTGATCATGCTGGTCACCTCCAGGCTGTTCTGGAAATTGTTTCCAATACAGATGAAGCAAATATCGAAGTTGTCCACGCCCAGGCTCTTGAGCACCAGCTCGTTGGTGCAGTCGCCGATCTTGGCGCTGACCACATAGGGCAGAACCGGCTCCAGCCGCTCCTCCTGCATGTCCACCGCCATGATCTGGTTGTCCAGCTTGCCCAGGTTCTCGCAGAGGTGCTGCCCGAACCTGCCCATTCCGATTACTAAGATTGATTTCATAAGATAGATTATCTCCCTTCCGCAGTCAACTTAATACCGCTTACGTTTTATCCCACTGTAATCCGCTCCGGCGGCAGCTGCACATGTGGCTTGCGCTTGGTCCTGGTGAAGGCCAGGGCAAAGGAAAGGCTGCCGATTCGTCCGCAGTACATTAACATAATGATCATAAATCTGGAAAATGTATTCAGGCTTCTTGTCACGCCTGTGCTCATGCCGCTGGTGCCCATGGCCGAGCACGTCTCGAACAGGACCGCCGACATGGGCAGGTTCTGGACCGTCATGATCAGGATGGAAGCCACGATGGTCAGACAGAGGTTGATGGTCAGAATACAGGCGGACTGGCGAATGGACTCGTCCTGAAGCCTGCGCCCGAACACCTCCACGCCGTAGGTCTGGCGCACGTTGCTGACCACATAGAACAGCAGCACCATCAGAGTGGTGGTCTTGATACCGCCTGCCGTGGAACCGGGGCTTCCACCGATAAACATGAGCACCGCAGTCAAAAACTTGCTGCCGTCGGTCAGCGCCGCGGTGTCCACGGTGTTAAAGCCCGCGGTCCTGGGCGTCACCGCGCTGAACAGACAGGCCAGGAATTTCTCCGACCCGGTCATGCCCACCAGGATATTTCCCCGCTCCATCATATAAAACAACAGCATGCTGCCCGCGATCAGGATCGCCGTGGTCACCAGAACGATCTTGGTGTGCAGCATGTAATGGCGCACATGCCACCGTTTGGTGTACAGATCGTCCCAGACGATAAACCCGATACCGCCGATGACGATCAGGGAAACGATCACCAGATTCACCAGCCAGTCCCCCACATAGTTGCACAGGGAAATGTATTTTTCCGTGTGCCCCATCAGGTCGAAGCCCGCGTTACAGAAGGCGGAGATGGAGTGGAAAATGCTGTACCAGATCCCTTTGAGCAGTCCAAACTGGGGGATAAAACGGATGGAAAGCAGGATCGCGCCCACTCCCTCAAAAATCGCCGTCCCCTTGATGATCCGCTTAGTCAGACGCACCATTCCGCCGATCTGCAGGGTATTAACGCTCTCCTGCATCAGTCCCCGTTCCTTGAGGCCGATTTTCCGTCTCAAAATAATGGACAGGAAAATGCCGATGCTGATAAAGCCCAGTCCGCCCAGCTGAATCATGATCAGAATCAGCACCTGGCCGAACAGACTCCACTGGGTCCAGGTGTCCACCACCACCAGGCCCGTCACGCAGGTGGCGCTGGTGGCCGTGAACAGGCAGTTGAAAAACGGCTCCGACTGCCCGTCGCGGCTGGCAATGGGCAGGGTAAGCAGAAGCGCTCCCGTCATAATAATGATAAAAAAACCGTAGGCAATAAATTGAGTCTGGGAAATGCATTTGCTCAGCTTATTCCGTTTTTTTCGGACGCTCTTATCTTGTTCCATATCGTTATCCTCGTTTACCATTCATTTAGTATCTTCATCCGGCCCAGCCGGTTTTATGACCGCAGCTTTCCAAGGGACTGCCAGGCTCCGAACAGCAGGAACGCCAGCAGATTCACCACCACCACGCTGGCCCCCGCTGGGGTGGACAGCTGGTAGGAGGCCACCATGCCGATCAGAAAGCAGATGAGCGACAGCGCGGCGCTGGAGATCGTAACGCTCCGAAAGCTCTTGAACACCCGCATGGAGGTCAGCGCCGGAAAGATGATCAGGCTGGAAATGAGCATAGCGCCCATCATGCGCATGCCCAGCACAATGGTCACGGCCGTCAGCACGGCGATCACCACGTTGTAGGCGTTCACCCGCACGCCCGTGGCCTTGGCAAAGCTCTCGTCAAAGGTCACGGCAAATATCTTGTGGTAACACAGGCCGTACATGGCCAGCACCACCGCGGAGAGGATCACGGAAAAAATCACGTCCTCGCGGCTCATGGCCAGGATACTACCGAACATGTAGCTGCTCACATCCGTTGTCATGCCCGTGGTCATGGAGGTGACGATGATACCGATGGCCAGGGCGCTGGCCGAAATCATGGCGATGGCCGCGTCGCTCTTCACCTGTCCGTTCTCCGTGATGCGCAGCAGGAAAAACGCCGCAAGCACCACTACCGGGATGGACACCTTTAGAGGAGACCAGCCCAGAGCCAGCGCGATGGACAGCGCCCCGAAGGAGACGTGGCTGAGTCCGTCACCGATCATGGAGTATCGCTTTAACACCAGGCTGACGCCCAGAAGGGAGGCGCAGAGCGAAACCATCAGGCCGCCCACCAGGGCGCGCACCAGAAAGGGATAGGAAAGCATCTCACTGATCATTTCCATGGCAGCAGCCTCCTTTCTCCGCTTGACGGTCCGTATGCCTGCCGCCGGATGATCCCAAAACCGGCGCCGGAAGCCCCTCGGGTCCGGTCTGCAGATGGACCGCATGGCAGCCCGCCGTGGGTTTGCATTTCCCCTGCTCCTTCTCGTGGAAGAAATGGCCGGCCGCCTGGCTGTTCATGTAGTCGTGGGCAGGTCCGTAAAAGAGCACCTGTTTTTGCAGGTGCAGAATTTTGTTGGCTTCCTCCACCGCGTTGCGCAGGTCGTGGGAAACCATGAGAATGGCCACCCCGTCCTCCCGGTTCAGGCGGCGGATCATCTGGTAAAAGTCCTGAATCGCCGCCGGATCCAGGCCGGTGATGGGCTCGTCCAGAATCAGAAGGCGGCTGGTGGCGCACAGCGCGCGGGCGATCAGGACCCGCTGCCGGCCG
>OBXQ01000207.1_pt1 | contig 44186 bp, 40 predicted proteins | sample 1476641 | NCBI WGS metagenome assembly OBXQ01 (sample SAMEA2580174, study PRJEB22360) | human gut metagenome | biome: human gut; feature: human-associated habitat; material: faeces | place: Denmark | collected 2008/2010
CTAAATCGTTAGGTCGGGTAACTGGCGCGGGGGTTCGAATCCCCCATTCTCCGTAGTATTATGACGAATTATCTTTTAGATAATTCGTTTTCTTTTTTTTGAGGTGACAAAATGAAAAATAGTTTTTATCGATTTCTTCTTTATGGGTTTATTATTATTCTATTTTTTGTAATGCTTTTTTCTTTTGTCTTTACTAATAAAAAATTAACGAAGGATATCTCTTTTAATGTATCTGGTTTGGTTACAAAAGTAGACTCTGTTGTTTCAGTTCCATTTACTGCACTATCAAAATCTCACAATGTGCTTTCTGATCTTTTATCAACTTATTCTGAGAATCGTGATTTAAAAAAATCTTTGTCAAATTTAGAAAATCAATCGGCTATTATTTCTAACTTGCAAGAAGAGAATGATTCTTTAAGAGCATCTCTTAATCTTTCGGACAAGCTAAGTCGTGATAATGTTCTCACTGCTGAAGTTTCTATGAGACCTTCTGTGACTTGGTTAAAAGAGTTAACTATTAATGTGGGTAAGTCTAAGAATGTTAGTAAATCTATGCTAGCAACTTCTAATGGTGGAGTTATTGGATTTGTAACTAAAGTTTATAATGATACAACAACTATTTCTTTACTTTCTAGTAGTTCTAGTGATAGCTACCTTGCATCTAGTGTTAAATCAGAGGACGATAATCAGATTTTCGGGATTATATCACGTTATGACAATAAAAAGAAGCTATTAGAGATGACACAACTCAATTCATCTTCTAACGTTAAGGTCGGCACTGTAGTAGTCACAAGTGGTCTTGATGATGTATCAGTAAAGGATGTTCCAATTGGTACTGTAGACTCTGTTATTGATTATGAAGGAAATCGTACGATTTTGGTAAAACCTTATGCTGATTTTGATAAAATTTCTTATGTTACTTTAGTTGGAGATGGTAAATAATATGAAATTGTCCAAGTATTCTATTATTCCTTTCTTACTGAGTATTGTCCCTTTTCTATGGGATGGTCATATTTCTATGATACTTAATCATTATTTATCCCCTGAATTTTTTCTATCATCTCATCTTTTTATTATTTATATTTTCATCTTAACTCTTGATTTTCCAAATAAGTATGCATTTCTTTACCTTATTTGTTTTGGATTTCTTTATGATACCTATTATTTCAAAACAGTTGGTATAGTGATTCTAACTCTGCCACTGTTATGCTATCTGTTAACTCAGCTAGGTCGAATTGTTAAGAGAAATACCTATGTTGATTTTTTGTTAATGTTTTTATTCTTATTTCTCTTTGATACCATAAATTTTGGCTTTGCCTTATTCTATGGTTTCTCCAATGAGTCTGTGACGGATTTTATTATTTATCAACTAAGTCCTAGTATAGTGTTTAATCTTTTGATCTTTATCTTTATTAAACCTATTCTTGAAAAATTATTTTTGTATCTGTCAGTTGATAGATTTAAATAGAACTGTAATATTGGCGTAACAAAGTTTGCGCCATTTTTTGATACAATAAGAAGGTCTTATCGAAAAGGAGTAGTATTTTATATTATGAAAAAACGTATTCTTTCAGCAGTGTTGGTAAGTGGTGTAACCTTATCAGCAGCTGCATCAGTACATGCAGAGGATTATGATTCGCAAATCGCTGCTGCAGATAACGCAATTAGTAACCTTGCTTCTCAACAAGAGACTGCACAAGCGCAAGTTGCTACAATCCAATCTCAAGTATCTACACTTAGAACACAAAAATCAGATTTGGAAACTAAAAATGCTGAACTTGAAAAAGTATCAGCAGATTTGGAATCTGAAATTCAAGAATTATCAAGTAAAATTGTAGCTCGTCAAGATTCTTTGGCGAAACAAGCTCGTAGTGCTCAACAAAATAATACTGCGACTAGCTACATCAACTCTATCTTGAACTCTAAGTCAATCTCTGAAGCTATTACTCGTATCACAGCTATTTCAAAAGTTGTTACGGCTAATAATGACATGTTGACAAAACAAGAGTCTGATCAAAAAGAGCTTGCTGCAAAGCAAGAACAAAACCAAGCTGCTATTAATGAAATTGCAACTAATAAAGCTGAGCTTGAAACAACAGAAGCTGGTTTGACAACTCAACAAGCTGAACTAGAAGCAGCACAAGTTACTTTGGCTGCAGAATTGGCTACAGCACAAGATGAAAAAACATCACTTGTTTCTGCTAAATCAACTGCAGAAGCTGTGGCAGCTTCAACTGCAGCCTCAGTTGCTCAGTCTCAAGCAATTGCAGAATCAGAGGCAGCAGCACAAGCAGTAGCATCTTCAGAAGCGGCAGCATTTGTAGCTCAATCAGAGGCGGCAGCAACTTCAGAAGCTGTAGCTCAACCTTCTGAAGCTACTGTTTCAGAAACAGCGACAGCCTCAGAAGTAGCACAAGAACCGGTTTCATCAGAAACTTCAGAAACTACTCAAGAGCCAACTGTTGCAACTTCAGAAGCAACACAAGAGCCTGCTACTCCAGCAACATCTGAAGCACAGCCAGAATCAGCTGCGTCAGAGGCACAACAAGAGCCTGCTGCCCCAGTAACATCTGAAGCACAACCAGAATCAGCTGCTCCAGCAGCTTCAGAAGCTCCTGCTAGCGAAGCACCTGCGGCAACATCTGAAGCACCAGCAAGTCAAGCACCTGCAGCTTCAGAAGCACCAGCTCCTGCTGCTGAAACACCTAAAGTATCAGCAGCATCAACTCCTAATACATATCCAGTTGGTCAATGTACTTGGGGTGCTAAATCATTAGCTTCATGGGTTGGTAATTACTGGGGTAATGCTAAAAACTGGATTGCTAGCGCACAAGCAGCTGGTCACTCAGTTGGTACGACTCCTGTAGCCGGTGCAATTGCGGTTTGGCCAAATGATGGTGGTGGTTATGGTCACGTAGCTTACGTAACATCAGCATCAGGTGCAAATTCAATTCAAGTTATGGAATCAAACTATGCTGGTAACATGTCAATCGGTAACTACCGTGGTACATTTGATCCAACATCTTCAGCTCACGGTGGTTCTGTATATTATATTTACCCATAATGAACACAAAAAGGCGATTCGAATTTTCTCGAGTCGTTTTTATTTTATGGCAAAATGTCTTTACTTTCTGGAACAGCTTTTAGACGGGAAAATGTCGAGGTTAAGGTTAAATCTTTTTAGTCTTGTTAAGTTACTGTGACACCATTTATTTTGCATTGAAAATCAATCTAAAAAAAGGTAGAATGGTTTAGTAGATATTTTGGAGGAAATCATGTCTTATACGAATTTGAAGTTGTTTGCTTTATCGTCTAACCAGGAATTAGCAGCAAAAGTTGCTGATAAAATGGGTATTGAACTCGGAAAATCAAGTGTTCGTGAATTTTCAGATGGTGAGATTCAAGTTAATATTGAAGAATCTATCCGTGGTCATCACGTTTTTATTCTTCAATCTACAAGCTCTCCTGTAAATGATAACTTGATGGAAATCTTGATTATGGTTGATGCGCTAAAACGTGCAAGTGCAGAAACAATCAGTGTTGTTATGCCTTATTATGGTTATGCACGTCAAGACCGTAAGGCACGTTCACGTGAACCAATCACATCTAAGTTGGTTGCTAATATGCTTGAGGTTGCAGGTGTTGATCGACTTTTGACAGTTGACCTCCATGCTTCTCAAATTCAAGGATTCTTTGATATTCCTGTAGACCATTTGATGGGGGCGCCACTTATCGCAGATTACTTTGATCGTGCTGGTCTTACTGGGGATGATGTTGTTGTTGTTTCTCCAGACCATGGTGGTGTGACTCGTGCACGAAAACTTGCTCAATGTTTGAAAACACCAATTGCAATCATTGATAAGCGCCGTAGTGTTGATAAAATGAACACTTCTGAGGTTATGAATATTATTGGTAACGTTGAAGGTAAAACATGTATCTTGATTGATGATATGATTGATACTGCGGGTACAATCTGTCATGCGGCGGATGCGCTTGCTGAAGCTGGTGCAACTCATGTTTATGCTTCATGTACTCACCCTGTATTGTCAGGTCCAGCACTTGATAATATTCAAAAATCTGCTATTGAGAAGCTTGTCGTATTGGACACGATTTATCTTCCAGAAGAACGTTTGATTGATAAAATTGAACAAATTTCAATTGCTGATTTGATTTCAGAGGCAATTATTCGTATTCATGAAAAACGTCCATTGTCACCTTTGTTTGAAATGGGCCATAAATAGACTAAAGCTAGCTTAGGCTAGCTTTTTTGGTGTTTAAATGCGTTTGAGTTTTTGATATAATGTTAGGCATAATTGCAAAGAGGTGACTGTGATGGATTTAACACAACGTTTTAATAAAAATTTAGATAAGATTGAAGTTTCAATGATTCGTCAGTTTGACCAATCAATTTCAGATGTACCAGGGATCAAAAAGTTGACACTTGGTGAACCTGATTTTACAACTCCAGATCATGTAAAAGAGGCTGCTAAATCTGCTATCGATGCTAACCAGTCGCACTATACAGGTATGGCAGGGCTTCCTGCCTTACGTCAAGCAGCTGCGGAGTTTGTTAAGGAAAAATACAATCTTACTTATAACTCAGAAAATGAAATATTGGTGACTATTGGAGCTACAGAAGCCCTTTCTGCAACTTTGACAGCGATTTTGGAGCCAGGAGATACGATTCTTTTACCTGCACCAGCCTATCCTGGATATGAGCCGATTGCAAATCTAGTTGGTGCTGAAATTGTTGAAATTGATACAACAGCTAATGATTTTGTTTTGACTCCGGAGATGTTAGAAAAGGCAATTTTGGAGCAGGGAGATAAGCTCAAAGCCGTTTTGCTTAACTACCCAACCAACCCAACCGGTGTGACCTACTCACGTCAACAGATTAAAGATTTGGCTGAAGTTCTGAAAAAATACGATATTTTTGTTGTTAGTGATGAAGTTTACTCTGAGCTAACTTATGTGGACCAACATGTATCTATTGCTGAGTATTTGCCGGAACAAACAATTTTGATTAATGGTTTGTCTAAATCTCATGCGATGACAGGCTGGCGTATTGGTTTGATTTTTGCACCTGCAGTTTTAACGGCTCAGTTGATTAAGAGTCACCAGTATTTGGTAACAGCTGCAGCTACTATGGCACAATTTGCAGCTATTGAAGCCTTATCTGCTGGTAAGGATGATGCCCAACCAATGAAAGTTGAGTACTTGAAGCGTCGTGATTATATTCTTGAAAAAATGACTGAACTTGATTTCAGAATTATTAAACCTGATGGTGCTTTCTACATCTTTGCTAAGATTCCAGAAGGGTATACTCAAGACTCCTTTAAGTTCTGCCAAGACTTTGCTCGTGAAAAAGCTATTGCGATTATCCCAGGGGTCGCTTTTGGAAAGTATGGCGAAGGCTTTGTTCGCTTGTCGTATGCGGCTAGCATGGATACTATTGAAACAGCTATGACTCGTTTGAAAGAGTTTATGGAAGAACATGCAGAAGCTTGAGAGTAGAGGGCTTGTCCTCTTCAATCGTAATTATCGTGAGAATGATAAACTAGTTAAAATTTTTACCGAGCAAGCTGGTAAACGGATGTTTTTTGTTAGAGGTGGTGGAGCAGGTAAATTAAGTGCTGTCATTCAACCTTTGACCATCGCTGAATTCATGATGACTGTAAATGATGAAGGTCTATCTTTCATAGAAGATTATAGCCAGGTAGAGTCCTTCAAGGAAATTACAAGCGATATTTTCAAGCTGTCTTATGCGACTTATTTGGCTGCATTGACAGATGCTACTATTGCTGATGGTGTGCCAGATGCGCAATTATTTGTATTCTTGGAGAAGACGCTTGAATTAATGGAAGAAGGCTTGGATTATGAAATATTGACTAATATCTTTGAGATTCAGGTTTTAGACCGTTTCGGCGTACGCTTGAATTTTCACGAGTGTGTCTTTTGTCATCGTGTAGGTCTTCCTTTTGATTTCTCGTTTAAGTTCTCGGGGCTACTTTGTCCAAATCACTATGCAGAGGATGAAAGGCGTAGTCACTTGGACCCTAATGTGCCTTATCTTTTAGATCGTTTTCAGGGGCTTTCCTTTGAAGAATTGAGAAGCATATCTGTTAAGGATGACATGAAACGAAAGCTACGATATTTTATCGATGACCTCTATGATAATTATGTTGGAATACATCTTAAAAGTAAGAAATTTATTGATAATCTAAATTCTTGGGGCCATATTATGAATAAAGAAGATAGTGCTGACTAGACATTATCTTCTTTTTGTTTCACGTGAAACAGGAAAGTAATGGTTTTCAGTCTCAGGGGTTAAAATGCAGGTCAGTTCGTGCTATAATAATAAGATAATAAGCTGAAAGACTCTGCTAGAAACAGTGAACTAGTCTATTTTAGTTACCTAATATTTTATTGAAAGAAATCTGAGTTTGTTTTTTATGGCAGAGGACGAGAGGGAGAATGCTATGCATGTAATTGCAGTAGATGCTATGGGTGGCGATAATGCGCCACAAGCAATTGTAGAGGGAGTCAACCAAGCTATAGCAGATTTCAAAGATATTGAAATCCAGCTTTATGGTGATGAAGCTAAAATCAAGACTTATTTGACAGCAAATGAACGTGTGAGCATTGTGCATACTGATGAAAAGATAAATTCGGATGATGAGCCAGCTAAAGCTATTCGCAAGAAGAAAAAAGCTTCAATGGTCTTAGGTGCACAAGCTGTTAAGGAGAAAAAAGCAGGTGCCGTGATTTCTGCGGGAAATACAGGTGCCCTTCTTGCCGCAGGTCTCTTCGTGGTCGGACGTATTAAGGGAGTTGAGCGTCCAGGTCTTATGTCAACAATGCCAAGTTTTACTGGTCAACCCTTTGATATGCTTGATTTAGGTGCAAATGCGGAAAATACAGCTAGTCATTTGCATCAATATGCTATTTTAGGCTCTTTCTATGCTAAAAATGTGCGTGGTATTGCCAACCCTCGTGTAGGTCTCCTTAATAATGGGACTGAGGAAACAAAGGGGGATAGTCTTCGTAAGGAGGCTTTTGAACTCCTATCTAAGGAGCCAAGTATTAACTTTGTTGGTAATGTTGAGGCGCGTGAAATTATGTCAGGAGCTGCTGATGTAGTAGTCGCTGATGGTTTCACAGGAAATGCAGTTCTTAAGGCAATTGAAGGAACGGGACTTGGTGCCATGAAGACTCTTAAGTCAGCTATCATGAATGGTGGTCTTAAAGCTAAGTTAGGTGCCTTCCTATTGAAGGATAGTCTAAAAGGTATGAAAGAGACTATGGATTACTCTAGCGCCGGAGGTGCGGTTCTCTTTGGTCTTAAAGCTCCCGTAGTAAAATGTCATGGATCTAGTGATGCTAAGGCTGTTTACTACACCATTAAACAGGTTCGTACGATGCTTGATACGAAGGTTGTTGAGCAGCTAGTTGAAGCCTTTAGTCCGAAAGAGGAGGCTAACTGATGAGTAGAGTAGAAATTCTTCAGAAAATGCAGCTCGTTATTCAAGAGCAGATGGGTAAAGAGGACATTGTTTTAACCGAAGACACCAAATTAGATGACTTGGGTGTAGATTCAATAGAGCTTATGGAATTCATTATTAATTTGGAGGATGAGTTTGCTCTTGAGATTTCCGATGATACTATTGACCATATGGTTAAGGTAGCTGATTTGTTGGACTATTTGTCTGAGGAATTGAATAAAGAATAAGAAAGCTAGACATAATAATATAATAATTGTGTACTATACGATTGTTATTTTGTTGGAGTGAGGCAAGAAACTAAATGTTATATGGATTTAGTTCTGTCACACTCCTTTTTTCTATACATTATTTATTAAGAAACTCTAAAAAAGAACTAAAACACGAACGTTGTTTTTTTACTCAAGTAATAAAGTTTGCTATATGTTGGTTTTTGGATTTTGGTGTGGTATAATTAAGACGAATAAACTTGAAAGGCGAACAATACCATGTCAAACCAACTAATTTATACTGGTAAAGCTAAAGATATTTATAGTACAGAAGACGAAAATGTGATTAAGTCGGTCTATAAGGACCAAGCAACTATGCTTAATGGTGCTCGTAAGGAGACTATTAAGGGAAAGGGTGTGCTAAATAATCAGATTTCGTCTCTTATTTTTGAAAAATTGAATGCTGCGGGTGTAGCTACTCACTTTATCGAACGTATTTCTGACACAGAACAACTCAACAAGAAAGTGAAAATCATTCCTTTGGAGGTTGTTCTTCGTAACGTGACTGCGGGTTCTTTTTCTAAACGTTTTGGCGTGGAAGAAGGTTTGGACTTGAAAACTCCTATCGTTGAATTTTACTATAAGAACGATGATTTGGATGACCCATTCATCAATGACGAGCATGTGAAGTTTTTGGATATTGCCAATGATGAACAAATTGCTTATATCAAGGAAGAAACGCGTCGTATCAATGAATTGCTGAAAGATTGGTTTGTACAAATTGGTCTTCGTTTGATTGACTTCAAATTGGAATTCGGTTTTGATAAGGATGGCAAAATTATCTTGGCAGATGAATTTTCACCAGATAACTGCCGCCTTTGGGATGCTGAAGGGCACCATATGGACAAGGATGTCTTCCGTCGTGATCTTGGTAGCTTGACAGATGTTTATGAAGTTGTATTGGAAAAATTACAAGGATTGAAGTAGCCTTTTACAAATAGAATACTTGGTCTTCACTACAATCTTTAAGTAGAAATAGATAAAGGAAATAAAATGGATAAACGTATTTTCGTTGAGAAAAAAGCTGATTTTCGTGTGAAATCTCACTCTTTAGTAAAAGAATTAAAGCATAATCTTCAGTTGAAAACTTTGAATGATCTTCGTATTGTTCAAGTTTACGATGTCTTTAATTTGGCAGAGGACTTGTTTGCGTGTGCGGAAAAACACATCTTCTCTGAGCAAGTGACCGATACTGTTTTGGATGAAGCTGCGGTTAAGGCTGATCTTGAGAAGTATGCTTTCTTTGCTATCGAAAGTTTGCCTGGTCAATTTGACCAACGTGCGGCATCTTCACAGGAAGCTTTGCTTTTGCTTGGTAGTTCAAATGATGTAACGGTGAACACAGCGCAACTTTACTTGGTTAACAAGGATATTGATGCGAATGAGTTGGAAGCTGTCAAAAACTACCTCTTGAACCCAGTGGATTCTCGTTTCAAAGACATCACTGTTGGCATTGCTAAACAGGATTTCTCTGAGTCTGACAAGACCATTCCAAGTTTGGATTTCTTTGAAACTTATACGGCAGAAGATTTTGCTAAGTATAAGGCAGAGCAAGGATTGGCAATGGAAGTGGATGACCTTCTCTTCATTCAAGATTACTTCAAGTCTATTGGACGTGTGCCTACTGAGACTGAGTTGAAAGTTTTGGATACTTATTGGTCTGACCACTGCCGTCACACAACTTTTGAGACGGAGTTGAAGAATATCGACTTCTCAGCTTCTAAATTCCAAAAACAATTGCAAGCGACTTATGACAAATATATCACCATGCGTGATGAGTTGGGACGTACAGAAAAACCTCAAACCTTGATGGATATGGCGACTATTTTTGGCCGTTATGAGCGTGCTAATGGTCGTTTGGATGACATGGAAGTGTCTGATGAAATCAATGCCTGCTCAGTTGAAATTGAAGTGGATGTCAATGGTGTGAAAGAACCATGGCTTCTCATGTTCAAGAACGAAACTCACAACCACCCAACTGAAATTGAACCATTTGGTGGTGCAGCTACTTGTATTGGTGGAGCCATTCGTGACCCATTGTCAGGTCGTTCATATGTTTACCAAGCCATGCGTATCTCAGGTGCTGGTGATATTACAACACCAATTGCTGAAACTCGTGCTGGTAAATTACCACAACAAGTGATTTCTAAAACAGCAGCTCACGGTTATTCTTCATACGGTAACCAAATTGGTCTTGCAACAACCTATGTTCGTGAATATTTCCACCCAGGTTTCGTTGCTAAGCGTATGGAGCTAGGTGCCGTGGTCGGTGCGGCTCCTAAGGAAAATGTTGTCCGTGAAAAACCTGAAGCAGGTGATGTGATTATCTTGCTCGGTGGTAAGACTGGACGTGATGGTGTCGGTGGTGCGACAGGTTCATCTAAAGTTCAAACGGTTGAATCTGTTGAAACAGCTGGTGCTGAGGTTCAAAAAGGGAATGCCATCGAAGAACGTAAGATTCAACGTCTTTTCCGTAATGGGGAAGTGACACGTCTTATCAAGAAATCAAATGACTTTGGTGCTGGTGGTGTCTGTGTGGCTATCGGTGAATTGGCAGATGGTCTTGAAATTGATCTAGACAAAGTGCCATTGAAATATCAAGGCTTGAACGGTACAGAAATTGCCATTTCTGAGTCTCAGGAACGTATGGCTGTAGTGGTTCGTCCAGATGATGTAGACGCCTTCGTTGCTGAATGTAATAAAGAAAATATTGATGCTGTTGTCGTTGCGACAGTGACTGAAAAACCAAATCTTGTTATGCACTGGAATGGCGAAACCATCGTTGATTTGGAACGTCGTTTCCTTGATACAAACGGTGTGCGTGTAGTTGTGGATGCTAAGGTAGTTGACAAGGATGTCAAGCTTCCAGAAGAACGCCAAACATCTGCCGAAACCCTTGAAGCTGATACTCTTGAAGTCTTGGCTGATCTTAACCATGCCAGTCAAAAAGGGTTGCAAACTATCTTTGATAGCTCAGTTGGTCGTTCAACAGTCAATCACCCACTTGGTGGTCGCTACCAAATTACACCAACTGAAGCTTCTGTACAGAAATTGCCAGTCCAACATGGTGTGACAACAACTGCTTCTGTTATGGCGCAAGGGTTCAACCCTTATGTAGCAGAATGGTCTCCATATCATGGTGCGGCTTATGCGGTCATCGAAGCAACCGCTCGCTTGGTTGCTGCTGGTGCAAACTGGTCTAAGGCTCGTTTCTCTTATCAAGAATACTTCGAGCGTATGGATAAACAAGCAGAGCGTTTTGGTCAACCAGTATCAGCTCTTCTTGGATCAATTGAAGCTCAGATTCAACTTGGGTTGCCATCTATCGGTGGTAAAGACTCTATGTCTGGTACCTTTGAAGAATTGACAGTACCACCAACCTTGGTTGCTTTTGGTGTCACAACTGCAGATAGCCGTAAGGTCCTTTCTCCAGAATTTAAAGCTGCTGGTGAAAATATCTATTACATCCCAGGTCAAGCTTTGGCACAAGAAATTGACTTCGATCTCATCAAGTCTAACTTTGCTAAGTTTGAAGCCATCCAAGCTGATCACAAAGTGACAGCAGCATCAGCTGTCAAATATGGTGGTGTTGTTGAAGCTCTTGCCCTTGCAACATTTGGTAACCATATTAGTGCCACTGTAACCCTTGAAAATCTTGAGACTGCCTTGACAGCTCAATTGGGTGGATTCGTCTTCACATCTCCGGAAGATATTGCAGGGGTTGCCAAGATTGGACAAACAGCAGCTGACTTTACACTTACTGTCAATGGTGTAACGCTTGATGGACACAAACTTGACAGTGCCTTCCAAGGTAAATTGGAAGAGGTTTACCCAACGGAATTTGCACAAGCAACTGAGTTGGAAGAAGTACCTACTGTGGCATCAGATGCTGTTATCAAAGCTAAAGAAACAGTTGATACACCAGTGGTTTACATCCCAGTGTTCCCAGGTACTAACTCTGAGTACGATTCAGCTAAGGCCTTTGAAAAAGAAGGTGCAAAAGTCAACTTAGTACCATTTGTAACACTTAACGAAGAGGCTATTGTCAAGTCTGTTGACACCATGGTTGACAATATCGAAAAAGCTAACATTATCTTCTTTGCAGGTGGCTTCTCAGCAGCCGATGAACCAGATGGATCAGCTAAATTTATCGTTAACATCTTGCTCAATGAAAAAGTACGTGCAGCCATCGATAGCTTCATCGAACGTGGTGGTTTGATTATCGGTATCTGTAACGGATTCCAGGCTCTTGTCAAATCAGGTCTTCTTCCATATGGTAACTTTGAAGATGCAAGCAGTACTAGTCCAACCCTCTTCTACAATGATGCCAACCAACACGTGGCTAAGATGGTTGAAACACGTATTGCCAACACGAACTCACCATGGCTTGCCGGAGTAGAAGTTGGTGACATCCATGCCATCCCAGTATCACACGGTGAAGGTAAGTTTGTCGTGACAGCTGAGGAATTTGCAGAGCTTCGTGACAATGGTCAAATCTTTACCCAATATGTTGACTTCGAAGGTAAACCAAGCATGGATTCAAAATACAATCCTAACGGATCTGTGAATGCTATCGAAGGTATCACAAGTAAGAACGGTCAAATTATTGGTAAGATGGGTCACTCAGAACGTTTCGAAGACGGTCTTTTCCAAAATATTCCAGGAAATAAAGACCAACACCTCTTTGCGTCAGCGGTTAAATACTTTACTGGAAAATAATAGAGTGCCAAGTGTACTCAGTAATGATATTTTTCGATATGCAGTGGTTATAAAGAGCTTGAAAACTTGAGTTCCAATTAGTGAAATGAGAGGGTAGAAACAGTTTTTCGTTCGCCTTGCATAAGGAAAATATCAAAAATAAAAGGTATAAAAAATGACATACGAAGTTAAATCTCTTAATGAAGAATGTGGTGTTTTTGGTATCTGGGGTCACCCAGATGCTGCCAAATTAACTTATTTCGGACTTCACAGTCTCCAACACCGTGGTCAAGAGGGAGCAGGAATTCTCTCAAATGATGCGGGTCAATTGAAGCGTCATCGTGATATGGGGCTTCTCTCAGAAGTTTTTCGTGATCCAGCCAACTTGGACAAGCTAACTGGAACGGCTGCTATCGGTCATGTTCGTTATGCGACTGCTGGTGAAGCTTCGGTGGATAACATCCAGCCCTTCCTCTTTCGCTTTCATGACAATCAGTTTGGACTTGCCCACAACGGGAACTTGACTAATGCAGAGTCACTTAGACGTGAGTTGGAAAAAAATGGTGCAATCTTTAACTCGACTTCTGACTCAGAAATTTTGGCCCACTTGATTCGTCGTAGCCATAACCCATCCTTCATGGGTAAGGTGAAAGAAGCCTTGAACACTGTTAAAGGTGGATTTGCTTACCTCCTCATGCTTGAGGACAAGCTCATTGCAGCCTTGGATCCAAATGGTTTCCGTCCCCTTTCTATTGGTAAGATGGCCAATGGAGCTATTGTGGTTTCATCTGAAACCTGTGCCTTTGAAGTGGTTGGAGCAGAGTGGATTCGCGATGTGAATCCAGGTGAGGTTGTTATCATCGATGATAATGGCATTACTTACGATAACTATACAACGGACACCCAATTGGCTGTTTGCTCAATGGAGTATATTTACTTTGCCCGTCCTGATTCAAATATCCAAGGGGTCAATGTCCATACAGCTCGTAAACGTATGGGTGCTCAATTGGCACGTGAATTCAAACATGAAGCAGATATTGTAGTTGGTGTGCCTAATTCATCACTTAGCGCAGCCATGGGATTTGCAGAAGAATCAGGCTTACCAAATGAAATGGGCTTGATTAAAAACCAATACACTCAACGTACCTTTATCCAACCAACACAAGAATTACGTGAGCAAGGGGTTCGTATGAAGCTCTCTGCCGTATCAGGTGTTGTTAAAGGCAAACGTGTGGTTATGATTGACGATTCTATTGTACGTGGGACGACCTCACGTCGTATCGTTAATTTGCTAAAAGAAGCAGGAGCAACAGAGGTCCACGTAGCAATCGGTAGTCCAGCCCTTGCCTATCCATGTTTCTACGGTATCGATATTCAAACACGTAAGGAATTGATTGCGGCCAATCATACAGTTGAGGAAACACGCGAAATCATTGGTGCGGATAGCTTGACTTACTTGTCTATTGATGGCTTGATTGATTCTATTGGAATTGACACAGATGCACCGAACGGTGGCCTTTGTGTGGCTTACTTTGATGGTAAATATCCAACACCATTGTACGATTACGAAGAACGCTATTTGGAAAGTTTGAAAGAACACACTTCTTTCTATTAAGAGTAGTCTAGAAGGAAAAAAGAGTAAAAAATTATGTCTAAAAATGCTTACGCTCCACGTCTAACTACTGACTAAAAGCTAAAGCATTTGTCAGTAGACGCTTTGACCTATGGAGCCAAAGCTGGAGATCTGACTAGTATTTTTCTCGAAAAAAGAAAAGGAATAAACAAATGACAAATAAAAATGCGTATGCCCAATCGGGTGTGGATGTTGAAGCAGGTTATGAAGTTGTTGAACGTATCAAAAAACACGTTGCCCGTACAGAGCGTGCAGGTGTCATGGGAGCTCTCGGTGGCTTCGGTGGTATGTTTGACCTTTCAAAAACAGGTGTCAAAGAGCCCGTTTTGATTTCAGGTACAGATGGTGTCGGTACTAAACTCATGCTTGCTATCAAGTACGATAAACACGATACTATCGGTCAAGACTGTGTAGCTATGTGTGTTAACGATATCATCGCTGCAGGTGCTGAGCCCCTTTACTTCCTTGACTACGTAGCAACTGGTAAAAATGAACCAACTAAATTGGAACAGGTCGTTGCTGGTGTGGCTGAAGGTTGTGTGCAAGCTGGTGCTGCCCTCATTGGTGGTGAAACTGCTGAAATGCCTGGTATGTATGGAGAAGACGACTATGATTTGGCAGGTTTCGCGGTAGGTATCGCAGAAAAATCTCAAATCATTGACGGTTCAAAAGTGGCTGAAGGTGATGTGCTTCTTGGACTTGCCTCAAGCGGTATCCACTCAAATGGTTACTCACTCGTGCGTCGTGTCTTTGCGGATTACACAGGTGAAGAAATTCTCCCAGAACTTGAAGGCAAAAAACTCAAAGACGTTCTTCTTGAACCAACTCGTATCTACGTCAAAGCGGCTTTGCCACTCATCAAAGAAGAATTGGTGAACGGTATTGCCCACATCACAGGTGGTGGTTTCATCGAAAATGTACCACGTATGTTCTCAGATGACTTGGCTGCTGAAATTGACGAAAGCAAAGTGCCAGTTCTTCCAATTTTCAAAGCCCTTGAAAAATATGGTGAAATCAAACATGAAGAAATGTTTGAAATCTTCAACATGGGTATTGGTCTCATGCTTGCGGTTAAACCAGAAAATGTTGAACGTGTCAAAGAACTTCTTGACGAACCTGTTTATGAAATCGGTCGTATTGTGAAGAAAGATGGCGCAAGTGTGGTGATTAAATAATGGCTAAAAGGATTGCTGTATTTGCCTCTGGCAACGGCTCAAACTTCCAGGTGATTGCGGAACAATTTCCAGTAGAATTTGTTTTTTCAGATTACCGTGATGCCTACGTCTTAGAACGTGCCAAAAATCTTGGTGTGGCTAGCCATACCTTTGAACTCAAGGAATTTGACAATAAAGCGGCTTATGAAGAGGCTATCGTCAAACTCTTGGATGATCACCAGATTGATTTGGTTTGTTTGGCCGGTTATATGAAAATCGTCGGCCCAACCTTGCTAGCAGCTTACGAAGGCCGTATTATCAATATTCACCCGGCTTATCTCCCTGAATTTCCGGGGGCTCACGGTATTGAGGATGCTTGGAATGCAGGTGTTGACCAGTCTGGTGTAACTATTCACTGGGTGGATTCTGGCGTTGATACCGGAAAGGTCATCAAACAAGTCCGTGTGCCACGCCTTGAAGGTGATACCCTTGATACTTTCGAAACTCGCATCCACGAAGCAGAGTACAAACTCTATCCAGAAGTCTTGGATAGTTTGGGTGTAGCGAGAAAATAAGAAAGCGCTAGAGCGAAAGATAATTTTCGACTGTAGCAGATAAAGAACTTTTTTAAAAAAGGAAAAGAGAGAAAATGACTAAACGAGCACTTATTTCAGTCTCAGATAAAGCGGGCATCGTTGAATTTGCCCAAGAACTCAAAAAACTAGGTTGGGACATCATCTCAACAGGTGGTACCAAGGTGGCCCTTGACAATGCTGGGGTAGACACTATCGCCATTGATGATGTGACTGGTTTCCCAGAAATGATGGACGGTCGTGTTAAGACCCTTCACCCAAATATCCACGGTGGTCTCCTCGCTCGTCGTGACCTCGATAGCCACCTTCAAGCGGCTAAGGACAATAATATCGAACTTATTGACCTTGTTGTGGTAAACCTTTATCCATTCAAGGAAACCATTCTCAAACCAGATGTGACTTACGCTGACGCAGTTGAAAACATCGATATCGGTGGTCCATCAATGCTTCGTTCAGCAGCTAAAAACCACGCTAGCGTAACAGTTGTGGTGGACCCTGCTGACTATGCGGTTGTGCTTGACGAATTGGCAGCCAACGGCGAAACAAGCTACGAAACTCGCCAACGTTTGGCAGCGAAAGTATACCGTCACACAGCTTCATACGACGCTTTGATTGCAGAATACTTCACAGCTCAAGTGGGTGAAACAAAACCTGAAAAACTCACTTTGACTTATGACCTCAAGCAACCTATGCGTTACGGTGAAAACCCTCAACAAGACGCAGACTTCTACCAAAAAGGTTTACCAACGGCTTACTCAATTGCTTCAGCTAAACAGCTTAACGGTAAAGAATTGTCATTCAACAATATCCGTGACGCTGATGCCGCTATCCGTATCATCCGTGATTTCAAAGACCGTCCAACAGTTGTGGCTTTGAAACACATGAACCCATGTGGTATCGGTCAAGCTGATGACATTGAAACAGCTTGGGACTACGCTTATGAAGCTGACCCAGTGTCAATCTTTGGTGGTATTGTAGTCCTCAACCGTGAAGTTGACGCTGCGACGGCTAAGAAAATGCACGGTGTCTTCCTTGAAATCATCATTGCACCAAGCTACACAGACGAAGCGCTTGAAATCTTGACTACCAAGAAGAAAAACTTGCGTATCCTTGAGTTGCCATTTGACGCTCAAGATGCTAGCGAAGTCGAAGCAGAATACACTGGTGTTGTTGGTGGACTTCTCGTTCAAAACCAAGACGTTGTTAAAGAAAGTCCAGCTGACTGGCAAGTGGTTACTAAACGCCAACCAACTGAGACAGAAGCGACAGCTCTTGAGTTTGCTTGGAAAGCTATCAAGTATGTCAAATCAAATGGTATTATCGTGACTAACGACCACATGACACTTGGTGTTGGCCCTGGTCAAACTAACCGTGTGGCTTCAGTCCGCATCGCCATTGATCAAGCTAAAGACCGTCTTGATGGCGCTGTTCTTGCTTCAGATGCCTTCTTCCCATTTGCAGATAACGTTGAAGAAATCGCCAAAGCAGGTATTAAGGCTATCATCCAACCAGGTGGATCAGTGCGTGACCAAGAGTCAATCGAAGCGGCTGATAAACATGGTTTGACAATGATCTTTACAGGTGTTCGTCACTTCCGTCATTAAGAACTTACAAAGCATCCAAGAAATTGGATGTTTTTCTTTGAGTTTAATATTAAAGTTAATAAAGTAAAAAATTTGGTATACTAGAATAATTAAAAGAAAGGATTATGATTAAGTGGATATTGAAAGCATTAATGCAGAGATTTTAGCAACAAAGATTTTGAATGAGCTGAAGTATAACAAGAGAATGTTTTATAATTGGCCGATATGGTTTAGGGGAGATAAAGAAGAGAATATTCGAGAAGTACTTGTTTCAGAGATTTCTAACATAAAAAACGAGTTACTAAAAGGTACTCTTAATCCTAAATTGAAAGAAATCGAAGCCATTCCAATGTATAAAAAAGTTAAGGATAATTTAGAAAGTCAATCTCATAATGTTATTACATTCTCTTCATCTAGGAAAATTACTGGGAAAATAGAATTTAATTATTTTATTCAGTTAAGTTTACAAGATTTTATTGTGAGTGCGATTTGGGTAGAAACTGTTGGAAAAATAGTTGATAATGGGTTTGATAGTGATATCTATGCTAATAGATTGTCTGTATCGCAAAGTAGTTTTTTTAAACCGTATTTTGATGCATATTCTGAGTTTCGAGATTCAAACTTTGATAAGATGCGTCAATGGATAAATAATAAAGAGACAGGTATATATATACAGACTGATTTGTCAAGATGTTACTATAACGTTAGTGTACAAAATATCAAAGAAAGATTGCTAACCGAACTAAGAAAACATTCTATAAGTGATTTTGAATTTATTACAGAATATATTTTTTTAATCATTGAAAAATATAACAATTTAAAAGAGGTAAGAGAATTTTTAGTAACTTTAAATAACTCAGAAGAAAAAAATAATGAGAGAATTGATGGAGTGCTTCCCATAGGTTTTTTGCCTAGTAATATTTTGAGCAATCTCTATTTGTTAGAGTTAGACAAAAAAATTAAAGAAGAATTTTATCCAGTTAACTATAGTCGTTATGTAGATGATATTGTTTTTTTGATAAAAACAGATATTTCTGAGAATTATTTATCATCGGAGTTACCAGAAGTTGAACGTATCAAAAGTAAGCTTAGTTTAATAAAGAGTTCTTTGAAGAATTCAGTTGAACTTAATGAAGAGAAAACCCTGTTTTTTATTGTTAACAAACAAAATGATATTAATTATTTGAATAAATTTGAGAAAGAAACTCAACAGCTTTCCAGTGATAATTATCGTTTGATAGATCCTAATGAATATGATAAAGAGTTTGAGAACGCATATAAATTAACTCAGGGGTTAACGAAACTTTCGGATTTATTTACAATTGTTAGGGATAAAAAATATATTAGCCGAACAATATCGACAATTTTTAATTATATTTTTTGGAATCTTAAGGAGGATATTGATGGAGATAATGTAAGGCTGTCGAAGAAATTTATTGACTATTTTTATTCATTTGTTGATGATGAATTTTTACTAAATTTATTTGATTATTGGTATCACTTGATTATTATTGAATTGATATCAAAGAAATTATTATTAAGTGAGTACTCAAAAAGTCTGACTAGTATAAAAAAATATAAATTGGAATTTTGGAATAGATTTCAATTACTAAAAGAAAATGTAGAGAAGGAAAATGATTACCTAGATGTGTTTTTATCGCACTTTGAAAAGAATATTGAAAAAGTTTTTAGTTGTAAATTAAATACACCATTATATCAGATTCAGGAATATTTTAGATATCCGAGATATAAATTAGAAAATATAATTGATGAGACTAGTTTATTTTATTTTGAAAAGCAATTAAGGAAGTTAGTGCAATTTAAGTGTTCTCAGTCACTATCTATTTCGAGTAAAGATGAAGACTTTTTGACTATAATAAAGAATAATTTTCGTAATAATTTTCATACTGTACAAAATATAAAAGTTTTTGATAATAATGCAGATACGAAAATTGAAGGGTATGAACCAAAAGATAAGATTGTACTATCTCAGAGTAACTTTGAAACATATAGTAACAGGAAGAATTATTTTCTCTCAAATTCTAAAAATAAATCTAATATTACTGATATTGTTATTACTCTGAACGAGTCAGATGAAAATAATGCAGATGTTTTATTGTATCCCGAACAAGGAATACCAATTCAAGAGATTTACTCACTTGTACGATTTTCAAAAAAAACAAAAACACTTATTATTGGAGGAATGGATTTTATTTACCTAAAGGAGAAAGAAAAGGTTCTAAATTTAACCTTTATTATCAGACCATTTAAAGTATTGAAGGGAGAAAAAGAGTATAAAGATGTAGAGATAATACTACTTCCAAAGATTTATCCATCACCACTTGAATACGAGAAATTTCATAATTCGAGTTCTCATTTAGGAAATAATTGGGAAATTTATATCCCAAACCCAACTGAATGGGAAAATCAGCATATAATAGAATTTAAAGGAAGTTACCACGCAATATTAAATTGTTATGAGGCTACTTCAATAGATTTAAAATATGAAATTTCCAAGGAAGAACCAGAAATAGTTCACTTAATTACTAATAATAAAGATATTAAGTATTATTATCAGATAGCAGAGAGTCTATCACGAGATCTAATGGCAGTATCTACGATAACAAACTATTCGAAATTCGGTGGGGTTGAAGTATTTAGCCCTTACAAGGAAGAGTATAAGCGACAAATTTCACTGCATAAAGGAGCTAAAAACACTCATGTTGATATTTGCGAGATTGATTTAAAGGTAATAAAGAATAAGAGATTAAATAACTTGGATAGTACTATGAAGCAAAATCCACCAAAATATTATTATAGAAATTTAGGGAGAAAATATGGTAAAAATTAGAAAAATAATAACTGTGGTGCTTGAGTGGTACATTGTTAGTATATTTGGTTATTTACAATTTATCTTACCCAAAATGAATAAACTAAACTTTTGGGTTGCAGAGAGTATTATTTTGATAATATCGTTAGCGTCAGGGTTAGGTATTCATTTTTTATTAAACAACTATGAATTCAAGGAGCCAGAACGTTCAAAATTGACTTTAAAGATTGAGTATGGTGATTTATTCAATAAAAAGTATAAAGATAAGATAAGAGTGATTCCTGTAGATAGTGATTTGAATCGTAATACTGATTGTAGGATACGTAGCAAATCAATACAAGCTCAGTTTATGGATAAATTTCGAGATGTTGATTTACCTACTATAACAGATTCTGATGGCAAAATGGTATGTTTTAATCAGAAATACTACCTTTTTAGAGTGGCGAAGTTTAATGCGGATCATCATATTGAATTGGAAAGCTATCAAAAATATTTTGAACTCATTTATGACCTTTGTAAGGAATTGGATAATTCAAATGGGGAAAGAGAGTTTGTGTGCTCGGTGATAGGGGGAAATATACGTTTTGCAAATCATCAGTCTATATCCTCTATGCAGAGGCTGCAATTGTTAAAATTAGCTATTGAGACATATAATTTTCTACAAGAGATAAATATAACAATTGTTGTGAGAAGGGATTGGAAAAATTTACGAAAATATAATCTGAAGACCATATAGAAGGTAGACTTCCAAGTTATACTAATACCATCCTAAAAAACTTTTCTTTTTCATAAATCTCCTAAGAGCTCAGCACTGGCTGGGCTTTTTTATTTCAGAGTATCAAAAAAACAACCGTTCTCACGATTGTTCAATAGATTTAAACTTTTTCAAGGACAGATTGGGTTACCCAAGTCTTGCGATTTCCGATTTGGACGAGGATGCCATCGCTAGGTGGGTCAATGGCTAGCACTTTGAAGTTACCTGGAATAGTAAAGGTCTCACCAGGGTTGAGGTACTGGTCTGATGTTGGATTACCCTGTCCATCAACTTCAATGACTGGGCCAGGGTCAACGATATTGTGTTTGGTTGGTGTACCTCCAGCTAGGTCTTGACTGGTGATATTACTTCCTACGATTGATGTGACACGGAAGGTGCCTGTGAAGCGGACTGTATCGCCAACTTTGAAAGAAAAGTTAGTAGGATTTCCATTTTGAGCTCCTGGTTCGAGGTCTTTAAAATGGATATAGCCAGACACCTGACTCTTATGGAAGCTACGTTTGTGATATTTCTCAGGTCCTTGACCCGCATCGTAGTTGTACTCCTCAATGGTCACCTGATCACCATGAACTTCCGCAACCCAAGCGACATGTCCCATGTGACCAGCCCCATTGACTCCAGCTGAGAACCAGGCGATGCTCCCTACGGCAGGATTCATGTCAACGCGGTGGCCATTGGCACGTGCGATACTGCCCCAAGTGATGGCATTTCCATAACCTAGAGGTAGAGTGAAACCGTTGGTGTTACTGAGTCGATAGGCTGCGAAGGATGTACATTGACGCCAATACATGGTCCATGGATCGACACCGAAGCCACCGTATTTCCAAGAGGAAGGGTAGTCATCCCCGAGGACAGCCGCCTGAGCAGAGCTGCCACACGAAACCGAAACAGTCGCTAGACAAGCTAGCGGTAAGAGACAATTTAGTAATTTTTTCTTCATTTTAACCTCCACCTACCTATTCGCAGTTTTTCAGGAAAATGAAGATATTTTTGCGTTTAAGCCTCCCTTAAGCTGCTCAGTCTATACTATCATTAATCCTAAATAACTTTTTTCATTTTCATAATCTCCCAAGAGGTGGTCCAAGTGGCTGCCTTTTTCATGTCCAAATTTGGATACACACCCATATCTCCGAACAAATATGTTATAATGGTTATGTATAATTCGTGAAAAATGCTAATTTTTCCGAATGATTGTCGTTAACGGGCATTTGCCCCTAGTCTTATTTGATATTGAGGTATCTTTCAAATGAAACTTTTGGTTGTTGGTTCTGGTGGTCGTGAACATGCGATTGCCAAGAAATTATTGGAGTCTAAGGACGTTGAGCAAGTTTTCGTGGCTCCTGGTAATGACGGGATGACATTGGACGGTCTTGATTTGATCAATATCGGAATTTCCGAACATTCTAAGCTGATTGACTTCGCAAAAGCGAACGATATTGCTTGGACCTTTATCGGTCCAGATGATGCTCTTGCAGCTGGTATCGTGGATGATTTCAATGCGGCTGGACTCAAAGCCTTTGGTCCTACCAAGGCTGCGGCTGAGCTTGAGTGGTCTAAGGATTTTGCTAAGGAAATCATGGTCAAATATGACGTTCCGACAGCAGCCTATGGCACATTTTCAGATTTTGAGGAAGCCAAGGCCTACATTGAGGAAAAAGGCGCTCCAATCGTCGTCAAAGCAGACGGCTTAGCCCTAGGTAAAGGTGTCGTCGTTGCTGAAACGGTTGAGCAAGCCGTCGAAGCCGCTCACGAGATGCTTTTGGACAATAAATTCGGTGATTCAGGTGCGCGTGTGGTCATCGAGGAATTCCTTGACGGGGAAGAGTTCTCTCTCTTTGCCTTTGTCAATGGGGTCAAGTTCTACATCATGCCTACGGCTCAGGACCACAAACGTGCCTATGATGGGGACAAGGGTCCTAACACTGGTGGGATGGGTGCCTATGCGCCAGTTCCTCACTTGCCACAGAGCGTGGTTGACACAGCAGTTGACACTATTGTCAAGCCAGTCCTCGAAGGCATGATTAAAGAAGGGCGTCCTTACACTGGTGTCCTTTACGCGGGACTTATCTTGACAGCTAACGGACCTAAAGTCATCGAGTTCAACTCTCGTTTTGGTGATCCTGAAACGCAAATTATCTTGCCTCGTTTGACATCTGACTTTGCACAAAATATCACCGATATTTTGGATGGCCAAGAGCCAGCTATCACTTGGACGGACAAGGGTGTGACACTAGGCGTGGTTGTAGCCTCAAACGGCTACCCACTGGCTTATGAGAAGGGTGTCAAACTTCCAGCCAAGACAGAAGGCGATATCATCACTTACTATGCCGGTGCTAAATTCGCTGAAAATGGCCAAGATCTCCTCTCAAACGGAGGACGTGTTTACATGCTAGTCACAACAGCAGACACCGTCAAAGACGGCCAAAACATTATCTACAGCCAGCTCGATAAACAAAACACAGAAGGCCTCTTCTATCGTACGGATATCGGTAGCAAGGCTAACAAATAAAACTCTTTGAAAATCTTCGATTGACTGTGTTAAAGCTCCTTGATGAACTTTAGTTCTATCTTCGTCGCTTTGCCTTGTCACTCTATGATTTTCTTTGAGTTTTCGAATATCAATGCTATTTTAGGCGACGAAGTCGCCAATCCGATAATGGTCGCCGTGGTGAAAAGACCAGAACAGTTACTGTTCTGGTCGGGGGAAACTTTGAGACTCTAGGCTCAAAGTTTAGGAATGAAACCGAAGGTTTGCTTCCGTCCCCACCACTTAAGACCATTATCAAAAAAGAAAAGGATATTAACTATGAAACCAGTAATTTCCATTATCATGGGCTCAAAATCCGACTGGGCAACCATGCAAAAAGCCGCTGAAGTCCTCGACAACTTCGGTGTTGCTTATGAAAAGAAAGTTGTTTCCGCACACCGTACACCGGACCTCATGTTCAAACATGCGGAAGAAGCACGTAGCCGTGGTATCAAGGTCATCATCGCTGGTGCGGGTGGCGCTGCTCACTTGCCGGGTATGGTTGCTGCCAAAACAACCCTTCCAGTCATCGGTGTGCCAGTCAAATCACGTGCCCTTAGCGGTGTGGATTCGCTCTATTCTATCGTTCAGATGCCAGGTGGTGTACCTGTCGCAACCATGGCTATCGGTGAAGCTGGTGCGACTAACGCTGCCCTTTTTGCCCTTCGTCTCCTCTCAGTAGAAGACAAGGCCATTGCGGATGCGCTTGCTAACTTTGCTGAAGAACAAGGAAAAATCGCAGAGGAGTCTACAAATGAGCTCAACTAAAACCATTGGTATCATCGGTGGTGGCCAGCTCGGTCAGATGATGGCTATTTCAGCTATCTACATGGGCCACAAGGTTATCACCCTTGATCCTGCAGCAGATTGTCCATCTTCTCGTGTGTCTGAGGTTATCGTGGCACCCTACGATGACGTAGACGCCCTTCGCCAGTTGGCAGACCGCTGTGATGTTCTCACTTATGAATTTGAAAATGTCGACGCTGACGGCCTTGACGCTGTTATCAAAGACGGTCAGCTCCCACAAGGAACAGACCTACTTCGCATTTCACAAAACCGTATTTTTGAGAAGGACTTCCTCTCAAACAAGGCTAAAGTGACGGTTGCGCCTTACAAGGTCGTGACATCTAGCCTTGATTTGGAAAATATTGACCTTTCTAAAAAACACGTCCTCAAGACTGCGACAGGCGGTTACGATGGCCACGGTCAAAAAGTCATCACTTCAGCCGACGATTTGGAAGAGGCAAATGCCCTTGCTAACTCAGCCGAGTGTGTCTTGGAAGAGTTCGTCAACTTCGACCTTGAAATTTCAGTCATAGTGTCTGGTAATGGCAAGGATGTGACGGTTTTCCCAGTTCAGGAAAATATCCACCGCAACAACATCCTCTCTAAAACCATCGTGCCCGCTCGCATTTCGGATAGTCTAGCTGAGAAAGCTAAAGCTATGGCTGTGAAGATTGCTGAACAACTTAACCTCTCTGGTACCCTCTGTGTGGAAATGTTTGCGACAGCTGATGACATCATCGTCAACGAAATCGCCCCACGCCCACACAATTCTGGCCACTACTCAATTGAAGCCTGCGACTTTTCACAGTTTGACACGCATATCTTGGGCGTTCTCGGAGCACCACTTCCAGCAATCAACCTCCATGCACCTGCTGTCATGCTCAACGTCCTCGGCCAACACGTCGAAGCAGCTGAGCGTTATGTCACAGAAAATCCAAGCGCCCACCTCCACATGTATGGTAAACTAGAAGCGAAGCACAACCGCAAAATGGGTCATGTGACTTTGTTTAGTGATGAACCAGATAGTGTGGTTGAGTTTGGGAAAGGAATTGATTTTTAGGTGAAAATAGCAATCCTAGGACTCGGAGTCATTGGAACGACTTATGCCTATGCTTTTCAAAAAGCAGGTCATCAAGTAGAACATGTCCTTAGAGACAGTAAGCGGAACAATGCTCCCAAATCCCTATCGGTTGATTTGCTAGATGGTCGCTATCATTCCAAAGGTGAGAACAAGCATGATACCTATGAGGTTCATGTGGCAGAAGATGATTCGGAATATGATTTTATTTTTCTCAGTGTTCGTCATGGTTTTGTCAAAGAAGCTGTGGAAACCTTGCGAAAAAATAATATCAAAGGCACCCTTGTTTTCTTCTGTAATTTCTGGAATACTCGAAAAGAGGTCCAAGAGTGGGCAGGAGATTACGACTATATTCTGGCTTTTCCGACAGCGGGCGGTCATATGCAGGAGGACCATTTGGATGGTGTCTTGTTCGACCATTTAATGCTAGAAGGTGAGCAAAGAGCACAGATTTCTAACTATGCTGACCTGACGAATTTACTAACTTCAGCAGATTTAAAGTGGGAAGTGCCTCATGATATGGTCGAGTGGATTTGGATTCACATGGCGATTAATGCAGGTGTCACTTCGACAGCTGCGCGTTCGGGAAAATTGGAAAATCCAGAACAGCTGGCTTTGAACTTGATGAATAGTTCTTCGGAATTATCATTGGCCATCAAGGCCATTCGAGAGGCTTTGAAAGTCGTAGAAGCACGTGGTGTGAATTTGAAACTTTATAAAGCTGAACTCTTACCTTACAAAATTCCCGCTTGGATTGCAGGAAAAGCCATGAAAATCATGTTTGCGAAAAATGAGCTGACCCGAAAAATCATGACCTTACACAATGATAAACAGGATATTTTCTACTGTTGTCAAAGTGTCTATCAGACCGGTCAGGAGTTAGGTGTTGAGATGCCCATTCTTGATGCAAATATGAAGGGAATTTCGATTTAGGAGGTTTTATGATTCAACTCATTGTCAACGCATTTGTTGAAAAAGATAAGACTGGAGCAGTCGTCGAAGTCTTGTATGCTAGTAGCAATCACGAAAAAGTGAAAGCTAAGTATGAAGAGTTGGTTGCTCAATATCCGGAAAACTATTTAGCTATCTATGATTTGCCGATGGATACTGATTTGAATACACTGGATCACTATCCATCAGTGTGGATTGGGAAAGAGGATTTTGAATGAGGGAAAGTTAAAATGAATTTTATACTAATGGAAATTAGCTATCTTAAAATAACTAAAAAATTACTTTTTTTGGATTCGCAGATAGATAAAAAGCTTCCGATAGAAAGTACAGAGGTTATTAATAATAAATCGTTTTTTAAGAAGCATAAATTGATTGAAAAATATTTTTCAAAACTTTATGGGAAAATGAGACTAGAAGAACTCAAAAGTAAAGCAGGAATATGCTTTTCTTTTGAGTTACCTGAAAAAGTAGAGAAACAGTTATACGATTTCGGTAAAATTGTTATAGAAAATAAGGATTTTAAATTAAAGCAAGAAGTCGATGAAATATATAATCTACCATTCTTTAGGCAGTATAAAAATATTATTGTTTTATCAACTGCGATTTGGCTGGTTAAAGATTCATGTGTTCAGGAGAATAATACCTATTTTATTACACAAAGTGGATATCAAAATCGGATTAGTATTGAAATGCCATATACTTTGGCGAATGGAGAACATAAAACGATTGAATTGACTGGAAAAGAGCTGAAAGAGGTAGAACAAAATTACTTCTTACTGTATTCTATAATGACAAAACCTCTGCCAGTTACTCCTACTGTTATACATCACTCTTTCAGAGCTTCAACAATAGAAAATGATAAATTGGATCGTAGTAAGGAATCTAGTTTTGTTAGAGCGCTAATTAATTTACAGAATGCTCGAAGAAGTGGTCAATTATCAGTGAAAATTGATTTTTATATGCAAGTCCTTCAATGTATATATGCACTTGAAGGAATGAAGAGTACAAAAATCGAAAAAACTTTACAAGAAGTAACTAAGAATTTATTAGACCTTACTGTACAAGAGCAGACTTTTCTTGCTAATGCTCTGTTACTTTCGAGTAATAGCACAGAGGATGAAATCGAAAATGAGAACAAAAGTATTTTTAATACAATAAAAAAAGCATTTAGAATACGAAGTAAACAATCCCATGGTAACAAAGTCAATTATTCGGCTGTTGATATTGAAAATACATCAATCATGGTTGATGAATATGTAAGACGAGTCTTGAAAAATGTTTTATCTCGTCCAGAACTTGATTACAATACTAAGGAAGAAGCTAAAAAGGTATCAAAGTACTTTATTAATCTGGGGAAAGATAGTTAAATCAGGAAAATAGAACATTCTAAAGACTTGGATTTTGATAGAGTATCGTTAACATATAACTTAAACAAAGAAAGGAAAAGAAAATATGATTGATAGATATAGCCGCCCTGAGATGGCGAACATTTGGAGTGAAGAAAATAAATACCGTGCTTGGCTTGAGGTGGAAATCTTGGCTGACGAAGCATGGGCTGAGTTGGGGGAAATCCCTAAGGAAGATGTGGCTTTGATTCGTGAAAAAGCGGACTTTGACATCGACCGTATTTTGGAAATCGAGCAGCAAACGCGTCACGATGTGGTTGCCTTCACACGTGCGGTTTCTGAGACTCTTGGCGAAGAGCGTAAGTGGGTTCACTATGGTTTGACATCTACTGACGTGGTAGATACTGCCTATGGTTACCTCTACAAACAAGCCAACGACATCATCCGTCGTGACCTTGAAAACTTCACCAACATCATCGCTGACAAAGCGAAAGAACACAAGTTCACCATCATGATGGGTCGTACCCACGGTGTGCACGCTGAGCCTACAACTTTTGGTCTTAAATTGGCCACTTGGTACAGCGAAATGAAACGCAACATCGAGCGTTTCGAGCATGCGGCTGCTGGTGTGGAAGCTGGTAAGATTTCTGGTGCGGTTGGTAACTTTGCCAACATCCCACCATTCGTTGAAAAATACGTCTGCGACAAACTTGGTATCCGTGCTCAAGAAATCTCAACACAGGTACTTCCTCGTGACCTTCACGCTGAGTACTTTGCAGTTCTTGCTAGCATCGCAACTTCTATCGAGCGTATGGCGACTGAGATCCGTGGTCTTCAAAAATCAGAACAACGTGAAGTGGAAGAGTTCTTTGCCAAAGGTCAAAAAGGGTCTTCAGCAATGCCTCACAAACGCAACCCAATCGGTTCTGAAAACATGACAGGTCTTGCACGTGTCATCCGTGGTCACATGGTAACAGCTTATGAAAATGTGTCACTCTGGCATGAACGTGATATCTCTCACTCATCAGCGGAGCGTATCATCACACCAGACACAACCATCTTGATTGACTACATGCTTAACCGTTTTGGAAACATCGTTAAGAACTTGACAGTCTTCCCAGAAAACATGATCCGCAACATGAACTCTACGTTTGGTTTGATCTTCAGTCAACGTGCGATGCTGACTTTGATTGAAAAAGGCATGACGCGTGAGCAAGCTTACGACCTTGTTCAACCGAAGACTGCTCAATCATGGGATAACCAAGTAGACTTCAAACCACTTCTTGAATCAGATCCAGAAGTAACTTCTCGCCTCACTCAAGAAGAAATCGACGAAATCTTCAATCCAGTTTACTACACTAAACGTGTTGATGAAATCTTCGAACGCATCGGTTTGGGTGATTAATCTAAACAAAATAGCAAAAAGCAGGCTAGACCTGCTTTTTTTGATGGTGACATTTATGTCACTATTTTTTGTTTGATTGACAAATTATAATAATAACATAGCTCGAGAGAATACCAACGAGCTAGCGAGTGGAAAGAATAATGACACTCGTTATTATAATTCTAAAAATAGAAAAGGAGAATTGGATGGTATTGAATTTAGAAAATGTAAACTGTGTTACTCTTCAAGATGAAGAATTGATGATGGTTAACGGAGGTCTTGCACCGATTGTAATTGGTGGAGTTGTCGTAGGTTGGAAGGTCATTGGTGGCGTTGCAGGTGTTATAGCAGCAAGTGGTGCTGCAGGGATTGCAGCAGGTTATTATGCTAATCGTCCTTAACATTCAAGAATCATTGGAGGCAGACAATGTTTAAAGAGCTTGTAAAATATCTACCAGAGTTAATTATTCTTTTAATAAGCCTGCTCTATAATATTGCACGAATGATGAGCGATTTGGGTTATATTAAAGTTCCATCATGGATGTTATCCATCGATGTTCCAAATATAGCGATGCTCTTAATCTTGATTATATTAATTTTGAAAATGCTAGGAGAAAAAGATGTCTAAAAAATATGAGTTGAGTAAAAAAGAATTACAGGAAATTCAAGGAGGTGTTGCACCAATTATGGTTGCTATTGGTTTAGGAAGTCTAGCAGTAGCATCATTTAGTTCAGGATATAAATTTGGAACAGATTTAGCTAGACGTGGACGATAGGTGACAGAATCACTCTGTGAAAGTGGTATTATAATTTCACATTGTATTGTTTACCAATTTAATTTAGAATCCCTATTCTTAAGTTAATTTTAATCTTATTAAGATATATTATAATCATTCTAATAAAGCAACTAGCTTTTGTGAGCTAGAGGTAAACATAATTTTTTCATAACAAATCTCCCCGAAGAAAGTCTAGAAATCTAGGCTTTTTTCTTATTTTTGAGGTTTTATTAGGATATTTTAAGAAAATACTTGAAAACCCTTCCAAAACAAGGTAATATAGTTATATAAAGATTCTATTGGACAAGCGGTCACCTTGGAGGATTAGGAAGAAGAGGTTGGAAAGCCTGTACAATCGTATCTTTTCAGTGGTCTCTGGGCTGCTGTGAAAATCCCTTTGGGGATTTTTTTCTGCGATTTAAGGTTTCTTTAAGGTAGGGAGGTTATACTTTAAGTCTCCTAAATAACTTTTACTGAACTTTGTTCAGTAAGTCTCGTTGGCTTACACTTTTTGTAGAACAACGAACTTTTCTTTTTCATAATCTCCAAAAGAGCTCAACATCATGTGTTGGGTTCTTTTTTTGGCAATTAAAAAACGCCCTTAGGCGTTTTAAGTATAGATTACATCTCGTCTGGAGCTTCAACACCGAGAAGGCGAAGGGCTTCTTTGAGGACTGTTGCTGTTGCGTAGCAAAGAGCCAAACGGCTGTCACGTTCTGGGCTTTCGTCCAAGATACGTGTGTGCGCGTAGTATTTGTTGAAGGCTTGGGCCAAGCTGATAGCAAATTTAGCAACGATAGATGGTTCAAAGTTATCTGATGCACGGTTGATGATACGTGGGAAGTCTTGGATGAGTTTGATGATTTCCCAGCTTTCAACGTCGTTTAGGCTGTATGTGGCATCTGTAGATGGCGTGAAGTCAGCCTTGCGCAAGATAGATTGGATACGAGCGTGTGCATACTGTACGTAAGGTCCAGTTTCCCCCTCGAAGGATACCATGGCATCAAGGTCGAAGTCATAACCATTCATGCGGTCTGTTTTAAGGTCGTAGAACTTGATAGCTCCGACACCAACAGCGTGGGCAACAGCTTCCTTGTTAGGCAAGTTTGGATTCTTAGCTTCGATTTGAGCTTGAGCACGGTTAACAGCTTCAGCGATAGTTGGCTCAAGTAAGATAACGTTACCCTTACGAGTTGACAATTTCTTACCGTTCTTAGTTACAAGACCAAAGGCAACGTGAGTCATATCGTCAGACCAGTCGTAGCCCATTTCTTTAAGAACAGCTTTCAACTGTTTGAAGTGGGCAGATTGTTCATTACCAACCACATAGATGGCTTTGGCAAAGTCGTAAGTACGTTTACGGTAGAGGGCAGCAGCCAAGTCACGTGTGATGTAAAGGGTTGCACCATCTGATTTTTTGATGAGGGCTGGGTGTTCGATACCGTATTTTTCAAGGTTAACCACTTGGGCACCTTGAGATTCTTGGAGAAGTCCTTTTTCTGTCAAGATGTCAACGACTTCATCCATCTTATCATTGTAGAAAGCTTCACCGTTGTAGCTATCAAATGAAACACCAAGTTCATCATAGAGACGGTTGAATTCTACTAAGCTTTCGTCACGGAACCATTGCCAGAGGGCAGTTGCTTCCTCGTCACCAGCTTCCAATTTACGGAACCATTCACGAGCTTCTTCATCTACAGATGGGTCTTTTTCAGCTTCGGCATTGATACGCACATAAAGTTGAAGAAGTTCATTGATAGGGTTGGCTTTGACAGCTTCCTCGCTACCCCATTTCTTATAGGCAACAATCAGCATACCAAACTGTTTACCCCAGTCACCCAAGTGATTGATGCGGACTGGTTTGTAGCCTTGTTTAGCTACGATGTTGGCAAGAGCGTCAGCGATAACTGTTGAACGCAAGTGACCGATAGAGAAAGGTTTAGCGATGTTAGGACTAGACATATCAAAGGCAATGTTACGTCCGTGACCGATGTTTTGGTCAGCGTAGTGGCTACCTTGAGCGATGACTTGTCCAAGAACGTCCGCCGAGATTTTTGATTTATCAAGGAAGAAGTTGATGTAAGGACCAACAGCTTCAACTTTTTCAAAGTTTGAAGCATCAATTTTTTCAGCGATGTCTGCTGCAATCATTTGAGGGGCCTTGCGTAAGACTTTTGCCAATGAGAAGGCAGGGAAGGCAAGGTCCCCCATGTCAGCATTTTTAGGGGTTTCAAGCAGATTTTGAATGTTTTCTTGCTCCAATTCAGGAACAACTTTAGTAATTTCTGCTGCAATGAGTTCTTTAGTATTCATAGGTACTCCATTTCAAATCTTGTCATTCGAATCTATTTTACCATTATTTTAGTTAATAGGGTAGGGACAAGAAAGCATCTATTAGGAAGTATTTCATGAAAAAATACAAAAATTCTGTTATAATATGCAAGGAATATACATAAAAAGAGGAAAGATAATGAAGAGAGATCGTCAAGCTGTTATCAAACAGATGATTTCAAGAGATAAGATTGGGACACAAGAGGAAATTAAGCAACGCTTAGAGGCGGAAGGCATCACGGTTACTCAGGCTACCTTATCACGTGACTTGCGTGAGATTGGCCTCTTGAAGCTTCGTGATGAAGAAGGCAGACTCTACTATAGTTTGTCTGAGCATGTGCTTCCAAGTTTGGACCCTACGGTTAAGGACTATGTCAAATCAGTTTCCCGTGCTCAGTTTATGCTGGTTCTCCATACAGAATTGGGTGAAGCAGATGTTTTGGCTAACCTGATTGATAGTGACGGCAATCCTGAAATTTTAGGAACTGTTGCTGGCGCAGATACTCTATTGGTAATCTGTAAGGATGCTGTGGTTGCTGAAAAATTGGAAAGCGAGTTTCACTGATGAAGACTCCTCATCAGGATCTCCAAAAAGCTAAAGAAGAGTTAATCGACCTCCTCAAACACCATGAGGCGGTTCTTGCTTTTCAAGAGGCTGAGAAAGCTATCAAGCAGGTGCCACAAATCAGTCATCTGGCTGGACAGATGAAGGCTTACCAACAAGAAGCAGTACTTTTTCAAAAAATTGAGAAACAACGTGCCTATGAGGAGGCAGGTGAGCAGGCGGATTTGATTCAACATGAGTTGGAAAATTTGCCCATTGTTCAGGACTACCGTCAAAAAATGCAAGATGCCAGTGACTTGATCCAATATGTGACCAAGTCTATCGAAGAAAGGATTAACGAGGAGTTAAGACATGGCTAAGGAAAAAATATCTCCAGGAATGCAGCAGTATTTGGATATCAAGGAAAATTATCCAGATGCTTTTTTGCTCTTTCGTATGGGTGATTTTTACGAATTATTTTACGAAGATGCTGTTAAGGCTGCCCAGATTTTGGAAATTAGTCTAACCAGTCGTAATAAGAACGCCGATAATCCCATTCCTATGGCGGGTGTACCTTATCACTCAGCTCAAGCTTATATTGATGTCTTGGTTGAGATGGGCTACAAGGTAGCCATTGCTGAGCAGATGGAGGATCCTAAACAGGCTGTTGGCGTGGTTAAGCGTGAGGTGGTTCAGGTTATCACCCCAGGTACAGTGGTTGACAGCTCTAAACCTGATAATGCTAATAATTTCTTGGTGGCCATTGACAAGGCTGGAAGTCGTTTTGGTCTGGCCTATATGGATGTGTCAACGGGTGAATTTTTTGCGACAGAGTTGGACGATTTCAGTTCAGTTTGTAGTGAAATTCAGAACCTTAAGGCACGTGAAGTAGTGGTTGGTTACGATTTACCCGAAGCTGATGAACAAATTTTGGTGAAGCAACTCAACCTTCTACTTTCCAAGGAAACAGTGGTTTACGATGATGTCCACTTGATTGACACTAGCTTGACAGATTTGGAAAGCAGTGTAGCGGGTAAACTTCTCCAGTATGTGCACCGTACTCAGATGCGTGAGCTCAGCCATTTACAAAAGGCTCAGCACTATGAGATTAAGGATTACTTGCAGATGTCCTATGCGACCAAGTCGAGTTTGGATTTACTGGAAAATGCTAGAACAGGCAAGAAACACGGTTCTCTTTTCTGGCTCTTGGATGAAACCAAGACAGCTATGGGAATGCGTCTCTTACGTACTTGGATTGATAGACCTTTAGTGAATCAGGCTGCAATCGTGGAGCGTCAGAATATTATTCAAGTTTTCTTGGACAATTTCTTCGAGCGTAGTGATCTGACTGAGAGTCTTAAAGGGGTTTACGATATTGAGCGCTTGGCTAGTCGTGTTTCCTTCGGAAAGGCTAACCCTAAAGATTTGATTCAGCTAGGTCATACCCTAGCTCAGGTTCCAGTAATTAAGGCGATTTTGGAGTCTTTTGATGACGAGGCCTTGTCACGTCTTTTACAAGAGTTAGATGCTCTGCCAGAATTAGAGAGTCTGATTCGGTCGGCTATTGATCCCGATGCTCCTGCAACCATTACAGAAGGTGGTATTATCCGTGCTGGTTTTGATGAGACCTTGGACAAGTATCGCAAGGTGATGAGCGAGGGGACGTCATGGATTGCAGACATCGAAGCCAAGGAACGTGAAGCGTCTGGTATTACAACACTAAAAATTGATTATAACCGTAAAGATGGTTATTACTTCCATGTGACCAACTCTAACCTTAGCTTGGTTCCTGACCATTTCTTCCGCAAGGCAACCCTGAAAAATTCAGAGCGTTTTGGAACTGCTGAGTTGGCTAAGATTGAAGGTGAAATGCTAGAGGCACGTGAAAAGTCATCAACGCTAGAGTATGATATTTTCATGCGTGTCCGTGAGCAGGTGGAACGCTATATTGATCGTTTGCAATCTTTGGCTAAGGCTATTGCGACAGTCGATGTGCTTCAGAGTTTGGCAGTTACAGCAGAGACTAATCATTATGTTCGTCCTGTGTTCAATGATGAGCATCGTATCGTTATTGATCAAGGCCGTCATGCGGTGGTTGAGAAGGTTATGGGTGTTCAGGAATACATTCCAAACACGATTACCTTTGACAGTCAGACCAATGTTCAGCTCATCACAGGACCAAACATGAGTGGTAAATCTACTTATATGCGTCAGTTGGCCTTGTCAGTTGTTATGGCTCAGATGGGCTCTTACGTGCCAGCAGATAGTATTGATTTGCCAGTTTTTGACGCCATCTATACACGTATTGGTGCTGCAGATGACCTGATTTCAGGTCAGTCAACCTTCATGGTTGAGATGATGGAGGCTAACCAGGCCATTAAGCGGGCGACACCTAATTCCTTGATTATTTTTGATGAGTTGGGACGTGGGACAGCCACCTATGATGGTATGGCTTTGGCCCAGTCTATCATTGAGTTTATTCATGACAAGGTGGGGGCTAAAACCATGTTTGCTACCCATTATCATGAGTTGACAGCCCTGTCAAATACTTTGACACACCTTGTCAACGTTCATGTGGCGACACTTGAAAAGGACGGAGAGGTGACTTTCCTTCACAAGATTGTCGATGGCCCAGCCGATAAATCTTATGGTATTCATGTGGCTAAGATTGCAGGTTTACCAGCAGATTTACTGGAACGTGCTGACACCATCTTGACACAACTAGAGGGCGAGACAGTTACCATCCAACCTCAGGAAAAGGTATCGCCTCAAGAGAAGCCTGCCACTGAAACGCATATCAACGAGCAAATCTCTCTCTTTGATGATTTTACTGAAAATCCGGTTCTTCAAGAGTTACGTGATTTGGACATTTACAATATGACACCGATGCAAGTCATGATGGCTGTAGCAGATTTAAAACAGAAACTATAAAAGAAGCTTGTCGATTGACAGGCTTCTTGTCTTTTATAGGTGTTTCAATTCTTGGTTGAGTTGTTCAATATCCTTTTTCATTTTCCAATAAGAGAAGACCCAAACGAGGAGATAGATAAGGCTGAATTCAATGACTAGCTCCAAGTAGAAAGTTAAACGTAGAGGGAACCATCCGCTGAGGGTAGCTAGTGGAATGAAACCTAGACAGGTTAAGGCGTAGTGAGTGAGGGTTGTACGAAGCAAACTCCATTCAGCCTTACGGAAAATATAACTAGCGACTTCAAAGAGGATACCGATAGCAAACCAAGTGATGAGGCAGTAGGCCAATACCAAAGATCCGTGAACCTGATGTGACGTCATCCATTGTCCAATAGCTGAATGAGGATTAAGAGGCATGTAGCTTGGTGCCCAGATAAGAGACATAATCATGGATACGACAAGTCCGATAAGGATGCCTTTTGTGCCTGATTTAAAAAGTTGCTTTTTCATTGTAATTTCTCCTTTATTGCTTTGAGGTAACGGCGTGATGAGTAGGTGGTTTCCTTGTTTTTTAGGTGAATTTCAACGAGGCCATTAGGGGTAATGTTGAAGCGTTTAATTTCTTTAAGGTTGACAATCTCTGATTGTGAGATTTTGATAAAGTAAGATGGCAGTTTTTCTAAAACTTGATAGAGACGTAAGCCTAAGTGGTACTCTCCTTGAATAGTTTCAGCTAGAACTTGGCGATTTTCGATGTAAATTCTGGAAATAGCATTAGACTCGATGAGATAAGTTTCGCCATCTTTTTTTCCTCTGAGTCGTTGGTTATCATCCAAAGATTCGACAAACTCGACAACTTGTTGAATCTTGGGCGTCCGACTAGGTGCCTGAATCTGCAACATTTCTTCTTGAAATACTGAGTCAATCTGAACTTTTATTTTCATAACTATCCTTTCTTATTGGTAATTGAGGAGGCCTCCTCCCTTTCACACCTTTATTAAACACTATTTACTAGTCCACAGCAATAGCGTTTGTCTATGTGGTCCTGTATGGTGTCTAAGTGGTTGAAAATATTTTCGAAAACCCCTATACTTAATGAAAACGTACTGACGAGGTAATCACATGAAATCTATAATGAAATGGCTAGCAGGAATTTTTCTTGCCTGCAGTCTGATTTTGAGCTTTTTTACACCTTTTGAAAAGGCACTAACACTGAACTTGCTTTTACTTTATTTCTTTGTTAAGCAGTTTATGGATTCGACAAGTTCACCCAAAACCTACCAATGGATTTTCCAAGTCATCTACCTCTTGATTTTTTCTGGGCTCATTTGGTTCAACCTTCGTCATGGGGATATGATTGTTATAGCCACAGCCTTATCTTGGCTAACAGTTGTGTGTGAGTTATGGCTTTATAGGAAGCATCAGTAACAGTTAGAAACATTGTTCTCTCAACCTTTTAGAAGGGAAAATAATAATTATGCCAAAAATCATCGAATTGCCTGAGGTGTTAGCCAACCAGATTGCTGCTGGTGAGGTCGTAGAGCGTCCAGCTAGTGTTGTCAAAGAGTTAGTGGAAAATGCTATTGATGCAGGCAGCACCCAGATTACTATTGAAGTTGAAGAATCAGGCCTCTCAAAAATTCAAATTACAGACAATGGCGAAGGAATGGCTCAAGCTGATGTAGCCATGAGTTTGCGCCGTCATGCAACAAGTAAAATCAAAAATCAAGGAGACCTCTTTCGTATTCGAACTCTTGGTTTTCGAGGTGAGGCCCTGCCATCGATAGCTTCTATCAGTCATCTTACCATTGTGACGGCGGCTGATGGAGAAGCCTATGGGACTAAACTGGTTGCCAAGGGTGGGGAAATTGAGAGTCAGGATCCTATTTCAACACCAGTTGGAACAAAGATTACCGTTGAAAACTTATTTTATAATACCCCTGCTCGTCTCAAGTATATGAAGAGTTTACAGGCCGAGTTGGCTCATATTGTCGATGTTGTCAATCGTCTGAGTCTAGCTCATCCCGAAGTTGCCTTCACCTTGCTTAATGACGGTCGTCAGTTGACACAGACCTCAGGTACTGGAGACCTCCGTCAAGCTATTGCCGGGATTTATGGTTTGACAACGGCTAAAAAAATGGTGGAAATTTCAAATTCTGACCTTGATTTTGAAGTTTCTGGCTATGTCAGCCTTCCTGAATTAACTCGTGCAAATCGTAACTACATCACAATTCTCATTAACGGACGCTATATAAAAAACTTCCTGCTTAACCGTTCTATTTTTGATGGTTATGGTTCTAAACTCATGGTAGGACGCTTCCCTATTGCGGTTATTGATATTCAAATTGATCCCTATTTGGCTGATGTCAATGTTCACCCAACAAAACAGGAAGTACGTATCTCTAAAGAAAAGGAGCTTATGGCCCTCATCAGCTCTGCCATTGCTCAAAGTCTTAGAGAGCAGGATTTAATTCCAGATGCCCTTGAAAATTTAGCCAAGTCAAGTACTAGAGGTGCAACTAAGCCAGTTCAGACGAGTCTCCCACTCAAACAGACCAATCTTTACTATGATAGCAGTCGTAATGATTTCTTTGTCAAACCAGAGACAGTCCAAGAGGATATCAAACCACTCGTGTCAGAGTCTCCAGTTTCATCGGTAGAAAACAAACCGCAACCTTCTGTTAAACAAGCACAACGTTCAGCAGATGAAAGTGATAGTGAACACGAAAAACTTGATTATAAAAACAAGTCGAAAATGAAGCGCATGCTTGAAAATCTGGACAATGAGGAAACCTCAACCTTCCCTGAGTTGGAGTTTTTTGGTCAAATGCATGGAACCTATCTCTTTGCTCAAGGACAAGGTGGACTTTACATCATTGACCAGCATGCTGCCCAAGAACGTGTCAAGTATGAGTACTATCGCGAAAAGATTGGTGAGGTTGACAGTAGTTTACAACAGCTCTTGGTTCCCTATCTCTTTGAATTTTCAGGGGCAGATTACATTAGTTTACAAGAAAAAATGCCTCTTCTTAACCAGGTTGGTATCTATTTGGAGCCTTATGGGAATAACACCTTCATTCTTCGTGAACATCCTATCTGGATGAAGGAAGAAGAGATTGAATCTGCAGTCTATGAGATGTGCGACATGCTTCTTTTGACGAATGAAGTGTCTGTCAAAACCTACCGTGCTGAGTTAGCCATCATGATGAGTTGTAAACGTTCAATCAAGGCGAATCATGCTCTCGATGATTACTCTGCGCGTGACCTTCTAGTACAGCTTGCACAGTGTAAAAACCCCTATAATTGCCCCCACGGACGTCCTGTACTTGTCAACTTTACAAAATCTGATATGGAAAAAATGTTCCGTCGAATTCAAGAAAATCATACCAGTCTACGTGACCTAGGGAAGTATTAAAACTTTTTTTCGTCTTACTTTACGAATAGGAATGTTAGATTTATAATAGTGGTGAAGACAAGGGATCTTCTAATGTTTTAGCACATCATTGTAGGATGATTGACTGATTTTTAAGTTAGGAGGTAGAGTGATGAGACACCTAACAAAAACTAATAAACACTTTTTACTTGTTGGCTTAACATTTTTAGCGACTAGCTTGATTTTCTATATTTTGGCTTGGTTAGGTCGACCAAGTTTGGAGAATGCCCTAGTAAATGTTTCTAGCATTGCCTTTACTTTAGGCGTTGTAACATATATTCTATTAGGTCTAAAGATGATTACAGATACTTTAAAGACGAGTAGTCATCCTTAAAATGGAGCAAACAGAATCCACTTTCGAGTGGATTTTTTGTTACAATAGTACAGCAGTGCTTGAGATGACAAATAAACACTCAAGACAATTATCTTATAAGTATAAAATAACAAAGCAATCCATTGAAGATACTAACGAGAAAGGAAATCACACGCTATGTATGATTACATCAAGGGAACTCTAGTGAAAATTACTGCCAAGTATATTGTTATAGAAGCAAACGGCCTAGGTTATATTGTCACTGTAGCGAACCCATATAGTTTTTCTGACCAGATGAATCAGACTATCCAAGTTTACCTTCATCAGGTTATTAGGGATGACGCCCACCTTCTTTTTGGTTTCCATACTGAAGATGAAAAAGAAGTCTTCCTTAAGCTTATTTCAGTTTCTGGAATAGGTCCGACGACTGCTCTAGCCATTGTTGCTGTAGATGATAATCAAGGCTTGGTGGCTGCCATTGATAATAGTGACATCAAGTACCTGATGAAGTTTCCAAAGATTGGTAAAAAGACAGCCCAGCAAATGGTTTTGGACTTGGCAGGGAAATTTGCAGAGTTACCAACAGAAACGACCAAGACGACACCAAGTCAACCTGAAGGAAATCATCAGTTGGATGAGGCTATGGAAGCTTTGCTTGCTCTAGGTTATAAAGCTGCAGAACTTAAGAAAATCAAAGCCTTCTTCGAAGGTACTAATGAAACGGCAGAGCAATACATTAAATCAGCTCTTAAGATGTTGATGAAATGAGGTAAGCAATGGTCAATCGTTGTCGTTGGGTTCCAACAAACAATAAATTATATTGTGATTATCATGACAAGGAGTGGGGAAAGCCTATTGGTGACGATCAAAAACTTTTTGAGCTACTTTGCTTAGAAAGTTATCAGTCAGGACTTTCTTGGTTAACTGTTTTAAATAAACGTCAGGCCTTTAATCGTGTTTTTCATAACTATGATATTGAGCGTGTTGCCCAGTTTAGCCTAAGTGAACTTGAAGAAGCGCTTCAAAATCCGGATATTATTCGTCACAAACTTAAGCTAGAAGCAACCGTAAATAATGCCAAACAAGTACTAAAACTCCAAGATGAATTTGGCTCCTTGTCCCATTATTTTTGGCAGTTCTTTGACGGAAAGCCCTTGGTAAATAATGTTCCCACATATAAGGACGTCCCATCATCGACTGATTTATCCCAACAGATTGCCAAAAATCTAAAAAAGAGAGGGTTCAAATTTTTAGGACCGACTACTATATATTCATTTTTACAAGCCGCAGGATTTGTGAATGATCATGAAAATAACTGTGACTTCAAATAAATGAGTGGATTTGATTGACAAGACGAGGAAAACATGTTAGTTTATAAACGAACGTGTTTTTGAGATTATTTTACGAATAGTAATATAGGTGAACCAATGAAAGCTGAATTGATTGCAGTAGGAACCGAAATCCTAACCGGGCAAATCACCAATACCAATGCCCAATTTTTATCTGAGAAACTAGCTGAACTAGGAATCGATGTATATTTTCACACCGCAGTAGGTGATAATGAAAACCGCCTACTCTCAGTTCTTGATCAGGCTAGTCAACGTAGTGATTTAGTTATTCTTTGTGGTGGACTTGGCCCTACTGAGGATGACTTAACCAAGCAAACCCTAGCTAAGTTCTTAGGAAAAAAACTTGTTTTTGATGAGGAGGCAAGTAAAAAGCTGGACAGTTTCTTTGCTACTCGCCCTAAACACACACGAACGCCTAATAATGAACGTCAAGCGCAAATTGTTGAGGGGGCTATCCCCTTGCAAAATCCTACAGGTCTTGCAGTTGGAGGCGTCATTACTGCTCAAGGGGTGACCTATGTAGTCTTACCTGGTCCACCAAGTGAACTCAAACCTATGGTGAATCAGGAACTTGTTCCAGCACTTACTGAGAATCACGCAAGTCTTTATTCGAGAGTCCTAAGATTCTTTGGCGTTGGAGAAAGTCAATTGGTGACTATTCTGAAGGATTTTATTGTTAACCAAACAGATCCAACCATAGCTCCATACGCTAAAGTGGGGGAAGTAACACTTCGCTTGTCTACAAAGGCTTCTTCACGAGAAGAAGCAGATCAAAAACTAGATGTTTTAGAAAAACAAATTCGTTCTACTAAAACTCTAGATGGCAAATCCTTATCTGATTTTATTTATGGGTATGGAGAGTCTAATAGTTTAGCCTTTGAAGCTTTTCGTTTGCTTAAGAACCATGGCAAGACTATCACTGCAGCTGAAAGCCTAACAGCAGGTTTATTTCAGGCTAGTATTGCTGATTTTTCAGGAGCCTCACAAGTATTTAAAGGCGGCTTTGTTACTTACAGCATTGAAGAAAAATCTAAAATGTTGGATATTCCCTTGTCGCAACTAGAAGAACATGGTGTTGTCAGTCATTTTACTGCAGAAAAAATGGCTGAAGGTGCCCGAGCTAAAACAGATAGCGATTACGGAATTGCACTTACCGGTGTAGCTGGACCAGATTCATTAGAAGGACACCCAGCAGGTACAGTATTTATTGGTATTGCTGATAGGAATCAAGTAAGGTCAATCAAGGTTGTTATAGGTGGAAGAAGTCGTTCTGACGTTAGATATATTAGTACCCTCTATGCCTTTAACCTAGTTCGCCAAGCTTTATTACAAGAGACAACTTGATTTAAGTTTGTCTTTAACTATAGAAAGAAGAGGAAAATAAGTGGCTAAGAAAACAAAGAAAACAGAAGAAATTACAAAGAAATTTGGAGATGAGCGTCGTAAAGCACTTGATGATGCTTTGAAGAATATTGAAAAAGATTTTGGTAAGGGTGCAGTTATGCGTCTTGGTGAGCGTGCAGAGCAGAAGGTTCAGGTTATGAGCTCAGGCTCGCTAGCTTTGGATATTGCTCTTGGTGCAGGTGGTTATCCTAAAGGTCGTATTATCGAAATTTACGGACCAGAATCATCAGGTAAAACGACTGTAGCCCTCCATGCTGTTGCTCAGACGCAAAAAGAAGGCGGAATCGCTGCCTTTATCGATGCAGAGCATGCCCTTGACCCTGCTTATGCGGCAGCCCTAGGTGTTAATATCGATGAGCTTCTTTTGTCACAACCTGATTCAGGTGAACAAGGTCTCGAAATTGCTGGTAAGCTGATTGACTCTGGTGCAGTTGATTTGGTTGTTGTTGACTCAGTTGCAGCCTTGGTACCTCGTGCAGAAATTGATGGAGATATTGGTGACAGTCATGTCGGACTTCAAGCGCGTATGATGAGTCAAGCCATGCGTAAGCTTTCTGCTTCTATCAATAAAACAAAAACAATTGCTATCTTCATTAACCAATTGCGTGAAAAAGTTGGTATTATGTTTGGTAATCCAGAAACAACACCTGGTGGACGTGCTCTGAAATTCTATGCATCAGTACGTCTTGATGTACGTGGAAATACGCAAATCAAAGGGACTGGTGATAAAAAAGACCAAAATGTTGGTAAGGAAACTAAAATCAAGGTTGTCAAAAATAAGGTTGCTCCACCATTTAAAGAAGCCTTTGTCGAAATTATGTATGGTGAAGGGATTTCACAAACAGGTGAGCTTGTAAAAATCGCTAGTGATTTAGGAATTATTCAAAAAGCCGGAGCATGGTTCTCATATAATGGAGAGAAGATTGGTCAAGGATCTGAAAATGCTAAAAAATATTTGGCAGATCATCCAGATATTTTTGAAGAAATTGATCATAAAGTACGTGTACACTATGGTTTGATTGAACCAGATGAAGAGGATAGTGTTGAAGAAGCACAAGTTGAAGAAACGTCTGATGAACTTGTTTTGGACCTTGATTCAACCATTGAAATTGAAGAATAAGTGTAAAAGAGCCGAAGAGCTCTTTTTCTCTTTGATTTAATCTAAGTAAAAAAATCTATGATAATTGAAAAAGTCCCCTTAGATTCAAAATAGGTCGCTAGACCGATTTCTTAAACTAAGGACAATGATAAGATAATAGTATCATGTGACAGAAAGAGAGAATTAACATGATTAAGATTTATACAATCTCAAGTTGTACAAGTTGTAAAAAAGCAAAAACATGGTTGAACAACCATCAACTTCCTTATAAAGAACAAAACCTTGGTAAAGAACCACTTACAAAAGAAGAAATCTTAAACATCCTATCAAAAACAGAGAATGGTGTTGAGAGCATTGTTTCATCAAAAAATCGCTATGCTAAAGCTCTAAATTGTGATATCGACGAGCTCAGTGTTAGTGAAGTGATTGATTTGATTCAAGAAAACCCAAGAATCTTGAAAAGTCCAATCTTAATTGATGATAAGAGATTGCAAGTGGGTTATAAAGAAGATGACATCCGTGCGTTCTTACCGCGCTCAATACGAAATGTCGAAAATTCACAAGCACGCATGCGAGCAGCTCTATAAAAAATGAAAAAAGGAGATACTAGAGATCTTCTTTTTGCTTTCACTTATTGCATAGAAAATAAGTATTGACATTGGTTCACAAACTTGATAGACTAATAAAGTCTCAAGGAAATTGTTCATTGACTGAAAAAGTTTGAAAAAACTTTAAAAAAGTTATTGACAAGATAAGTCAGAGATGATATTATAAATAAGCTGTTTCGGAAGGGGCGGCGAACACGAGAAGTAAAAAAACTTCGAAAAAAGTGTTGACAAACTATTCTAGATTTGCTAGAATATAGGAGTTGTCTTAAGAGAGACAAAGACCTTTGAGAACTGAATAAGAAACCAAGTGCAG
>OBXQ01000210.1_pt1 | contig 43777 bp, 39 predicted proteins | sample 1476641 | NCBI WGS metagenome assembly OBXQ01 (sample SAMEA2580174, study PRJEB22360) | human gut metagenome | biome: human gut; feature: human-associated habitat; material: faeces | place: Denmark | collected 2008/2010
TGGTAGCGGCTGATCCTGCCGGTTTCCGAGTCATAATTGTACTGCCCTGACACAATGCCCTTATCCACGTAATAGGACACGTCGCGCATAAACTGCTGTGCCGCTCCCGCATAGTCCTGATCCTTGAGAAAGCCCACCACATTGGCCTTCATGGTATCGATGCGCTTGTCCGTGAGAATCCGGATCATGACTCCGGTGGTGGAAATCCAGTAATCCCCGGTGACAGAGCCCGGCCGGTCCAGATAAATCAGAAACAGAACGCCGTCCGCATCCTTTCCGGCGGTAAAACCGCCGTAATCGTAAAAATCGTCGGCATATTCCATCGCGGTATGCCTGCCGTCGTTGAAGGCCGTCACCACCACCAGGTCAACGCCCATCTCATCCCGGTAGCTGGCCGCCATCTCTTCCAGATGAGCCCGTTCCTTTGCGTCGAACAGCCCCGCGCCGTCGAATATACGCTCCACGGGAACCTCTTCTGCAATCTTTTTTTCCGCTCCGTAAACTACCGCCGGTCCGGCCGCCGCCACCGGCAGCACCGGCGCAGCCAGAAGCGCCAGCACAGCGCACATCATCAGAGCCGCCCAGGAAAGAAGGCGCCTTTTTATTTTGCCATTTTTCGTCCTGTTTATCCCTGTCATATTATGTACCCCAAAATCAGTAGAATGATCAGCAGCGGCAGGAAGATGGAGGAAAACAGAATCAGCAGCTTCCCTTTGTCCACCGGCAGCTCGCCGCAGACCTTTCCGGTCTGGCCGTTCATGGCAAAATAATAAATTTTGCCGCCCTGGCGCTCCTTGTAGGTGAGCGTCCATACCGGCAGTAGCGCGTACTGCCAGAAACCGTCTGAGATTTCCGCCCTCTGGTTGGTGATCTGGATCCGGTCGTAGGAGATTCCCTGGCTCTTCAGCCCGGAAACCGCGAAATCCCGCACCTCCTGGGATACCTCCGTCTCAAAGAAATTCCGCTCCATATCCCGGTTCTCAGCCATAAAGCCGGAGAGATAACCCATGGAAAACCGCTGCATCTCCCCCATCTCAAAGGGCTGGACTCCGTCCACCAGACGGCGGTTTGCTTTTTTTAAGGCATTGCGCGCCACATGATTCACTTCCACCGTCCCCTGACGGGCGATGTCGTAAATTTTAGTTTCCGTATAACGCAGATTTCCCGCCGTCCAGACCCGCAGCTTGGTCCCCTGTCCCTGCACCGACCCGTCTACCTTGCAGCTAAACAGCCAGTAAGGGAAATACACGCCGGTCATGGTTTCAATCTGCTTGGGGGAGTAGAACTCCCTGGGCACGAACTTCTTTTTCGCAATCCACTGGGAAAATACCTCCTGCGCCCGCTTCCGATCGATTTGGAAGGGGATCGCAAAATCCGGCTGATAGGTGCCCGTCAGCCTGCCGGACAGCACCACCGGGTTGTGGCAGTAATAACAGAAGGTGGCCGCCGTTGTAGCGTCCGTCACGATCTCCGCGCCGCAGCTGGGGCAGGTGTAGAGCATCGCATCGCCCTGGTAAGCCGCATCCTGCGCATAACCGTCCGAAGCCGCCTCCGGTTCACGGGCAGCTTCGCCGGAAAATGCCTCCGCGGTTTGGGGGGCGGCTCCGGCGCTCCCGCCCGCCGCTTCTCCGCCCAACGCCCCCTCAGCCTCCATCCCCGCCGGCACAGCCGTATCCGATGCCGCCGCGGGAGCCAGGGCGTCCAGCTCCTCCTGGGAGAAGCTGGACTGGCAGTATTCGCAGTGATATTTCTGGGTGGACGGGTCAAACAGCAGCCCGCCGTCGCAGTTCGGGCATTTATAGGTAATTGTCGCCATGATCGAATTGTCCCCCTGTGTCTGTTATGGCCTGGGCTTTCCGCACTCGCTGCAGAATTTTCCTGTGTTCTGGGTACCGCAGCTGCAAACCCAGGACTCGCTCACCGGGCGCGGGCTGCCGCACTCGCTGCAGAACTTGCCGTGATTTTCATTCTGGCAGCGCGGGCAGATCCATCCCGCGGGATGAGACTCCGCCTGAGTTCCGGCCTGGCCGGACACCGGCTGTCCCTGTTCCGCCTCCGGCGCTCCGGCCGCTCCCGGCATCCCGGCTCCGGCCGCTCCGGCCATACTAGCTCCAGCCGCTCCGGCCATCCCGGCTCCGGCCGCTCCCGGCATCCCCTGCCCATAAGGCATCCCTGCCGCGCCCTGCCACTGTCCGCCGGGCATCTGGTTCATCTGCATCTGGGCCATGTTGGTATTGGAAGCCGCCCCCATGAAGCTGCCGGAGGACTGCATTCCCATCCCCATGCCCATAAAGCCCGCCAGCGCGCCGTTCGCGTTTCCACCGGCGTTCTTTAAGCCCTCGGCGATGGTGCTCTGCACATAACCCTCGCGCACCAGGGGATCGCCCATCATGGCGCCCTTGTTGCGCAGGTTGATCAGCTTCTGGGACTCCTCGTCGTAGGAGATACTTGCGATTCCCACCGCCTGAATCTCCATACCGCGCAGCTTGTTCCACTCCTCGTCCAGGGTGTCGGACATATAGCGGCCCAGCTCCCGGCTCTTGGAGGTCACAAAGGAAATTCTGGTGCCGTCCGCAGCCATCTGGTTGATGGAGGTCTGCAAAGCCTCCAGGAACTCGGACAGGTATTGGGAATTGATGCTCTCGATCTCCACCCGGTCCGCGTTTTTGGGAATGACCTCAGCATAGAACTTGAGGGGATCCGTCACCTTGATGGAGTAGGTGCCGTGGGCCCGCAAAAACAACTCCGCGTTGTAAAAATTGTCAAAATAGTTCACCGGGTTGCGGGTGCCGAACTTGATGCCCTTGATCTCCTGAAGGTTCACATAAAACACCTTCTGAACGCCGGGCGTGATGCCCCCGTAGCGCACGCGGTTGAAGGACTCGGTCAGAGAATCCCCGAACTGCCCGTTAAACAGGGAGGGCAGGGACGAGTTGTTCACCGTGTAGTAGCCCTCCTCCGCGGTGTAGTCCACCACCTTACCGCCGTCCACCAGCATCATAAACTGGTTGGGATACACGTGGATCACGGAGCCGTTGGTCACGGTGTCGCTGCTTCCCTTTACATTGGAGCCGCGCCCCTGTCTCACCTGCACGCCCCGCACAAACACGGTCTGTCCGCCCATGTCATCGGGCTCCACGACCTCCAGCCACTGGTCGCCAAAGGCTCCCCCAATCGCCGACTTTACTGACTTGATAATTCCCATAATCTATATTCCCCTTTCTGAATAATCGTTTTCACACTGTGCCTCCCGCTCAGCCGCGGTTTTTCCGCCTGCGCCGGATCGGATTCACAAACCATATCGCTAACGTCAGCAGGCAGCCGGCCACCGCCAGCTGCAGCACGATGCTGATCAGCACCCAGTTTTCCATCACCCAGCCCTTCTGAACGATTCCGAAAGCCTGGCACAGCTTGTCGACGCCGCTTCCGCTGCCCGCCTGCCCGCTGATAATTGCGTAAAATGTGGCCGCCGGATTCATCAGCAGCAGGTAGACAAAATTCCCGGACGTGGGCTGCTGCTGCGCCCTGCCGATGCCATAGGTGATGGCGTAGCTGTTGATCCTGCCGGCGGAAAGCCCCAGCACAAACCGGTTGACAAAGTAGGTTCCCCCCACAATGCTCACCAGCACCCCGTAGGTCAGCACAGTGGACAGTGTGGAGCGCTTGAAGGCCGAGGAAAAGCAGATTCCAAGGCTCCCCGCAAACAGCGCCACCGCCGTATAACACAGAAGCAGGGCCACCACGTCCGTTCCGGTGATCCCGCCGAACACAAACACCATCATAATCGCCGGAAAGCTGGAGATAATCAACAGCAGCAGCGTGCTGAGGGCGCTCATCAGCTTCCCGCTCACAATCTGCGAGGGCGTCATCTGAGTGGTCAGCATGAGCTCCAAAGTCTGGCGCTCCCGCTCCCCGCTGATGCTGGAGGCCGTCACCGCCGGCACGATAAAGGTCAGCAGAATAAACTCAATGGTGGCCACAAACTCGTACATTTCCATAAAGCTGCTGTACTGGATGGTGGCCGTGGCCTTGACCTGGGAGACCACCGAATACATATTCATCAACGCCACCGCGCAGAGGATGCCGTTAAACACCGTCAGGATCAGCGGCAGGCGCAGGCTTCGGGAATTCACCCGGGATTCCCGCTTATAAACCGGATTCTGCTTCATAGGATAACACCGACCTCTCTTCCTCCCGCTCCGTCAGCTGCATAAAGACGGATTCCAGGCTTCCTGTCTCGCGGACAAAGCCGTTGACCAGCACCTCCGCGTCGACCAGCTGCTGCAGCAGCATGGCCTCGTCCTGCTTATCGCCCATAAACCGGACGCAGATTTCATTTTCCCGCAGGGAAATGGTCTGCACGCAGGGGTGGCTTTTGAGCACGCTTAACGCCTGCTCCCGGTTGCTGTAAACCGAAATCACCAGGGGGTTGGAGGCGTTCACCCGGGCCAAAATATCCTGGATATTGCCCTCCAGCACCAGCCTTCCCTGGTCCAGTATACCGATGTCCGTGCAGAGCTCCGACAGCTCGGAGAGCACATGGGAGCTGATGAAAATCGTCCGCCCGGACTCCTGTAAATCTTTTAAAATCTCCTTGAATTCGAACCGCGTCCTGGGATCCAGGCCCGAGGTGGGCTCGTCGAGAATGAGGATTTCCGGATCGTGGATCAGCGCCCGGGCCAGGCACAGCCGCTGCTTCATTCCCCGGGAAAGTCCGTCCACATAGAAATCCAGCCGGTCCTCCAACCCCACCTGCTCCAGCAGGGCCGTATACCGCTTGCGCGCCACCAGCCCGTCTATGTTGTAGCAGGAGGCAAAAAATTCCATATACTCGGATACGGTCAGATTGTCGTAAACGCCGAAGAAATCCGGCACATACCCGATCATTTTCTTAAGCCTGGCCGGGGAGGCGAGGCCGTCCTCCCCGCCGATCATCACGCTCCCGCCGTCCGCGCCCAAAAGCCCGGCCATGATCTTGATGGTGGTGGTCTTTCCCGCGCCGTTGGGGCCCACGAAGCCGTACAGAGCGCCGTCACGGACCGTCATATTTAAACCGTTCAGGGCATGGTATTTTCCGTAAACCTTGTGCAGATCCCTGATTTCCAGCATCACTTGTTCCTCCCTATCACCGTCAGAATGGGCAGTATAATGTTCCAGCTGTAATCCTCCGGGTTCGTGTACACGTATTTCACCGTCAGCGTGTTGCCCGGGGACAGATACGGCTCCAGCGCCTCCCGGCCGAATTCCTCCACGCCGATGTCCATGGGGTCGTAATTGCCGGTATCATAGTTGTAGAAATAGATATTTCCCACAAAGGGAACCGTGTAATTGTAACGCAGGCTCTGGATCACCTTGTCGGACAGCTGGTGGAAATCCACCCGCTCCACCTCGGTGTCGTTGCCCAGGTAATACTCCAGAATCAGAGGCGTCACGCCGTACATGGTGTTGCTCCTGGCGTAATACTCGCCGCTGAGCACGTTGGGATTCTTCTGCAGCCCGGAGCGGTAAACCAGTCCGTCCTGCTCATAATCCACCTTCACCGAGGAGGTGATCAGCGTGGAACCGTAGGTCTCGTATCCCTTCTTTGCCAAAAATCCGCCGCCCTGCTGGTTCTGGCTGAAACCCACCACCCGCGCCTCGGAGTGGTAGCCGGTCAGATAATTTCCAATGTAGAAGGTCAGCAGGTTGGTGCGCTCCAGAGCGTGCACGTACTCGGCGTCATTTAAATCCCCCTCCCGATACCGGGAAGCGCCGGTGATCTGCTCCGCCATGGGATAACCGAAGTTCATGACGCCGTACACCACCTCGCGGTTGTCCAGCTCCACCGTCTCGCCCGCCTCCATATGGCCCACCATCACCATCTGATTGTACATCAGAACCGCCACGTCGTCCACCGGGTGATTGTAGCCGTTGGTCAGGGTCCCGGAGACCGTCCCGTCAAAACAATGGATCTCCCCGGTAAATCCCGCCTTGCTGGTATTCTCGGTCTTGCGCTCCATCTGGAAATACAGCGGGACAAAGGCCCCCACATTCCTGGCGCTGACCCGGGTTGCGGACTCGTCGAACCGCAGGTTCACGTCCGGCTCCTCGGTGCCGGTGAATTTGGGCACCTGCATATTTCCATAGTACGCGTCGTAGTAGGCGCTGCGGGTAATGGGCTGCACCATGTACGACGGGTCCAGCTCCACGGAGTAGGGCTTGTTGTACGGGGCCTGCATATTAATAAAGGTGGTCTCCACTACGTTGTCCTCATCCATGTCCTTGATGGTGGCGTAGGTGAAAAACGGACCGTTAAACCGGGTGGTAAGGCCCATGAAATACACCATCCCCGTACAACACAGGGCCAGCAGAATCACCGCCCGTGGATAGTACCTTCGCATCCCCCGCTGCTTTAAGAAGAAATACAGGCCCGGGCCCACCAGGGCCACATAGGCCAGCGCCGCCATGGTGTAAAGTCCCACCTTGGGCAGCCGGTTGATATCTCCCGTGTTGATCAGGCTCTGGACCGACCAGTACTGGCTGGAGTTGGTGCCGTCCGAGGAGCTGACTAAATAGTTGATCCGGTCCTCCCCCAGAAGGGAGGAGAATAAATTGTCCACATAGGAGACATTTTCCTGGCAGAATGCCTCAATGTCCACGAAATCATAGATGGCCGCGCCCACCAGCCCGTTGTCCACGGTGACGGAGGTCAGCACCGACAGCTCGTCGCTGGAGAGCACCTCGCTGGCCCCCAGCATGTAGACGTCCGTGCATTCCAGGGGAATGGTCGCTCCCTTTGGGCTGTCCTTGGCAAACTCCACTCCCATATTGATCTCCTGCAGATCCGCCAGGGGCAGGGGAGCCAGCAGCAAATCATCGCCGAAGGCCCGCATCACGTCCTCCGCCCGCTCTCCGGTTCCAAGAAGCAGAACGCCGCCCTTGGACACCCACTCCCACACCGCCTTCACCTGATCGCCGCTCAGGGTGCCGGTGTCAAAATTGGAGATCAGCAGCACATCCAGCTGATCCAGCTCCATCTCCTGGGAGGGCAGGGTCCGCGCGGACATTTCAATGGTCCGGGTACGCAGGGTGCTGTAGTTGACGCCCACGCCATTTAAATATTGAAGGCGGTCCGGCGTGTCGCTCAAAATACCCACAAACAGCTCCGCGGTCTCCATGCTCACGTTCAGCTTCAGGCGTTTGCTGGCAATCTCCCGGCCCTCCTGGTCCATAACCTTCACATACATCTGGTCGATGCGGGCGCCCAGGGAAATACTCATGTCCTTGGCAAAGCTCTCCCCGGCCTCCAGGTTAAGCGGATACTCATAGCGGTACAGCTCATAGTCCGATTCCATGGTCAGCACGGAGAGCGTTCCCGAAAATGGAGCGCCGCCCGGGTTTTCAATGCGGATTTTTAAGGGGAGGTAGCGCCCGCTCTTGGCGGTTCCCTGATATCCGTAAACCACATCCAGTTTAAGCTGCCCTCCGTCCAGGCCCTCCGCTGCCCCGGCGGTCTGCGCCGCAGCCGGAACCGCGGCCAGGATGCACAAAAGCAGGCCAACCAGAATCACGGCGGCCCGGATGCGTCTTCCCTGCGGCAATATCCGAAATCTTCCCATCATTTTCTGTTCTCCCATAACGCGATTAGCTGAATGCGTCCGGGACGCTTCCTCGCATCCCCGGAGCAACAATCAGCTAATCGTCCCAAAATTCTCTTTATTTACATCAAAATGCACCTGCAGCTTCACCGTGAACACGGTTCCGTTCAGATCGCTGGTCACGCCGATGGTTCCGCCGTGCATGTCCACGATCTCCTTGGCAATGGCAAGCCCCAGCCCCGTGCCTCCGGTGCTGCTGGATCTGGACCGCTCCACGCGGTAAAACTTGTTGAAGATGAGCGGCAGCTCATCCGGCGGGATCACATACCCGTAGTTTGTCACAGAGACCGTCACCACTTCCTCGCCGGCAAAAATCTGCACCAGCACCCGCTTGCCGTCCGCGCCGTACTTGATGGCGTTTCCGATCAGGTTGTCGAACAGCCTGGCTAACAGATTGCCGTCCGCGGAAATCATCTTCGCCGGAACGTTGCTCTGTAAGTCGTAGGACAGGTTCTTCTCCGCAAAGTTGGGGTAAGCCTCCTCCAGAAGCTGTCCCAGGAGTTTCACAAGATCCAGCTGGGCCACGTGCATGGACATCTTGCCGTAATTGAGCTTGGTAAAGCCGAACAGGTCCTCGATCAGCTTCTCCAGGCGTTTGGACTTGCCGTAGGCGATCTCTATGTATTTGTGCTGCATCTCCGGATCGATCCTGGTATTGCCGGCCAGCAGCTCCAGATATCCGATAATGGATGTCAGCGGGGTTCTCAGGTCGTGGGCCACATTGGTGATCAGCTCATTCTTGGTGCGCTCGCTCTCCCGCTCCTTTTCCATCAGCTGGCGGATGTCCTCGGCCATCTTGTTTAAATTGGCCGCCATACTGGAGAACTCGTCGTCCCCGATCACGTCGATAGTGGTGTTCAAATCCCCCTCGGAAATATTCTGAATGGCATCCGAGATGTGGCTGATGTAGCGGATGGAGGACTCCTGCAAAAGCAGGAAGGTCACGGAGAAGAGCAGGATTCCGCTCACCACGTAGACCAGCACCACCGCCGCGTTCATGGAAAGGAGCAGCTCCGCCAGACGGTTCAGCTTCCCGGCGTCTTCCATATAGCGGGCGATCATCGTCATGTTCGCCACCACGAACACTTCCACCAGACAGGTGATAATCGCGCTGTAAACGATATTGGTCACCACACGGGTGTGGTAACGCCTGCTCATATCACTTTTCAATTTTGTACCCTACTCCCCACACTGTCGTAATGATTTTGCTCTGTCTGGTGTCCTCCTTCAGCTTGCCTCTCAGCCTTCTGATATGTACCATAACGGTATTGTTGGCCTCATAGACCTTCTCGTTCCAAACCTTCTCGAAGATCTCGTCCGTGCTGAACACCCTGCCGGGGTTGGAGGCCAGGAGATAGAGAATGTCGAACTCGATGGGGGTGAGCTTGATCTCCTCGTCGTCCACGATCACCTTGTGGTTGTCCTTGTTGATCACCATGCCCTTGATGGTGATCTCGTTGTTGGCCTGCTCTCTGGAACCGCTGTTGGGGTTCAGCTGGGTGTAGCGGCGCAGCTGGGACTTCACCCGGGCGGTCAGCTCCAGGGGATTGAAGGGCTTCACCACATAGTCGTCGGCCCCGGTTCCCAGGCCCAGAATCTTATCTAAGTCCGTGGACTTGGCGCTGAGCATGATAATCGGGATGTTGTTGTTCTCCCGGATCTTCTTGCACATCTCGAGGCCGTTCATACCGGGCATCATGATGTCAAGCAGCACCAGGTGGATCTCCTCCTTCTCCAGAATCTCCAGGCCTCTGGCCGCGTTCTCAGCCTTGAATACTTTATAGCCATCGCTCACCAGATAGATTTCAATCAGATCCGCGATTTCTTTCTCGTCGTCAACTACCAGAATGTTAATATCGGGCATGTCGCTCCTCCTCTTATGTTAAATGTTATATTCACATTAATTAACATTCTATCACAAGATGCTGTGATTTTCCTTACTTTTTTCATGAGAAATAGTGGGAAATTCTGTTACGGCGGGAAAAAACAGGCCCTCCCGGAGCCCCTGCCCCGGCGGTCCGTTCCATTCACGAAAAAATCCGGGAATAAAATCCCGGATTTCCCTTAATTTTCCAATATTCTATTTGATTCCCGACGTCACGAAGCTGGACACGAACTGCTTCTGGAAAACGCAGAACATGACGAACAGCGGGAACATGACCAGCAGGGTGGCCGAGGTCACCAGGGCCCACATGGGGCCGGAATCGTTGGCCTTGGCGAAAAGGACCAGACCCATGGTCAGAGGGCGCTTCTCCGGTGAGTTGATCACAATCATGGGCCAGAGGAAGTTGTTCCAGTGGGTGCTGATGGAGCAGATGGCAAAGGAAATGTAAGCCGCCTTGCTGCACGGAATGAAAATGTAGCGCAGGGTCTGAAGCACCGTGGCACCGTCCATGCGGGCCGCATCCACGATGGCGGAAGGCACGCTCTTGAACGCCTGGCGCAACAGCAGCAGACCCATGGAGGAGGCGAAATAGGGCACCATGACGCCCAGCCGGGAGTCGATTAAATTCACGGCCTTCAAGGTCTGGTAGTTGGGCAGAATCAGGATATCGGCGGGGATGATAATCTGCATCATGATCAGGGCCATTGCCAGGCCCTTCCCGGCGAAATCCACCCGCGCCAGGGCGTAGGCTCCCAGGGTGACGGTGACCAGCTGGACTCCCAGGATACCGAACACGATGATTACCGTGTTCAGACCGTATTTCACAAAGGGCGCCGCGCCGAACACCTCGCGGATGTTGTCCAGCGTGAAGCTGGGCGTCAGCGAAAAGCCGGTGGCCAGGTTGCTGGGCCGGAACGCCGTGACCACGGCCCACAAAAGCGGGAACGCCCAGAGAAAGCAGAGGGCCGCCAGAAGTATGTATTTGATGGGGCTCATTTTCGTTTTCATAGAGGCCTCCTTAATTTTCGTAGTACGCGCGCTTGTCCATGGTGGTGAACTGCACCAGGGCGACCACCATCATAAAGCCCAGCATGCAGATGGTCAGCACCGACGCCTGCCCCGTATCCCAGTAGGAGAAGGCGGTCTGGTAGATGTGATTCATCAGCAGGTTGGTGCTGTTGTTGGGTCCGCCCTTGGTGGTCATGACCATGATCAGGTCCACCATCTTGAAGGCGTCCGCCATGGTGATGGTCAGCACGAACAGGGTGGTGGGCTGTACCAGCGGAATGGTGATCTTTCGCATGATATCCCACCCGGAAGCGCCGTCCAGATGCGCCGCCTCGTAATACTCCTGAGAAATATTCTGAAGGCCGGAGATATAGAAAATCATCATGTAGCTGGCCTCCCGCCAAAGGTAAACGGCCATGATGGCGTACAGGGCGGTCTTGGGGTTATTGAGGAAATCCACCGGCTTCATGGAGAGGGCCTTCATCACATGGCTGATCACGCCGATATTGGGGGTGAACAGAAAGGTCCAGATGGTGGCGAAGCCCACCACGGGGGCCACGTTGGGATAAAAGACCAGGGCTCTTGCCACGCCGATCCCCTTAATATTTTTGCTCACCAGGGTGGCCAGAAGAAAACCGATCACCAGCCCCAGCGGGATCACGATCAGGGAGAATTTCAGCGTGTTTTTGATCACGATGGCGAACACGGGATCCCGGAATACGTTGATGTAATTTTTAAACCCGATAAATTCCGCAGGCGCCTTGGCGTTGTTGCTGGTTTTCATAAAGCTTTGGATCAGGGTGCGGATTACGGGGTAGACGGTAAATCCCACCAGGAAGATTAACGACGGCAGCATGAGCAGCCAGCCCTGTACCGTCCATTTGGTTCTCATGGAAATTTTCTGTTTCATCAGTCATTCACCTCTTGATACGTTTCGCCTGGCCTTTAAGAGAACTCCCGGACAGGCCGCCGGGCCCTCCGGGAGTTCGAACTCGTGTTACTGGTAGGATTCCAGAAGCGCTTCCGCCTCTGCCTGCGCCTGCTTCATGGCCTCCTCAGGCGTCATAGCCCCGGTCATGGCGGCGTCAACTCCCTGCTTTAAGGCCTGCAGGACGCGCTGGTTGTTGTGCACGCGCAGCTCGCTGCACGCGTAGTCCAGCTGGTCCTTTGCGGTGGCTGCCTGAGGCACCTTAGCCAGGTAGTCTTTCATCCGGTCGGTGTCGTAGGAACTCTTGCGGGTGGCCACGTAGCCGGTGTCAATGCTCCACTGCGCCGCGCGCTCCGGCTCGGTGATCCAGCGGATGAACTTCCAGGCCGCTTCCTGCTTCTTCTCGTCGATATCCTTGAAAATGTACAGGTTCGCGCCGCCGGTGGCTGAACCGTACTGCTTGCCTGCGGGCAGGAACGCGGTTCCCACCTCGAAGTCCGTGTTGTCCAGAATGTTGGTCAGGCTTCCGCTGGAAGTGAAGGTGATGGAGGTTGCCCCTGCCATAAAGTTGGACGGACCGTCTCCCCACTTGATGGAGCCCTCGGGCATCACCTTGTCCACCTGCGCCAGATCAACCAGGTACTGCAGGGCCTCGGCGTTCTCCGGCGTGTCGAAGTATACGCTCTTGCCGTCCTCCGCCATGATCTGGGACTGCGGGTCGCTGCTGTTCTGGCGGCAGAAGCCGTAGAACATAAAGGGATCGTCCATGGGAATCATCACGCCCCACCGGGAAACATTGCCGGAGGCGTCGGTCACGGTCAGCTTCTTCGCGTACTCCCGCAGCTCATCCCAGTTCGTCGGGGGCTTCTCCGGGTCCAGACCCGCTTCCTTAAACTGATCCTTATTGTAATACATAATGATCGTGCTTCTCTGGAAGGGAATGGAGTAGGTCTTTCCGTCATAATAGGAATTCTTCATAAAGGCGGGGATGAAGTCGTCGATGTACTCCTGACCGCCGTCCTTGGCGATAAAGTCGTCTAACGGGATCACCGCGTCCATGTCCAGCAGAGAGTAAAGCTCCGGATTTGGCAGGATGGCGAAATCCGGCGGCGTGCCTCCCTGAAGGGCGGATACCGTCTTGGTCATGGTCTCCGTGGAATTCCCCGCAAATACAGGGTTTAACACGATGTTGGGATTCTCCTTGGTAAATTCCGTCGCCAGGTTCTCGATCAGCGTTGCCAAAGCCCCGCCCACGCCGATGGGATAAAAGAAGGTGAGCTCAATTTTCTCATCCTCCGCGGCCTGTCCTCCTTCTGCCGCCTGTCCTCCTTCCGCCGCTGCGGTGGTATTTCCCCCGGCAGCGGAACCGGAATCGGACTTAGCGCCGGAACCACAGCCTGCCAGCAGCCCGGCTGTCATGGCTGCGGCCAGCATCATGCTGACTAAACGTTTTTTTCTCATACTGTTTCCTCTCTTCTCTCTTTATTTTGCAGGGCTGTCGCCCAAAACATGCTCCAGAACATCCTCCACGTCCCGCTGTACATCCCCGGCCGTGATGCCGTGGTTGTCGCCATACTCCAGCGTCAGGTCCGCAGAAGGCGTATAAGCGCGGTACAGGCGGAAAAACCGGTCGTAGTCGATCACGCCGTCCCGGATCCGGCGGTGGCTGTCGTCGGTTCCATTGTTGTTGTGCAGATGGTAGCCCTTGATGCGCCCGGCCAGACTGCCGATCACCGTCTCCATATCCCAGCCGGCCACCCCCAAGTGTCCCACGTCGATCAGACAGTCCGCGTCCGGAAACCGGTCGAACAGCCCGATGTACTCGTCCTGGTCAAACAGCGGAGTCCCCTTGACCGGAAGCGCCAGATTCTCCAGCAGCAGGCGCACGCCCCAGGGTTTTGCCAGGCGGATCAGCTCGCCGATGTTTTCCAGGCACCGGGCCTGCAGGTCCATTTTCTGTTCCGGCCTCACAAAGCGCTCGTGGTCGTGAAATACCATGTGCCCGCAGCCAAAGCGCTGCGCCAGAGCGAACGCCCGGCCGTAGGACGCGGTCAGCGCGCCGTACTCCGCCGTACCCGGAGCGCTGGTGGCCTCCACCTGGAGAAAGGGGCCGTGGAGGGCCAGCGGCAGTTTCCCCGCCCACTCTCCGATATGCTCCATCCGCTCCATGTACGCCTCCGAGTAGGTATGGATGAAAAACTCGATTCCCACACGCCCGCCAAAGGGCCCCGTCATCTCAAGCAACAGCTCCGTATGGTCAAGCCCCTTGTCCAGCCCTGCCACCAGGTTGCTGATGTATACTGTCATGTTTCCGTCCCTCCCCGGTCTGATTCTGAAATCATTATAGAATCTCCCCTGATTTTTCGGAATGGCAGCCGATTTTCTAATTTGTGAATCGATTCGATTATTTTTCGGTCATCTTGTCTTTTTATACGATTTTTAGTGATTTAATCACATTATTTCACGATGCCTTCGGAAATCCGGCCTGTCAACACTTGTTTTCCTGAAAAATTCCCTTAAAATAAGTATGAAGAGATTTGAGACAGAGGGGAGAACCGATGAAATTGGCGGGAAAGAAGAAAAACTACAACCACAGCCTGCTATTGAAAGTTTTGTTTATCTATTTTCTGATCTTTGCGGTGCCCATCATTCTGCTGTACGCCTCCCTTTACGGGACCTCCAAGCGGCTGGCCCAGAAGGAGGGAGCTTCCCAGCTGCTGTCCTCCCTGACCAGCATCTCCAACACCATGGACGAGGTGTTCCGCAGCGTGAATTTCGTACAGTCCCAGCTCCAGGGCAACACCGCCTTCTCCAACGACTGTTTCCGGCTGACCGTGGACGATTCCGCCGGGGTGGGCTACCGAAACTACCGGCTGCGGCAGGAGCTGAGCATGGAGCTGTACAAGCTCTACTTAAGCAACCCCTATCTCCACTCCCTGGAGGTGTACAGCTCCTACGGCAACACGCTGTTCGGCAACTCTCCCGGCAATTCGCGTCAGATCGCAATCAACCCCACGGAAACCCAGATTGAAAATATCCGTCAGAACGCCCAGAAAACCGGGCTGACCGGCAACCGGGCCTGGTACGTGCTCTCCTCGGACCCCGAGCAGACCCTGTTCGCCACCTACAGCCGCCCCTTCTGCGCTTTCAATCCCAACATGTACACCTATTCCCGGGCCATTATCTCCACGGAAACCCTTCACGACCACATCAAGGTCTATGACCCCAGCGAGGCCATCCAGTTCTATATCCGGCCCCGAAACCGGGAGTGGATCCCCATTTCCGGCCCCAACACGGTGGACACTGCGGACCTGCCCATTTCCGCGCCTGGCCAGGTGTCCGGGTGGGTGCCCTTTAACTCCGGGGGAGTTCCCTGCCTGATGGCTTACTTCCGCTCCCAGTACACCGGCTGGTACTACGCGGCCGCGGTGCCTCTGGAACATTACAATGTGTCCGAACCCCTGATGACCGAGTATTGGTTCTATATCGTGATCACGTTGGTCTTTATCTTCATCCTCACCGCCCTGTTCGTCTCCTTTTACCTGATCCGGCCCATGAAGCAGATCAGCGACAAGATGCGGGAGGCGGAGCACGGCGACCTGGACGTGCGCATCCACACCCGGCGGCGGGACGAGCTGGGCTACATCGGCCACCGGCTGAACGTTCTCTTAAAAAATATCGACAGCCTGATCCACACCAACTATGAGACGAGACTCCTGAAGGAGGGTTACGAGCTGAAATTCATCCAGACCCAGCTGAAGGAACATTTTATCTACAACACGCTGGATTCCATCCACTGGATCGCAGACAAGAATAACGTGCCTCAGATTTCCAAGATCATTTTCGATCTGAGCCGCTTTTTCCGCCTCACCTTAAACAACGGCAGCGACTACATCACCATCGAGCGGGAGGCCGAGGTTCTGGCCAGCTACTTATCCCTCTTAAACGTTCGTATGGACGGAACCATCGAAAGCTCCATTGAGATGGACGATTCCATCCGGGACCAGCGGGTCATCAAATACTTTTTCCAGCCGGTTCTGGAAAATGCCGTGGTCCACGGCCTGCGGCCCAAGGGCGGCGGGCGCATCACGGTCAGCTTCAGCCCGGTGGAGTCCGGCAAAATCCGCTACCGCGTGACGGACGACGGGGCCGGAATCACGTCTATGGACTTAAACGACATCAATCTGTGCATCCGCGAGGACCGCAGCGACGGCAAATATTTTGCCCTGATCAACCTCAACCGGCAGCTCCGCCTCTATTACGGCGACAACTACAGCTTTACCATCGACAGCAGCCCGGACGCCGGAACCACCGTGTCCATCGATTTCCCGAAAGGATGAAGCATATGATAAAAGCCATGATCATTGACGATGAAAAACTGATCCGCGAGGGCCTGGTCACCTACATCGACTGGGCCGCCCTCGGAGTGGAGGTATGCGCGGTCTGCGGGGACTGCGCCGGAGCGGTCCGGGCCGCGGCCCTGCACCGTCCACAGATCATCCTGGCCGATATCTGCCTGCCCGACGCCAGCGGCCTGGAGCTGTTCCGGCAGATCCGGGACTGCGGGCTGAAATGCGAGGCCATCTTCATCAGCAGCTACTCGGAATTCCAGTACGCCCAGCAGGCCGTCAAGCTGGGGGCCTTCGACTACCTGTTAAAGCCCATCGAGGCGGACGTGCTTCTGGACTGCGTGCGGCGCTGCGCTGAAAAAATCCGCAGCACAGAGGACGGGAGCGGCAAGAACTGCGACCGGACCGTGGTGGAAAAAATTCTGACCGACGCCCTGACCAATGTCCCCCAGGCGGATCAGACCTTCCTTCATCTGGCCCGCCTGGCGGGCGCGCCGGAGGGCAGCCGCCCGTTCCTGCTGGTCTCCGTCACCGGCTCGCCTCCCGATCCCGGCGCTCTGGACGGTTTCGACCTGCCCCTTCTGGCCTCCTACCAGGCCCGGGTCTCCGATCAGGTGGCCTGCTGCTGCTTTTTCACCGCCCCGGATCTGGAACAGACGGCGCTCGGCACGGCGGAGAAAACCCTGGACGGCAGCGCAGATCTGGCGGTACGCCTCTGCCGGGAAGAGCCGGACTCCTCCCTGTACGCGCTCCTGCAACAGGCGCTGTGCGGGCTGCTGCTGACGCGCCTGCCGGCCCCGGAAAGCCGGGTTCTCTTTGATCCAGTTCAGCAGAACCTTGTGCCGGAGGTGATCAAAAGTCTGGATCAGGCCAGCCTGAAAACAGCCCTCAGCCAGTTTCTCCGGTTCTGCCGGGAAAACCGGTGGACCTGCAAGCATCTGGACTTCCAGTTTGAGTGCTTCAAATTTTTGGAAACAATTTACAAACAGCTGACCTGGGTCTACGGGCTTCCCCTGCCCGCGGGCCTGGACATGCACGTTTTCATCGAACGGCTGCGGAAGCCCAACAATCTCTATGATCTGTTTACAGCCCTGGATCAAATCCTCACCATGGTGTTCACCGAGGTCCGCCGGGATTCCTGCCAGAGCCCCTACACGAAAAAGACGCTGGCCATCATACGCAGCCGGTACGGGGAAAGCCTCTCCTTAAAATCCGTGGCGCGGGAGCTCCACGTCAGCCCCTCCTACTTAAGCTCCGTGTTCAAGGACGACACCGGCTGTCCCTTCAGCGATTACCTGTTCCTGCACCGCATGAACATCGCCTACGATCTGGTGCGCCAGGGCAACCTGCGGATCTACGAGATCGGCGAACAGGTGGGTTACCCGGATGTGGCCCAGTTTTCCAAGTGCTTTAAAAAACAGTTCGGCTACTCGCCCAAGCAGCTGCAAAACGCCTCCGGACGGCTGGAGCCGTGAGAGCACGCTGTGGGTAAAATCCAACGGGCTTCCCGCCCCACCGCCGGGCGCACCCGCAAAAACAGCCGGTACCTCTGTGCGATCCTTCACGCACAGAGGTACCGGCTGTTTGATTGATTGGAAATAATAGGCCACGGACACCGTTTTAGTTGCTGCTCTCAATGGGCTTGAAAATCCGCGTCACCGCCGGATCCATGGCCTCAAATACCGCCTTTGCCTCGGCTGTGGCCTCCTCGCAGAACTGCTGCTGGGAATTGACCAGAACCTTCCCCCGCTTATCCACCTTCTCATAGGTGCCGTCGGGCTGCAGGATATGGGCCTTCACGTTGTCCGCCAGCTCCACCTCCAGGATGTGTATCACCTTGGCCTTAAGGGCCTCGTCCTCCACCGGGAACATGATCTCCACCCGGCGGTCCAGATTTCTGGGCATCCAGTCCGCGCTGCCCATGTAGAGCTCCTCGCTGCCGTCGTTGTAAAAGTACAGGATGCGGCTGTGCTCCAGGAAATTGCCCACAATGGAGCGCACCGAGATATTTTCGCTCAGCCCCGGCACGCCTGCGCGCAGGCAGCAGATGCCCCGGATCACCAGCTCCACCTTCACCCCGGCGTGGCTGGCCTCATACAGGGCGGTGATGATTTCCTTGTCGCAGAGGGAATTCATCTTGGCCATGATGTGGGCCTCGCGTCCGGCCAGAGCGTTTTCCGTCTCCCGGCGGATCATGCGCAGGCAGCGCGCCCGCAGCCACAGAGGCGCCACTGAGAGCCGGTTCCAGGCCAGAGGCTCGGAGTAACCGGACAGCATGTTGAACACCGCCGTGGCATCCTCGCCGATCTGGGGACTGCAGGTTAAGATGCCGCAGTCCGTGTACAGCTTGGCGGTAGAGTCGTTGTAGTTTCCGGTACCCAGGTGCACGTAGCGGCGGATGCCGTCCTCCTCCATGCGCACCACCAGAGTGATCTTGCTGTGGGTCTTTAATCCCACAAGGCCGTAAATCACATGACAGCCCGCCTTCTCCAGCTTTTTGGCCCAGTTGATGTTGTTCTCCTCGTCAAAACGCGCCTTCAGCTCCACCAGCACCGACACCTGCTTACCGTTGTCCGCCGCCTCGGCCAGCGCCGCCACAATGGGCGAGTTGCCGCTGACGCGGTACAGCGTCTGCTTGATGGCCAGCACCTCCGGGTCGCGGGCTGCGCTGCGCACAAACCGCACCACCGGATCGAAGCTCTGGTAGGGATGGTGCAGGAGAATGTCTCCTTTGCGGATGTTGGTGAAAATATCGTCCTCATTCATCAGCGCGGGCACCGGATTGGGGGTATACCCGGGCGCTTTGAGATGGTCAAATCCCCTCAGCCCATACATCTTCATCAGGAAGGTCAGATCCAGGGGACCGCCAATGTCGAAAATGTCCTGGCTGCTGATGGACAGCTCTTTTTTCAGAATCTTCAGCAGGCGCTTATCCACACCCGCCTGTATTTCCAGACGGATGGCCTCGCCCCACTGGCGCTTCTTCAGCTGCTTCTGAATCTCCTCCAGCAGGTCCACCGCCTCCTCCTCGTCGATGGTTAAGTCGGCGTTTCGCATAACGCGGAAGGGCTGGGAGGCGATAATATCATAGTTTAGGAACAGGGACGGCATGTTGCGCTCAATGATCTCCTCCAGCAGGATTACCACCCGCTGGGGATTGCCCTCTTCGTCCTTCTCCTCAGGCAGCTCCACGATCCGCGGGATCACGGAAGGCACCTGAACCATGGCGAAATCCAGCTCATCGTCCTCCTCGCCGTTCTTTTTCCGGAGAAGGGCCGCAATATTCAAAGTTTTGTTGCGGATCAGCGGGAACGGCCGGGAGGAGTCGAAGGCCATGGGCGTCAGAACCGGATACACGTTCTCGTTGAAATACCGGTCCACATAGCGCGCCTCCTCCTCCGTCAGGTCCTCATGCTCGGTGATCACCCGCAGGCCGTTCATGCGCAGCACCGGCAGCAGGGAGCGGTTGTAGGTGGAATACTGCAGGTCCACCAGCTGATGGGTCCGTTCCGCAATGGCCTCCAGCTGTCTGGTGGGCGTCATCCCGGCGATATCCGGTTTCATGTACTTGGCATGCACCATATCCTTCAAGGAGGCCACGCGCACCATATAAAATTCGTCCAGGTTGGAGGCGGTGATACTGAGGAATTTCAGCCGCTCAAACAGTGGCAGCGTCTTGTCCCTGGCCTCGCTGAGCACCCGGTAGTTGAATTCCAGCCAGCTTAGTTCCCGGTTGACATAATTGTCCGGGTTCGCGCCAAAATCCGGCTCCTGTGCGGGTTCCTCCGCCACAGCCGGCTTCTTCTGCCCGCCGGATTTCGCCGCTGCCTTTTTCACGGCCGCAGGTTTGGGCGCGGCTTTCTTCGCTGCCTCCGGTTTGCCTGGGGCTTCTTTCTTAGACTCCGGCTTGCCCGTGGCTTCTTTCTTAGACTCCGGCTTGCCCGCGGCTTCTTTCTTCGTCTCCGGCTTGCCCGCGGCTTCTTTCTTCGCCTCCGGCTTACCCGCAGCTTCTTTCTTCGTCTCCGGCTTGCCCACGGCTTCTTTCTTCGCCTCCGGCTTACCCGTGGCTTTCTTCTTCGGTTCCGGCTTACCCGCGACTTTCCCGTCTATTTCCCGCTCTACCTGGGCGTTGTCCTCCACGTCCGGGTTTTCCGCCGCTCTATGTTCCGCTCCGGCTTCCGGAGCCGCCTTTTTCCCGGCGGCGTCCGCGGCTTTCGCCTTGGAAGCCTTGGAGCTCTTCGTCTTTTCTGCGTCTGCCATGGCTTATATCCTCCTCTTCTGCCTTAGCACCGGCCGTATGCCGTAAATTTCCTCAAAGAAATCTGCTTTCTGCTCAAACGACATGGCCTCCAGCGCGATATCCCCCTCATAGCCCGTGGTAATCACCAGCTCCCCTTCCCGGATACTCATCCGGCAGTCCGCCAGCTTGCCCCGGTGGCTTCTGTCCATGGAATTGGCCAGCCGCAGAATGGCCGTCAGCTTGGCGATCAGAATGGTCATGCCCTTCTGGTCCAGTTCCACGGTGCCCTCCTGGTACGTGCCCTCCAGCTGTACCTTGTCATAGTCGAAATCCCGGATATTGTAGCGCACCACGTTGGCGATGATCTCCCGCTCCAGATGGCTCAGGCCGATGATCTCCGTGGACATAATGATATTATAGGAACACTCGTTGGAATTTCTCATACTGATGAACTTTCCGCAGGAGTGCAGGATGGCGGAAATCTGCAAAAGCAGCCGCTCCCGTCCGCCCAGCCCGTGGTATTTTTTCATGCAGTCGAAGATGCCCAGGGCGTACTCCTCCAGCACCTGGCTGTGGCTGGCGTGGCACTTGTAGCGCTTGGCCATATTCCGGGACGCTGCCAGAATGTCGTTCTCAAAGCTGTGGCTGAACCGCACCAGACGGGTGTCGTCCGCGTACTCGGCCGCGATGCCGTCGCAGAGACGTATGCCCGGAATCCAGAACATCTGAGCACCGGTCAACTCCAGAATCCGCTTGTAGACCACCACCGTGGGCATGAGCAGGGAGGCGTACTCCGCGTTCACCCCAAACCGCTCCTCCACCTGATCCAGCGTCAGCTTGTTAAATTTCTCGTAAAATGTGTTCAGCACCGACGCCTCCACCTTATCCCCCACGGGCTTGGACTGCATCTGGCGCATCATATAGAGAATATTTTCCCCGATTCCGATCAGATTGGTGATCTCCCGGTCCTTTAAGTACATTTTCCGGAAGGTGAACAGCTCGTTGTCCACCAGCTCCTCGATCTGTTCCCTGTGGGCCTTGGCGCTGGCCGGGATTCTGGCCAGCAGCTCACGGATGCGCAGGGACCCCAGGGACAGGTTCTGGGTCGTCACCAGGGCGTCCTTGTCGAACAGGGAAATCTGGGCGCTGCCAAATCCCACGTCCACAATGGCCGTGCCCTTCTGAATGATCTTGTTGAACTCCGCCGCCTTGGAGGCGATGGCCTTGTAGCTGATAAAGCGCTGCTCCGAGTTGCTGATGATCCGAACCTTCAGGCCGGTGCGCACGCGGATCTGATCCAGGATGATCTGGTTGTTTTTGGCCTCCCGCATGGCGCTGGTGGCGTAGGCCCGGTACCCCTTCACCTTGTACTCGTTCATGGTTTTTACAAAATCTTCCAGAACCTGGCACATTTCCTCCACCAGTTCGTAGCTGATCTTGCCCTCGCTGTATGTCTCTTTTCCCAGGGCGATCATATGGCGGATATGATCCACGCGCCGCACGCCGTTTTTTCCCGATATTTCGTAGATGCCCAGCTCCAGCTCAAAGGAGCCCACATCGATTGCCGCAAATAATTGAACTGCCACTTTTGTTCCTCCCCTCCCCGCAAACAACGGCCGGGGCCGTCCTCATCCGACGTTTTTTCTCTCTTTCCATGATACCGGATTCCCGGCTCCCGCGCAGCGAATCCCGGTAAATTTCCCGTAAAATATGTGTAAAACCTACTCCACCAGGGTGCCCAGCAGATGGGTGATAAACTGGGACGCCGTTCTGCCTGAAAGTCCTCCGTGGCTCAGCTCCCACTTGTTGGCCTCGGCGTAAAGCTCCTCTTCCGGAAGGTTCACGTGGTAGCGCTCCGCCAGCACGCTGACGATCTTCTGGAACTGGAACTTGTCCGGGGACCCGTAGTAGATTGTCACGCCGAAGCGCGCGGCTAAGGACAGCTTCTCCTGTACGGTATCGTTGTTGTGAAGCTCGTCGTCCAGCTCCCGCTTGTCGCTGAACTTCTCCCGGATCAGATGGCGGCGGTTGGAGGTGGCGTAAATCAGCACGTTTCTGGGACGTTTTCCCAGACCGCCCTCCAGGATGGCCTTTAAGTATTTGTACTCCAGCTCATAGTCCTCAAAGGACAGGTCGTCCATGTAGATGATGAACTTGTAGTTCCGGTCCTTGATCTGCTCTAGCACGTCGGAGAGCGCCTTAAACTGGTGCTTATATACCTCAATGATACGCAGTCCCTGGTGATAATATTCATTCAGGATGGCCTTGACGCTGCTGGACTTCCCGGTGCCCGCGTCTCCGTAGAGCAGCACGTTGTTGGCCTCTTTTCCGCGGATAAACGCCTCGGTGTTCTCGATCAGCTTTTTCTTCTGCAGCTCATAGCCCACGATATCGTCCAGGTAGACATGCTCCACATTGATGATGGGGTCGATGATCACCTGCTGGCCGTTTTCCTTCTCCACCACCCGAAACGCCTTGTTGAGACCGAATTTACCTACGCCGAACTCCCGGTAGAAATCCACCACCAGCCGCTGGAAGGCGTCCACGTCCGCCGCCTGCTCCAGCTGGACCGCCAGATTTACGATGCGGTCGCGGATGCGCTTGTTAAATACCTTGCTGTCCGTCCGGGCCGGTTTGTAGGCCGCTAACATCTCCCACACCGGTCCGCCCAAAACCCGGATATCCCGGTCGAACAGATCCTTGAACACGGCGAAATCCCGGCGCGCCAGCTGGTCCAAAGAGCCGCCCGCCCCGCCCTGGATCTCGCAGGTGGTGCTGTAGGCGTTCTCATTGTTGGCCAGACAGAAGGCCATGAAGCAGTGCCATAAATTGCCCTCAAAGCCGTAGGTCACCGCCAGCTCGATCAGCTGGTTGGCAAGCGCCGCCTCCCGGCCGGAGGCATCCTTCCGGCTTCCGGCATCCTTCCGGCTCCCGGCGCCCTCCCGGCTTCCGGCGCGCTCCTGCTCCCCGGCGCTCTCCTGGCTTCCGGCGTCCTTCCGCTCCCCGGCGCCCTCCAGCAGCCCGGCGAACTCCTCAAATAACTCCTGGTATTCCAGGTTGCGGTATATAATCAACTGTTTTGTATCCATGTCGCTCACCCTCTTATCTAATAATTGCCCAAAATCCGCATGCTGACCGCTTCCTCGGAGATGCCTTTTAACGCATTCTGGACGGCGGCGTCTCCCAGAGAGCCCTCCACGTCCACGAAGAACCGGTATTCCCAGCTGCGCCCCTCGATGGGCCGGGACTCGATCATCAGCATGTTAACGTTGTTGAAAATGAAATTGCCCAGCATATTGTACAGGGAGCCGCTGCGGTGGAGTCCCTCAAAGCAGATGCTGACCTTGGACGCGTCCTTTCGGTACACGGCCTCCCGGGAAAGCACGATAAACCGGGTGGTATTGTTCTTGTTGTGGTTAATCCCCGGGGCCAGCACCTTGAGGCCGTAAAGCCTGCCCGCGATCTCGCTGGCAACAGCCGCCTGGCGGCAGTCTCCGTCCCGGGTGACCTTTAACGCCGCAGCCGCGGTGTTCTCCAGGCTGATCTGACGCCACTGGGGATGGGCGTTTAAATACTGGGAGCACTGCATCAGGGCCTGGGGATGAGAGTAGACAAGCTCCACGTCCTCAAGCCTCGCCTCCGGCAGTCCCAGCAGCGCGTGGCGCACCGCCAGCTGCGTCTCGGCCACAATGTAGTTGTTGTGCTTCACCAGCAGATCGTAATTGTCGCTGACCGCTCCCGCCGAGGAGTTCTCGATGGGAAGCACTCCATAGTCGGCCCGTCCTTCCTCCACCTCGGCCATCACGTCCTCCATGGCCGCCACATGGTAGAGCGAGGCCTCCCGGCCAAAAAACTGAAGGGCCGCCCCGTGTCCGTAGGAGCCCTCCACGCCCTGATACGCCACCCGCGCTCCGGACGTCCGAATTGTTTCGATCACCTGGAATCCGGTGTCAATTCCCTTGCCGTGCCGGGCCAGCAGCTGATACTGGCGCTTCCGGCTGACCGTCATCAGCTGGGAAAACAGCTCCCGCACCGCCTGGCTGTTAAAGTCGCCGTGGGCCATCGCACCCACCGCTTCCAGCTTCTGGCGTTCCCGCTCCCCGTCGTACACGGCCTTACCCGTCTCTATCTTGTATTCCGCCACATCCGCGCAGATTTTCATGCGCTGCTCGAACAGGCGGACCAGCTGGCCGTCGATCTCGTCCAGCTGTCCTCTCAATTCTCCCAAATCCAGGTTCTTCATAGGTTGTCTTTCTCCGTCAATTATTTTTTTCTTTTTCCATCTCGTTTAACATGGAAATGATCACATCCCGGGTGTAAGCGCCGGAAAACTTCCGCTTGGCCGGCTCCAGCTCCTTTAGGAAGATGGGCTCGCCGTAGCGGATCACAACGTGGCTGGGACGGATCAGGGGGAGGTGGTCCTCAAACACCTCCGCCGTGCCGGTGATGGCCACAGGAATCACCGGACAGCCGCTCTTCTCCGCGATCTTTAAGCTGCCCTCGTGAAACGGCAGCAGGTCCGTCAAATCCCCCTCGTTGCGGGTCCCCTCCGGGAAAATCCAGATGGAGACGCCGGACTTCACCTTCTCGATGCCCTCCAGGATGGTCTTTAATCCCTCCTTGATGTTCACCCGGTCCAGAAACAGGCAGTTAACATAAGACATCCAGGTGCTCAGAAGCGGAATCTTAGCCATCTCCTTCTTCGCCACAAATCCGGCCAGGCCGGGAACGGTCACATACCCGGTGAGGATGTCGAAATAGCTGCGGTGGTTTCCCACATAGAGCACGGCCCGGTCCCGGGGTATGTTCTCCAGGCCCTGGACGGTAATGGTCACGCCGGCCAGCTTCAGGATGAACCGGAACACGCTGCGGACGATCCGCAGGCTCCAGTCCTGTTTTGCGCGGCTGTTTCCCTTACCCACCAGCGCCAGAATCCCCAGAATCGGAATACTGAAAATCAGGAACAGCACTACGGTCGATGCGACCAAAATAATCCTTAACATCGGTGTTCTCCTTACTATGTACGTCATCTTTATCCAACGCGGCGGAACCATGACAGAATCATTTCCACTTCATGGATATTTTTCCTCTATTATATTAAAATAGCAGATCAAATACAATACCCTGGAAACAGGTTTTCGTATCATGATCTGCTCTTTGATTTTGTGATTCGTTCGAACAACAGCCCGGTAAAAAACCACAGCGGGGCAAAATTTAAACGGATGACGCCGTCCACGTTGTCCGGCCATCTGGAGTAGTCCCAGGGACAGATTCCGGCGCCGGTCAGCCAGATTCCGGTCACGTACTCCGCAATAAAGATCATCACCATAAACAGCAGCCCGTGGCGGATGGCCAGAGCCAGGGGACTGATCCGCTCCCGGGAGGCCTCCTCAAAGCCGGGCAGATCGGACAGCCAGCTGTCCATCATGCTGCTGATGGGTCCCAAAAGCGCGCCCATGCCGTAAATCGGAAACATTATTAAAGAAGTTCTGCCCATCAGCCGCCAGTCCCCGGCCATGATGGAATCCACGGAGGTAAACATCACCTCCAGGCACCAACCGGCAATGCCGCAGCGGCAGAAGTTAATCAAAAATTGTTTTAAATTCAGCGTTTTCATAAACCATAGTATGGACAAAAGCCCCGCCGTGCCATACATGGATTTTACATTTCCAGAACTTACCGCGGCCCCGCCGTTTTACAAAAGCGGCGACAGCAACCTGCACATCTGCTCCTTCAGGCGCATCCACAGTCTGCGGCTGTGGTAATCCTCCCGTGTGATCTCCCGGCAGTGGGGCAGATCGTCCATAAATGCCTTCTCCAGCCGCTCGGTGGTCTTTTGATCGTAGATCGTGGCATTCACCTCGAAATTCAGCTCAAAGCTGCGGATATCCATGTTGGCGGTCCCATAGCAGCTGACCTGTCCGTCCACCATCACGCCCTTGGAGTGCAGGAATCCGTTCTCATACACATAGCAGCGGGCCCCGTAATCCAAAAGTTCGCCCGCGTAGGAGCAGGTGGCCCAGTACACAAAGGGATGGTCCGGCTTGCAGGGGATCATCAGGCGCACGTCCACTCCGGAGGAAGCCGCGATTTTCAGGGCGGAGAGAATCGCGTCGTCGGGAATAAAATACGGCGTCTGAATATAAATATGGCGCTTGGCCTTGTGAAACAGCTCCAGGTAGTTATTGCGGATGTGAGGCTCCCTGGTATCCGGCCCGCTGGTGATAATCTGCATGTACACCTGCTCTGCGTCCGTCTGGTCCTGGGGCCAGATACGGCCGTTTCCTTCGCCCATAAGGCGTCTTCTGGCCGCCTCGGCCTCGTCCCCGAAATAACTCAGGTCCTTGAACAGATTTTCTCCGGTGGCATAATTCCAGTCCAGGGCAAAACGGATCTGCAGACTGATGGCCGCCTCCCCCCTGATCTTTAAGTGGGTGTCCCGCCAGTAGCCGAACTGGGGATCTTTGGAAATATACTCCCGGCCGATGTTGAAGCCGCCCACAAACCCGGTGGTGCCGTCGATCACCACGATCTTGCGGTGGTTGCGGTAATTGACGCGCAGATTCAGCCAGCCAAGAAAGGGCGGAAAGAAGGTGCCCACCCGGATTCCTGCCAAACGCATCTCCTCCCAGCGCCGCTTGGGCATAAACCGCCCGCCCATGCCGTCGTAGAGGATGCGGACCTCCACGCCCTCCTTGACCTTTTCGATCAGAATGGGGACAATGGAGTCAAATACCTCGTCGTTTTTGATGATATAGTATTGGATGTGGATAAAACGCCTGGCCCCCCGCAGCGCCTGGCGCAGCGCCTCAAACTTCTCCCGGCCATCGGTGTAGATATCCACCGCGTTGTCCGAGGTCAGAACCGCGCCGGAAGTCTCCAGATTGTAGAGCACCAGGCTGCTGTACTCCCTGGTCATGGCATCCGGGTGATGGTCCTCTCTGCGCTCGGAGCGGATCACGGCCTCCTGGCTCTTGATGGGGAACTTCAGCCGGTCGTCCGCCTCTTTCACCCGGAACATACGGCTCTTCTTCATATCCTGTCCGAACAGCAGGTAAAACGCAACCCCGAAAACGGGGATAAAATAGATGGCCAGCAGCCAGGTCCACACGGTCTTGGGATCCCGGCGCTGGAAAAATACGATCACGATGGAGAGCAGCACGTTGATAAACCACAGATGCTGCATCAGCCAGGACCACACCTCCACCGTGCTCTGCCATATTTCTCTCATTACCGGCCACCTCTCTTTCTCATATTCCCGGGCCCACGTGCTCCACGGTCTGTCTGCCCTCGTTGTCATAGCTTATCCGAACGCGGTCAAACTGATTCACATAGGTGATATAACCCAGGATGCCTTCCGCGTCGATAAAAAGCGCTTCGATCCGCGCGCCCTCCATGCCTCCGCCGATATAATCCCGCAGCACATTATCCGGTTTATCCAGCTCCAGATTGATCAAATGAAAAGCCGCTTTACCAGGCAGCTCTCCCGCGTCCATTTTATCCTGCAAATACCGTCTCGCCGCGTTGGCCACCTCAACGGCCTCGTGCTCTGAAGCCACGCGCCTGGCCGCTTTCGTCAGCCAGTCCATATGGGGCAGACTCGACGTCACGAGAATCGCAATGATTGCTATGACGGCAACCAATTCCACCAGCGTATAACCGCCTCTTTTGTTCTGATTCACTCTTCTTCCCATCTCTTTTTCGGTCCTGCAATAGTTCCGGTCCATTCGGAGACCGGCCCCTGACAATGGCCCATTGTACCATAAATGCGCGCCTTTGGCAAGAAATCCCCCTCATCGGAAACTCTGCCGCTATTTGTGCTTAACCGTTGCCTCCCCTGATTTTCCGTCAAATGTTGCGGTGTACGTTTTCCCGTTGATCTCGCCCTCCCAGGTGGCGGTGTCGCTGATGGGATCGTAATCGTAGGACTCCGTCTCATCCGGCTTCAGCACCTGTGCATCCACCAAAGCCTGCTGCGCCTTGCCCGCGGAATACTCGGATCTGGCGTTGGCCATGGCTACCTGCTCGGCGGATTTATTTTGCATGTTCTGATAGGACGGCACTGCCACCGCAATCAATATTGCCATGATTGCGATAACGCAGATCAGCTCCACCAGCGTAAACCCTCCGTTCGTCTTGCGCTTTCTGTCAGTTCTCCTCATATGTTTTCCTTTCTGTCCTCATTCAACGGAATAGATGATCTTCTCCAGCTCCTCCACGGAAGTTTCTCCCCGGATGGTCATATCCCTTGCCTGCTCCCGCAGGCTCTTGCTTCCGTTTTTCCGCAGCACGGTCCGTATCTCGCGGGGCGAAGCCCCTTTTTGTATCATGCCGCCGATCTCCTCGTCCACCTCCATAAACTCGTAGATGGCGCGCCTGCCGGAATAACCGGTATTACCACAGCGGCTGCAGCCCACCGGCTTCCAGAGCCGTTTTACCGGTTCCGGGGCCGTACCTCCCAGAAGCTCCCGCTCCCGGCCGTCCGGTTCATACTCCCGGCGGCAGTGCGGACAAAGCTCCTTCACCAGGCGCTGCGCGATCACCCCGGTGAGGGCCGCCGCAGCCATATAGGGGACCACGCCCATATCCAGCAGCCTTGCGACGCTGGCCGCGCAGTCATTGGTGTGCAGCGTGGAAAATACCAGGTGCCCCGTTATGGCGGCGCGCACGCCGATGGATGCGGTTTCTCCGTCCCTCATCTCGCCGATCATGATCACATCCGGGTCCTGACGGAGTATGGCCCGCAGGGCTACGGCAAAGGTGAGGCCGGATTTCACATTTACCTGAACCTGAGTGGCTCCGCTTATGGCCTTCTCCACAGGGTCCTCCACTGCCACCACATTGATTTTCCGCCTGACCAGCCGGTTTAAGGCAGCATAGAGCGTGGTGGTCTTGCCGCTTCCGGTAGGACCGGTCACCAGGACCAAGCCGTAGGGCGCTTTTATGAACCGCTCGAATATCTCCTCCTGTTCCTCCGTCATACCCAAGCGCCGCACATCCATCAGACAGTCGTCCCGGGCGCTGTTTAAAAGTCTCAGCACTATTTTCTCACCGTAAATTGTGGGCAGAGCGGAAATCCTCAGGTCCGTTTTCACCTGCCCGCGGTCATAGCGGTACTTGCCGTCCTGGGGCAGCCTCTTTTCCGCAATATCCATGCCTCCCATGATTTTGAGTCTGGTCACGATGGGACGGTGGGCTTCCATTGCCATGGATGCGTGCTCCACCAGATCGCCGTTTACGCGCAAACGGATCACAAGCCGGTCCTCCATGGGCTCCACGTGGATGTCGCTGGCGCCCCTGGCATAGGCCTGCTCAATCAGCGTGTTAACCATTTTCACAATGGGCGTGCCCTCCACGCGCTCGCTGGCCGCGGAGACCTCCCGGCTGTAGCCCGAACCCAGAACCTCCTTGTTCACCTTCTGCACCGCGTTGCTCAAATCCTGCTCCCGGTACACCGCGGCCGCGCAATTCCGTATGGACTCTGCGGCGGCCAGCACCACGGTCAGCTCCATCCCGGCCGCGGCCTCGATCTCGTCGAACACATCAAACATCAGCGGATCCCGCGCAGCCACCACCAGCTTTCCGTTCCGAATGCCGATGGGAAGCACCTGATACTGATCCGAGAAGTTGTGGGAAATCAGTCCGGACGCCTCGGGATCCACCTTGTACTCCGACAAGTCCACCACCTCCAGGCCGTCCCGCTCTCCCAGGCAGGCCAACAGCGCCGCCTCCGAAACATACCCGAAATCCAGCAGAATCTCTTCCAGGGCCTTGTCCGGGCAGCGCTCCCTGAATTCCATGGCGCGTCTGAGCTGGCGTTCTGTCAGCAAACCGCGCTCAAGCAACAGTGTTTCCACCGGAATATTCATATTAAGATTGTTCCTTTCTCATGTAAATGCTATACTGTAACCGACAATCCGACCGGGAGGGGAGTTTTATGGAAGTGTACAACCTGTTTTACGGAGCCGTGTATCTCTTCACCGGCTTATGGACCGGCAGTTTCTTAAACGTCTGTGTGTGGCGTTTTCCCCGCCGGCTCTCCCCAATAAAGGGCCGCTCCTCCTGCCCCCGCTGCGGTCACGCCCTGAGTCCGGGAGACCTGGTCCCCGTATTCTCCTGGCTGTTTCTGCGCGGCAGATGCCGCTACTGCCACCGGCCTATCTCCCGCCGCTATCCGCTGACCGAGGCATTGACCGGACTGGTCTTTCTGCTCTGCTTTTACGTGTTCGGGGCCGGATTCCAGTCCGTACCGGCCTGTCTGTTCGCTTCCGCCCTGATCGCCGCGGCCTGGATCGACTGGGATTTCACCTACATACCGGACGGCATCTCCCTGTTTATCCTTCTGGCCGGACTCATCTCCTTTATCCCGCTGCCTGCTTGCGGCCTTCTGACGCGGTTTTCCTGGGGAAGCTTGGGCGATCATGTTGTTGCGGCTGTCCTCATCGGATCTGCGCTGTTCATTGTCTCCCGGCTCACCGGCGGCGGAATCGGAGGCGGCGACATCAAGCTTCTGGCCGCAGCAGGCTTCTATCTCGGCCTCCCGAGGGGGCTTCTTGCCATGCTTGGGGGCTATATCCTGGCCGCTGTCTGGGTCGCTCCGGCACTGCTGCGCGGTAAAATCCATCGTCGCTCGTCCATTCCCATGGCCCCTTTTTTCGCCGTCTCCCTGATTCTCTCGCTGCTTTGGGGCGAACAGCTCCTTATCTGGTATCTGAATCTGGTGTTTTGCAGAGGGGTTTGAGACAGTTTCCACACCCGCGGCCCGTTTACCGGGAACATCCGCCCTCGTAGTAACGGTAGACGCCCAGGCCCTGCATGTTAAAGTACAGGCTGTCGGAGACTGCAGTCTGTGGATCTTCTGTATCCGGAGCCGGGGCGTTGTCCGTGGGCTCTGCATCTGATTCCGGGACGCTGTCCGGGGCAGCCTCATCTGATTCCAGACCGCTGTCCGGCTCCCCTTCATCCTGGTCCCCGTCTTCCCCCTGCTCATCCTCCTGCGGGAGCGGAATGATCAACACTTCGCCTTCCGCGTCGTCAAACCGGATTTCCGCGCCCAGCCTGAACGTATATCCATGCCATGTCACCTGAGTGTCCACGGTGGCCTCGCCCCTGGCCGGTCTGGCGGTCAGAACCATCTCCACCGCAAGGTCTCCCGTTTCGCCGTATCCATTTGCACGGTATTCCAAGGCTTCCAGGGCCTCTGTAAGCTCTGCCGCGCCCCTTCTCCCCGCCAGAGACAGGCAGTCCTCCTCAAATTCCTCCCAAATCCGGTTCATCGCAGCGGATGAGCCGTTGCTCACGTCCAGGCAGTAGGACTGGTGGATCATCTTTGCGGTGGCCTGCGCTTCCATGTAGCTGCGATTTTGTAAAACTGCTTCCATACTGTAACGCGACATGTACAGAAACCCCGTGGACAGAATTGCAAACATCGTCATGAGCATGACCACGTAAATCATACTGCCTCCCTGGCGCGGATCAATGCGTCCCATCCGGCTTTCCCTCCTCTATCTCCCCGTACAGGCTGGAAACATAGGCCCTCTGTTCCCAGATCACTTCATCCCCATTTTCTTCCAAAAGTTGAATCCGCACACAGACCGCGTCCTCATCCGTGCCGGTAAAATCCAGCTCCAGCCTCATGCCAAGCTCCTGTCCTCCATCCAGCAGCGCCCCGTCAAATTGCAGCGGCCCATCTTCCCCTACGCCGCTCCGGTACCCGTCCCCGGACCGCTCCGTCTCCCGCACACGGTAATACAAGGTTGCGGGATCTTCGGGGTCTACGGCGAAATCGTACCCGTAACGCAGCTGTTCCTCTATCTCGCGGTAAATCCGGCCGCATACCTGTTTTGCCTCCGAGGTCCGCCCGAACCGGTAATACAGCTTCAGCTGGGGCACCAGAAAACCGGTGAAAAAGAGCAGCGCGATGGAGGCAATGGTCAATGCCATTACGGTCTCCAGCAGTGTGAAGCCACCGCAGCGCCTGGCCCTGCTTTCTGTGTCTTTGCCCACTCCATGTCCTCCCATTACTCGTGCCGGAAATAGGTAATCCGGTTTTCCCCGTCTTCCCCAACCGTGTACTCGCGAAAATACTCTTCCAGCGTTTCACCGGAATCCATTTGGAAATACACTGTGAGAACCTTCTCCCCGGCCCTTCCCTCCCCGCGATCCGCCAGCGCGCCGAGCTCATAGCTGGAACGGTCCAAACGGTACTCCCGCGACAGAAGCTCCGAGTTTGCCGCCATCATATACAGGAATCCCGTGCTGATCAGGGCGATCAGCGCCACGCTGACGATCACCTCAACCAATGAAAATCCCGCCCTTGGGCCCGGCCCGCCCTTTCTTTTGTACGCCATATCGCCTATTCCATGCCTTTCTCCGCTGCGCGCGGCTCCACCCAGTAAATATCCACATCCATCCGGCAGATCACGCCGGCCGTCTCCGATGCCGAGGCCTTCACGCGCCTGTCCGGCTCGATTCCCATGTAACTCACCACCATGCTGGCAGGCTCTGCGTCAATCCGGTCCGCCATCCTCATTGCATCCCGAACACTGTCGCCGGCCAGCTCCAAATGAATCTGCGCGTACCGGAACTCCGGGCCGGAGGCATTTCCCAGGCTGCCTGAACTCCCCGCGCCGCCTGAACTCCCCGCGCTGCCTGAATTCCCCGCACTGCCTGAACTCCCCGCGCCGCCTGAATTTCCCGCACTGTCCGTGCTTTCCGCCCTGGGCACAGCCCTCTCCGGCTGGAAATCCCCCTTCCCGGACTCTGACCGGATGATTTCCAGTCTGCGCACCGTCAGTCCGGACTCCCTGGCCATGCGCTGAAACAGGCGGTCAAAGGTCACATCCTCCATCGTTTCATAAAAGAACCGGTCCCCGCTTTCCTCCAAGGTCGGCTCCGACACAATCACCACGTCGATGAACTGTTCCGCCTCAATCCGCTCCCGCTCCAACCGGCTGCACTCCTCACGGGCGGACATGCGGCGCTCCATGGCCGGCTCCAGAATCCGGCTCCGGCCAACCGACCAGATCAGAAGGACCGCCAGCACCGTGAGCAGTACACATTCCCGTTTACTGAACCGCATTTTGCCGTCCCTCCTTTCCCGTCAGCCTGATCTTTAGCTCCATGGAAAGCTTCTGTTTCCCGGCGGCTTCCGTCCCGTAACCCCAGGAGCTGTATTCCACCTCCGTAAAATATCCGCTGTCCCGCACGCGCTCCACATATCCGGGCGCCTCCCCGGAATCCGGCATGGTGATGCGCAGGCTGAGGTATCCCGTGTCTTTGTTGTAAACCACGGACTCAATGTCCATACCGGGAGCCAGGCAATCCTCCAGGACCTCAAAGCCTTCCATGGTCAGGCATTTCATTGTTCGGATCCGGTTCTTTGCCGCCTCCATCCGGCTTTGGTAAGCGCGATCATCGGCCTGCTCCTGATGTTTGGCCATCTTCTCCCGGTAGGCCGCCACGCCTTTATCCTCCGACAGGTAGGCGGACAGCTCCCGGGATTTTTGCAGTGCGCGGTATGTCCCGGCCTCCAGATAACACCAGATTCCGGCCACTGCCAGCGCGTTGGCCGCTGCAAACAACAGACAGCGGGCGCCGAATCCCTCCGGCAGGATTCCCCTTCCACGCCGGGACAATCCGCGCTCCGCGGCCAGGAGATTCACCGGGGACAGTCCCTTCTCAGGCCGGTGGGCGGCGCAGAGCACCATCGCGCTGAAGTGAATGTCCTCCTCTGCCGCCTGGCTTTTCCCAGCCGGGCGGATGTCAAACCGGAGACAGCGGCAGGGCAGCCTGAGCAGACCGCCCACAGAAGCGGCCGCCGCATCCGCGTCCTTCAGTCTGCCCGGGAGAATCATCACCTGCTGCACGGTCTCCGACTCCGTGCGGGCCTCGCAGAACTGGACCAGCTTTCCGATCTGATCCGCAATCTCCTCATAGAGAAGTCCCTCCGCTCCAGCGTCGCAGAAGCGCCTCACATTCAGCCGGACATTCCGGTTTATAAGGCAGTGCCCGTCTTTAACCAGGAACAGGCGCAGCTGATCCGATTCCAGCGCCGCTACCACGGCGGTCTGGCGGCGCGCTCCCATACGAAAGGCAAACTTCGCCATACAGTCCGGCAGCACGCTCAGACGTGCGCAGGAAATACCGGCCTCCTTTAAGGGCAGCAGCCGCTTCTCTAACCGTTCCAGTTCCATGGCATACGCCAGGAGATGCTGCTCCTTTCCCCGTCCCGCCCGCTCCAGGAGATCCATGTCCACCGCAGTGGCCGCGGCCGTTTTCCGAAAATAGGCGATTTCATTTCGGATCATTCCCCGCGTAATCTCCGCGGACGCCGCGGGAAGGCGCATCTCACGCAAAACGGTCTCGCTTCCACCCACCGCCGCAATCACGCGCTTTCCGGCCAGGCCCGCTGACCGCAGAAACGCTACTGCCTCCTGCACGTCCCCGGCACTGGTTAATTCTGCGGTCTTTGCAGCGCGCAGCGTGAACACTCCGCCCTTAAAGCAACCGCACACATAGGCGATCCGCCTGTCCTCCAGATAGAGATAATGTCTCAACGATTTCCTCCTCATCACAGCATATGGGAATACATGGTGTAAATGGGCATCATGACGGCGATCACAATACTTCCGACCACCAGGGCCATCACGATCATCACACAGGGCTCCAGAAGCGCAACCATCTGTTCCAGGGCCCTTTCGGATTCCGACTCGTAAAAGATCCCCGCATCCGCCAATATACTCTCCAGCGCGCCCGATTCCTCGCCGGCCGCCACCAGTGAGATAAATACCGGAAGAAAGATACGCCGCCGTTCCAGCGACTGGGAGAGCATTTCTCCCTTGCGCAGGTCCATTCCCACCTGCCCCAGACACATCCGTATGTAGGAATTTCCCATCACGGCCGCTGCAGCGTCCAGGCTTTCCAAAATGCTGATACCGCTGGCATACAGCAGTGAAAAGGACGAGGCGAACTGGGCCGTGTACACGGTTTTCAGCAGCCTCCCCACCACCGGAAGCCCCAAAAGCAGCCGGTCCTTTTCCAGACGGACCGCGGGAATCGTCAAAATCCAGGCTCCCAGCCCCAAAAGTCCCAGAACAGCCAGCAGCAGATGCAGCCCGTGGATTTTCAGAAACGCGCTCGTCCCCAGCAGGAAACGAGTGAACGCCGGAAGCTCCGTTCCGGACAAAAGCGACGCAAACCTGGGCAGCACGGCGGTCAGCATAAATGCCGTAGCCGCCAGCGTGACCACCAGCAAAATGGCGGGGTAGGTCATTGCGCTCCTGATCTTCTTGCGCAGCTTTGCCTCCCGGCTGTAATGATCCGCCATTTTCGCCATCACCCGGTCCAATGAACCGTTCAGCTCTCCCATAGCGGCCATATGGACCAACAGTCCGGGAAATATCCCGTTCATCTCCGCCATGGCCTCGGACAGCGTCCGCCCCTTCTGCACCGTCTCGTTAAGCCGGGCCAGAATCCGCCCAAGGGAGCGGTCACGGGTGGAACTGCCGCAGACGGAAAGCGCTCTGGAAACAGGCACGCCCGCACCCAGCATGGTGGACATCTGACGGCAGAAAGGCGGGATGGCGTCGGACTTCACTCTGCTGGAAGTCCGACGGCCGTTCTCCGCCTCTGTTCTGCGATATTCGTAACAATAAATTCCCCTTCGGTGAAGCATCTCAAGCAGCGACTGCTCGTCCGCAGCCTCCAGCGTTCCTGCGCAGCAGGTGCCGTCCATCCGGAGCGCTTTATAGCGGTAACGTGCCATTTCATCCCCTTCTCTTTCGTTTCCCACAGACGTACAAAAAACGGCCTTATCCGATGGATTCCGATCAGATAAAGCCGCCCGGCTGCGATAATCTCATGGCCTGATACAAGGCGTTTCAACGGAATTGATTCTGCGCCGGCTCATATTTATAACCGATACCGGATAGTGTGGAGACGATCTCCGCCTTCTGTACACCGGCAGAACGGCAAAACTCATCAAGCGTGCCATAGTGATCCCTCAGCTGCGTATTTATATAGCTCAATAAAATAACCGGATCTTTCGGTATACTGCCCATGGTTTGTTTTCTTCCTCCGTCTCTGCAGAATCATCTGACCCGGACCCAGTTGGAATCCGGTTCACAATATTATTATCGCTTATGTTTTTCATTGTCAAGACTTCATTCCCAATTTCGCTCATTTTTTGCAAATTCCAGTGGTTTTTCCACTAAAAAAGGCGCAGGATAGGCCCCCCACGCCTTTTTCACACGGATTCCAAAAATTTAAAAATTACTCCACATAGGCGATCAGCCGGTCCTGATGTTCGGACACGTCGATCACAATGGTGTTGCCTGCGCGGACGCCGTCCTGGAGAATGATTTTGGCTGCCAGCGTCTCCACGTGTTTCTGAAGGTAACGCTTCAGCGGCCGCGCGCCGTACACCGGATCATAGCCCCGCTCGATAACGAACTCCTTAGCCTGAGCGGTCAGCTCGATGGTCAATTCCCGGTCCGCCAGACGCCTGTTCAAATCCGCCACGCACAAGTCCACGATTCCGCCGATATTCTCCCTGGTTAAGGGCTTGAACAGAATCACCTCGTCCAGACGGTTTAAGAACTCCGGCCGGAAGTGGGCCCGCAGATCATTCATCACCGCGGTCTCGGCTTCAGGCCGGATGCGGCCGTCCTCGCCGATGCCCTCTAACAGGTACTGGGATCCGATGTTGGACGTCAGGATAATGATCGTGTTCTTAAAGTCCACGGTCCGCCCCTGGGAATCCGTAATCCGCCCGTCGTCCAGAACCTGGAGCAGCACGTTGAACACGTCCGGATGGGCCTTCTCCACCTCGTCAAACAGCACCACCGAGTAAGGCTTGCGCCGTACCGCCTCGGTCAGCTGTCCGCCCTCGTCGTAGCCCACATATCCCGGAGGCGCTCCGATCAGGCGGGCCACGGAGTGCTTCTCCATGTACTCGCTCATATCGATGCGGACCATGTTGCCCTCATCGTCGAACAGCGCTTCCGCCAGGGCCTTGGCCAGCTCGGTCTTGCCCACGCCGGTGGGGCCCAAAAACAGGAAGGAGCCAATGGGCTTGGTGGGATCCTTGATACCGGCTTTGGACCGGATAATGGCCTCGGTCACCTTCTCCACGCCCTCCTCCTGGCCGATCACCCGCTTGTGGAGCAGATCGTCCAGATGAAGCGTCTTACTGCGCTCGCTCTCGGTCAGCTTCGCCACCGGGATTCCGGTCCAGCGGGAAATGATCCGCGCGATCTCGTCCTCGGTCACGCTCTCGCGCACCAGGCTTAAATCCTCGTTTCTTACCCGCTCTTCCTCCTCGGCCAGCTCCTTCTGCAGCTGGGGCAGCTTGCCGTACTGGAGTTCCGCGGCCTTGTTCAGGTCGTATCGCTGCTGGGCGTCCTGAATCTGCCGGTTTACCGTCTCGATCTCCTCCCGGAGAGCGGAAAGGCGGTCCACGCTGGCCTTCTCATTCTCCCACTGGGCTTTCCGGGCCGCAAACTCGTCGTGCAGCTCCGCCAGCTCCTTCTGCAGGTCCGCCAGACGGTCCTGGCTTAAGTGGTCGGTCTCCTTCTTCAGGGCCGCCTCCTCAATCTCCATCTGCATAATCTTGCGGGACATCTCATCCAGCTCCGCCGGAAGGGTGTCCAGCTCGGTCTTGATCATGGCGCAGGCCTCGTCCACCAGGTCGATGGCCTTATCCGGCAGAAACCGGTCGGTAATGTAGCGGTCGGACAGGGTGGCGGCGCTCACCAGCGCGGAGTCCGTGATCTTCACGCCGTGGAACACCTCGTAGCGCTCCTTCAGGCCCCGGAGAATGGAAATGGTGTCCTCCACCGTCGGCTCATCCACCAGCACCGGCTGGAACCGGCGCTCCAGCGCCGCGTCCTTCTCAATGTATTTGCGGTACTCGTTCAGGGTGGTGGCGCCGATGCAGTGCAGCTCGCCTCTGGCCAGCATAGGCTTTAACATATTTCCAGCGTCCATGGAGCCCTCGGTTTTCCCCGCGCCCACAATGGTGTGCAGCTCGTCAATAAAAAGGATAATCTGCCCGTCGCTCTTCTTCACTTCCTCCAGCACAGCCTTCAGACGCTCCTCAAACTCGCCCCTGTACTTGGCCCCGGCCACCAGAGAACCCATATCCAGAGCAAACAGCTTTTTGTCCTTCAGTCCGTCCGGCACGTCGCCCCGCACAATCCGCTGGGCCAGGCCCTCCACCACGGCAGTCTTGCCCACGCCGGGTTCGCCGATCAGCACCGGGTTGTTCTTAGTTTTACGGGAAAGGATCCGGACCACGTTTCGGATCTCGCTGTCGCGGCCGATCACCGGGTCCAGCTTCTGCTCACGCGCCCGTTCCACCAGGTCGTAGCCGTACTTGGTCAGGGTGTCGTAGGTGGCCTCCGGGTTGTCGCTGACCACCCGCTGGTTGCCGCGCACCGTGGACAGCGCCTGTAAAAATGTCTCCCGGGTAATGTTGTACATCTTTAACAGGTTTTTGACCGCCCGGCTGGGATGCTTAATCAGGGCCAAAAACAGGTGTTCCACGGAAACGTACTCGTCGCCCATGGACTTGGCCTCGTCCTCCGCATTGATCAGCACCTTATTCAAGTCGTTGCTGATGTAGAGCTGGCCGCCTCCGCTGACCTTGGGCAGCTTCTCCAGCGCCTGTTTCACCTCATTTTTCAGCATATCGCCCTGAATCCCCATCTTGGTCACCAGTTTTAAAATCAGGCTGTCCTCCAGGGTGAGCAGAGCGTACAGCAGGTGCTCCTGGTCGATCTGCTGGTTTCCGTACTCGTAAGCCAGCTTCTCGCAGTTCTGCACCGCCTCCATCGATTTTTGCGTAAATTTATTGATGTTCATCACTCATTCCTCCTCTATTCGGAATTGTGCTCTTGTATCTGTGTTCTAGTCGTACTATAACACGCTTTATTAGCACTGTCAAGAGGTGAGTGCTAATTTTTTTATCTATTTTTTGTTCTTATATATTTTAGTGTTGCAATTAAATTTTCTAATGTATAAAATGGGAAGAGTCCGTTCACTCCTGCCCCTCGGGGTGGTAAAATAGGGGCGGACTTTTGAAAAACAGGGAGAATAAAAGATTATGAAGAACAATCGAGACTGGTATCTGCAGGGCGCCCATGACGGCATCCCCATTGCCATGGGATATCTTGCGGTTTCCTTTACATTGGGCATCGCGGCAAGAAATGTGGGGCTGGGGGCCTTCCCCGCATCGCTTATGTCCATCACCAACCTGACCTCCGCCGGGCAGTTCGCGGCCCTGGGGCTGATCACGGTCGGCACCTCCTACGTGGAGATGGCGTGCACGCAGCTGATCATCAACCTGCGGTATTTCCTGATGTCCTGCGCCCTTTCCCAGAAATTAGATCCGAACATGCATTTTTTCCACCGCCTGCTGGTGGCCTATGGGGTCACGGATGAGATCTTCGGCATCTCCATCGGAGCGGACAGAATGTTAAACCCCTTTTATGCCTACGGCGCAATCAGCGTAGCCGCTCCCAGCTGGACCTTGGGCACGTTCCTTGGCGTGGTTTCCGGAAACGTCCTTCCTGCCAGGGTATTAAACGCGCTGAATGTGGCGCTCTACGGCATGTTTATCGCCGTGATTGTGCCTCCGGCCAGGAAGCAGAAGGTGTTGGCCGGACTGGTCGCAGTGTCCATGGCGGCCAGCCTGCTGTTCACCCTTCTGCCGGTGGTCAGCCAAATCTCCACGGGAATGCGCATCATTATCCTGACCGTGCTGGTAGCCGGAGCCGGGGCTGTCCTGTTCCCGGTGGAGGAAGCGGAAGAAAAGGAGGAACTCCATGAAGCATAACGTATATCTCTACATTTTTGTCATGGCTGCCGTCACTTACCTGATCCGGGTGCTGCCGCTGACTCTGATCCGAAAGCCCATCCGGAACCGGACCATCCGTTCCTTCCTCTATTATGTACCCTACGTGACGCTGGCGGTCATGACCTTCCCGTCCATTCTCACCGCCACCTCCAGCCCGGTCTCGGCCATGGCCGGTTTCCTGGCCGCCCTGGTACTTGCCTACCGCGGCGCCGGGCTGTTCGGGGTTGCCTGCGGCGCCTGCGGGCTGGTGTTTCTTCTGGAGCTGTTTCTCTGACAGCCTGTTCTCTGAATTCGAGCGCGCACGAATTGGGAACTCAGGAGCGGATGCCAAAAAGCCGCATCACGGATAAACCGTCAGCTGCCCATTCTGCATCTGATAGCGCAGGATGCGCTGGCCCTGCCGGGCGGCGTCCGGCAGCGCGGAAACGGACTCATGGGCTTTGTCCGGTGCGGCGGCAGTGATCTGCTGCTCATAGTAAAATGAAGTGACGGCTCCGATGCCGAGAAGCACAAGAACGGCCCAGAACAGCGCATTCTCCGTCATACGCCCCAGCAGCCGCCCTCTGCGCGGCTTTGGCGCCAAAATGTCGGTGGGTATCATCATAAGGGTATCTCCGTCCATATCGATCCTTTTTACAGCCTATGGGGTTTTTTGTCCAATTATGCCGGGACCAGGCTGGGAATGCGCACAAATGCAAGGAAATCGGAGGATGCAATAGGCCCGTCGTTGAACTGACGGGCCATTGTTTTTTCCATATTCTGTATTTTCTCTTCTAATTTACTGTAAACCGGTAGCGGTGATGGTCCGTCCGGTCAGGGTTCCTTCATAGCTGACCGTGGCGGTATCACCCTCCTTCAGGCTGTCAAACATGCCGTCCCCGCCCACAAATGTAAAGATGCTCTTATCCGCATCGGAGGTCTCCAGAACAACGGTGTTGCTGTTCACCTGAAGCACCTTTCCGGTCAGCATGTAGATATCCGCATCCGCAGAATCACTGGCGTCCTCGGTCACGATTCTGGTGGCCATTGCCGGCTCTTCCTCGTCCTCGGGATCTCCGTAATAGGTAATCTCCGCTTCCACGCCTGCCTTGATGCCGCCCTTTGTCACCTGCTGGGCGATGGAGGTGTCAAAGGTATAAGTACCGTCCTCGGTTTTCACCGTCATGGTTTTGCCGTCCACCTTCTCGATGGTGCCGTTGGTCACCGGATCCTCCTCCTCGGCAGCCGCTTCCTCGGCCTCCTCGGCAGCGGAGGTTACGATATCGATAAATACCGCCTTGTTCTCACCGTCGGACAGCTCGCCGTAGAAGGTAACCTCAACCTCGTCGCCCACTCCCAGCTTGCGGTCATCCGAGAATTCCGCATCCGCGTATGTAAACTTCGCCTGTTTTCCCTCGTCGTCCTCAACCGTCACGATCTGATCCGTAAGTTCCTTCACATATCCGTAAAAATACTCCTCATCCTGATCGGACTCGGCAGCTGCGGTGGTCTCCGCCGCCGTGGTCGTCTCCGCTGCAGTCGTCGCCTCCGCTGCAGTCGTCTGGGCGGCAGTGGTCTCCTCCGCCTTCTTGGAAGAGCAGGCGGTCATTCCCAGCGCCAGTGCCAGCACTGCGATGGCTAAATAATGTTTTTTCATAATTCAGTATCTCCTCTTCGTTATTTTGCTTCTCACAAAATACTCCTCAGTTATCCACGCCGGAATAGCCCCCGGCGCGAATACATGATACATATTACTACGAAACCACGGCGATTGCTATGTCTTTTTCTTTAATTTTTTTTAAATTCCTTCTAAACTGGTTCGCACTACAATGAACCCATACGCCCGATTGCCCTTGTCACCAGCTCCCGGAATCTGGGCGCCACACGGTCGGCGGTTTCCTGGACCTCCTTGTGGCTGAGGGGCTGATCCGTCATGCCGCAGGCCAGGTTGGAAATGCAGGAAATACCGCAGATCTTCATCCCCATGTGGTTTGCCGCCACCGCCTCGCAGGCCGTGCTCATACCGCAGGCGTCGCCTCCCAGGATCCGGCACATCCGCACCTCCTGGGGACTCTCATAAGCCGGGCCGGTGAACTGGACATAGACGCCCTCCCGTAACGGGATATCAAGTTCCTCCGCACATTCCCGAATCAGGCTGCGAAGGTCTTCATCGTAAATATGGCTCATATCCGGGAACCGCGGTCCAAGCTCGTCCGGATTGGGACCGATTAACGGCGACGGCACCAGGCTTGAAATCTGGTCCCGGATCAGCATTAAATCTCCCGCCGCAAAGTCAAAGTTGACTCCGCCGGACGCATTGGTCAAAAACAGGATCTTTGCCCCCATGAGCTTCATCAGGCGGATGGGAAGCACCACGTCTGTCATCGCATACCCTTCATAGTAGTGGACCCGCCCCTGCATCAGCACCACCGGGACCCCCTCGATGTGGCTGAATACAAAACGGCCCTTGTGCCCGGGCACAGTGGAGACGGGAAATCCTTCAATCTCGTGGTAGTCGATGGCTGCCTCCACCTGAATGTGGTCCGCATAGTCCCCAAGCCCGGACCCAAGCACCAGCGCCACGTCCGGTGCGAACGGAATTCTGTCCTTCACGCTGTCATAGCAGCGCAGCAGTTTATCATAAACCGGATTCATATCGCTTGCTCCTTTCTTTTGGGCGCTCACCGCCCGTCACCGCCATTTTACCACATGTCCCCCCGGCGGCTCAAGCCCCGGCGCATTCGTTTTTATTTCCTCTTTTTTCTTCTCTCCTCCCTCCGCCAGGCTGCAAGTAGCACAATCGTACCCAGTAAAATTGCAAACAGCCCTACTGCAATGGTGACCACCACTCCGCTGCGTATCAGGTACCAGAACTTTCCACTTTCGTATTCCGGAACAGTCTGTTCTGCCTCTGCCGTGGTCTCGCGGATCACGGTTACCGACGGCTCCCGGACCGGAATGTTCAACTCATAGACGGTTTTCAGGCAATAGCGCTCCGGAATCGTCCTCACGATCTGTCCCGCATAGACCACCCGGTAATCCGCCACCCGTTTTTTCCCAGACGCGACAGCATCCCGGCAGACCTCGCCGCCTGCGTCCGCATAAGGTTCGCCGTCCCAAACCATGTTCTCCACCACATAATCGCTGCTCTTAAGGCCCAGGACCCGCAGCAGTTCCTCCCGGTACGCTTCGGACAGCGGAAATTCCTGGCCCGCGGGGATCATAATTTCTCCCAGCTCGTATTGCTCGGCCCCATAGGAATGAAAGGTGACCGGCACGGAAAATTCATCGGACCAACTCTCACCCAGCACTGTTTTTTCCGTCATTTCCAGCACTCCCCGGGCGTTCTCCCCGTCCTGGTCCTCCTCCACTGTAATCTGCCAGGGAATCACCTGCGCCCCTTCCACCGCCCGGTAAACTACCTCCTTCTTTGCGTCGTGACCAGCCGTTTCTCCCGGAATGCACTCCACGTTCCAGTCCGCCAGCCGGTATCGTTCCCCGGACTCATCCGTGTAGTATTCCGGCGGCCGCACAAAGCGCTCCCGCTCGGCGGCATCCATAAAGGTAGCCTGGCGGATCGTCTTTCTCATATTTTCGCCCTGGTTTATCACAAGCCCTTTCTCCCGGCTCCCGGCTGTTCCGGCAAAAACCGTGCCGGCCGCCAGGAAGCACCCAAGGAGTGCTGTCAATAACATCCGGGAACAAGTCCGGACCGCAGGCCGTCCTCTCATAGCCGCGCCCCCTTCCTGTTCGCAGCGGCCCGCACCACCAGCCTGCGCCCGCCGCTTTGGCAGGTGAGCAGCGTCAAATACTGGGAGGGCGCAGGGGCGGTCCCGGCGGCGGTCGGCACGGTGGCAGCTCCGGCGGCGGTCGGCACGGTGGCAGCTCCGGCG
>OBXQ01000211.1_pt1 | contig 43608 bp, 33 predicted proteins | sample 1476641 | NCBI WGS metagenome assembly OBXQ01 (sample SAMEA2580174, study PRJEB22360) | human gut metagenome | biome: human gut; feature: human-associated habitat; material: faeces | place: Denmark | collected 2008/2010
GTCACCGGCCAGAGAAAAGGGGATGCGGGCGGCCGCCGACGTAGACCTGGAGAATGATCTCGTCGCCGGTGATTTCGCAGCTCATGGACAGATAGGGCAGGTATTCGTCATCTATGGTTTCGCCCGGCGCGGCAATTCGGTACTCGAACAGCTCCTGTTTGCCGCTGCCGTCCGGGTTCATGCGAAACAGTTTTTGGGCTACGGTATCCATGGAAGGAACAGAGGTCTGGTCCGCGCCCCGGAGGTGGACGAGGGCGGTTACGTCCATAGCGTAGTAAATTTTGCCCTTATAGGCAAGGCAGGCGTCGAAGTTTGGCATCTCCTCCGTGCTCTGCGCCGCCACGGTCAGGCTTTGGCCGTCTTCCTGGTAACAGGCCAGGTAGTTCGTTTCGCTGGCCGGGGTGGAAAAGGTGTAAAGGATCACATTTTCATCCCGGTAGTGAATGGCGCCGTCCAGAGGAAGCGTGATCGCGGAGCGGTCAAGGTCGATTCCGTCGGCGATTGTTATGGTTTTGACCGGGCAGTCGGTCAGCCGGTCGGGGGAGAGCCACCAGCGTTTTCCCGCCTGGACGATATCCGGCGGGGCGTCCAGGCGCACCTGATAGTCCAGGTCGAATTCATCGGAGTCCAGGTTTTCCGGATTCTCAATGTCGCTGCGGCGTTCCCGGCGGATTCCCACGCCGGTCTCATAGTCGTCCAAAGTCTCGGAGGTGATCATAGGGCCGTAACCGTAGGTGGTATGGGATTTGGACAGATACCAGCCGCCGTCCCGGTAGGCGTAGGTGTATGCCTCCGACCACCGCCAGGCGCTTCCGCCGTAGGCGTTGGTGGTGAAGGTGGTTTCCCCGGCGGTGAGGGGAACGTAGGGGTCTCCGAACACGCCGCCCTCATCCCGGGTACGGATCAGATTTTCATCCTGGAAATCCAGACGGTAGCCGCTCTCTTCGCTGCTGGCCAGGGCGAACAGAATGCGGGGCGTTTTCAGCGGAATGTCGCTGCCTTCCATCTGCAGCACGCCCACATAGTCCATCCGGCCGTCCTGATTGTAGTCCAGGGCTACGGTATCCATGAGGGCCCAGCCACCCGGGATAAAGTCCTCGGGTTGGAAACCGGTCTGGGGTAGACGGGGGACCGGAGGGGAGTCCGCGGGAGTGTTTGAGACAGGGGGCTCGGCTGAAGATGTGCCTGGGGCAGCGTCTGCGGCCGCATCCGTGGCTGGATCCGTAGCGTCATCCGGGGGTACGTCTGCGGTGGAGTCCGGGGCTGCATCTGCGACTGCCTCCGATGCTGCTGAGGCTGACGGCGTTGGGGAGGCAGTATTACCGCTGCCGGTGCCTGAGACGGCGGTGCAGCCGGAAGTGAATAGGGCCAGGCTTAGTGCGAGGGCCAAGGAGGTGCGGATGGGAGCGGTACGGTGGTGGTGATGTTTCATAGAATTCTCCGATCTGCCGTCTGGAAGGACGGCTCAGTTCTGTCACTATTATAGCATAAAAAAGACAGGGTGGGAAAGAATGCGGTTTGATGAAAACATCCCATGAATTTGAAATGAATATTGACAGGAAAGGTGCGGTGTGTTAAATATAAACCATATTCATCCTATGAATGCTAGCAATATTCTGGGGGCTGCGGGGATAAGCCGGGCTTCTGGTTAAAAGGGAGGACGTGAGAGCGTGCTGAATCATATCAGGGAGTGCGGGATGGGAAGCAGAACCGGGACATTGACGGACGGGGAAGTGGAGCGGGTGATCGACGGTCTTATGGTCCAGCTGCCGTCGGCCCGCCGGGTCCTTCTGGTGCCGCCTGACATTACCAGATGCTATTCCTATGCGGGATTTATTACGGCCAGTCTGTACCGGCGTTTGTCCGGTTCTGCCCGGGTGGAGATTATGCCTGCGGTGGGAACGCACCGGCCCATGAGCCGGGAGGAACAGATTGATTTCTTTGGCGGGAATATCCCGGAGCAGGCGTTTTTACACCACGACTGGCGCAGCGAAACGGTGAGATTGGGGACGGTGCCCGGTTCGTATGTCCGGAAGATCACCGGCGGGCGGTGCAGCCAAGGGGTGCCGGTGGAGGTAAACCGCAGCCTTGTGGACGGGACCTACGATCTGGTTTTTTCCATTGGCCAGGTGGTGCCTCACGAGGTGGTGGGGATGGCCAATTACAGCAAGAATATCCTGGTGGGCCTGGGCGGCCGCCGGATGATCAACGAGAGCCACATGATCGGTGCGGTGTGCGGCCTGGAAACTATCATGGGGAATGTGGACACGCCGGTGCGGAAATTGTTCGACTATGCGGAGGAGATGTTTTTAAAGGACGTGCCGTTGGCGTACATCCTGACCGTGACCACCTGCGAGAACGGACGGGCGCTGGTTCACGGCGTATACGGCGGGGCTTCCAGGCGGGTGTTCGAGGAGGCTGCGGATCTGGCGCAGATTTGGAATGTCACCGAGGTGCCGGCGCGGATGAAAAAGGTGGTGGCCTATCTGGAGCCGGGAGAATTTTCCTCCACCTGGGTGGGCAACAAATCCGTGTACCGCACCAGAATGATGATTGAGGACGGAGGGGAGCTGCTGGTGATTGCGCCGGGCCTCAGGCATTTCGGGGAGAACCCGGAGGTGGACGGACTGATCCGCAGGTACGGTTACCGCGGGACGCCCTATACCATGAAGCTTGTGGAACAGGGGGCGTTTGTGGGAGCGGATATGGTTCCGGCCCACATGATCCACAGCTCCTCAGAGGACCGTTTTACCATCACCTACGCGGTGGATCCAGCCAATATGACCCGAGAGGAGATCGAGGGCGTGGGATACCGGTACATGGACGTCTCCCGGGCGCTTGCGCGTTATCCGGTGGACCGGCTTGCAGAGGGCCGTCAGGTCATGCCGGACGGGGAGGAGATTTATTTGGTGAAAGCGCCGGCGTTGGGGCTCTGGCGAAGCTGCCGCTGAGGGGGCGGAAATGAAAACAATTCGTAATGCAGCAAAGAATACCTGGGTCAGAATTTAAGCTGTTATCGGATCTGTAGAAAATCCTGCGCCGGACCCAGGCAGGATTAAAAAGTGTAATTTTCCGGTCAGAGCGCAAGGACCGGGAGATTACACTTTTTTCGCGACCGGGAATACAGACGGGAACGTTTGCAGTACCATTTACTTCTACCGGAATTTATAGTAGAATCGTAAGAAGTTGCGCAGCGTTACGGCTCTGTGAGACCGGTTTTTGAGAATGCGTGGCAGAGGGCGGATATCATACATACGGGAGAAATGATGATGGTGGAATCGAGAAACATCCAGATATTTGAGAAAATGCCGGTGGCAAAAGCTGTGAGCAGCATGGCGGTGCCCACGGTGATCGGGCAGCTGATTATCCTGTTCTACAATATGGCGGACACATTTTTCGTGGGACAGACCAACAATCCGTACATGGTGGCGGGCGCGTCCCTCATTCTGCCGGTTTATAATATCTCCCTGGCCCTTGCCGGTCTGGCCGGTGTTGGCGGCGGCGCGCTGGTGTCAAGGCTGCTGGGAAAAGGCCAGATGCAGGAAGCCAGAAGGGTGAGCAATTTCAGCGTCTGTATGGCGGTGGGGCTGGCCGGGATGTTCTCCCTGATCCTGTTGTTTTTCCGGCGGCCGATCCTGTCATTTTTGGGCGCGGGCAGCGAGACGTACCGGTACGCCAATGAATACGCGTTCTGCGTGATCGTGCTGGGCGGCATCCCCACGGTGCTCTCCAACACATACGCCAATCTTCTCAGGAGCATAGGGGAGTCGAAAAAAGCCGGGGTGGGCATCACCCTGGGCGGCCTGCTGAACGTGGCATTGGATCCGCTGTTCATGTTCGTACTGCTGCCCCGTGGCAGGGAAATCCTGGGGGCCGGGCTGGCCACCTGCCTGTCGAATATTATCTCGTGCGGATATTTTCTGATCGCAATCCGGGGACTGGGGCCGGATTCCATCCTGAGAGGAGGAAACGTCAGGGAACTTCCGGCAAAAGCCAGCATCCGAAGCATTTTCAATGTGGGAATCCCCTCCGCGCTGGCCACATTTTTATTCGACCTGGATTACATTGTGATCGGCCGGTTGATGACCGCTTACGGGGACGTCCAGATGGCGGCTATCGGAATTGTGCTGAAGATCGAGCGCCTGCCGCTCAATATCGGAATCGGCATCAGCCAGGGTATGATGCCCATCGTGGCCTACAACTACGCGTCCGGCAACCGGAAACGGATGAAGGATACCATCGCTTTTTCGCGCAGGGTGGGTATACTCTGCGCAGTTCTCAGCATCCTTTTATATGAAGTGTTTGCGCCGGGCATCACGGGGCTGTTTATCGGCGATCCCGGGACGGTGGCGCTTGGAACCGGCTTCCTGAGAGTCCGCTGCCTGGCCACGCCCTTTATGTTTTTGAGTTTCTTCACCGTGTACCTTTTCAACGGCTTCGGCAAAGGCCGGACCGCCCTGTTCCTCGGCGTCCTGCGCTGGCTGGTGCTAAACATCCCCATGCTGTATCTGCTCAACTATGCCTTTGGCATGTACGGGATCGTGTGGTCGCAGATTGCGGCGGATGTGGTGAACGTGGTGGTGTCGGTGTATGTGTATTGGAGGTTTGAGCGTAGCTTAAATAGATACGAAAATAAATAGAATGCGTTATTTTGTATCTGGAATGCTGACGGGAGAAATACTGGGATCAGGAATTGGGAGTATTTAGCATACCGGATATGAGCCGGATTCTACAGCGATATGGCCGTCGGCTGTGAGCGCAACCTGGGCAATTATTGCAACAGGTCTTCAGCGCCGGCAGGATGTACGGCTATATCTTTTTTGGACCCATTTCCCAGCAGGTATTTCTGGATTAACCGGTTGGCCTTCGTCTGACTGATATTCAAGTACGCAGCCATCTTTCGTGAAGAGCCGCATTTTTGATATGCCTCCCGGATCATGGCTTCTTCAAAGTTCTGCATTCTCGTGTGATAATCCGTGATTTTGGGGACTTCCCGGGCCGTCCCTGTGTCCGTCGAGCCTGTCATGTTCTGGGGCAGGTGTCCCGTGGTAATGAGATCGCCGGTGACAGTGACCACCAGGCGTTCAATCATATGGCGCAATTCTCTTACATTTCCCTTCCATTCATAGTTTACAAGCGTTTCCAATGCGTGGCTGTCCAGAGACCTGGACAGGTTGTATTTCTCATTAAACTCCTTCAAAAATTGCTGAATCAGATCAGGTATATCCGCTTTCCGTTTCCGCAGCGGAGGAAGATAAATTTCCACCACGTTGAGACGGTAAAACAGATCTTCACGGAACTGTCCGTCGGCCACCATCTGTCTCAGATTTTTATTGGTTGCTGCTATAATGCGCACGTCTACCTTTACTGGGCTGCTACCACCGATGGGGATAAATTCGTGGTCCTGGAGAACATGGAGCAGCTTGGCCTGGGTGGAGAGGGAGAGCTCTGCGATCTCATCCAACAGCAGAGTGCCGCCGCTTGCTGCTTCGAACAATCCTTTTTTTCCCTGAGTGTTGGCCCCGGTAAAGGCTCCCTTGATGTAACCGAATAGTTCTGATTCCACCAGCTCGTTGGGGATACTGGCACAGTTCAGGCTGATAAAGGGTCGGGCGTTGCGGGGGCTGATGGAGTGGATGTACCGGGCAACCATAGTCTTTCCGGTACCGGATTCTCCGGTGAGAATACAGGTTACGTCAACCTGACTGATCCGTTCTGCAAATTGGATAACCTGCTCCATTTCTCGGCTCTTGCACATAGGTACAGTTGAGTAGCTCAGGGAGGATTTTCTGTATATGTAGTCTGGATTGAAAAGTTTTACGCCGGAGAGGTTGTCCCGCACATTCATGATCACATAGGCCAGGTTTTTCTGGCTGTCGAAGATGGGAACGGCGATGGTCAACAGTTCACTTCCAAGTTTGGTTTTCTGCTTTACCGCATAGGTTTTCTTTTTCTCGTAAATAACGGGGAGTACAGAGATATCCCAACAGTTTCCGTCTACAAATTCAAAAAAGCTTTTTCCAATCATCTGCTCTGGCTGATAACCATAATGCCTGGAGCATGCATCGTTGATATAGACAATGGTGTATTGATTGTCATAAATCAAAACTTCGTCATACATGGAATCTATTAACCGCTGAAATTCTGACGGGTGAAGGTTCCAAGGGATGATTGCAGAGTTTCTCATAATACCCCTTTCCATACATGTTCGCAGAATATGAGTTTAAAATAACTCAGTTATTTAAAAGTGACTCGCAAAAATGAATCATTTTTAACTCGTTTGTCTTTTTCAGCATATCATAAACCTAAAAAAACATCAAGAAAATAGTTGAAAACTGACGTCTGGTGACCTCAGACAGAGTTGGCATAGGATTTGCTTTAAATAGTTGTATCAAATGGAAAGAGAGGCAAACACTATGAAAATTACGGATGTTGAAGTTATCTGTCTCAGAATCCCGCCAATGGACGGGCCCTGCGAGTGGGGGGACGATGCATTTATTGTCAGAGTCCATACAGATACCGGGCTGGTAGGAACCGGGGAGAGCGATACCTCGCCTATGGTCGCAAGGGCGTTGGTGGATGCGCCGGAGAGCAATCTGTATTGCAGTGGCCTGAAACGTCTGCTCATCGGAGAAAATCCCTTGGAGATCCAAAAGCTGTGGGACAAGATGTATTGGTCCTCAAACTATGTAGGGCGCAGAGGAGCGGGAATCCACGCCATCAGCGCGATTGACATCGCCCTGTGGGATATTGCTTCCCAATTTTATCAGGTGCCCATTTACATGCTTCTGGGCGGCAAATACAGAGATAAGATCCGAGCTTACGGCACCTTTATTCCGGCGGATACCCCGGAGGAAAATAAGGTGATCGCAGCTTCCCTGAAAGATCAGGGTTTTACAAGTCTAAAATTTGGCGGGGGTATACTTGGAGATGATCCCGATACGGATGAGGCCATTGTGAAGGCGGTTCGGGAGCAGGTGGGAGAGGATTTTGAACTACAGATTGATATTGCTACCAAGTGGAGAACCTATGGACATGCGGCCTCCATGTTCCAGCGCCTGGCTCCCTATCATCTCAACTGGATCGAGGAGCCGGTGCTTGCGGATGACCATCAGGGGTATGAAAAACTGTCCCAAATGTCGTTGTCCAAGACCGCGGGAGGAGAGTCTCTGACCACCAGGTATGAATTCAGGGATTTCCTGCAGCGGGCGAAGCCGGATATCGTCCAGCCGGACATTACGCGCTGCGGCGGAATCACGGAGATGAAGAAGATCTACGATCTTGCGCAGATGAATGGAACCAAGCTGGTTCCTCACGGATTCAGCACAGGAATTCTCCTGGCTGCCACGGTGCAGTTTCTGGCAGCCTGCGAGCATGGGGATTTGATGGAATATTCCCAGAGCGTCAGCCCGCTGTTCCATGGGTTGGTGAAAAACCTGATCCCATTTGAAAATGGTTTTGTGACGGTACCGGATTGCGTAGGCCTGGGTGTAGTGCTGGATGAAGAGATGATTGAAACTTACAGAATGAGATAGGATGGAGGATCGTGAATATGGGAAAGCGTTTGGATAAATTGCTGATTGCTGTTAGCATGGTGTTTGTATTGGGAATTGTAGCATGTCTCTATCTGTTTCCAGAGGGCTCCCAGAATGTGGCTAACCGCATTTTCGGAGCAATGACAGATATGTTCGGCTCGTTGACGCTCATCTTCGCATTCGGTGGAATATTGCTGCTCATGCTGGTTTCATTCAGCAAATACGGCCGGATCAAGCTGGGGGAGGGAGAGCCGGAGTATTCTACTTTTAAATGGGTATCTATGATGATCTGCTGCGGACTTGGTTCTGCCACGGTCTATTGGGCGTTTATTGAGTGGGCCTACTATATCGGAACTCCTGGCCTGGGCATTCAGGCGGGGTCACAGCCGGCCTTTGAGATGAGCGTACCTTATACCATGTTTCACTGGGGGATCAGCGCGTGGACGCTGTACGCACTGGCAGGAATTCCCATTGCTTACCATTTCCATGTACGAAAGAACCGGGGGTTGAGCCTGAGTGGAATTATCAGTTCCATAACGGGGCTAAAGCAGGACGGCGTAATCTGCCGTATCGTGGATGTGCTGTTTATCTTCATCTGTTTCGGAGGATTAAGTATTACTCTGGGGGTATCAGTGCCGCTGGTAACAGAAATCTTTTGCAGTGTGGTGGGTATTACTCCGTCGTTTATCATTAATCTGCTGATTATTGTAGTTTTGTCCGTGATTTACTCCTTCAGCTCCTATATTGGGTTAAAAAAGGGGATGGCTAAGATCTCCGACTGGAATATCAAGCTGGTGATTATTTTCTGCATAGGCGTGGTGGTCTGCGGCCCCACACTGTTTATTATCAGCAATACAACCCAGTCGATTGGACTGATGTTCCAGAATTTTATCCATATGAGCCTGTTTACGGATTCCATTGGGAAAAGCGGTTTCCCGGAGGCGTGGACCATTTTCTACTGGCTGTACTGGATTACCTATGCTCCCTTTACAGGGATTTTTATCGCGAAGGTATCGAAGGGAAGAAGCATCCGCTCAGTGGTCGCCAATACACTGATCAGTGGCAGCGCAGGCTGTTTCGGGTTCTTCGGAATCCTCGGAAGTCTTTCGCTGAACCGTCAGCTGACGGGCTCTGTGGATATGGTTGGCATGCTTGGGGCAGGACAGGGGAATCAGTCTATTGTCCAGGTGCTGAGGACACTGCCGGCCGGCCCTGTGTTTATGGTGATTTTCTGTATTATTACTCTGCTGTTCCTGGCTACAACCCTGGACGGGGCAGCCTTTACCATGGCCACCACCTCTACAGTGGGACTGAAAAATGACGAGGAGCCCCACCCGATGCTGCGTCTGTTCTGGTGTATCATGCTGTCTCTGGTGCCGCTGACCATGATACTGATCAATGCAGATCTGAACACTATTAAAACTTGCGCCATTATTACCGCGGTACCGATCATTTTTATTATGCTGGTTATGCTGGTGGGATGGCTGCGCTGGATGGCTGCCGATTACCGGGGCGTGACTTCTGAGGAATTGGAAAAAGAGCTGATGAGAAAGGATTGAGCGCAATGGGAAGATTTATGAGGATGCATGAACAGGATATGGTGGCGACCGCCCTGGAGTATACCGGGAGGGGAGAGTCTGCACGGGTATACAATCCACAGAACGAGCTGCTGTTTGAAGTGAAAGCAGAGGAGGATATCCCGTTTGGCAATAAAATTGCACTGACCCGCATTTCCAAAGGAGAACGGGTAATCAAATATGGCGCGCCCATCGGGGTGGCGGTCCGGGATATTCAAAAGGGACGGATGGTGCATGTACATAATGTGAGAAGCGCCGCGGTGGATATACCTGAGAATATCCGTATTGAGATTATCCGGCAGATGAACATAAGGGAGGAGGATTGAATGATGGAGTTTATGGGATACCGGCGCCCGGACGGTTCGGTGGGCATACGCAACAAGATCCTGATTATTGCGGTGGATGAATGCTGTGAGGGTATAGCCAGAGGGATAGCCCGGCACTCTGAGGCGGCTGTGGTGATGACAAACTGGTACACCTGTATGCTGGGAGGCAATGAGGAAACCTTCAATCAGATGATCGCGGTGGGAAAGAACCCCAACGTGGCCGCAGTGATGGTAATTGCCATGGGGTGTGGAAGCATCCTTCCCTCTCAGGTGGGGGATGAGATTGCGAAGACAGGGAAAACAGTCGTGTGTTTGACCTGCGAAGAACTTAAGGGGACCAGGAATACGATCGCCTATGGCGTGGAGCGCCTGAAGGAGATGGAGGAACAGATTGACAGGCTGCAACGGGAGAAATTTCCGATGTCCAGACTGGTGGTGGGAGTCAAATGCGGCGGAAGCGACACGAGCTCCGGCATAGCCTCCAATCCCAGCGCAGGAGCCGCCTTGGATCAACTGGTGGATATGGGCGCAATCTGCATCGGAGGGGAACTGTTTGAGCTTCAGGGCTGTGAAGAGATACTGGCCAAACGGGCTGTGAGCGAGGAGGTGGCGCAGAAGATCATCACCCTGATCGGCAAGGAGCGGGACAGATGGAGCGTGGAGGGAGCTGATGTGGAGACCATGAGCATTGGCAACTGCGTGGGAGGTCTGACTACCATAGAGGAGAAGTCCCTGGGTGCTCTTCACAAGATGGGAAGCCATCCTATCCAGGATGTGCTTCAGATCAACAAGGACTTTATTGACCGTCCCCAGCGGCCAGGTTTTTACCTATCTGAGGCCACTATGCTTTGCGGAGGAGCAGGGGTTAATTACGCCGCCTTAGGGGCCCATATTATCCTTTGGACCAGCGGGGCGGCCGGATTCCAGAACGCTCTGGTTCCGGTAATCCTTATCAGCGGGAACGCGGAACTGATTAACGACGATATTGATATCGACGCTTCCTCCATCATGGCCGGAACTGCCGGAGTGGAGGAAATTGCCTGCCGGATTGTGGACAGAGTGCGATGTGTGGCAAATGGGGAACCAGCCCGCATAGAAGGCATCGGCGACTCGACCATGACGCTGTATCAGAAGGATCAGAGGGTCGAGGCGCTGTTGACGGCTTGCAGGCGGAGGGGAAAATAAACCCATCTTTACAACCTCACCAACCTCCCCCCAATCAATTCCACGTCCTCCTCCTGGTGTGTGGTCAGGATCAACAGGCGGCCTGCGGCTTTCTCGCGGATGTAGCGGATAGCCAGCCGCCTGTTGTCCTCGTCCAGGCCGGTGAAGGGCTCGTCCATGAGCAGGGCCTGGGACTGGGCCAGCACGGCGCGGCAGATGGCGGTGCGCCGCTTCATACCGCCGCTCATGGTCCACACGGGGCGGTCAAAGCACTCCGGGGGCAGCAGGCGGGACAGTTCTCCGCGGATCTGCTCGCCGGAGAGGGCGCGGCCGGTGACCATCTGAATGTTCTCCACCGGCGTGAAGGCCTCGCACAGCCGGTCCTCCTGAAAGACCGCCGCAAAGCGGACGCTGCCCGTCAGATCGCTTCCGTTCCCGCCGGTGATAGAGTAAGAGCCGCCGTCCGGCCGTTCCAGGCCCAGCAGAATACGCAGCAGCGTGGTCTTTCCGGAGCCGGAGGGCCCCATGAGGCAGCAGGGCGCCTCGTCCGTAAAGGTTAGGTTCAGGCGGTCCAGTATCCGCTGGTGATTGTAAATTTTTGTAAGATCATTTAATCGGATGATCATGCTTCCACACCTCCCGCTGGCTGTCCCGGCTGGCGCCAGAAGCGTTTTAACAGGAACAGGAACAGCTGTTCAAAGACAGCGCTGACGACGACGATCACAAAGGTCCAGGCGAAGAGCCCGGCGGTGTCCAGATAAAGTTTGGAGTAATAGAGCTGTTCTCCGATGGAGGTGTCCGGGATACCGATGACCTCCGCCGCGATGCCGGACTTCCAGCTCATGCCCAGGGCGGTCTTGCAGCCGCTGACCAGGTAGGGCATCAGGGCGGGAACATAGATAAAGCGGACTTTTTTCAGGGCGGGCATGTGGAATACCCGGGCCATTTCCAGCAGCCTAAGGTCGGTGGAGGCCAGGCCGGCGATGGTGTTCACGTACACGATGGGCAGGACCACCAGGTAGGAAATGCAGACGGACAGACTGCCGGAGCCGATCCAGATCAGGGCCAGAATCACGAAGGAAGCTACGGGGATGGAGCGGATCAGGGACATGAAGGGCTCCAGCAGTTCGCCCAGAAAGGGAAAACGGTAAGCCAGGCTGCCCAACACCAGGCCGGTGGCGAAAGCGCCCAGAAAGCCAAGGCTGATCTTGCCGAAGGAGTGGCCTATGGTCTGCCAGAATACGGCGTCAAAAAGCTGATCCCAGAGGGCGCGCAGCATCTCAAAGGGCCCCACAAATATGATCGGATTGCGGACCATGGCGGCGATGGCCTGCCACAGCGCGATCCAGAGGAGCCACACGGCGGCTCTGCGAAGCCAGGCTTTTGCCTTCGGCTCCCCTTCAGTTCGATTCAGCATGTTTTTTCCTCCTTTTTGCGTCAGCCCCGGGTCTGTCCAGCTATGGGCCGCCTGTTTCTACCAGAACGGCGGCCCATTGCATCCAGCAATCGCCCGCCGGCTGCGCCAGCGGCCCATTACATCCAGCAATCGCCCGCCGGCTGCGCCAGCGGCCCATTACATTCAACGAAAAAGGCCGCTGCGCTCAGAAGAAGCCGCTGCGGCCTTTTTAAATGTTCCGGCCTATGGCATATAGTAGAAGTCATCCCCCGGAAGCTGTCCACCTACGGACTTGGCGTCCTGCTCGTACAGCACGTTTAAGTACCCGCTCAGGGCGTCCTTCATCTCCTGGCCGGTCATGCAAACGATGTTGCAGTAAGGCAGGGCCTTTTTGGCGATGGGGGCTTTCTCCACGATTCCGGCGGCGGCCACCAGCTCGGCTGTCTCGTCCACATGGTCCACGGCATACTGGGCGGATTCCCTGTGGTCCTCCAGGAACATCTGGATGGGCGAACGGTTTTCACGGAGGAAATCGCTGCGCACAATGGTGACGCCGGTGACCAGCATGCTGCCGCTGTCCTGATTCAGGGCGTTCCACGCCTCGGTGAGATCCACCACCGGCTTTAACGCCTCGTTCTGGACGCAGGCCGCGGTGGCGAAGGGCTGGGGCAGAACGCCGATGGCTTTGGGATTCTCCTTCAGCAGGGACGCCACCTCGGTGGCCTCAGACTTGAACTGCAGGTCCACATCCCCTGCGGCCAGTCCGTTCTCCTTCAGCAGGTAATTCATCACGTACTCCGGGGTGGTGCCTTTTCCGGTCATGTACACGGTCTTGCCCTTCAAATCCGCAACGGAGGCGATGGAGTCGTCGGAAGCCACCACGTAGAGCACGCCCAGGGTGTTGATGTCCAGGACCGTGACATTCTTCTGGGTCTTGGTGTAGAGCACGCTGGCCACGTTGGCGGGAATCAGGGCGATGTCTAAGTCGCCGCTTGCGATCTTGCCAACCAGCTCGTCCGCTGCGCCGGTCATGGTAAATTCATAGTGGTTTTCCGTTTCGCCCTTCTGGGCCTTGTCCATCAGATACACCAGTCCCATGGAGGTGGGGCCCTTCAGGGAGCCGACCCGGACTCCGGCCTGGCAGTTGTCTCCGGTGTCGCCGGTCAGGGTGGCAGGCACTTTCTCCGCTTCGATCCCGGGGGGAGTGGTCTCCGGCTGAGTTTCGGCGGCAGAGGTTTCGGCGGCGGAGGTTTCGGCCGCAGCCCCGGCGGTGGTCCCGGCGGCAGTTTCGGCAGCGGTGGCGCCGGTGTTCCCGGAGCCGCAGCCCGCCAGCACGACGGAGGCGGCCATCAGGGCGGCCATAATGGCAGATACAGATTTTTTCATAATTACGTTCTCCTTTCCTTCCATATCCTCATCCTGAAAAAAGGGCGCAGAACGTAAGGGAGTGCGGTAGTAAGCCTCGCCTTCTCCGTCAGCCGTGCTTCGGGGTGAGAACGAATAGCTTTACTATAGCACAGAATGCAGTTCTTTACAAATAAATTCCCGTGCCGGGAGGATTTTCTGTTGATATAAAGTTCACAATGTGCGATAATAGAACCATATTTGGGGTCACCCCAGAAAGCAGACTAACGATCAAAAAGCGGAGGAAATTAGGGATGAAAGTTACAATTTGTATCGGCAGCGCCTGTCATTTAAAGGGCTCCAGAGAGATTATCGAGAAATTACAGCAGCTGGTGGCGCAGAACGGCCTGTCCGGCAAGGTGGATTTGAACGGTTCGTTCTGCAGCGGCAACTGTGACCACGGTGTCTGCGTCACGGTGGAGGACCAGCTGTTTTCACTGAAACCGGAGGATACGGAGGAGTTCTTTAACAACGAAATCTTAGGGAGAGTCTGACCATGATTATGGGAATCATCGATTTTAAAGCCACTAAGTGCAAGCACTGTTACAAGTGCGTCCGCTACTGTGAGGTCAAGGCCATCCAGGTCAAGGACGAGCGCGCCGTGATCATGCCGGACAAATGCGTTCTCTGCGGGCATTGCCTGCGGATCTGTCCCCAGTCGGCCAAGACGCTCAACAGCGATTTGAACAAGGTTAAGGGATACATAGCCGCGGGGGAGCGGGTGGTGGTGTCCATCGCCCCCTCCTTCATGGGTTTGCTGAAATACAAGACCATCGGCCAGGTCCGGGCCGCGCTTATGCGTCTGGGCTTTGAGGACGTGCGCGAGACCTCCGAGGGAGCGGCCTTTGTGACCGCGGAGTACGCGAAGCTGTTGGCGGAGCATCAGATGGAGAATATCATCACCACCTGCTGCCCCAGCGTCAACGACCTGATCGAGATCTATTACCCGCAGCTGGTTCCATATCTGGCGCCGGTGGTTTCCCCCATGATCGCCCACGGGCTTCTGCTCAAGGAGGAGCTGGGGAGCCAGGTGAAGGTGGTGTTCTTAGGTCCCTGCATCGCCAAGAAAAAGGAAGCCCAGGATCCCCGCCACGAGTCCTGTATCGACGCGGTCCTGAATTTCAACGACATCAACCAGTGGCTGGAGGAGGAAGAGATCGAGATCTCCGACTGCGAGGACAAACCCTTCACCTGCTTTGATCCCAAGGTGAACCGGCTGTACCCGGTGACCAACGGCGTGGTGAATTCCGTGCTGGCCACGGAGGAGCAGGCGGACAATTACCGGAAGTTTTACGTCCACGGCATGCAGAACTGCATCGACCTGTGCAAGAGCATGGCCAGAGGCGAGATCAAGGGATGTTTTATCGAGATGAACATGTGCTCCGGCGGCTGCATCAAGGGGCCCACGGTGAACGACGAGACCATTTCACGCTTCAAAGTCAAGCTGGATATGGAGGAGACCATCGCCAGGGAACCGGTGGAGGCCCGGGCCATGGAGCCGGTGTGGGAGAAGGTCAGCTTTGCCAAGCGCTTTGAGGATCATTCCCCCAGGGATCCCCAGCCCTCCGAGGAGGAGATCCGCGCCATTCTGCGCATGACCAACAAGATGCGCCCCGAGGACGAGCTGAACTGCGGAGCCTGCGGATACCCGACCTGCCGGGAGAAGGCCATCGCCGTGTACCAGCACAAGGCCGAGGTCAGCATGTGTATCCCCTTCATGCACGAGAAGGCCGAGTCCATGGCCAATCTGGTGATGGAGACCTCTCCCAACATCGTGCTGATCGTGGACGAGGAGATGAAGATTCGGGAATACTCCAACGTTGGCGAGAAATACTTCGGCAAGACCCGCACCGAGGCTTTGCAGATGTACCTCTACGAATTTATCGACCCGGTGGATTTCCAGTGGGTATTCGACACTCACCAGAACATTCACGGCAAACGGGTGAATTATCCGGAATACAAGCTTTCTACCCTCCAGAACATCGTTTACATTGAGAAGGAAAACGCCGTGCTGGCCACCTTTATCGACATTACCAAGGAGGAGGAGCAGGCCAGGGAGGATTATGAGCGAAAGCTTGAGACCATCGACCTGGCCCAGAAGGTCATCCACAAGCAGATGATGGTGGCCCAGGAGATCGCCGGGCTTTTGGGCGAGACCACGGCCGAGACCAAGACCACGCTGACCAAGCTGTGCCATTCCCTGCTGGAGGAGAGCGGTGACGCCATCTATGCGGGCGGCGAGGACGAATCGCCCCAGGTGGCCGCAAACGCCCATCTGGGCAGCGGGGCAAAGCCCCTAAAGGGCGTGATGACGCCGAAGGATCAGAAACCCACCGGCTATGTCCATCTGGGAACCGCCAATCCGGCCAAAACCAGCTACGTGCGCCTGGGCGGGAAGCCCGGCGGGGGCGGAGGTAAGTGATGGGAATTACGGTAGATGTTGCATATAAGAGCCTGAACAAATATACTGAGATCCTTTGCGGGGACAAGGTGGAGCTCTTGCAGACCGAGGACTCCAACATCATGATTCTGGCGGACGGCATGGGCAGCGGCGTGAAGGCCAACATCCTCTCCACCCTGACCTCCAAGATTCTGGGCACCATGTTCTTAAACGGGGCCACCCTGGAGGAGTGCGTGGACACCATCAGCGAGACGCTGCCCATCTGCCAGGTGCGGCAGGTGGCTTACTCCACCTTCAGCATTTTACAGGTGTACCACAACGGGGACGCCTATCTGGTGGAGTACGACAACCCGGGCTGTATTTTTGTCCGGGACGGGAAGCTGATGGAGATTCCCCAGAACGTGCGGGAGATTCAGGGCAAGAAGATCAATGAGTACCGCTTCAAGGTGCAGAAGGGCGACGCCCTGATCCTGATGAGCGACGGCACCATCCACGCCGGAGTGGGCGAGCTGCTAAACTTCGGCTGGCTGTGGCAGGACATCGCGGACTACGCGGTGCGCCAGTACGCCCTGACCGTGTCGGCCATGCGCCTTGCCACGTCCATCAGCCGGGCCTGCGACGAACTGTACCAGTTTCGCCCGGGCGACGACACCACCGTGGCCTGCATGCGCATCATCGACAGCAAGCCGGTGCATCTGATGACTGGCCCGGCCAGAAACCCCGAGGACGACGTTCGCATGGTCCACGAGTTTATGGCGGATGCGGGCGCGCGGACCATTGTCTGCGGCGGAACCAGCGCCACCATTGTTTCCCGGGTGCTGAACAAGCGTCTGGACGTGTCCCTGGATTACGTGGACCCGGAGATTCCGCCCATCGCCTATATGGACGGGGTGGATCTGGTGACCGAGGGCGTGCTGACCTTAAACCGGGTGCTGCAGCTCTTGCGCCGTTATGTAAAAAATGAGACGGTTTCCGAGGAGTTTTTCGAGGAACTGGACAAACCCAACGGCGGTTCCATGGTGGCAAAGGTGCTGATTGAGGACTGTACCGATGTTCATCTGTTCGTGGGAAAGGCCATTAACAGCGCCTACCAGAACCCGGGACTGCCCTTTGACCTGGGAATACGCCAGAACCTGGTGGAACAGCTGAAGCACGTGATCGAGGAGATGGGAAAAACCGTCACAATCACGTATTATTAACGGCTTTCTTACACTATAGTTAAAAAATATACAAAGTTGACTAATTTTTCACAAAAAGCGCCTTTGTACCGTTTTTAGGACTTGCTTTTTTCTTATGTATATAGTAGATTTCTATTGTTGATAAGAGGGTAACGATGTATAGAGGAGGAAAAGAGAAATGGTAACCAATGATGCGACAATTCTGCGATTGAAGCATGAGGTCCTGTATGCGGTGGCCAAGGCGTCCTGGGAGGGAAAGCTGGAGGAAAAGACCCACGACATTCCCTATGAGATTATCCCGGGTCCCCAGGCGACTTACCGCTGCTGTATTTATAAAGAGCGTGAGATCATCCGACAGAGAGTGCGCCTGGCGGAGGGGAAATGTCCCAAGGGCAAAAACTCCTCCAACGTGGTGCAGGTCATCAACGCGGCCTGCGAGGAGTGTCCCATCGCCGCCTACGTGGTGACGGACAACTGCCAGAAGTGCATGGGCAAGGCCTGCCAGAATTCCTGTAATTTCGGCGCAATCAGCATGGGCCGTGACCGCGCATACATCGATCCGGCCAAGTGCAAGTCCTGCGGAAAATGTTCCCAGGCCTGTCCCTACAACGCCATCGCCCACCTGGAGCGCCCCTGCAAGAAGAGCTGCCCGGTGGACGCCATCACCTACGACGAGTACGGCATCTGCGAGATCGATGAGAAGAAATGCATCGAGTGCGGCAACTGCGTGCACAGCTGCCCCTTTGGCGCCATTGACTCCAAAACCTTTATGATAGACGTAATCAACCTGATCCAGGCCGGCAAGAAGGTAGTCGCCATGGTGGCGCCCGCCACCGAAGGCCAGTTCGGGCCGGATATCACCATGGCCAGCTGGCGGACCGCCCTGAAAAAGACAGGCTTCGCCGACATGGTGGAGGTGGGCCTTGGCGGCGATATGACCGCTGCCTACGAGGCCGACGAGTGGATGGAGGCTTACAAGGAAGGAAAGAAGCTGACCACCTCCTGCTGCCCTGCTTTCGCGAACATGATCAAGAAGCATTTCCCCATGCTGTTGGACAACATGTCCACCACCGTGTCCCCCATGTGCGCGGTGTCCCGCCTGTTAAAGGCCATGGACCCGGAGACCATCACCGTGTTCATCGGCCCGTGTATCGCCAAGAAGAGCGAAGCCCTGGACCTGAACGTGAAGGACAACGCGGACTATGTGCTGAATCTGGAGGAAGTGAACGCCATGATGAAGGCCAAGGGCGTGGAGCTTGAGCCGGAGCCCAACGGATACCAGGAGAGCTCCGTGTTCGGCAAACGCTTCGGCAACGGCGGCGGCGTGACGAACGCGGTGCTGGAGTGTATGCAGGAAGCGGGCGAGAGCACCGACGGCATCAAGGTAGCCAGGTGCAACGGCGCGGTGGAGTGCAAAAAGGCCCTGCTTATGCTGCGGGTGGGCAAGCTGCCCGAGGACTTCGTGGAGGGTATGGCCTGCGTGGGCGGCTGCGTGGGCGGCCCCAGCAAGCGCAGAGCTGAGAACGAGTTTAAAAAGGACCGCGACGCCCTGATCGCCCAGGCCGACGGGCGGAAGGTGCGGGAGAACCTGAAACAGTACCCGATGGACCGGTTTTCCATGCACAGACATTAAGCTGCGGTAGTTTGGGCGTCTGTTGCGGATTTAGAGGGAAAATGGGAAATCCCCCGGCGGTTTACCGGGGGAGCTGTTGTCAATCCTCCTGCACCATAAAACGGAAGGTGAAAATACCGTCTGAGATGTCCAGGTCATAGATAGCATTGTGTTTTTTCATGAAGGCAAGAATGCTTTTCATGCCGATTCCATGTCCCTGCCGGTCCGTCACAGGCAGGCCGTTCTCATCCAGCGTGAGGGTTCCGGCATAGGGATTGGATATCTGAAACAGGAAACGTGGGGAATTGAGGCAGATAAGCCTGATCCACGGCTCTTGTCCCTCGGGCAGTCCCGCACAGGCAATGCTTGCATTTTCAATCATATTGGACACCACCATGGCCAGTTCCGTGGCGTCTATCGGAAGTACGTGGGGGATATCCAGATTTAAATCAACCCGGATGCCCGATTCCCTGGCTTTCCCAATGTAATAGGAAAGAAGGGAATTGAGGATTGGGTTGGTGCAGTACGTGTTGGGACGCGCCTGGTCGGCACTGTGAACATACTGATTCAGCATATCTAAGGCATCGCCGGTTTTTCCGGTTTCCAGCAGGGTGCGGATTCCGGCCAGCAGATGGCGCAAATCGTGGCGCTGCACTTCTTCTTTCTTGAGATGATTTCCCTGAATTTCATATTGTGTCTGCAGAAAGCTGACTTGAGCGGACATAAGCCGTTCATTTTCCTGAATGGTAAGCTGTTTGTAAGTTGAATCGAATACCTGATAGATGATGTAATATACCAGGCAGAGCAGTCCGTACATCATAAGGACAGCGGGGTAATTATCCGTGCGGATGGATGGATAAAGACCCAGGTACATGACCAGGAAAAAGGAAAGCATGGGGATGACCGCGATAACGCGCCATCCCTTTTTCATGTTGGCGGCCAGATAATGGTAGGGACCTGCCAAAAAGCGGTGGAACACATAGAGGACCACGGAAAACAGAGCGGCCCGTATGAGGGCCTCGGCCCAAATCAGATCATCGCGCATGGAGATAACCAGCCTTCCAAGTATGGCCAGCAGGTAGAGAACGTTTACCGCGGTGAAAAAATTAAATAAAAGCAGCGACGGCTTGTCCTTGGCCAAAAAGGCCAGCATAATTATGCAGGGGACAGCAGTAGTAAGCACAAAGAGCTGCATCATAACGGCGCGTCCAAACAGAAATAACAGCCCCACGTTAATGGCTGCGGATATGAGGGAGACAGCCAGGTAAGCGGTCCGGGCGGCAGAGCGGCTGCAGCGGAAATCCGTCATGATGAAAATCAGAGCGGTGGGATAAAAACCATTGACCAGAGAGCGGATGCAGATCCAGAATTCTTCCATGTTTAGGCTCCTCCCATAAGATAATCCATGTAGCGCCGATTCACCTGGGCGTTCATCCGGCGGGGAATGGAGTATTCCCGGCCGTCCCGCATGGTAACGCGTCCGGCCGTTAATTTGCGTATATACCGCATATTGACTATGACAGAGGCGCTGCATTTTAGGAGGACCGGGAAGTGTTCTGTGAGAGGGGCGGTCTCATCTTCAAAGGAACCGCGCAGGGTCACTCCCAAAATGACGGAACCGTCTGAACAGATATACTCCAGCCGGCGGGCGTTATAGTGGATGCAGATCAGGTCCGTGAGCAGCAGATTTACCGTGCCGTCAGGGACACGGATGGAAATCTGACTGGAACGGTTCCTGTTGACTGAACGGATTGCATTCTGCAGTATGGGAATCAGCTTTTCTTCCCGGTAGGGCTTCAGGATGTAGTTCATGGCCCTGACTTCGTAGGATTGCAGCGCATAGTCGGGGCTGTTTGTCAGATAGATGATGGGCGACTCGGCATCCAGGCGCCGTATCTGTCTTCCGATGGATATCCCGTCGATGCCGGGCATCATGATGTCCAGAAAAAACAGGTCGAAGAAGACACCGTTTTTGAGATCCCTCAGCAGCACAGCCGGGGAGGTGTATTCAACGACATTGTGTGCAAGCCCCCGTTCTGTGAAAAAATTCTTCACAAACTCTTTTAAAGTGTCTAATTCATCCTGGCAGTCGTCACATATTACGATCTGATACATGAAAATTCTCCATTTTTTGCATATTAGAAATACTTATTTAATCATAAGAAAATACTATAAATAAAATAACCATAATTTCACATAAAGCAGCCATGATTTCACAGCCCCCAAAAACAGTTGTTTTTGAAAAATGTTTATTGTTTTATAATGGTTATAATAGTAAGCAGGGTTAATATTACATATAGATATGTGTAATTCATCCGGCCCTGTGTTTAGCTATTATATCATAAATATAGCAGGTTGCGGAAGAAAATACGCAGCCGGAATGCAGGAGGCGGATATGAAAATCATGAGGTATGGGAAGGGAAAGCGGAAACCAATGTGGGGAAGAAAGAGGACGGTGTCGGCAATGCTGTCCTTCTGCATTGCCTTTACGTCACTGGCGTGCTGTTTGCAGGCGGATCCGGTTATGGCGGGTGAACCTCAGGAGAATGCATTTGTTGTTACCGGGTTTTCTGAGTTGCCGGATGAAGTGACAAGACAGCGTGTTCCGGTGGGAACACCGGAAGATGAGATAAAGCTGCCGGACCGCCTGAATGCCACGGCCTACAGAGAAGGGGACGACAGCAAACAGACGGACGGTGGACTGGGGGCAGTGGAGGTGGGGGACATAAATCCCGGCGTCAGCGGGACAACCCAGACTCCAACGCAGGAGGAAGAAGGGGCTGAAAAACCGCCGGAGACCATGCCGGAGGGGACACCGGGGATCACGCCGGAGGAAACGCCCGGGACTACGCCGGAGGAAACGCCTGGGACTACGCCTGGGACCGCGCCGGAGGAAACGCCTGGGACCACGCCGGAGGAAACGCCTGGGACCGCACCGGAGGAAACGCCTGGGACCGCGCCGGAGGAAACGCCTGGGACCGCGCCGGAGGAAACGCCTGGGACCACGCCGGAGGAAACGCCTGGGACCGCACCGGAGGAAACGCCTGGGACCGCGCCGGAGGAAATACCTGGGGAATCCTCAGAAAGATCAGGGGCAGGTTCGGATCAGACAGCATCCCTTAAGGCGGCGGAAAACGCCTGCCTGACAATTTCCAAGAGACAGATTCCGTGTGTGGCTGTACCGCAGGAAACCGGGGCGCCGCTGCCGGAGTCTGCTCAGACAGACATAACAGAAAAAGAATCCATAGCCGGGGAAATACATGCAAGCGATATTGTTATCAGGGATGTGGTATGGGACAGCAGTCCGCTTTATGACGGCGATACGCCGGGCATCTATCTGTTCACCCCATCCCTCCCGGACAATTACTGTGTGGAGGATGAGGACTGTCTGCCGCAGATTGAGGTGGAGGTGCTGGAAGAGCAGAGAACAGTGGAATGGGTTACAGCGGGAATTGACGCGCTGCCGTCCGCGGACAGTATATATGAGAATATGCCTGGGGATGCGGATCCCGGTTTTGATACATGGCTGGCCGGAATAAAGCAGACGTTGGCAGAGATACGTGCGGTTAAGGAGGCGTACGACGCCCTGCCCGATGAGGATAAGGAACTGATCGATGAAGAGCGCCTGAATAAGCTGATGGATTTGTCTGTGCTGGCGGAACGGCTCTCCGAGATGGAGGTACAGAATACAGAAAGAAACGGGAAGTGGACTGAATTTGCCGCAGGTGAGTTTGCGGGGGGAGACGGCACGGCAGATGATCCATTTAGGATTGAGAACGCCGCCCAGTTAGCGTATATGGCGACTTCGGGGGTTGTTTCTTCCAGCCCATATTCATCCGCTAATAAAAGTATAGGGAAATATTATAAGATAACAGCGGATACCATCGATCTGTCCGCCCACGACTGGATACCCATATCCACCTTTGGCGGGAGCCTGGATGGCGGGGGGTGTACCATAGTAGGGATGTACTGCCAGGAGAAGAATCCGAATGGCGGCAACGGCTTCGGCTTGTTCGGTGAAGTTGATCCAGATGGGAATTTGGATAGGGCTTACTCTGAGATAAAAAACCTTAATTTTGAAGATTGTATCATAGAGGCGACGGGGAGCAGCAGCTCTGATTACGTCGGGATTCTTGCCGGCGCTGTCTACAGGGGAATCGGCATAAGCGGCTGCACGGTAAAGAATTCCACCATTTCCCTGACCGGAAGACTCGGGGGAACAGGGGGACTGGTCGGCTACTTTGGACATAACAATTCCAGGGGCTTTAATTTTAACAGTGTGATGACAGACTGCTATGTATTCGATGTAACAATCGAGAATGAGGAAGGAATGGTAGGCGGTCTCATAGGAGGTTCCGGATATAATGTGCAGAAGATTGAGGGCTGTACCGTCGAAGATGTGAGTATTACGACCGAGGGAGCATCTAGCAACGGCGCCAAGGCCGGAGGGCTGATCGGACATGCAAATGGCGGCACGGTTGAATGCACCATAAAGGACTGCGTTGTAACAGGCGACAGTTCAATCAATGGGGAAAGCGGCATGTGCGGGGGCGGTCTAATTGGAATTATTTACCAAAAAAGGCCATATCAAACGTTGACGGTCCAGTCCTGCTCTTCCCGGGCGGACGTTACCGGAAATGCAAAATATTACGGAGGCTTAGTCGGAAGGGTCCAGGATGGAAACAGTACATACACAGCCACAGTCATTGACTCCTGCTTTGCCGCCGGAAATGTGACCAGCAGCAACAATGACACGGGAGGGCTCGTTGGACACATGGAGGGAGTGATAAAGAACAGCTATGCGGAGGGAGACGTTGAGAGTAAACTACACTGGACTGGCGGCCTGGTGGGCTCTTTGATGGGAGGTATTGAAAATAGTTACGCATCAGGTGATGTAAAAGGGCGGTATGCAACAGGCGGCCTGGTAGGAAGCGCAGACTATAAAGGGGAGGTGAAGAAGAGTTACGCCTTAGGGAATGTAACGATTGATAGAGATACGTGTGGCGGAGGCCTGATTGGCTATTGCAACGGGGCGGAAATTGAAGATTGTTACGCCAAGGGTGATGTGATATCCACAGGGACGGGGACAGGGAATACTGCCGGCCTGATTGGATGTGCGGAAAATTCTTCCGTGAAAAACAGCTATTCAAAGGGCAAGGTCAGCGCGGATAGCGCTGAAAATCCGACCATCTCCGGTTTCATTGGAGGTGGAGCCTCCGATACAACGGTCTTAAACTGCTATTACGATAAGACTGCTTCCTTGCAGGCGTATGGATGGCAGGTGAGCGGAGCGGAACATGACGGGATATCCGGCTTGGGCACTGAGGATATGACCCATTCCAACCGGGCATATTATCTAAATGAGGATGGCAGCCATGACATTTGGGCCTGGAAGCTGGGGGATAATGATGGTTATCCGTACCTGGGAACTCCCGCAGTTAAAGCGTTGAAACATAAGGTGGAGTTCAACATCCGGCTGGATGATGCATTATGGGAGAATTCCGGGAAAACCTACCGTCTGACAAAAAATGACGGGCTTGATTTTGTTGATCCGTCCGAGATTACTGAGGATGGCGTCTACAGTATATATGAGGGAGATACCGATACCCTTACGGATGTGACAGTCAGCGGAGGAAACGCTTCCGTTGACATGGATTACTATACGATCACCTTCTTTGATGGGGATCTGCCCCTTACAAGCACCGGTCAGGCATCACAGACGGTTATAAAGGGAGCGCGCGCTTTAGCTCCGGCAGGACCGTCCCGCCCCGGCAATCGCTTTAAGGGCTGGTATTCGGATAAGGCATTGACACAGCCCTTTAATTTTGACGGCGCTGTCACAACTCCTTTAAAATTATATGCTTCCTGGGCACTCTATGGGGGCATTTCCGGAACTGTCACGGATAAGCTGGGCCCTGTGCCGGATGTCCGGGTGGAAGTGCGCGAGGGAGGAACAGACGGCAGCCTGATAGGCGCTCCTGTTGTGACGGGAGCGGACGGAACCTTCCGGTTTGCCGGCTTGCCGTCAGGTATCTACAGTCTGGTGGCATCGAGAACGTCGGAAAACCGCACCCAGGTTATCACAAGGACGATTCAGGTAATGGATACGGTGACATCCGGAGATATATTCATGCCGGAAGGGCTGCAGAACACGATTGTGGAAGTAGGACCCAACACTCCGCCCATAGCGGCGGATAAGCTGGACGAACTATTTAAGCCGGAAAATCTGGCCGAGGAACCATATCAGGGGGTAACGGCGGAGGACTCGGCCAAAGCGGCCGGCGGCGGGACAGTGGAAATCAAGCTGATCGCCAGGCAGATGGATCCCTCGGACCCGGCGATAAGGGATGATGTGGAACAGATGACGACGGCTATAGAGGCAGGAAAGGAGTCTTACGTCCTCAGCCTGACCGTGGAAAAGCGGGTTTCTGAGAGCGGAACTTCCACCGGCACGATCACGAAGCTTACAGAGCTGCCCCGGTTGATTGATATTTTCGTGCCGCTCCAGGGGATCGGAGAAATGGAGGGAATACAGGTTCTGCGCATACATGGCGGACAGATGCAGGAACTTCCCTTTGACGGCGAATCCTTTGAGGTCGGGGAGGACTATCTGATTCTCCATGTCAGAAGCTTTTCGACCTACATGGTCGCATTTGCGGAGCGGCAGGATGATACAGAAAGCCGGACCCACAGCGACGGGGGCGGTTCTTCCGACCTGGGTATTACCGGACGCTGGATCCTTGATGGTACCGGATGGTGGTATGAGTATGGAAACCGGACATGGGCGTCGGACGGGTGGTATTATCTGTATTGGAACGACAGGTATTATTGGTATCATTTCAATAAGACAGGATATATTGACACGGGCTGGTTCACGGACAAGGATGGGAGGGTCTATTACCTTCATCCTTATCACGACGGAGGTCAGGGTTATATGTATACCGGATGGAACCAGATAGATGGTTCATGGTATTATTTTGAGGAAAAAGCCGGACATGACCAGGGAATGCTTTATAGATCGAAAAACACACCGGATGGGTACATGGCGGATGAGAGGGGAAAGGTTTTAATTCCTGAATATTCCCTGGATTAACTGATCCGGTGGAAAACCAGCAGATCATAAGATTGTGAATTTTTAAATGCAGCCGGCCCGCGGAAAATATGACCCGCGGGCCGTTTTTTATCCTACAAAAAGTCCGCTTTCTTTTTGTAGCTCGCCTCTCTGCGTGTAATGCTATACTGGCCCCATAAAGCATCCGGACGGCGGTTTGGACCGCGAGATTGATTATTTATTATCAATCCTGGGCGGATGCGAACTGTTGGGAGTGTCCGCGTGGCTGCGGGCCGTATCTTGCATGAAGGAGGTAAACGGTATTGGAGCTGAAAGCAAATTGGAAGGACATGAGGGAATTTCTGGCTTATCTTGAGGAGAAGGGCAAGCTGGATCATGTGAAGGAGGAGATGGACCCTGAATGGGAAGTGAACTATGCCACAAGGGCCACGCTTCAGAAATTGGGTCCGGCACTTTACTTCGAGAATATCAAAGGGATGGACTATCCCATGGTTGCGGGGATGCTGGCTGAGGACAGCCGTTTCCTGGCCGCGCTGGGGCTGGAAAGCTGGGATACATATAACAATGAGTGGGCCAGGCGCACGGAAACCCTGGTTCCCCCGGTGCTGGTGGAAACCGGACCCTGTAAGGAAGAGACCATCGACGGCGACGATATCGACCTCTCCAAGATCTGTAATGTAAAATGGCACATCAAGGACAAGGCCGCGTTCCCGGGCACTCTGCTGATTTCCGTTACAAAAGATCCGGAGGACGGCGTTCACAACCTGGGAATCTACCGCATGGGCATTCAGGAGAAGAACAAGATGTGCTGGGGCGCTCCCGCTTCCACCCACGGCGGCATGCACCTGGAGAAATGGGAGCGGCTGGAGAAGCCGATGCCCATGGCGCTGGTGACCGGCGTCGAGCCGTTAATCGAGATCGCGGGCGGCGTGGGAACGTCCCCGGGCGTGGATGAGTACACCATCGCGGGCGCGCTGCGCGGAGAGCCGGTGGAGCTGGTGAAATGCGACACCATCGACATCAACGTGCCGGCCACGGCCGAGTGGGTGCTGGAAGGCCATATTTATCCCCATGACCGCCAGCACGAGGTTACGGAGTGGTTCGGAGAGTACACCGGCTTCTACGGTGAAGCTTCCACCCTCCCGGTATTCGTGGTGGAGCACATTACCCACCGCCATAACCCGATTTTCCACGGCACCCGCGAGCAGTGGTATCCGTCGGAGAGCCATTACGTGGTGGGGCGCACCCATCAGGCGGAATCCTTCAAGCTGTTGAAGGCAGTGGTTCCCGGAGTTCTGGATATGCGCTGCAATCCCGCCTATGAGGCGATTGTGAAGATTGATAAAATGTACAAAGGCCACCCGCAGAAGGTGATGAACGCCCTGTGGGGCATAAGCCGCGGCCCATATAAGCATATCATTGTGGTTGACAAGGATATCGATATCTGGGATTACGAGATGGTTCACTGGGCAATGTCCACCAGAGTGAAGGCGGACCGGGACGTGACCATTATCCCAAGAATACCGGGCCAGTGGCTGGATCCGTCCTGCCCGTTCTCAGAGCGTCAGTATTCGGCCGGCATGGGTATTGACGCGACCATGCCGACAGAGGAGTACATCCGCTGTGGAAATAAGATTCCCCAGCTGGTGGATGATCCTGAAATTATGGTAAGAGGAAAGAAGAGGTTCGGAGACCGCTTCTGAATATAGTTAAAATGACAGCCGGCATTGCCGGCTGTTGTTTTTCTGTTTGGAAGCTCTTGGGGCTGACTGACAGCCCCGGTGAGGAGGAACTATGGTAACTACCGGTAGAAAGCAAGCACTGATAGGAGCGTCGGCAGTGGTGTGGGTGTACGGGAGCCTGATATTTGGTTTGCTTGGAATCCTCTCTCCCATTTGGTTGGAAATGTTTCAGATAACAAAAGCTTCCGTGGGTCTGCTGATGACCATCGCGCTGTTTTCCATGGGAGCGTTTAACTACAAGGCCGGGCGGCTGGCGGACGAGCGGGGGACACGTTTTACCATCTCCATCGGCATGGTCCTTGCGGCGGCCGCGCTGGTGGGATTTTCCCTGGCATCCAACGTTTATATGCTTTACGGCAGCGGGATTATTCTGGGGATCAGCGGGAGCCTGGTGTACGGTCCGGGATTGACCTGCGTGCAGAAATGGTGGCCTGAAAAGAGCGGGCTGGTCTCCGGCGTTTACAATTTATGTTTTGGCCTGTCCGCAGCCCTGATGATTCCGCTGTACCGGTTTTTCCTGGGCGGTTCGGGCTACCGCGCGGCGCTGTGGATCATCAGCGGCATCGTGCTGGCGTTCGGTCTGGCGGCCTCCATATTTGCCGACAGCCCGAAGCGGGGAGGCGGACTTGGGGAAACCGTGAAGCTGCCGGGATATACGGTGGGGCAGGCCACGGCCGACCGCTCCTTCAAGATGCTGTGGCTGATCTGGGGGCTGGCGGGAACCGCGGGAATCGGTCTGGTGATGCACATCATCCCATTGATGGAGGTGAACGGCTTTACGGCGGAGCAGGGGTCGAAACTGCTGATTTTTTTTAATGTTTTCAACGGCGTGATCCGCATCGTGGTGGGCCCCATGCTGGACAAGGCGGACGGCCGGCTGTTCATGTGCATCCCATTTCTGCTTGGCGGGACGGCCTGCTGTATGCTGACGTTGATCAGAAGCTTTGCCCTGGCGGCCCTGTGCCTCTGTCTGATCGGTATGACTACGGGCATCGTGTTCACCGTGACGCCGGTTATGCTGCGGAAATATTTCGGGCTGCGGAATTTCGGCGCAATATTCGGACTGATCTTTACGTCCTATTGTTTTTTCTCAGCGCTGTTCGGACCGTTTTTAGGCGGTTTTGCCAGCGATATGAGCGGTTCCTATACCATCACAACCATATATTTTGGTTTGTTCTTAATCATTGCCGCAGTGCTGGCGGTTCTTCTCAAACGGCCGGAGGCGGACAAAACACATCAGGAGAGATAGGGGGATGTTATGCGCATTATTGTAGGAATTTCCGGGGCCAGCGGAGTGGTCATGGGGTACGAGATGTTGAAGGCCCTGCGGATGCAGGAGGATTGTGAGATTCATCTGGTGATCACCCAGGGGGCCAGGGAGAATTTTAAGTACGAGACGGATATGGATATCCGGGAGGTGACGGAGCTGGCGGATTACTGTCATGACGACAAGAACATGGCGGCCTCCATCTCCAGCGGTTCCTTCCGAACGGACGGCATGATCGTGATTCCCTGCAGCATGAAGACGGTTTCCGCCATCGCCAACGGGTATGGGGCCAACCTTTTGGTGCGGGCCGTGGACGTGTGCCTCAAGGAGAGCCGCAGGGTGGTCCTGGTGCCCAGGGAGATGCCGTTAAGCCGGATTCATCTGGATAATCTGAAAAAAGCGGCGGATTACGGCTGCATTCTGCTCCCGCCCATGCTCACATTCTACAATCATCCCACCACGGTAAAGGAACAGGTGGATCACATTGTGGGAAAGGTGCTCATGCAGTTCGGCATGAAGCACAAGGCATTCATCCCGTGGGAGGGAAAATAAGGGCGTTGAAAGGGGAAAAAGCATGGACGACGGCATTGTGAAAGGGAAGGGCAGGACGCAGGTGCGGCTGGAAGCCCTGGACACCGGAAATGGAATCTGCCTGTGTCTGACCGGGGGCGAGGCCCCCCATGTTGGCGGGATGGTGCTGGCGGCGCCCAGGCCCAGCCTGACCGGGCAGGGGACCGGCTGTGATGTTTGGACTGCCACCGTACCCGGCCATAAGGATGTGTATCTGGCCCAGAAGGCGGCCGAAAAGCTCTGCAAAGCGCTGGAAGTCAATGTCTCGGCCACCGTGGGAATCCATATTGACGGGGCGCGGGAGCAGGAGCTGAAGACGATTGAGGAAAATGCTATGGAGGCGTTAGATGAATACATCGCAGCTGTGAAGAGCAGGAGGGAAGCAGATGGAGGATCACATCATACTGGTTGATTTACTGGACCGGGAAATCGGATACGAGGAGAAGATGAAGGCCCATGTCAGGCCGCTGCTGCACCGGGCGTTTTCCATTTTTCTGTACCACGACGGGAAGTTTCTTTTGCAGAGGCGGGCCTTCAGCAAATATCACTCAGGGGGCCTGTGGGCCAATACCTGCTGTTCCCACCCGCGGCGGGGAGAAACGCTTGCACAGGCAGTGGACAGACGGCTGCGGGAGGAGACCGGGGTCTCCTGCCCGGTGAGGGAGGTGGGTTCCTTTATTTATTGTTATAAATTTAACGAAAAATTGTACGAATACGAGTACGACCACGTCTTTGTGGGGGATTACCAGGGGGAGGTGGCGCCCAACCGGGAGGAGATCGAGGAGATGGCGTGGGTGAGCACGGAGGATTTGACCGCCGGTCTGACCGAACGGCCCCTGGACTATGCGCCCTGGCTGCCCCAGGCGGCGGCGATCGCGGCCGCAGCGGTCTACCGGCCCTCCTCGTCGGGTTTGGGGTTATAAAATTCCTGCATCCACAGAGGCAGCAGCTTGGCCAGCACGCTGAACAGGAGGCGTCCTTCCGTGCTGGAAAGGTCCGCGTTCCACAGCTCTTCCAGCTGGTGGATGCGGTAGCGCACGGTATTGACATGGGTGAACAGCTCGTCTGCGGTTTTCTGGTAACTGAAATTATTTTTTACAAACGTACGCACGGTCAGGGTGAGCACATCCTTTTTCTCGTTGTCCAGATCGTTTAACATGACGTCCATCTCGCCCAGCATCTGGTTGACGGCCCAGGGATTTTCCGGGTAGGTGAAAAGGCGGTAAATGCCCAGCTGATGGAAAAAACAGGGGGTCTGTCCATAGTCCAGAAGTCCGGCCATTTTGACGGCGTGGATGGCCTCGGAGAAGGCGGTGACCACCTGGGCGCGGCCGTAGCTTCGGCTGATTCCCACGTGGTACTGCCTTCCGGTGGTGTTTAAAAGAGCGGTCAGCTTCCGGCAGAAATTCTCCACATTCTTCGTGGAAACAAAGATCAGCAGCTGATTGTTTTTGAAGCTGTAACAGAGGCCGCGGGGAAAATGGTAGTGGAGCAGGTAGGAGAGATAGTCCTCGGCTCCGGTAACCGCCGTCTTTGGAAGGGAATTGTGAAACTCCTGGAACGCCAGGGCGTACCCCTCTGCGGGCAGCAGCTCCAGCTCCGGCCCGGTCAGGGTGTTCTCTCTGCATATTTTGGCGAACAGGGCCTCGATCTGCCGGGAGCGCAGGTTTAAGTCGCTGAGCCCGGTGCAGAGGATGGAGGCGTAATTGAGCAGAAAATAGTCGGTTTCCTTAAAGTTTTCCCCATTGCCAACCAGAAACAGCATGCCGAAGGGCAGGCTGTTTTTGTAAAGATCGGCCTGTAGAATGTAAGTGGGCGGCTGGGTGGCCGCATACCGGCGGACGTACACAAACGGGGAGAGGGCGGCCTCCTTCTGCCAGTATACCGGATAGAAGATAACCGGGTCGAGAATGGGCGTGCGCGGATGGACATAGGTGTCCTGGCCGACCACAAGGGCGGTCTGGCAGCCGGTCCAATCGTGCAGCTCTTTTAACAGCCGGTCCAGACCGTGGTAATAGAACGCGGACTGGAACCGCTGAAAGACTTCCCCATAGCTGCAGATTTCCCCTGTGGCGGAGCAGGACATGCAGCTGGAAAACTCGTGTATGAAATCCGCAAAGGAGGCGGAGCCGGTCATCTCGCACAGGACCAGGCTCCGCTTTTCGCATTCCCGGGCGAGGCCGTCCAGAGCGGCGGCGTCCGCGGACCCGGAAGCCACGATCAGCCCGGCGGCCCCGCTCTTCTCCAGATGGTCCAGCGCGGGGGAAATTCCCAGGGGAAGGGAGAGCAGGTCCTCCCTGTATGTAAGAATCAGTTGATTGCCGTTGTCCGGTCCGGCGGCCTCTTGAAAGAGGGTCAGCCCGGTGACCGTTCTGCCGTAAAACGGCGTGTGGAATTTACAGGATGAAAACAACCGGGTCTGCGCCCATTTTTCTATTTCGAACATAATCGATTCCTGTCCTTTCAAAACCGGTATTGAATATTCGTGGATACCGGCGTATCCGTCTACAAAATGAGGGGGCCTGTTTTGTAGGCGGGCATCACAATGTCATGCTATACTTATCTTAGTCATATTGACTATTTTTTGTCAAGTGCAAATGGAAATTTAACAAATTTCACAAATATAAGGAGGTTACGGATTCATGAGTAAAACGAAAACCACGGTTACAATCACGGTGAACGGCGATGTGTACCGGCTGGGCGTGGGAAATGCTGCGGGCGACATATCGCCGGCGGACACGCTGGCCGAGACATTGCGGGAAAGGCTGCTGCTTACAGGGACGAAGATTTCCTGCGACGACGGCGCCTGCGGGTGCTGCACGGTCATCCTGAATGGCAAAGCGGTCCCCTCCTGTACCATATTGACAGTGGAATGCGACGGGGCGGACATTCAGACCATCGAGGGGCTTCAGAACCCCAGAACCGGGGAGCTGGACGAAGTACAGCAGGCGTTTGTGGATCACTCCGCCTTCCAGTGCGGCTACTGCACGCCAGGAATCATCATGGCGTCGGAGGCCTTACTCCAGGAGAATCCGCACCCGGACGAGGAAGAGATCAAGGAAGCGCTGGCCGGGAATTACTGCCGCTGCATCAGCCATTACCAGGTGTTGGAGGCGGTGAAGCAGGCGGCGGAAAGGAGAAAATAATATGGGGAAAGAATTCAGATATATCGGCAAACCGTCCCCAAGGATCGACGGGCGGGGAATCGTCACGGGAGCGGCGGAATACTGCAATGATATCCATATGCACAACATGCTCTACGGCAAGATCAAGATGAGCCCTCATCCCCACGCCATGATTACAAAGATCGACGTGTCAAAGGCTCTGGAGGTGCCGGGAGTCAAGACAATTCTTACATATGAAAATGCATTTGACTGGATCACCGGCATGCCCGCCCAGAAGCGGCTGCTGGATCAGCACGTGCGGTTTGTGGGCGACCCGGTGGCTCTGATCGCAGCCTCCAGCGCGCGAGCGGCGGACGAGGCGGCGGAGCTGATCCAGGTGGAGTACGAGGTTCTGCCCGCAGTCCAGGATCTGGACGAGGCCATCGCGGACGGAGCGCCCCAGCTCTATGAGCAGTTCCCCAACAACATCATTTCCAGAGGCTGCCCGCCCTTCGGGCCCAAGGCGCTGCAGGATATCGTGATGGGGGATACGAAGAAGGGATTTGAGGAGTGCAGCGTGGTGGTGGAGGGAACCTCCAGGTACGAGACCATTTCCAACCCCCTTCCCGCTGAGAGTCCCGGCCTGGTGGCCTGGTGGGACGGCCCCAACAACTGTACCATGAAGGGCAGCTTCCAGAGCCCCAATATCCAGAAGATGATCATGCAGCTGGGCATGCCCGGGGTGAACGTGCGTGTAATCTCCTGCAATGTGGGCGGAGGCTTCGGCAGCAAGAACACGGTGCCCATGGAAGGTCTGTACTGCGCGGCGCTGGCTAAGGCCTGCGGCAGGCCGGTGAAGCTGGTGATCTCCAAAGAGGCCCATATTTCCACCTACATGCTGCGGCTGGGAAGCCGTCTGAAGGCAAAAATCGGCCTGCTGCCGGATGGAACGGTCCACGCCTACGAGGGCACATGGCTGGTGGGCTCCGGCGTACACTCCGATTTCGGTCAGGGACAGATCGCCAACGGACTGGGGCGCGCGATGCTGCTGCTCAATAAGTGCAAGCACTGGAATTACCAGCCCCATCTGGTGGCCACCAACCGCTGCCGTTCCGGCGGCATCCGCGGATTCGGCGGCCAGGAATCCTACGCCTCGCTGATTCCCATCCTGTCCATGGCCATGGCGAAGATGAACCTGGATCCGGTGGACTTTTTCAAGAAAAATATGTGCGATATCAACGGCGGTTACTACTGGGTGGAAGGCCAATGGTGGGAGAACCATTTCCTCAGCTACAACGACGTGATGGACCACGCCGCTGAACACTTTGGCTGGAAAGAGAAGTTCCCCGGTTGGCTGAAGCCTTACAAGGTGGTAGGCAGCAAGCAGTACGGCGTGGGCTGCTGCGTGCACGGCAGCGCGGACTGCGGCATGCTCCACGGCGAAGCATTTGTCAAGATCGACGGATGGGGCACGGCGAATATCAATGTCTGTATCGCAGAATCCGGCATGGGCCAGAGGTCTTCTGTGGTGAAGATGGCGGCGGAAATCCTGAATCTTCCGCTGGATAAAGTGACGATCTCCACGCCGGACAGCCAGGATAACCCCTGGGATTGGGGACTGGCAGGTTCCAGAGGCACCCTTGTCTACAGCCGTATGGTGGGAGACGCCGCCAAGCAGGCAAAGGCGGAGCTTTTAGCGCGGGCTTCCGAAGTGCTGCATTGTCCGGCTGAGGCTCTGGATACCAAGGACGGCATCATATTTATCAAAGAAAATCCACAGGCGGCTATTCCGTGGATCGCGGTGTTAGGCCCCATGAACACGATCACAGGACACGGAGTGTTTGAGATGGACCACTCCAAACCCTGTTTCATGATTTCCTTCGTGGAAATGGAGGTGGACGTCGATACGGGCGCCGCCAAGATCGTGCGCATCGTGGAAGGGACGGACGTGGGTCAGGTAATCGATCCCTACAACCTGAAAATGCAGCTGGAGGGCGGTCTTGGAAGCTGCGGCAGCGACAGCGCCATCACCGAGGAAATGGTATTGGACGAGGGAACCGGCCGTTTCCTGACCAACAACCTGGTGGATTTCAAGTGGAGAGTATTCCCGGAGCTGCCGGTTTTTGAGACTCATATAGAAGAAACACCCAATGATCTGAGCGCCTTCGGCGGCATCGGCGTGGGCGAAATCTCCGGGGCTCCGCTTCCGGGCGCGATCATGATGGCCGTCTCCAACGCCATCGGCATCCAGCTCATGAATTATCCCCTGACACCGGAGAATATCTTAAAGGCATTAGGAAAGGCTAGGTGAGATTATGTTGAAAAATTTTGCCCATATCGATACGGAGAGCATTGATGAGGCTGCCGGTCTCCTGAGAGAAGGGGCGGGAAGCTCCAGGATTATCGCAGGCGGCACGGACCTGCTCAGTGTGCTGAAACATAAGCTGGAACCGGATTATCCGGAACAGCTGGTCAATATCAAGACCGTGGAGGGCTTAGACCACATCATCGCGGATGAGGAAGGGCTGAAAATCGGCGCTGCGGCCAAGCTCTGCGACATCGCCGGTTCGGCCGAGGTGAACGACGGCTATGAGGCGTTAGCCATGGCGGCCAAGAGCGTTGCCACCCCTCTGATCCGCAATCTGGCCACCATCGGCGGAAATCTCTGCCAGGACGTGCGCTGCTGGTATTACCGCTATCCCGACGAGATCGGCGGCAGGATCCGCTGCCTGAGAAAAGGCGGGGATTACTGCAACGCCATGACGGGCGAGAACCGGAACCACTCCATTTTCGGGGCGAAGAAGGTGAACCTCAGCGGCTGTTCCCAGAACTGTCCGGCCCACGTGGACGTGCCGGAATACCTGGCCTGTATCCGGGAAGGCAATCTGGACGGCGCGGCCGCCATTTTGATGGAATCCAATCCCATCCCGGCCATCACCTCCCGGGTGTGCACCCATTTCTGCCAGATGAACTGCAAGCGGGCGGAGTTTGACGAGCACGTTAACATCGGCGGCATGGAGCGGTATGTGGGAGATTATATCCTGGACAACGCGGACCGGTTTATGAAGGCTCCGGAGGCGGAGAGCGGCAAAAAGACCGCGATCGTGGGCTCCGGCCCCGCGGGACTTACGGCGGCATATTATTTGCGCAGACTGGGACATCAGGTTCTGGTGTACGACAAGATGGAGGAAGCGGGCGGACTTCTGCGCTACGCGATTCCGGAATACCGGCTTCCCAAGGACATTGTGAAAAAACTGATCTCCGCTCTGGAGGCCATGGGCATCCAGTTTAAGACCGGCACTGAGATCGGCAGGGATATCCCGGTAAGCGACCTGGTGGAACAGTTTGACAGCGTATTTTTAAACACCGGAGCGTGGAAACGGCCGCTGATCGGTCTGGACGGCGAGGAGCTGACCACCTTCGGCCTGGATTTCCTGATCGAAGTCAACAAGTGGATGGAGAGTAAGATCGGCAAGGACATTATCGTGGTCGGCGGAGGCAACGTGGCGGTGGACGTGGCCATCACGGCCAAGCGTCTGGGCGCTGCCAGCGTTATTATGGCCTGTCTGGAGGACGAGAAACATATGCCGGCCAGCGAGGAGGAGGTGGCCAGAGCCAGAGAAGAGGGCATCACCATCATGAACTCCTGGGGACCCAAGGAAATCCTGCGGCAGGACGGCCGGATCACCGGGCTGGTGCTGAAGCGGTGCACGCAGGTATTTGACGAAAACGGGCATTTTGCCCCGGCTTACGATGATGAGAACACCACCACGCTGGAGGGGAATTCCATCCTCATGGCGGTGGGTCAGAAGACGGATCTGTCCTTCCTGGGCGAAGAGCTGGAGCTGAAGGTGAACCGGGGACTTATCTCCGTGGAGCCGGATACCTTAAAGACCAGTATCCCCAAGGTGTTTGCGGTGGGCGATGTGACAACCGGTCCCAAGACCGTGGTGGACGCCATCGCGGACGGAAAGAAAGCGGCCGTGTTCGTGGACAGCTTTATGACCGGACAGCCGGCAAAAAACTATGAGCATCCCCTGGGCCAGATCGTGAAGTTCGACGCTTCCAGCAGCTGCCATTCCCAGGGAGCGAAGCTTCCGGAGCGCCCAAGAGAGGAGCGGGGACTGCACCTGGAGGACTCCTACGGGCTGAACTGGGAGGAGGTACAGGAGGAGGCCAAGCGGTGCTTTAACTGCGGCTGCCTTGCGGTCAACCCCTCGGATGTGGCCACCGTGCTGACGGCCATGGAGGCGGAGATCGTCACCACCAAGCGCCGGGAGAAGATCGGCGATATGATGAAAAAGGCCCACTGCCATCTGGTGGATGAGGATGAGATCGTCACGGAGATTGTGATTCCGGCTTCTGCGAAGGAGTACAAAACGGGATACGACAAGTACCGCGTCCGGGATTCCCACGATTTCGCCGTGGTCAGCGTGGCTTCGGCCTACAAGCTGGAGGACGGCAAGGTGGCGGACGCCAGGATCGTGCTGGGCGCCGTCGCCCCGATTCCGCTGCGGGCCACAGAGGCCGAGGCTTTTATCAACGGCAGGGAGATTACGGAAGAACTGGCCGGGCAGGCGGCTGAGATCGCGCTGAAAGGCGCCATCCCGCTGTCAAAGAATGAGTATAAGGTGCAGATTGCCAAGACATTGGTGAAGAATTCGCTGTTAAATGCCGGGTCTGCATCAGGCAAATAAATCTGTTTGCCGCCTGCTCCCGGCGCAGTCCGGGGCAGGCGGGGAAAGGGGTGCCGTTATGAAAAGGACCTGCGTGGAGGCGGTGCTTCTGGCCGCCGGTTATTCTTCCAGGATGGGGGAGCTCAAGCCACTCCTTCCCCTGGGGGGAACGACGGTGATCCGCAGGCAGGTGGAGATGCTGCAGTCTGTGGCGGACCGGATCATAGTGGTAACTGGTTACCGGGGGGAGGAGGTGGAACACCACCTGTCCGGAAGCGGGGCGTACATTGTGCAAAATCCCCGGTTCGGGGAGGGGATGTTTACCTCCGTAAAAGCCGGAATCCGGTCATTAAAGCCGGAAACCGACGCGTTTCTGATCCTCCCGGTGGACTATCCCCTGGTTACGGGCCGGATGATCCGGCAGCTTTTGAAGGTTTATGAGGGCAGCGGGGACTGCCTGGTGGCCTATCCGTCCTACCGCATGAGAAAAGGACACCCGCCGGTGATTTCCGCCTCCTGTACCCGCCAGATTCTGGCGTATGACGGGGAGCTGGGGTTAAAGGGGGCGCTGAAAGCCTTCGACGGCTTCGCCTGTTATATGGAGACAGAGGATATGAGGTGCGTGATGGATATGGATACGCCTGCGGATTACCGGAAAATATTGGCGGCGCTGGCGGTAGGGTAGGCCGCACAGGAGAGAGGGGGCTGTATATGGTTCAGGCTTATTATGTGCCGCAGACGGTGGAGGAAGCCGCCGGGCTGCTGCAGAAGCATATGGGGAAGGCCAGGGTTATGGCCGGGGGAACGGATCTGGTGCTGGATATCAAGGATGGAAAGCACTGCCCGGAATGCCTGGTAGATATCACGAAGATAAACGAGCTGAAGCAGATTGGGAAACGGGAACAGATGATTCTCATCGGAGCCGGGGTTACGCACAACCAGGCGGCGGCGAGCGCGCTGGTGCAGGCGGACGCCGCCTGTCTGGCCCAGGCCTCTTCCATGGTGGGATCCAACCAGATCCGCAATTCCAGCACACTGGCGGGCAATGTGGTCAACGCCCAGCCGGCTGCGGACAGCGCGGTAGCGCTGGTGGCGCTGGGAGCTAAGGCCAGGATTCTGACGGGCCGGGAGGAGGAGACCGTTCCGGTGGAGGAGTTGTACGCGGGATTCGGTAAAAGCCGCGTAGACAGCAGCAGAAGCATTCTCACCTGCCTTTTGGTTCCGGTGGAAGCGGGGACCGGCAGCGGGTACGTGAGGCTGCAGCAGAGGAAGGCTCTGGCCCTGCCCATGCTGTGCGTGGCCGCCTGGATCAGGCGGGAGGACGGCGTGGTGCGGGATGCGCGCATCGCCATGGCCCCGGTGGGCGTGGGACCGGTGCGGGCCGTGGAGGCCGAGGGCCTTCTTTTGGGCCGGGAGGGCGGGGACGCTCTGTGGGCCCAGGCCGGGGAGCTGGCCTTAAAGAACGCCAATCCCAGAGACAGTCTGGTGCGCGGTTCCAGAAAATACCGGCTGGAGGTTTTGCCGGTCCTGGTCCAAGAGGCCCTCTCCATGGCCTGGGAGGATGCGGGGAGAAAGGAGGAGGCGCATGGATAACCAGTCGGTTCATTTTACGTTAAATGGAAAAGAAATATCCGTATCTGTGGAGCCGTTTGAGATGTTGGCCGACACGCTTCGGGACCGCCTGAATCTGACCGGAACCAAAAAGGGCTGCGGCCAGGGGGAGTGCGGGGCCTGTACCGTGATCATGGACGGGGCCGCGGTCAACTCCTGTATGGTGCCGTCCGCAAAAGCGGAGGGTTCCTGTGTCGTCACCATCGAAGGACTGGGAGAAAATGGTAAAATACATCCGATCCAGCAGGCGTTTGTGGATGCGGGCGCGGTGCAGTGCGGCTTCTGCACGCCTGGCATGATCTTGTCCACCAAGGCGCTGCTGGATGAAAAACCGAATCCAACGAAAGAGGAGATTCGCACCGCCCTGGCGGGGAATATCTGCCGCTGCACGGGGTATGTGAAGATCGAGGAGGCGGTGGAGCTGGCGGCAGCCGCGATCCGCCTGAACAATGAGAGCAAGGCGGCAGAGGGGAGGCATGGCGGATGAAACCTGATGGATCGGTAGGCAGATCAATACCCAGAATCGATGCGGTGGAGAAGGTGACGGGGGAGGCCGTTTTCACAACGGACTTAACGTTCCCCGGAATGCTGTACGCTAAGGTTTTGCGGAGTCCTTACCCTCACGCGCGCATTGTATCCATAGACATATCCCAGGCGGAAAAGCTGCCCGGTGTGGCCGCGGTGGCGACCTGGGAAAATACCACCGACGTTCCGTACAACAGTTCCTGCAGCGAGGCCAATCCCCCGGCGGTGCCTGTGGAGGATGAGCAGATTTTCAACCGGGAGCTGCGCTATGTGGGCGACGAGGTGGCGGCGGTGGCGGCCGACAGCGAGGAGACGGCCATGGCTGCGTTACAGCTGATCCGGGTGGAATATGAGGAGCTTCCGGCGGTCTACGATCCGCTGGAGGCCATGAAGCCGGAAGCGCCCGCGGTCCATCCCTGTTTCCTGGGCAACAACATCGCCGGAATGGCCAAACTTCCCATGGGGGACATGGGCCAGGGGTTTGCGCAGAGCGATGTGGTGATTGAGGAACACTATAAACTCCCGGTGGTGAAGCACTGCCAGCTGGAGACTCAGTCCGCGGTGGCCAATTTTACAAGAGCGGGAAAGCTGACCGTGTGGTCCACCACCCAGAGTCCCCATCCCTTAAGGGGCCTTCTGGCCAAGCTGTTCGGCCTTCCGGCCAGCAGCGTCCGGGTGCTCAACCCGCCGTACATCGGCGGAGCGTTCGGCTCCCATGTGGGGACCAGCGCCAAGGCGGAGCCCATTGCGGCGGCCCTGGCCATTATGACGAAAAAGCCCGTGCGGCTGGTTTATGACCGCAAGGAAGATTTTATCGCGTCGCCCACCAGGCATTCCGGCTATATCACGGTGAAGCTGGGGGCCATGAAGGACGGCACGCTGAAAGCATTGTACCTGAACGCGGTGCTGAACACGGGCGCGTACGCCTGCGCAGGCCCGGATGTGACGGCCGTGCTGGGCGTCACCAATATCAGCATTTACCAGATTCCCAACGTGATGTACGACGGACTATGCGTTTACACCAATACCACCACGGCGGGCGCCATGAGAGGATTCGGAAATCCCCAGGGGAATTTCGCGGTGGAGTCCACCATGGATTTGATGGCGGAAAAGCTGGGGATGGACAGCGTAAAGCTGCGGCTCAAAAATGTCATGACTCCCTACGCGCCCTGGCTGCCTCCCTATCCCTGCGCTACGGTGGGGCTGGCGGAGTGTATCGAGCGCGGGGCGAAGCAGATCGGATGGGAGCGCCGCGGGAAGAAAACCTGCGGCAAGCCCTATAAGGTGCGCGGAATCGGCATGGCGGCGGGGACGCATCTGAGCAATTCCTGGCCCTTTGCCGTGGAATTTGACAACGCCTATCTGGCCATCCAGGAGGACGGCTCCGCCCAGCTTGCGGCGGGCGTTCCGGATATGGGCCAGGGGATCGCGACCACCCTTTCCCAGGTGGCTGCCTCATCCCTGGGCATCGAAGTGGACCAGGTGCACATTGTGTTCGGAGACACCCAGAGCACGCCCTACGATATCGGAAGCCATGCCAGCAGAACCCTTTATTCCGCCGGAACCGCGGTGGACGCCGCCGGTAAGGACGCCAGAGGCAAGCTGTTCGCATTCCTGGCTGAACAGCTGAAAACGCCGGAGGAGAGTCTGGGCATGGAAAACGGACGGATCACGGTAAACGGGGAGGAGACCATGACCTTAAAGGAGGCCGCCCACCTGCTGCACCGGAACAACCGGCAGATTGTGGGCCTGGGCCAGACGGTTCCCTTCAACGCGCCGCCCTGGCACGCCCATTTTGCGGAGGTGGAGGTGGACACCAGAACCGGTCAGGTGACCGTGCTGCGGGTGGTGGCGGCTCACGACGTGGGCCGGGCGATCAACCCGGATATCGTGGAGGGACAGATCCAGGGTTCCGTGCTCCAGGGAATCGGCTACGCTTTGAGCGAGCAGATTCTCTACGACTCCCGCGGAAAACAGGCCCAGGACAGCTTCCATAAGTATTACCTTCCCACCATTATGGAGGTCCCGCAGATCGAAACCATCCTGGTGGAGACCAACGAACCCAGCGGACCCTTCGGGGCCAAGGGCGTGGGGGAGTGCGGGCTGGTGCCCACCGCCGCGGCCATCGCCAGCGCGGTGGAAGACGCCATCGGAATCCGTTTCCATGAGATCCCCATGACGGAAGAGCGGGTGTTGGAGGCATTGCGGCAGTCAAATAATCCGCAGTAAGCGGCGGAGTCCGGGAGCCGGATCTGGAGGTCTATGAAGTGGGCGACTGCGTGAAGGCAGGAAAGATACCGGATGCATTCCACACGGCGTACAAGACGGCGGTCAGAATCTAACAGAAACAGGAAACGGCAGGTATGAAAACAGCCGTCCGACCCAAAGATATGGGGCCGGGCGGCTGTTTTATGGTTGTGGGATTGTACGGAAGAACGGTATATGGTAGTATGGTAGGCAGGAGCCAAGTCCCGGCATTTACAAAAGGAGACCATATGCAGATACAGCAGCTTGTATATTTTATGAAAATCGCGGAACTGGGGAGTATGAATAAGGCGGCGGCAGAGCTGCTGATGACGCAGCCCAATTTGAGCCGTGCGATGATGAATCTGGAGGATGAGCTGAACATCCGGATTTTTACGCGCAATAACAAGGGCGTCGTCCTGACGGAGGACGGCAAACAGCTTTATCAGTACACCCGGACCATTTTGAATCAGATGGAGCTGATCGAAGGCATCGCTTCGAGGGAGGCGACGCCCGTCCTCTCCATCGCCTCCTATCCCATGATATCGATTTCCAGACTTGCCAGCCAGGTGTACAATAACCATAAGGATGAGAGCATCCGAATCCAGCTGCTGGAGCGAAGGCTGCAGCGCGTTATTGAAACCGTGGAAAGCGGGGAGGCGGAGCTGGGCGTCATCCTCTATAACAGTGTCCAGAGCAAGGAAGTAAAGCACATGCTCCACTATAAAAATATTGAGCACAATTATCTGGGGGCGGACACCTGGTACGCGAACGTGGGGCCCGAAAGTCCGCTGTACGACAGGGAGGAGGTGGAGGCGGAGGAATTGCTGCGCTATCCGGTGGTCCGGATGCCGGACGATTATTTCTCCAATCTGACCTTTTACCTGGCGGTCGGCGGCGTTTTGCTGACCGAATTTAAAAAGGTCGTATATATGAGCGATAATGCGGCGGCAGTCAATATGATGAAGTACACGGACGTATTCCGCTTTGGATCTAAAATTAACAGCGAGGATTTTGCCCTGCACGGAATCAGAACCATTCCCATAAAAAACTGCGGAGTGGAAATCAGCCTTGCCTGGATCCGCAGGAAAAAAGAAATCCTGAGCCCGGTTGCCCGGGAATTTGCGCAGAGGCTTGAAGCGTGGGTTGGAGAGGTGCTGGGATGAAGAGACGGCTGCGGCGCGGCCGCGTAAGAGAGAACGGTAATGATTCCGTTTGCGGAGGAAACATATGACAATACAGCAGATGAAATATTTTATTACGGTGGCGGATTCCGGTTCCATCAGCGAGGCGGCAAAACGGCTGTACGCGGCTCAATCCAGCGTGTCCAGCGCGATTAAGGAAATTGAATTCTATTACGGCGTCACTGCCTTTTCGCGGGACTCCAAAGGCGTGTGCCTCACAAAAGAAGGGGAGGAGCTGCTGATTGAATTTAAGGGTATTTTAACCCGGCTGGAGTTTTTGGATGCGAAATACCTTGGCAAGCATCGGAGCTATCAGGGGTTTTCCGTCTCCGCCCAACACCATATCTGCGGCATGGACTCCTTTATCTCCGCCATCAACAGCGTTGAGGGCGAGACCTATGAATTCGGTTTCTACGAGTGCAAGACGCTGGAGATTCTGGAGCGGGTGGACCGCGGTATGGATGATCTGGGGATCATATTCTTCTCAGGACAGCGCAGGGAGCAGATGATGCAGGAGTTCCGCAACCGCCATCTGACATACCACCACCTGTCGTACAAGAAGGCCCACATCTACCTGTCCCAGACCCATCCCCTGGCAAAATACCAGGAAATTCCCATGGAAGAGCTGGAGCAGTACCCCTATGTGGCGTACGACAGGACGTCGGAGGCGAATCTGGCCTACACAGACCGGGCGCCCTTTCTGCGTCTGAAGAAAATCATCTATGTGTCGGACCGGGCCTCCACCTATTCCCTGCTCAGATGGTGCAACGGTTTTGTGGTGGGAAGCGGTTACCACTCATCGGACCGGTATTACAACGACATTGTATGCCGGCCGCTTCAGAACGGGATTGACCTGGACGTGGGCTGGGTGGCGAAGAACAAGCGCATTCTGCCGGAGATTGCCAGCCGTTTTATCAATCTGATCATGGAGCGTGAACTGGCGGAGAAGTGAAGATAATCGGAAAGGGGGTGTCGCAAAATCATCAAAATAGATGATTGAGCGGCACCCTTGCTCTGTAT